>ERZ1026886.197-NODE-197-length-33378-cov-39.747862_pt1 | contig 33378 bp, 18 predicted proteins | sample MGYA00380173_ERZ1026886 | MGnify/ENA primary metagenome ERZ1026886 (study PRJEB33269, sample SAMEA4719809) | human gut metagenome | biome: human-associated habitat; feature: organic feature; material: feces | place: Cameroon | collected 2013-10 ... | reverse complement strand
CGACGCGTATCGAGTCTGCTGAGAGAACCGACGCGAGACGCGTCGCCCCCATTAGAGCTTGCGTTTTGAGGCAAGAGCTGGTGAGGTGCGGAAAAAACTGTTGCGGGAGAAAAGAAGAAACAATAACGGGAAAAAGAAAAAACAATAACGGGAGATAGAAATTACTGTTTGATTGACAGATAATTCTATCTCCCGTTATTGTTTTATAGTAAAGCTACATCCGTGTCGTTAGCGAACGATGCGCACCTTTCGGCCGCCAATCAGGTATAAGCCGTTAGGCAGCGCTTTGACGTCAGACAGCGTTGCCTGGCGCATGATAAGACGGCCCTCGATGTTGTACACATCGGCACGGCCCGTGCTGCCAAGTGCCTGCATGATAGCCGTTACCTTGGTAAACTCACCCGTCACCTCCACATCATGTGCCGGCATTGTAGCGGGTATTTCGCTCCAGCCCATAAATATGTAGCCCTCCTTGGTGGGAGCCTCTTCGGGGGTGATGGCAGTGCCGTAAGTAACCTCGGTAGTTTTGTACACCTCACCGTCCACCTTGTAGACGAGGTTGTAAGTGTTCACCGTAAAGCTACCCGTCACCTCCACATCATTTGCAGGCATTGTAGCCGGTATTTCGCTCCAGCCGCTGAAAGTGTGACCCTCCTTTTCGGGAGCAGCCTCGGTGGCAGGGGCAGTGCCGTAAGTAACCTCGATAGTTTTGTACACCTCACCGTCCACCTTGTAGACGAGCTTGTAAGTGTTCACCGTAAAGCTACCCGTCACCTCCACATCGCTTGCAGGCATCGTAGCGGGTATTTCGCTCCAGCCGCTGAAGGTGTGACCCTCCTTTTCGGGAGCGGGCTCGGTGGCGGGGGCGGTGCCATAAGTAACCTCTGTGGTCTTGTACACCTCGCCGTCCACCTTGTAGACGAGGTTGTAAGTGTTCACCGTAAAGCTACCCGTCACCTCCACATCGTGTGCTGGCATCGTAGCGGGTATTTCACTCCAGCCGCTGAAGGTGTGACCCTCTTTTTCGGGAGCAGCTTCGGGGGTGATATCCTTGGCATAAGTAACCTCAGTAGTCTTGTACACCTCGCCGTCCACCTTGTAGACGAGATTGTAAGTGTTCACTGTAAAGCTACCTGTCACCTCCACATCGTGTGCTGGCATCGTAGCGGGTATTTTGCTCCAGCCGCTGAAGGTGTGGCCCTCCTTGGTGGGAGCAGGCTCGGTGGTGGGGGCAGTGGCATAAGTCACGTCAAATTGCTTGTACACTTCGCCGTCCACTTTGTAGACGAGCTTGTAAATGTTAGCTGTAAAGCTTCCCGTCACTACCACATCGTGCGCCGGCATGGTGGCAGGTACTTCGCTCCAACCGCTGAAGGTGTGGCCCTCCTTGGTGGGAGCGGGATCGAGTGTGATGGCATCACCATAGGTTACCGGCACCATGGTGTACGTTATGCCGTCCACATTGTAGATAAGCTGGTAGGTGTTGATTTGCCACTGCGCGGTGAGTGTGAGGTCGCGTGCCGGCATGGTGGCGGGCAGTTCCTCGTTCCAACCCATGAAGGTGTAACCCTCGCGTGTGGGGGCGTCGGGAGCCGTGATGGCAGTGTTGTAGTCCTGCGTGATGGGCGCCACCTCGCTACCACCATTGGCGTCGAAGGTGATGGTGTATTGGTTGATTACAAACTCACCTGTCACCTCCACATCGTGCGCCGGCATGGTGAGCGGCAGTCCTGTCCAGCCGCTGAAAGAGTGGCCCTCGCGTTCGGGATATTCGATGGGGGTGAGCGTTGTGCCGTATGGCACCTCCTCGGTGTAGTGCTCCTCGCCATCAACTTTGTACACCAGTGTGTAGCTGTGTGCCGCGGTGAGCACCAGCGGACTGCCGGGTCGGCCGCCCAAACCTTGCGACTCGAAGGTGATGTCACCGCTCTCGGGCTGCAGATTGAGCACCTCGCCCGTGTCGGTGTCGCGCAGGCGCAGAACGATGTTCTCGCCCTGGGGCTTATTGCTGCGCACGCGCAGGTAGAGCCATTGCGCTTCGTCCTTGGTTTGCACCTCGGCCGTGCCGCGGCATTCGTCGCCCACAAAGGCCCCCACCTGGTAGTGGCTGAAGTCGGTTATAGGCGTGCCGTCAAACACGATGTTGGCGTAGAGCGTCATGTCGTATTTGTAGTCGTGCGGATTGACCGTCCACGTGGCATCGCTGCCGCTGTCTTGGGCACGTGCGCCGAACACGCTGAGCAGCAGTGTGGCTATGAGCAGCCACAGGCTTTTCGTGTGTATATGTGTCATGTTTGTGTCTGTATTTAATTGGTTTACGGGTTTACGGGTTAACGGGTTGACAGGTAGGTTTGTCTGCCTGCTTGCCCGTTAACCAGTTAGCCCGTAAACTAACTTATCCGTTAACTTGTCAACTCATCGACTCGTCAACTCGTCAACTCATCAACTTGTCGACTCATCAACTCGTCAACTCATCAACTCATCAACTCATCAACTCATTCCCCAGTTTACTTCACCACTTGCTTGCGCACGGTGGTAGAACCGTCAAGTCCGGTAGTCTTGATAATGTAGAGTCCCGGTTGCGTCACGTTGTTCACACGCTGTCCGCCCACGGTATAGATGCCGTTTGGCAGGTTGGTGTGCGAAGTCACGTTACCGTCAATGCCAGTGGCCGTGCCATCGATGTGCAGCACATAAGGCGCTCCGGTAGTGCCGAGCATGTCGGCAGCAAAGGCCGTAGTGTTGCTGATAGGCATCATTTCGCCCGAAAGTGCGTCGTAGGCAGCAAAGTTGATGGTTTCGTTGCCCAAGCCGTACACAGAGAGGAAAATCATGCCATTGGCCTCGATGTTGGCAATGCCTCGGCATTCGCCCTCGCTCAGAGCCACCACCTGGCTGCCCTCGCTCAGTGTGGCGCCACTCAGTGTGGCCACAATGGGCATCATGTTGGGGTAGCGGTGTCGGTTAAGCTCGTAGGGTGCAGCCTTGGTCTGCAGGCGGTGCGCACCATAGAGCGCTTGCGCGTTGGCCACCGACGAAACGGCATTGTAAGCAAAGCTCTTGTCAGAGCCCGACTTGTACAGATAGCCGCGTCCGGGCTGCATGAGTTGCAGTGAACCAGCCCATTCGCCGTCGGCAGTGTAAGTGGCAAATCCGCCATCGAGCGTTTCGATGCAGTCGTCGGTGTCAGGTTCGAGCAAGGCGAGCGCATCGTTGAGCGACAGTGCCGTGCCGAGCGGATAGCCGAGCCAGTTCCAGCCGCGCACCAGTTCAATTTGTGTGGCGGTGGGGTTATACTGTTCGCCGGCAAAAGCCTTCTCGGCCGTGGCCGGAGCGAGCAGTTTCATAGTCTCGGCAGCATTGATGCTCAGCAGGTTGCCCACCAGTCCGAGGTCGGGGTCGGCAATGGCCTCGCGCTCCTGCGTCACGATGCGCGTAGCCACACCGTTCAGTTCGGTAGTGGCAAGCGGCGATGCCAAGTCGTGCGAGTTCCAGTTCCAGCCCTCGGCCAGGAGCAGTTTCACGCTGCTCTGTCGAATGGTGTAGTCAAAAGTCTGCACATCGCTCTCGTCGGCATTGATGCCCACGGCCATAGCCTTGATGGTGACGGCATCGTTGATAACGATGGGTCGCTCATACTTGATGCGTGTGGCAGCGTCGCAGGGACATGAGCCGTCGGTGGTGTAGTAGATGGTAGCCCCTTCGCTCTCGGTAGTGAGTGCGATGGTCTGTCCGCGATATACCGCTGTGCCGCTCAGTCGTGAGGCACGTGGTGCCTTTACCGCGTTGAGCAGTGCGGGATCCACCACATTAACCATGGTAGTAGCCTCGAGCCCGGCGTCGGGCATGGCATACTTGATGGCCGTGGCACCCGGCAGTTGTGCGTTGATGGTAAAGGTAGCGTGTCCGTCGGCATCGAGTGTAAGCTCGGTGGCGTCGGTAGCCGCAATGAGGTCAGAAGCCGAGCCAAGCGTGATAGTCTTGCCAGCGGCAGCCTCGGCAGGCTGTGCGGCCACACTTACGGTGAGCTGTGCGTTGTAGGCAATGTTCACCACATTGTCCACCACAATTTCGCGCACCTTCTTCTCCACGTCGAGCTGTTGTTCAAAGTTGTCGGTCATGCCAATGCCGGCATAGCTCTGCACGTTGCGCGACACGATGATGCGTGCCTCGTCGTAGTAGCCCAGTCGGTCGGTGGCCAGTCGCAGGCGCGAGGCGTACTGCTGTTCGCTGCCCTCAATGGCCGCTTCGGCGTTGAGCAACTCAATTTGTGCATCGGTAATGAGCACCTCGGTGTCGGCCGACTTACACTTGATGTAGATGTTGTCGGCAGTGAGTGTGGCGGGGTCCATATACTTAGAGAACTGCAGTTCCACACCGTCCTCGTAGGCTCGTGCGCTCACCACCTCGGGTTGTGAGTTTTGCACCATGCCAATGTTCACGTCCATTTGTGGCGGTGGCACAGGCAGCCATTCCGACTGTGCGGGCTGGTAGCCCTCCTTTTCAAATCGCACTTGCCACAAGCCTTGTGGCACGTCCCACTGGTACATACCGTTTTCGTCGGTAAAGAGCGGGTTCTGCTGTGCATATTCCTCAGCGTTCCACAGCACGACGTTCTCGTGCAAGTCGCCGTACATGTCCTCCACCGTCTCCTTGTAGTAGCAGGTGGCAGTTACGCCCTGCAGGCGGTTAGACGACACGCCTTCGTAGACGTAGCCTGAGGGGTCGTGAATGGGGTCGACATTGCCTGTTGGTGGAATAGGCGTGTCATCATCGTTATTGTCGTTTCCGCCAGTTTTGCATTTAAGCTGATTTACTCGTTTTTTGATGTAGTCGAGTGTAAAATCACGTGCAATGTCTACAATGAGTCTTCCGATTTGTATTGCAGCTTTCTTCACGATACCGATGCCGACAGCCGCCAATGATGTGCCAGCTGTTGCAAATGAGCCAATAGCTCCGCTAACGATTTCGGCATCGGCACTGAAGCTTGCCAAGACATCGCCTACGGCAATAGAAGATAGAGCTCCAATCATTGTGAAACACTGTGCCTTGCAAAGATTGGCTTCTTCTTCGTCTGCGGGGCAGGGGTCGGGTATAGAATTGTATATGTTGCTGATTTCTTGACCCTTTTCAAGGCAATCGTACAATGTGGCAAGATAGTCGGTAACAGGCAAACATTTGAGCAGACGTTTGACGAGTGGCTTGGCAACTCTCTTTGAAAGCCTTGCTGCACCGAGCGCCTTCTGTAAATTAAACTCTTCAAGTGTCCACTTGTGGTAGTTGTAGCTGCCAACGTTGCACATTTTTTCGTATCGTTGCACTTGTCTGATGCGCTTCTCCAAACTGGTGATAGCTTTGTCTATCACCTCTTCAGGAACACTTGACAAAGATACAATATCGTTGTACAGAGCGTTGATGCGACTGATGGCATCTTGTATTGTTGCATAGACTTCCCTTGTTTTGGCTATCCATTCTTCTTTGGACCTGGCTCGGGTGTCGATGCTTGCCGTGTCAGAAATTACGATGGTTACGTGTGAGTTACGGTTGAAATCAACGTAACTGATGCTGTCGGCAGATGACAGGAAGTATACAAATGTGCCATCGGTAAGTTGTAGCTTTTCGTATTTCTTGCCTTCCAATTCGGCTTCGTTAATTCCGTCACAGTTGCCCATAGTAAAACGACATTTGCCAAATTGCTCGTCAATGGTCGTTTGCAGTTCAAGCATTGTGTTAAGATATGAAAGACTGTCGAGAAGTGCTGTGTTCTCTTTGCTAATCCTTTCATATTCGGCGTCAAGATATGATTCAAGGTCATCAACATCGGGAATATCTGTGTCAGTTTCGGTATTTGGGGCGGCGAAAGATATCCCTAATTCCTCGCCTAATGTGGCAAGTGCTTCATAGTTTCCTATGTTGTCCTCATTAGCAAAGAATTTGTTGAGGGCTTCGGTTGATTGTGTAAATTCTTGTACGAGACCGGTAACTTCGGCCTCTGCATCGTCAATCATCTTGCCATCGAGTGCAAGTATGGTGTTGGCTTTGTAGCTGACCGAAACGTTTATGGGTAAGGAACTGTTGCCAAATTGGCCGGTTGCTACCCATTTTTTGATGTTCGGATTGTATACGGCATTGAGTTTTTCGACCTTGTTGGCATTGGTGAAGACATTAACAGTGACGTCAGAAACGACTTCGGGAGAATTGTCGGTAAAGTCGACGGTGAAAGTGAAGCCTGTTTCGGTATAGAACATGTAATTGGTGCAGTTTGTAGTCTTAGACATGAAGTCGAAGATCACCTCAATGTTCTTTTTAAGCCAGCCATTGTAGAAACTCATGTTAACTTGCTTGACTTCAACCGAGTTGATGTCATAGGTGAGATGTTTGGTCTCTGTCTGCATCTCTGTGCCATTTGCCGTTGTTATCTTAGCATAGATGTTGTGCGATGAGAGGTTGTAAGGATTTTCGAGTGAGCACTCAGTACTCCAATATCCGTTCATCAAGGCTGTGGTGTGCGCAAGCAATGTGGTTCCGTCGTAGATGTCGACTTGTGCCTTTGACGATGCGACACCGCTGACTATAAATTGTGCATTCGCCGTTTTGGCTGGCACGTTTATGCCTATATTTTTTACTTGGTACTGTGCCGAGCCTATGGGCTGCACCATGTCCTTGCCCTTGAGGCGGAAGGCCACTGAGGCGTTGGGGGCGAAGGTGCCGCTCTGGGTGGGAATGACGCAGAAGCGCACGCGGTCGGTTATGTGACTGTTGTCGAGCGGCACGGTGATCGTGCGGCCGTTGAGCTGGTAGTACGACACTGTGGAGCCAATCATGAGCGAACCGTCCACCATGTTGGTGCCCTCGGGCAGCTCAAACTGCAACTTGACACCCGACACATTGTCGCGGTAGACACTCTTAAAGTCCACTTTGGCCGTGAGGGTGAGGTAGTTGCCAGCCACGATGCTGCTCTTGTTGGCAGTGAACGAGGTGTTGGCGCCTGTGTAGTAGAACTTGCTCTCGTCAAAGTAAGGCACTACGGCGTTTTTGGCCGGTGTGATGAGGCCGCTGCGCACTGTGACGCGGTTGGCCACATAGTCGGTGCCGTTGATGAGGCCCGCCTGGTCGAACTGGCTGAGGTTGTACACAGAGTTGAAGAAGTCGCTCTGTCCCATGGTGACGAGGGTGTACTCTCCGTCCTTGAGTCCGCTGATGGTGAGGTCGGCGGCGGGGTAGGTGTAACGGTTGAGCAAGTTGCCCTGTGCGTCGTAAAGAATGGCCAGCACGGTGGGGTTCTCGGTAGTGGTGTACACGGCGCGTATGCCGCCCAACTGGGTGATGGGCACCTCAACGGTGAGTGCAAGGTCGGCGGTGATGCGTCCGCCCGTGGTGACAGGCATAAAGGCATCGGTCTTGCTGCTGGCCGTGATGGTGAGCGAGTCGCCCTCGTTGACGTCCTCGAGCAGCACGATGTCGGGGTACTGCACGTTGAAGTGGGTGATGGCGCGCTGTGCGGTTTGGTTGTAAATGGTGTAGCTAACGTTCTGGTAGCCGTCGTAATAGTCCTTCACCTCGGGCTGCACGCCCTGTGCCACGCTGTTGGTGTAAGAGTAGCGTGTGGTGATGCGCGCGCCCTGAATGGGCTTGAGCAGCACGTCGGGCAGTTGTGCCGTGGCCACGGCCTGCAGGCTGTCGGGCAGGGTGTCGGTGCGGCTCACGTAGTCGGTAAGGGCGTAGGTGAGCACCGATGGTGCGCCGTAGCCGCTGAGGGTGTACTGTCCGCGCTGGTCGGTGCGGGCGGTCACGGCCTTGGTGTAGCGGTTGTTAAGCGTCTGGCTCATGGTGACGGTCACACCGCTCACGCCCAGTTGGGTGGTGCGGTCGATGACGCGGCCCGTGAGGGTGAGTGCCGGCAGCGGCTGTAGCGCAATGTGCAGGGTGTTGTCGGCCTCGACCACCTGGTAGAGGGTGTCGGCGGGCAGCGCATACTGCATGGCCACGCTCTGCGGCACGCTCACGGCACACATGACGGCGGTGCCGGCCACCTGGTTGGTAAGCTCGTTGCCCTGTGCCAGATAGTTGCCGCTGGCGTCGAGCCAGTTGACGGTGGACTGCGCGGTGATGTCGGTGGCGCCGGCCGTGATGGTGGCCGCCACGGTGCGCAGCTGCTTCATGCGGTCGAGGTTGAATGCGATGCTTTGGCTCTCAAGTTCAATCTTTACGGTGTCGGTGCGCGCCAGTTCGGTGCCCTGCTGGTTGCGGAGCACGGCCACATAGCGTGTGTCGCGCATGAGGGTGTTGAAGGTGTAGTTGAGTCGGTCGGTCACCACGTAGCGGTAGCGCTGTCCCGTTTTGACGTTGATAAGCTCGAGGGGCATGTTTTTGTAACGGCCGTCGGCGCATGCCTCGGGCAGATTGACCTCAAGACTTGCCACGTTGTGCTGCACGGGCATGATGATGATGGTGCCGTTGCTGACGTAGTCCTTCCAGCCCTCGGCCTGCTCGTATATCTCGACCGAGGCTTTGGGCACGAACACGATGAGGCCCTTGTTTACGCCGTCGAACACGTAGCTGTCGAGTGTGGGGGGCGTGGTGGCGAGGCAGGTGAGTTCGGCCAGTGCGGTGGCGCCATTGAATGCGCTGTAGCCAATGCGTGTGATGCACGATGGTAGCAAGATGCGCGTGAGGTGGTCGTTGCCATACCAGCATGAGCCTGGCACGGTGCTGATGCCGTAGGTGCGGCTGAGGTCGACCACGGAGCAGGTGCTGAAGTTGTTGGCTATCTGGAAGTCGTTGCTGTTGACGTTGCCGGCCACGATGATTTTGCTCAGGGCCGAGGTGTTGTCGCCTGTCACATCGTAGAGTGCGCCGCTCACATTGCCCGGCGTAAAGTCGTCGATGATGGCTGTGCCCTCGTCAGCGTCGTAGGCGTTGCGGCCCGGATTTTTGGGGCTTGAGGGGTTGTAGCGGTAGTGGCCGTAGAGCTGCACGGGTGCCGCGGGCATGGTGTAGTAAAGGTTGCGCGCGGTGGACAGGGTGTCGCCTGCCGCGTTGGTCCAGCACACAAACTCGAAGTTGGTGTTGGTGTAGGCGGTGAGGTTCACCTGGGCGCCAGCCTGGTAGTTGCGTCCGCCACCACTGAAGGAGCCTGCCCCAGCGGGTTTGGTGCTGGTGCTGAGCAGGTAGGTGGGTGCCTCGCCCTCGGGAAATGAGGGGAGCGAGGGGCTGCCGGGCTGGTAACTGAACACGGCGGTGATAACTACATTGTGTGCGGGCATGGTGTAGTAGAAACTGGTTGAGGTGGAGAGGGTGTTGCCCTCGCCGTCAACCCAGTACTGGAACTTCATGCCGTTGTTTTGGCTGGCGCTCAGATAGACGCGCTGCCCGGCGGTGTACTTGTTGCCGCCCGTGGTGTTGAGCCCCGATGTGGCGGGCGAGCTGACCACGCGCAGTGTGTAGTAGTGTGTGGTGTCGCTGTCCGTGGTGGGGAAGTTTGGCAGTGGCGGATTGCTTGGGTCGTACCCTTCGGTCTGCGCCAGGGCAGTGAGGGTGCTGAGCCATGCCATTATGATGAATAATAATCTGTTCATATACTTGTTGTTATATATGTTTTTGGTTGACGGGTAGTTTTGTCTGCCTGCTTGAAGCTTCGGATTTAGGTTCGCACGGTCTGTTAGGCGCTGCGAAGAAACGCTACCTCTAATGGGGGCGACGCGTCCCGCGTCGGGATAGAGATAGAAGTCAGACACGAACGCTACTGCTGCTAATAATAGTTGCATGTTTTCCCGACGCGAGACGCGTCGCCCCCATTAGAGGTAGCGTTCGGTGCCTTTGGCCGCACCCGCCTAAACCCGAAACTTGAGTAAACTAACTTACCCGTCAACTTGTAAACTCGTCAACTTGTAAACCAATTATCCTACTTGATAACCTTCTTTCCGCCCTTGATGTAGAGGCCCGGTGCAGTGGGGTTGTTCACCTTGCGTCCGTCGAGGGTGTAAGTGTCGTCATTACGGTCGGCCTCGTTGGCAGTGGCGGCATTGATGCCCGTGGCCACAGCGTCGAAGTGGAGCACAAAGCGGTCGGTGCTGTCGCCGGCCTTGGCTGTGAAGCTGTAGCCTGCGGTGCCGTTGAGCTGCAGCTTGGTGCCAGTGAGGCGGTCCTCAAGTGTGATTTGGCCGTCGGGCTGATTGCTGAGGCCGATGGTGTAGGTGCCATCGGTGCCGAAGTGCAGACCGAGCAGGGCCTGGCCATTGTTGAGCGGACGCTCGTTGATGGCGTAGCGTGTGGCGCCGTTGATGGTGAATATTTGCGATACGGCAGGCTCGGTGCCGGTAAACTTGGCGGCATCGCGGCTGAGGTCGTACTGCATGGTGGCAGCCTCGTTGATGACTACGCGGGTGCGGTCGGCCTGCTGTCCGTCCTTGGCCAGTGTGATGTTGAACACGGTGCGCTGTGCGGCAGTGTGGGTGTTGCTGTCGTAGGCAGCCCTGATGCGCTGCGGTGCGCTGGCCGGCTCTTCCTCCACAAGTGTGCGGGCGTAGCGGTCGGTCTGGCGTCCGTCCTTGAGGAAGGTGATGTTCTCCTGGTCGACGGGGCGCTGCACGAAGAAGGCCTCGGCGGGTGCGAGAATGTAGCTGTCGTCTACCGGGCTGTATGCCTCGTAGTTCTGGTTGTTGCTGTTCCACACCATGAAGGGCGCCCCGAAGTCGAGGAAGCGGGTGTCGAAGTAGCTTGGGTAGGGATTGCCAATGAGGTTCCAGCTGCGGTTGTGCTCAAACTCAGCGAGGTGCTCCTCAAGCGCCACGGTGCGGTTGTCGGCATTGAATATTTGCTGACGGTTGACGGTGGTGGTGAGGGGACGCACGGTGAATTGGGCAGCTTCGTAGTAATTGTCCCCATCGTTGGGCTTGTAGCACTGCATGATGTAGCCCTTGCCAGCCTGGAGCACGTCGTCGGCCGAGAGGTTTTGCCATACGGCAGCGGCGTTGCCTGCTGCGCGTTCGGCACCCGAGTGGCCGCGTATTACCCATGAGGTGGTGCTGTCGACGGGTACAATGTCGCTCACCTTGACATCGAAGGGGAATGATACGAACTGCCAGCGGTTGGTGGCGTTCCAAAGGTTGATGGTGACGTTTTCGGCACGCATCTCGCCCTTGACAATGAGGCTGGTGGGGCGAAGGTGTCTATAGTTTTCGTTATAATAGTAGTTTTGCTTGTAAGCGTACTTGGCATACGGCGCGAGCACCATGCTGAAGTCGTTGACAGCGAGTTTGCTGCGTCCGCTGATGGTGAGGTTGCCGTGCTGGTAGTCGCTGTTGCCTTGCGAGTCGATAATCTGGTTGTTGGTGACGGTAAGTTCGATGTCGGGACGGTAGTCGGGGTCGAGCTCGTCGCGCAAGGTGAAGTAGAAGTCCTTGTTAACCTTGACGTACTGCGGCATGAAGTCGGAGGTGCGGAAGGTGTAGAACTGGTTCCAGCCTGCGGCTAACTGATATTCGGCAAGGCTCCATACAGGCACGTAGAGTACGGCCTTGGTGAGGTCGGTGCCAGTCAGGGGGCAGCCGTCGTTGGTGTTGGGGGGCATGACAGAGCGTGCCTCGATGGTGACGAGGCTGTCACAGTCGTCGAAAGCACCTCTTGCGCAATATTCTAACGAACTGGGAAGTACGATTTCAGTGGCCTTGTTGTTAGCTAATGCATATTGTTCAATGCGTGTCAGTCCTTCGTTAAGGTTGATTTGACGCAGATTGCGGCAGCCAGCAAAAGCGGAGTTGTATATATTGCGTAAGGTAGAGGGACAGTTGAGGGTGTCGATGGCTGTGTCTTGGAAGGCATAAGCCCAAATGTCGATAAGTCCCTCGTTGAGTGTGACTTTGCTCAGATTGCCATTACTATTAAAAGCATAGCCTCCAACCCATGTGGTTGATTTGGGAAGTGTTATTTCGCGGAGATTGCAGTTTCTGAAAGAATAATCGCCAATACCTGTTATACTGTCGTGCAGTTCAACACTTTGCAGAGAATTACAACCATCGAAAGTATACCACGGAATCTCTTTAAGTTTGGTGGGTATCTTGACCGTACGCAAACTGCGGCAAGATACAAATGCGTAGCGGCCTAATGAGGTAAGGCTGTCTGGCAGATGCACTTCTTGCAGTTGCCTTGCATTACTAAATGCATATTCCTCAATGGTCTCGACATTGTCGGGAATGTTGACTGATGTCAGTGTTGTCCCTTGGAAGGCATAGGTGCCAATCCTTTTGAGTGTGGGCGGCAGCAGCACTTTTTCGATGGCCCAACGGCCGCTGAAGGCGTAGCTTGGTATTTCGTCAATCAGGGCTTTTGAGAGGTCGAGCTCGGTGAGGTTGGTCATCTGCTTGATTTTGCTCCAGTCGTCAGCATTGAGTTCGCCCTCGATGATGAGTTTGTTCACCTCTTGCAGGTAACCGGCCTCGTCTATTACTACATGGCCAAGGTCGCCAGCGGCAATTTTGCCTGTGCTGACAGTAACGCCCTCGTCGCCACCGATGAGTACGGTGCGGTTGGTGTTCCAGGCACTGACAAGGCGGTAGGCGTGGAAACTCTCGCGGGGAATGGTTATTTTGATGTATGCGTGTTCGTCATAGTAACCTTCATCGTCTAATGACCCTAATGTGGGCGGCACCTCGGCATTGACTTTGATGCGCTGCAGTTGTGGGCAGTTGTACACAATGTTCTCGCCCATGCGCTCCACATTGGCGGGTATTTCGAGGTCGGTAATGGCGCGGTAATCAGACAAACCCCAGTCGTTGATGTGGCGCAAGGTGCGTGGCAGGGTGAGTGTGCGCACTTTGTTTTGGTTGTAACGGTTGTCGTAAAGGGCCACGACGGCATAGGTTACGCCGTTGTAACGCACAGTGGAGGGTATGACGAGGTCGGTCACATCGGCATCTTCGGTTTGCAGACCGGTGCAGGCTGCCACCTTGTGGTCTTGGTCGAGGTAGTAGCCCATGTTGTCGATGGTGTAGCGTTGGCTGGTATTGAATGCCCAGTCGTCAATGCTTTGGTTGCTCGACACCTGTACGGCAATGCTCGTTTCGAGTGCCTCGAATGCGGCCAGGTAGTCGGCGCTTGTTGAGGCGTTGACATCGATGGCGCGGCCAAGGGCTACGGCTTCGGAGATGTCGACATAGGCGCCTTCGTTGAGGATAGAGTCGGCTACAACGATGTCTTTCTGAATGAGCGGGTAGTACGACACGGCTTTGCGCACATCGTTCAGTGTGGCGGCCAAGGTGTTGTAGAGTGCCTCGTTGTCGGGGGCAGCGTTATATTTGTCGAGCGCTGTTTGCAGTTCTTGCTTGAGGACAGGGTAGTCTGCAAGGGCACCGAGGTAGGCTGTGGCGTTGGACTGGGCATCGTTGGTGGCTATGTCGCTGATGCGGGCGTAGCAGTAGTTTTCGTTTTCAACATCGTATTGATTATCGTAACGTGTGTAGTATGATGCTTTTAGCACATGGCGACCTATGGGCAGGTCTATTTGATAGTGTCCGCTTTTGGTCGGACCCCAGCCATGTTTTCTGATGATGGTACTATCATTCAGTGTGACTTGGAATGTGACGAATGAATTGTAGTTATTGTAGGCATAGTTGAAGAAGAGTTTTGTGGGACGGCTGCAGATAATTTCCCACGACCGTTGGGTGGTGCTTTCAGCTTCTTTATTAGTAGACTGCCAGTTGTTGTGCTTCAACAGTTGCGCGAACGGAATGGTGTCGGGCAGTACCTCTTCGGTGTCGCCTGTACCGCCGTTGCCGATGGAGTCGGTGGGCGTGGTGGTGCCTTGGTCAGGCAGCACGGGACTGACTACTTCGGAACTGTCAGCAACGGCCAGGCGCGGTGCACGGCTGGCCATGATCTGCACGGGGCAGAACATGAGGCCGAACAGGGCGAGGGCGCCCACGTGGCGGGCGCAGGCTGCGAAATAACTGCTTGAGGCTATGCCCACAGCGGGCGTGCCTTTACTTAACGGTAACACATGCACGGCTTTGTGGCCTTGCATCTTGGCGTTTGTTTTTCCCATAGTAGTGTGTGTTAATGTTAGGAAAGTTATGTTTGTTGTTCTCTCTATAATTATTATCTCTATCGGGCACTTAACTGGTGTGTATGTGCCACATATTGTCAAGCACAAATTTACGGGAAATAAACAAACGTTTCAATAGCTTAAATGCGTAGCGTGCGTAAGTGGTCGATTTTCGGGTTTAAGTGGCACGTTTATGGGCATGAGTGGCAAAGTTTTTTTGATCGTAACCATACGACACGGGCAGACATGTACCCGTTTGGTTGTCAGCCTGTTGGTGCATGCCTGCCCGTTGTCATTATTATTAGTGATGTGTGTGGGTGGGGTTGGTGCTTGAAGAAACGCGAGCACTAATGGGGGCGACGCGTCTCGCGTCGGGAAAGCAGGCCTCAATTATTAGCAGTAGTGGCCTAATATCAAAGACCATGTGACATGTATATGTAAGGAGGTGTTGGGATGGGATAAGCAGGTATCTGGCACTTGGGCACGTCACTCGTTTGCCACCAATCTCAAACTTGCTGGTGTGGAAGAACTCTACATATCAGAGTCAATGGGACACTCACAAGGTAATGATGTGACCAGCGGTTATCAGGATATGTATCCATTGGAGTTTCGCTTCCGCAATAACAGCGAACTGCTCGATATAGAGGAAACCAAGCCGGAGGTAGATGTGGGGAATATGACCTTGGAACAAGCGCAAGCGTTCATAAAAATGATGTTGAAACAATAAACGTATTGCATTAAACGAGCCAAAGCGGTGAAAAAACAGGCGTTTTGGAAAATTTATGGTATAGAATAATTAACTTTGTGAAGCCAAGAGAATAGACTTATGAAGGAGAATTCAATATACGACAAGAAATCCATTCGCACGGTCATGGGTAAGACTGCCGACTTTGACGAGCTGGCAAAAGACTGCGTGGCCTTTAGCAATGCGGAAGGTGGAAGAATTGATATAGGAATCGAAGATGAAGAGAAGTTGCCACCAATAGGGCAACGAGTTCCTGATGGTTTGCCTACCACCATCATCAATAAGATTACAGGTAAGACACACGGTGTGATACTCAGTGCAAATGTTCTGGCAGCAGATAATGGTAGCGAATATATTGAGTTGAGCATCGCTTGCAACCATAACCTTGTGGCAATGACAACCTCAGGCAAAGTCTACATCCGTATCGGTGACAATAGCGTGCCTGTAGGCCCAGAGGATTTTGCTCGTCTTGCCGCAGACAAAGGCAGTTTGACATGGGAAAACGTCAAGACAAAATACTCATGGCATGATGCCGACCCCGATAAATTGCAGTGGTTCTTAAAAGTCATTCGCAAGTCAGGCCGTGTGTCTGGCTTCGTTAAGCAGAAGGAGGATAAGGAACTGCTCGACTACTTCTATATGACTGATGAGGATACCGACGCTATGACCCAGTTAGGTGTGCTGTTTCTCGGCAAACAAACCCAGCGAGGACGCATCATGAATCCGCCTGTGATACAAGTTATCAAATATGACCACTATGGCGAAAAGGTGAACAAGTGGTTATGGGACGACTACTCCAAGAACCCATACGAGATGATTGATGAACTGTGGCAAACCATACCAGAATGGACGGAGAGTAAAGAGATTGCCGATGGTATGTTCCGTCGCAATATTCCTGCCTATTCAGAGAAGGTGGTCAGAGAGCTTTTGGCGAACTCATTGGTTCACCGCCCGTATACTGTGCGTGGTGACATCTTCATCAATATCTATCCAGAATATATAGAGGTGGTGAATCCTGGTAGGCTGCCTATGGGTGTGACCGCTGACAACATACTACACACTTCAAAGAAGCGCAACGAGCATCTTTGCAATGTGTTCTATGCGCTCTACCTCATGGAGCGTGAAGGTTCTGGCTACGATATGATGTATGAGAACCTTCTTGAGAATGGCAAGGCTGTACCACAAGTTGAAGAAGGTGATGATTATGTGAAAGTAACCGTATCACGCCGTGTGCTCAGCGAGGAGACCATCAAGGTGATGACACGTGCAGCTGAGACCCAGCTTCTCAAGCAGAAGCAGCTGATCTGCCTTGGCATGATTGCCTCTGCCGAAAGTCTTACGGGCTCGGAATTAATTAAACGCTTGTCATTGAAGGATAGTGATGCTCTGCGTTCATGGCTTCGTCCTCTCATTGATAAAGGAATGGTTGTATCGACTGAAGATTTGACAAATGCCAAAGAGTATCGTGTAGCCCCCGAACTTTTACGCAATAGCCAGTTCAAGGGCAAAACCACATTGAAACGTATAGAGCCTTACCGTATCAAAGAACTGATATTGGAAGATTTGAAAATATATCAAACATCTCCAATTCTAGATATACAAGAACGCATAGGAAAAGAGATTACTTTGAGAAAAATAAGGATTCAACTTAACGAACTTATCAATGAAGGAAAGGTTAGAAAAGTTGGTTCAAATAGATGGCTAAAGTTCCAATATGTTGATGGGGAATAGCTATCGATGACATAAAATTGCGGAACAGACACCAAATGTCATCGAGAATGTCATTGATGATTTTTATAGCAAATCAAGCATAACCAATTGAATATAAATGATATAGATCACATATAACCATCGATGGCATAATTTCCTTCAACGCAAAAATAAGTTAGAGAGAATAACAATGAACTTTGTTATATAGAAGCTATATTTTTGAAAACAATAATAGATTTGTTCGTGGTGTGTAAAAGTATTAGTACTTTTGAAATATTGATTTTATGAAGTATCATTACGACTAAAGACTAATAAACTTATGCAATACCCCCTTATATCAGAATATCTGGCTTCCATTCGTGATGCTCACGATAATCTTGAAAAGCTAAGCCATTTGGTGCCTGTATTGGATAATTATGGCGAGCCGTACCGTAGCAGCGGTGCGTTTGCTGTCGTATTCAAGATGAAAGACGAACAGACGGGAAAGTGCTATGCCCTAAAGTGCTTCACCGAAGAGCAGGAAGGTCGTGCAGAAGCATACCGCCAGATTGCCGAGGAACTGGAGTTTGTGGATTCTACTTATATTACATACGTAAAGTATCTGGAGAAGGAACTGTTCGTTGACAGCAACTGCGAGGACGACGAGTTCCCTGTGTTGCTTATGGACTGGATTGAGGGCGAGACGATGGAGACATACATCGCCGATCACTATATGGACAACCACGCCATATCGATGCTTTGCTACCGTTTCTGCAAGATGGCGGCTTGGCTTCGCTCGCAGTCGTTTGCTCATGGCGACATCAAGCCCGACAATATCATGGTGCGCCCCGACGGTACGCTGACGCTTGTTGACTACGATGGCATGTTTGTGCCGGCCATGAAAGGCCAGAAGTCGCCTACTATCGGCACAAAGGACTTTTCGCATCCACTTCGCACCATCGACGATTTCGACGAAACCATTGACGACTTCGCCTTGGCTTCCATTGCCCTCTCGTTAAAAGCAATATCTCTTAATCCGTCTCTGCTCAACGAGTATGGAGCGTCCGACCGTCTCCTCTTCTCAGCCGCTGATTACCTTGACTTGAGCAAGAGCAAGACCATGACAGCCCTACAAGACTTGTTGGCAGACGAGGAAACCAGAACCCTACTGTCAATGTTCCTATTAGCCAGTGCCAAAAAGAACTTGTCTATGTGCTCCTTTCGACTGTTCAGCGTAGAGAAACCGAAGGAAGAAGAAGTGTGGAGTACAGAGGTTACAGAAGAAGAGTGGAGCACGGAGGTTACAGAAGAAGATCTTAAAAATGCCGTAGAGGATGAGTTTGGTGTAAAATATAGTAAGGATTGGAAGAGATTGCTTTGGGCGCCGGGGGAATTAAATGGTAAATATTCAATTAGGGAAGGAGTAAAAGTTATTGGAGACAATGCTTTTTGGTGGTGCAGATCTCTTATCAGCATAAATATCCCAAATAGTGTCACAACGATTGGGATTGAGGCTTTTCTGGAGTGCGAATCTCTTATCAGTATAAATATTCCAAATAGTGTCACAATGATTGGAGAGGGTGCTTTTTGGGGGTGCGAATCTCTTATCAGCATAAATATCCCAAATAGTGTCACAATGATTGGAGAGGGTGCTTTTTGCAAATGCAAATCTCTCACCAACATCACAATTCCGAGTAGCATAGTTACAATAAGTAATCCTTTTTCTCTTTGGCATGGTAATTTGAATAATGAATCAAAGGCTTTCATATATGAAGACAATGTTTTATTCAATAAAAATAAAACTACTCTTATTGCATACAGAGCAAAAGAAACAAACTATACAATTCCCAATAGTGTCACAATGATTGGAAATTCGGCTTTTAGGAGTTGTAAATCTCTCACCTGCATAAATATTCCAAATAGTGTCACAACAATTGGAGAGGGTGCTTTTGCCGGTTGCGAATCTCTCACCAGCATAAATATCCCAAATAGTGTCACAACGATTGGAAGTTGGGCTTTTAGCAATTGTGAATCTCTCATCAGCATAAATATTCCAAATAGTGTTACTACGATTGGAAAAGCGGCTTTTAACGGTTGCGAATCTCTCGCCAGTATAAATATGCCAGATGGTGTCACTACTATTGGGAAACTGGCTTTTGCCGATTGCGAATCTCTCACCAACATAAATATCCCAAGTAGTGTCACAACAATTGGAGAGGGTGCTTTTTGGGGTTGTATAAACCTTCTCTCACAGATCAAGTCTGACATCATTCAACGTTTTGGCGAAAAAGTCCTTAAATTTTTATGATTGTAATAGAATCCAAGCGTAGGAAGCGCGAAAATATACTAAAGAAATATCCTAATGCGATAATTGCTGATGTCACAAGCCAAGCCACAGATGGGTTGGTGAAGCTAAGTCCGTTCTATCCACACGGCGGTATACCAGTGCCATTCAGCGAGGGTTATACCGCAATGTGTGTTGAAGGGATATGGCAGGGACTGAAAGTGTTTGAATCGGCGGATGTGGACGTAAATATGTTCGCTAACGACACGATGAAGAACATAAAGCGTACCGTGAGGCGATTCGGTAAACCACTCGGACACCGAAAAGGAGTGAAAGGAACAGAATTGCTGGGATACATAGAGGCACGTAAACAAATCTATCTGCCTGCCTACAAGTGGGTACTTGAGAACAAGGTGGCGAACATCATTGAGCGGTTGAGAGAAGCCAGCAAGACGAAAACAATCGTGCTGCTCGACTATACTACAAACTGCAACATTGATGATCCGACGAAACCTTTGTCGCACGCCTTTCTGATTAAAGCATACGCTGAGGGACTGTATCCTTTCAGCGACAAGAAGCTACAGACGGAGACAGAGCAAATGCCGTTGCTGTTCTAAAAAACTAAAGACCCCAAAATAATTATGAGCAAAAGAAAAGACTGGGAGGAGTTCAAGAAACTTCTCGAACAGCATAACATCACAAAGCTGTATCACTTCACAGACCGCGACAACCTGGAGAACATCATCAAGAATGGCGGCCTCTATTCATGGAAGGACTGTGAGGAGCGTGGCATCGACATCTCCAAGCCGGGCGGTGGCGGTCCGGGTTCGCTGTCGTGGTCGCTCGACCAGCAGGCAGGTCTGGAACATTACGTTCGCGTCAGCTTCACAAGCAATCACCCTATGATGTATGTAGCCATGAACGAAGGCAGAATATCAAACCCCGTACTGTTGGAAATAGACCCCGAAGTTATATACGATGAGAACACGCGCTATGCCGACCGCAACGCAACACGAAGCGGAGCAAGAATAGGCGGTACACTAAACGACTTCAAGCAGATTCACTTCCAGACCGTAAAGGCAAAGAAGCATTTCGACCTCGATGCTGACGAGCAGCCTTTCTATCAAGCGGAGATATTGGTAAAAAACTCCATCCCATTGAAGTATATCACCAATATCGGCAACTTTGGCATACCTATTCCGAGTCAGCCGCAGCAGATGCAGAGCAAGAACGCTTACACAGCACGCGTAGACCGCGAGCATCCTACAGCATTCATCTTCCTTGTTGACCAAAGTGTGTCGATGAAGCGCTTAACAACTTTCAATGGAGAGGACATGACGCTATCTGAAGCTGTGGCACGAATAGTGAACTCGCAGATAAACGAACTTGTGGAACGTTGCGTGAAGAATAACGAAACACGCCATTACTTCGACATTGCCGTAATAGGATATGGTACGGAGGCTTACAGCGCATGGAACGGATCGTTGGAGGGTAGAGACTTTGTCACACCTGAAGAAATTAGAGACAATCCGTTTATGAAAAAGGTGGTTAAGGAAAAAGTGCGCACACGCAAAGGCATCGCAATAAAGGAGGTGGAAAAGAAACAATGGATGACGGCACGTCATGATGGCTGCTGGACTCATATGGACAAGGCATTCAAGCGTGCAGAAGGTCTGTTGGAGAACTGGATGAATCAACACCACGACAAGGACTGCTATCCACCGACAATCATAAACATCACAGACGGAGAATATAACGGTGTGTCGTACGACGATATGCAGCAGTTGTCAAACCAGTTGAAGTCGATGTTTACCAACGATGGCAACGTGTTGCTTTTCAATATTCATGTAGTGCCAGGACATACCGAATCGGTGATTTTCCCTGCTTCACTCGACGAGCTGAACGGCAACGGCTATGGCGAAAAGCTATACAATATGGCAAGTCTGTTGCCGCTTAACTACAATGAGCAGATGAGGACCATCTTCGGTGACAAGCAAACCGACATACGCTATCATGCCATGGGTGTGAACACAGGTATGGAACACCTTGTAAAGATGATGAAGATTGGCACCCTGTCAAGCATGTTCGTTAACAATAACAAGTAGGCAGATGTGTAAAAGTGTAAGCATAGCAAAAACTAACGACCACACGCCCAACGAGGACGCTGTGTTCTGCTCACCACTGTGCATAGCCGTATCGGACGGAGCAGGAGGCTGTGGACTCTATGCTGATGAGTGGTCGAGGTATCTGATGGAGCATCTACCAAAGGATGCTCCGCTTTGTTCGTTTGCAGAATTTGATGAATGGGTGGACGGCATTTGGGAGGCGTTCTACAATGAGCATGAAGAACGGGCTAAGGAAGGCGATGGTATCTTGCTTAACAAGTTTTACAACGAAGGCTCGTGCGCCACAGTTGCTGCAGTTTGGAAGTCTGATGATAAAGAATGCAGATGGATAGCGTATGGCGATAGTGTTATTTTTCACTATAATCGTCACACAGGATTACTGGAACATAGCTTTACACGATTGGCCGACTTCAGCAATCCTCCCCGCCTCGTCAGTTGCAAGGACCCATTAGAAGAAGAAGGATTCCGTAGCGGCGTGTTTTCTATTGATGACGCATCCATAGTGTTTGCTGCAAGCGATGCCCTTTCGCATTATGTGCTGATGATGTACGAACTGTCGAAAAGTGAGGAGTTTGAAAGCGAACTGATGGAGCTGCGAATGAAACGAACAAGCAATTCGCAACTGCTTCAAATGGCAGAGAAAGAGGCGCTCAAGTTTTACGATGATGTTCTCAATCCTCTTTTAAGAAGTGTAGACTCAGAAGCCGACTTTAAGGAACTGATGGAGTCTTTGTGTGTAAAAAAACTTATTGACACCGACGATTACACGTTGGCAATATTATAAAACGACAATGCGTAACGGAAACAAATAATTTACGACTTCAAACGGCGTTTTTCTTTAGCCAATGATTTTGTTGTGGTTGCTATCAAGCCACTTTTTGATATTTGGGGAGACAAAACCTAATTTGGGTGACGCATTGACGAAGTCAGGAATAGTGTTCACACAACGGAAGTTGCAATAACTCGCCAAGCACCATTTTCATGACGTGCCATGTAGCCATTGTCAACCATGCGCTTTACAAGTTTCTGAACAGCAGACATGTTGATGCCTAACAGGTTTGTCAATTCAGCAAAAGTGATATTCTAATGTCATATTATTCGATGTCTTATGAGGGTGTGTCAAAACTCAATTTGTGCGGGCTGAAAGCTAGGGCGTTCAAAATTGGCATCAAAAATGAGACCGTTTTTGGGAATACTATTCGTTGTTGTTGCTATTCGGCGAAAAGTAAACATGCGAACGGACTCAAGCACCAAACGCTACCTCTAATGGGGGCGACGCGTCTCGCGTCGGGAAAAGATGCAGCTATTATTTAGTATAGTTTGTATTTTCCTCCTTTCTCTATCCCGACGCGAGACGCGTCGCCCCCATTAGTGGTAGCGTTTTGTGTTTGAGATTGTTCGGATATTTACGTTTTACTGGACAGCACTAATACCCTATCGGGTGTAAAATAGCATTTGGCGGCATGGGGCTTGTGTGCCTCATGCCGCCAATGACAGGGGAGAGTGTGGGGGGGGATTAGCGCACGTCGTAGCCCAGCTTGCTGAGCACCTCGTTGCTGATGTCGATGCTTGGTGAGGCAAATATGATGCCGTTGTCGGACGCGCGGTCGAGAATGAGCTGGAAGCCCTTGGTGGTGGCTATGCTCTTGACTGCGTTGTAAATTTCGTCCTGTATAGGCTCGATGAGGCTTTGGCGCTTTTTGTAAAGCTCGCCCTCGGGCCCGAAGTATTTCTTTTTAAGGTCGGCCGCCTCTTTTTCCTTGTCGACGATGGCCTTTTCGCGCTCCTTCTTTTGTGCGTCGCTTAGGAAGACGCTCTCGTTTTGATAGTTCTTGTAGAGTGTTTGTGCCTTGTTGCTGAGTGCTTCGACCTCTGCCTGCCACGACTTGGAGGTTTGGTTGAGCTGCTCGTTGGCACGCTCGTAGGCGGGTATGTTGCTGAGAATATACTCCATGTCGACGAGGGCGAACTTTTGTGCGCTGGCACTGAATGAGGTGCACAGGGCGATGAGCAATAATAAAGCTAACTTTTTCATGAGCGTAAAAGTGTGTTGTTAGAATTCCTGGCCAATGATGAAGTGGAACTGTGAACCGCCTGCGCGCTTGCCCGAGTATCCGCTGATGTACTTTTGGAAACCATAGGCCCAGTCGATACCCATGAGGCCCACCATGGGGAGCAGTATGCGCACACCTACACCGGCAGAGCGCTTCATGTTGAGGGGGTTGAACTTTTTGACGTCGGTCCAGGCATTACCTCCCTCGACAAATGCCAGTGCAAAGATAGAGGTTGAGGTTTCGAGCATCAAGGGGTAGCGCAGTTCGAGTGTCATGCGGCTGTAGGCGTAGGCGTCGCCGTAGTAGGAGTTGTTGCCCGAGAGCGAACCGTTTTCGTAACCGCGCAGTCCGATGGTCTCGGTGGCATAGCCTGTTGAATAGCCCGACATGCCGTCGCCGCCCACGTAGTAGGTTTCGAAAGGCGACTTTTTGTGGCGGTTGTAGGCACCGAGTATGCCCATTTCGAAGCGTGTCATGAGCACGGGAGCCTTGACGGCGCTTGAGAGAGCTGTGAAGTTGCGGAACTTGAGTTTCCACTTGTGGTATTCAATCCAGCGGTACTTCTCTTGCATCTCCTTTTGGTAGTTGGCGCTCTGTGGGTTGGTGGCCAGATTTTTGTAGTTGCGCCCGTCCCAGAGCGAGTAGGGTGGTGTGAGTGTGGCCTGTAGCAGGAACTCAGAGCCCTTGCGCGGGTAGAAGGGGTGGTCGGTAGAGTTGCGCTGCAATGAGAGCGAGAGGTTGATGTTGTTGCAGTTGCCGTCGGTTATGAGGAAGTATTGCCACGACTTGAGCATGTAGCGTGTGTACGACAGTTCGGCCATGAAGGTGAAGTAGTCGTCGGGCCAGCGCAGACGTTTGCCGAAGCCAAGGCTGAGGTTAATCATCTTGACGTACTTGTCGGGGTCGTAGGCGTCGGTGTAGTAGTTGGAGCTTGTGCCGTAGCCGTAGGCGTAGTTGTAGAGGTTGTTGTAGTAGTTTTGGTTGATGTAGTTGGAGTTTACATCACTCTGCTTGCTGTATGATATGTTGAAAGATAGCTGGTTGGGTCGTTTTCCGCCGAGCCATGGTTCGAGGAAACTGAGTCCGTAGTTTTGGTAGTAAGTACCGTTGGTTTGCACTTGCAGTGAGAGCGTCTGTCCGTCGCCCTGCGGTATGAAGCCGGCGCGTTTGTAGCCCTTGCGGAAGAGGTTCTGCACTGAGAAGTTGGTGAACTTCAGTCCTACGCGTCCCACGATACCGGTCTGTCCCCAGCCTGCCGAGAGTTCGATTTGGTCGCCGCCCTTTGAGGTGAGCGGGTAGTTGAGGTCGACGGTGCCGCTCACGGGGTCGGGCTTGATGCCGCTTTGGCCAAACTGTGACTGCAGCGCTTCGGGGTCGAACTGGTTCATTTGTGCGAGGTCCTGAATGGAGCGTTTGATGCTCTCCATTGAGAAGAGGTCGCCCGGCTTTGTGCGCAGTTCGCGTCGTATGACGTTTTCGTACACACGTGTGTTGCCAGCTATGCGCACATGGTTGAATGTGGCCTGCTGGCCCTCGCGAATGCGCATTTCGAGGTCGATGGAGTCGCCCACGACGTTTACCTCGACGGGGTCGAGCCTGTAGAACACGTAGCCGTTGTTATAGTAGAGGTTGCCCACGGCGTCGTCGTCGCTCGTAAGGCGTTTCTCCATGAGCGTCTGGTTGTAGACATCGCCCTTGTTGAGCTGTAAGATGCGCTGCAGGAGGTCGGAGTTGTACACGGTGTTGCCCACCCACGAGATGTTGCGCACATAGTATTTGGTGCCCTCGTAGACGTTGAGGTGAATGTTGACGTGCTTTTGGTCGATGGTTTGCACGCTGTCGGCCGTGATGAGTGCGTCGCGGTAGCCCCATTCGTTGAGTTTTTCAACGAGCAGCCCCTTGTCCTCGTCATACTTTTCGGGCAGGAACTTCTTTGAGCGGAACATGTTGACAAAGCTCTTTTCGTGCGTCTTTTTCATGGCGCGTTTGAGTTTTGCCACGTGTTTGGGGTTGGCTCCGGTGATGTATATCTTGTGCACCTTCACCTTTTCGTTCTTGTTGATGTCGATATCCACCAGCACGCGGTTGTCGCCCGTCACGTCCTCGCGTTGCGTGATGTGCACCTCACAGTTTTTGAAGCCCTTCTCCACAAAGTGCTTCTTGATGTAGTGCTCGGCGCGGTTCACCATGTCGGTGGTGATTTGGTTGCCGGTCTGAAAGCCGATAATCTTTTCGCAGTCCTCGCGTTCCGACTTTTTGACGCCGGTGTATCGTATGCTCGATATGCGTGGTTGTGCGGTGAGTTTGATGTGCAGGTAAGCTTTGCCGTCGACAATGCTGTCGGCCACAATCTCAACGTTCGAAAAGATTTTTTGGTTCCAATAGCGTCGCACGGCCTCGCTGATGTCGGGCCCGGGAATTTCGTAGGTATCGCCCACGTTGAGGCCCGATATGTTGAGCAGGTAGTCGTTGTCGTAGCCTTTCATCTCGTCCACGGTGAGGCCTCCCAGCACATAGCGAGGGTGGTTGGCCGTGTAGGTGATGACGGGCTTGTTGTCGTTGTTGTCACCCTCTGCGGTCTGTGCTTGTGCGGCGGTGGCCAGCGGTGCGGCCATAGCCATCAAGATGAGCAGTTTGCGTGAGTTGTATTTCATTTATCGTTGTGTTGTTGCGTAAGGTGAGCGCGTGTGTGGCTCGTTGGGAGCTGTAAGCGCTGTATGTTGCGGTGGCGGCGGGCAGAGTAGGGCATGGTTTCACGCCGGGTTGTCACACATCAAGCCTTGGTCACTTGTTCGCTTGTCTTGCCGTAGCGCCGTTCGCGGTGGTTAAACCATTCGATGGCCTTTAGGAGGTCGGCCTCGTGAAAGTCGGGCCAGAAGGTTTGGCAAAAGTAGAGTTCGGTGTAGGCACACTGCCACAGCAGGTAGTTGCTCAGTCGCACCTCGCCGCCTGTGCGTATGAGCAGGTCGGGGTCGGGCATGAAACTGGTGCTGAGGTGCTGCGTTATGGTTTGCTCGTTGATGTCGGCCGGTGCGAGTTTGCCCTCTGCCACTTCGGCCGCAATGCGCTGCACGGCATCGGTCATTTCCCACCGCGAGCTGTAGCTCAGGGCAATGACCATGGTCATGCCCGTGTTGACAGATGTGCGCTGCTGCAGGCCGAGTATTGACTCGCGCACCACCTCGGGCACGCGGCTGAGGTCGCCAATGATGCGCAGGCGCACGTTGTTGTTCATAAAGAGTTCCTCCTCGAGCGATGTCAGTATGAGCGACATCAGTGCAGCCACCTCGTTGGCCGGGCGGTTCCAGTTTTCGGTAGAGAAGGTGTAGAGCGTCAAGAACTTTACGCCCAGATTGGAGCAGGCCGTGGTAATTTCGCGCACGGCCACAACGCCTTGTTGGTGTCCCATGCTGCGGTCGAGACCGCGTGCTTTGGCCCAACGTCCGTTGCCGTCCATGATGATGGCTATGTGGGCAGGTATCTTTTGCATAAGTTTCTCTTTGTAAGTAGGTTAGGGGTGTGAGTGCCTCAGTCCCTGTTGCACGTGGGGCACTTGGGGTTGAGGTCGTAGGTGAGGGTGAGGGAGAGGGTAGAGTAAATGTCTTTGTTGCGGAACATTTCGCTCTTGATGCCCAGAGGCGCTTCGAGTCCGTCGAGTTTGTCGCTCAGACTGAAGTGCACCAGCCAGTCGAGCCCCAGGTTGAGGCGTGGCCCCAGTTTGTATTTAAGTCCTGCGCCGAGTGGAATGTTGGCTGTAAAAGCCTTTCCTGCGGCGCCGTAAGTCAGTCCGAACCCCATTTGCACATAGGGCACGATGCGTGAGTAGTGGCGGTAGTCGCGCTCATAGCCGTAGGGCAGGAAGTGCAGTTCGTAGAGTGCCGACAGGTCGTATATGGCGCTGCTCACCTGGTAGTTGAGCCGTTCGGCCCCTGCAGCCCCGGTGTTGGCCGGGTAAAAGGCTTTGAGCCCGGCGGTGCTGCCCTTTGCTTGTGCAAAGCTGAACTGTGTTTTGAGTGCCATGCGCGGATTGAAGGGGAAGCGTGCCACCGCGGCAGCAGCCATGCCTATGTTGTCCTTGACATCGGTAAAGTTGAAAGCGCCGCCAATGCCGGCTCCCAGTTCCAGACGGTACACGCTCTCGTCGGCCTGCACTTGTGCGCGGGCTTGGGTGGGGGCGGTGAGTGCTGCCACACACAAACACACCAATGCGGCCAACACCGCAAGGTGCTGCCGCATGACGATGAATATGTGATTAATTGTGGCCAAAACAAATATAGATGATGCAGATGGGCAGGTGATGCGCTCGCTATGCTCGCAGATGTGCAAATGTGCAGCCGCTGCGCTTGTTATTCCCACCCGAGGCGGTTGATGCGTCCTTTATACACCACACCGGTGCCACCGCAGATGAGCCAGATGTAATTGTTGGCATCGGTGGTAACGGCCAGCGAGGTGGCCCCCGTCAGCGTGGGGTGTGTCAGCACATCGGTGCGCCATGTGCGGCCGTTGTCGCGGCTCACATAGAACGGGGCAACTACCCCTTCGGCGCTGAGGCCGGCGAGCACCGTGTTGGTGTCGTAGCCAAAGAGTGTGTGCTGCTGCACAACGGGACAGGCATAAGCGCCCAACTCGCTGGTTTGGGGCAAGTTGTACCACGGCGTGAAGAAACCGCCCACCGAGTCGATGTCGTGTTTCCACACATTGGCTTTGCCACCTTCAATGCCCACCATGACGAGCATTTGGGCCGGTTTGTTAATGCGCGAGGCCACCGTGGCCGAAGCCACATTGTTGCCCGCAGGCAGCTGTGCGTCGGTGTCAATGGCAGACGGTGCCCAGTCCGTGCCATTGGCCGAGGCCCACATCTGTGCGTTAGAAATGGCATAAATGCTGTCGGCCGTGCAGCCCGCTATGGCGCTGAAAGTGTGGTGTGTGGTAGCCGTTTGCCAACCCTCGGCAGCGTTGGCCGAGTGCATGAGTGTGCCGTTGGCCAGCGCATAGAAGTGGCCGTCGAAGTGTGTCACGCTGCGCACATCAAAGCCCGTGGTGCTGATGTTGGCCGCGCTGCCGTCAAAGTCGGGGGCCATGACAGACGTCTGCACCACCTGCACCTTGCCGTCGGCGCGCTGGCCAAACACATAGAGCGTGTTGCCCGCAGTGAGCGCGCGGCTCTTGACAAACGAGGCCACATCGCTCAGCGGATTAGCTGCCACCTGCTGCCATGCCGTAGAGTCGGCCTCCTGACGGTGCACGCGAATGTCGAAGGTGTAGGTGCGCTTGCGTTCACCATAAGTGTCGTACACCGACACCTCGCGGTTTACGCTGAAGTCGGTGCTGTCGGTATAGGTGTAGAGCGTATCCTTGCCCGAGTAGAGGCTCTTGATGGCCAGTGTGCCCGTGCTGCTAATGCCGCTCGAGCTGGCAAACACCAGTTTGTCGGTGCGTGTGCCGGTAGGCAGAGAGTCCTCGTTGAATATGCGGTTGTTCACCTGGTCGATGGTCAGGTTGTAGGCAGCTCCCGTCACCGTGTAGGTGTAGGTAGTGTCGCGGCCGGCTGCATTGACCATATGCACCTGGCGTTTGAGAGTACCCATTGTGGCCGAGGTTATGAGGCAGTCGCGTGCCGAGTCGCTCTCGGTCACTTCGCTCGACGTGTCGCAAGCCGTGGCCAGTGTGAGTCCGGCTGCCAGGGCGAGTATGAGGCTGAATATGCTGTTCTTCTTCATATATTATAATGTGGGGTAAGGCGGCTGCTTGCCAATACAATAATGTATACTTGCAGCGCTGTGCCTACTTTATCAAGTTGCAAAAATACGTACAAAATCTTACTTATCCGTCCTTTCGGTTATATTTATCTTGTTTTAACGCGAGGACAAACGTGTGTGACGCACTGTTGAACAACTCTTGCAAATAACGGGCCTGCGGCAAGCCAGAGGCAGCAGCCGTTGGTGTCAGCGTTTGGCCACTTTCACCCCGTTTACAATGTAAAGGCCCGGGGCGGCAGTCTCCCACGAGGCTATGCGGCGTCCGCTCATGTCGTAGATGGCTTTGGCCGGTTGGCGTACCACGGTAGCAGTCTGCCCGATGCCAGTTATTGAGGCGTCAAGATAGCTGAAAGTGATGCTGCCGTCGGGTTGTGCTGTGATGTTGTAAATGGGTCGTTCAAGCAACTTGCTGCTGCCGTTGTACAGCGTGGCGGCAGGTGTGTGGGCGCCGGGGAACTGTGTAACCCCCTTGGTGCCGGGAAAGAGGTCGGCGCGGTAGCCGGCAAACAAAGCATTCATGTTCATGCTCTCGCTTGTGGTGTTTCCCTCCTTTATGCCGTCGGCCGGCACAAACTGCATGCGCTGGTGGTCCCGCTGGGTGTTGACGCGGTTGTTGTTCCATGCCGAGCGGTCGTAGTCAATGTGCGTGATGAGCATGCCAGTGCCCATGGTCTTGGTGTGCCAGGTGTTTGTGGTGCGGTTTTCAAACATATAGTACTCGTTAGCATGCTCGGGGTTGCGCACCACGTAGGCGCGGGCACCGCCCTCGTTGCCTTGTGAGCCGTCGAGAGCCAGCAGGCGGCAGGCCTGTGCGCTGTCGGTGAGTTCCGTCACATGCAGCCAGCCCAGGTAGCTGCGCTCGTGGGCAGTGTAGCCTATGGGGCGGTAGCCGTTCTGGTAATATTGACCGTAGTCCATGATGTCCCAATAACCCATGGTGTTGAAAGCTGAACTGTTCTGCGTGTTATAATAGTCGGGCAAACCCAGAGCGTGGCCAAACTCATGGGCAAAAAGGCCCACACCATCTATGGCGGCTCCCGTCACATCGTTGGGGCTCTTGCCATAAGTTTGCAGCAGTTCGTTGCCCATAAAGTAGGAGCGTACCTGGTATTTGTTGTCGTTCACGCTGAAACTGCTCTGCTGAAACTTGGCCCACAGGTAGTTGCTGCTGCCGTCCTCAAACGACGATTGCTGCCCCGGCCCCGCAAACATGAGCACTACCATTGGCACATCGGTGCTGCCTGGGGTGCAGTAAGGGCCAAAGTCTGCCACTTTCGAAGCCTCGGCCAGCGCGTCAATCACAAACTGCCGGGCATTGGGGTCGGTGCCGCCGCCCTTGCCGTCCTTGCCGTAGTAGACATAGCCGCTGGGCAGTTTGACGTGGGCCACTACCTTGAATGTAGGGGTAAACAGGCTGTCGCTCTGTGCCACAAAGTAGTCGCGCACCGAGCCGCGTGCAGCGGGTTCGTCGCGGTAGCCCGTTTCGTTAAAGAAGCGTGTCACCTTGGCAGTGGTAATGGTGTCCTGAAAAGCGCGGTCGGCAAAGTCAACCATCACCACGGGCAGTGTGGGGCTGCCGATACTCTGCACGGCCCCCAGTGCACTCTTGCCATATTCGCCCAACCCGTCGGGCGTGCTGGTGGTCAGGCTCTTGGCACTCATGCCCCCCTGACGCACCACGGGGGCCACGGGCAGTGCGGCGCTGAGCAGTGCCTCGGCCTGTGCCGTGCTCAAGCGTGGTTGTGCCGTGCTGCGGGCCGCGTAGCCGGCAAGGGTGGTGCCAATGGCGAGCTGTCCGTCAACGTTCAGCGTGGCATAGTAGTAGTGTCCGTCGGTGCCGGGTAGCACGGCGGTGCCGTTGAGGCTGTAGAGCGTGTAGCGCCCGTTGCCCACGGCATTGATGGTGACCACCTGTCCGTTGGGCTGTTGGTGGCTGATGGTGCGGCGTACGGGAGTGGTGGCTTGCATGGCAGCTGTGGCACATGTGGCAAGCGCAAGTGACAGTATGGTGTGTCGGAGTTTCATTTGTAGTATTATATATTATATAGGCGTATAACACCTGCTTGTTCGTTACGCTTTGGCGTAATTAGCAAACAGGTTGACAAGTTAACGGGTTAACAGGTAAGTTGGTCCAGCTTTCTGGGCTTCTTGCCAGTATTACTTTAGCATAATAAGTAGTGTATGACATACTTACCTGTAAATCTGTCAACTTGTTACCACGTTGACTAAGAATGTTGCCAACGTGTTATTCGTTAGTTTTTTCAACAATGATAGTTGCTTCGCTGACACTTACCACGCGCACGGGTGTGCCAGGATTTATAAATTCGCCCGATGACTTCACCTCAACCTGTTTGCCGCCTATGGTGGCGTTGCCCACAAGGGCCAGTCGTGTGAGGGCTTTGCCGGTGTCGCCGGGCTTAACCGACAGCTGGTCGGTGGTGGCGTTGGTTGATGTGATGGCGGTGTGGAGGCTCATGCGGTCGAAGGTGCGCGAGTGGGCCACAATGTAGAGCATGATGCCCAACACGACCAAACCGATGACTACGGCACCGCAGGCCCAACCAAATCCGTAGTCGGTGTAGATGAGCACAACGTCGGCCAGGGCACAGATTATCGAACCGATGCCTGCCAGGCCGAACCCCGGGGTGATGAATATCTCTATCAACCCGAGTATGAGCGTAAAAGCTGCGAGTATGATGATAACAGTCATGGTGGGGGGGATGAGGTTATGAGGTTATGGGGTTATGAGGGGAGGGGTTATGAGGTTATAAGGTTATGGGGTTATAAAGTTACCTCTGCTTGTGTTAAGGACTATGGGGTTAGAGGCAATTGGCAAGTCTGTCATATACCAACATTCCATATATCTCTGTCAATAATGCAGAGCATATTTACCCGTTAACCCGTCACCCCGTCAATCAATAAGCCGCCCGGTATTTGCCCTCGTCCTGGTCGTCCATCATCGACAGATACGACGCATAGCGTGATGGGGCAAGACGGTGCTCCTCGAGCGCCTGCAGCACAGCGCAGCCCGGCTCGTGGGTGTGGGTGCAGTTGTTGAAACGGCAGTCGGCCGATATGGCAAATATGTCGCGAAAGTAGTGCGCCACCTCGTCGCGCTCGATGTTGAAAGTGCCAAAGCCCTTTACCCCCGGAATGTCGATGAGCGCACCCCCGTCGGGCAGTTCAAACAACTCGCTGTAAGTGGTGGTGTGCATGCCCGTGCCGTGGGCGTCAGATATTTGTGCCGTGCGCACATGGGCGTCGGGAATAAGCAGGTTGAGCAGTGTCGACTTGCCCACCCCCGAGTGGCCGGCCAGCAGCGTGGTGCGCCCTTGCAGCGCCTGACGCAGCGGTTCAATGCCTTGGGCGTTGAGGGCCGACATGCGGTAGCACTCGTAGCCAATGTTGGTGTACAGCGCCTGCCAGTAGTCCATCACCTCGCGCTCGGAAGGCCTGAGGTCGTCCTCCTTGTTAAAGGCAATGCACACCGGCACGCGGTAAGCCTCGGCCGAGGCCAGAAAGCGGTCGATAAAGGTAGTGCTCGTTTCGGGTCGTGCAATGGTCACCACGAGCAGGGCCATGTCCACGTTGGCGGCCAGAATGTGGCTCTGTTTCGACAGGTTCGAAGCCTTGCGAATGATGTAGTTGCGTCGCTCGTCAATTTCGGTGATAAAGGCTGCCGCCTCCTCGCTGCCCTTGGCGGGTTGCTCCTTGATGGTCACCCCATCGCCCACGGCTACGGGGTTGGTAGAGCGTATGCCGCGCAGGCGGAAGTTGCCTTTCACCTTACACTCAACGGCACGCCCGTCGTCGGTGCGCACCAGGTACCAGCTGCCTGTGCTTTTGATTACTTTTCCGTGCATGAAGTGTGGGGAAATAAACAGTTAAGAGTTTAAGAGTCAAGAACACGGGCCTGACTGGCAGTGCCTCTGTGCTGAACTCTTAAACTCTCAAATTGCTTGTTAGTCACATCGCGGTGTGTTTGTAGTTACACCGTCATGATTTCCTTGTTCTTGGTGGCAAGAATTTCCTCGATGCTCTTCACCTTCTTGTCGTGTATCTTTTGCAGATTAGCCTCGGCGTCCTTCTCCACATCTTCGGGCAGACCGTCCTTCAAGGCCTTCTTCAGTTTGTCGATGCCTTCGCGGCGTGCATTGCGAATGGCCACTTTAGCCTCCTCGGCCTCCTTGGCACACTGCTTGGTGAGCTGTTTGCGTCGGTCCTCGGTGAGGGGGGGAATGCCCAAGCGGATAACCTCGCCGTTGTTTTCGGGCATGATGCCGATGGTAGAGTCGATGATAGCCTTTTCAATAACGGGGAACATATTCTTCTCCCAAGGTTTGATGGCGATGGTGCGTGAGTCGGGGGTAGTGATGGCTGCCACATTGTTGATGGGCACCATCGAGCCGTATGAGTTGACGCGCAGGTCGTCAAGGATATGTACGTTGGCCTTGCCGGCACGGATTTGGGCGAGCGTGTCTTCGAGGTGCATCACGCTCATGTCCATTTTCTCCTCGCTGTCGCTGAGGCATTTCTTTACGTCGAGCATATTGTCAGTGTTTGTTGTGAATGTTACGTGTGTTGTGTGGCTGCTGTTGTGCAAGGTGAGCGCAGAACATCAAGTTCTCAAGTTTCGGATTTAGCAAGGGCGGGCTGAAAGCCCAATGTAGCACATAGCCC
>ERZ1026886.193-NODE-193-length-33850-cov-46.428229_pt1 | contig 33850 bp, 11 predicted proteins | sample MGYA00380173_ERZ1026886 | MGnify/ENA primary metagenome ERZ1026886 (study PRJEB33269, sample SAMEA4719809) | human gut metagenome | biome: human-associated habitat; feature: organic feature; material: feces | place: Cameroon | collected 2013-10 ... | reverse complement strand
ACACATTTTATTAATTAACCATAAATGTGTCTATCTATATCAGTATAAGTCAATGCTTCTTCTTGGGCAATATAACTGTGACTTTTACTGATTCTACTTTTGCTCCTGTTTTTCTAAACAAAAAAAATACAAAAATGGGTATTTTATGATACTTCTGTGAGACTTCCATGATACTTCTTGTAAATTTATCCGAAAAGTCTCATTTTTATATATTACTATATATCAAGTAAATACAATATTATTTTCTTTAAAAATGAGACTTTGAGACTTTTTTCCTAAAAAACAATTACGCACAAAAATTGTATTACAGTCGTTCTTGCGATTGTTTTAGAATGAAATACAAATAAAGAGGATGGGGATTGCAAATCCCCGGGGGAAAGTGGTCGAACATTTTTTGACAGCGGATTGCAAATCCGCTGGAACGCCTGGCGGAAGACTTTCTGATTGAGAATCAGTCAGAGCGCCTGGCGGAAGACTTTCTGATTGTACGCTGAACCAATAACACAAAACCAAAAAGAGCCGTTTTTTGATTTAAATCAACTATTCCTACGATTTAACCAAAATAACTGGAATTTATTCCTAGTTTTCATCTATTTCCTATACCTTTGCCCACGAATTCCAATAAAAAAAGGACGAATTCCTATAAAAGAAGACAAAGCAACGTATAAAACGTGTAATTTAAACAACGTATAAAACGTATAATTTAAAGAAAGATTGATTATGAAGAAAATTATGTTGAGCCTCGCTATGGCTCTCGTTTCTGTTTGCGCTAGCGCACAGGTTTACATCGGTGGTACTGCTGGTATCTCTAGCAACAAGATCGGTGATGGTGACAGCAAGACTGCTTACAAGCTCATCCCAGAGATTGGTTACCAGTTCAACAACAAGTGGGATGCCGGTATCGAGGTAGGTATCCAGAAGGGCGAAGTTTGTAAGATTTCTCCTGTAGGCGATGCTACTACCTTCACTATTGCTCCTTACGTACGCTATACAGCAGTTGAGAGCAAGGTAGTTGATCTCTTCTTCGAGGGTACTATCGGTTATGGCAGCGTAAGCAAGGGCGGTGGCGACTTCTACGAGGTAGGCATCAAGCCAGGTTTGGCCGTTAAGCTTACAAAGCATGTTGAATTCATCTCTAAGATTGGCTTCCTCGGATACAGAGGCTATTCTCCTGAGCACGGTGAGAGCTCATCTACATTCGGAGTTGATGTAGATGCAAGCAACATTTCTTTTGGTGCTATCTACAAGTTCTAAATTAATACGGGGGATGCAAATCCCCCTTTTTTATTTTAAATAGGTGGGTGGGGATTACAAATCCCCGGGTTTAAGAGGTCGAACATTTTTTGACGGCGGATTGCAAATCCGCCGGGACGCCTAGCGGTGTGTCAAAAGTCCAAGAAACGGATTTGGCCTTACGGCCATTGGGCTAGCGCATTCGCATTCCTGCTTTAGGGGGTATCGCCACGACCGCCAGGTCGAGTTTCCGTTTAAAATCCGTGAGTAATCCGAGGAAGGCGGTTAAGGTTCCGTTTATTCCGCGTAATCCGATGAATAATGATACACCCCATAAACCCCCATATTCACAAACATAACATACCAAATATGTTAAAATATACATGTTTTGGAATAATTTCAGTTATTTTTCTTGGAAATATTACAGAAAATATTTATCTTTGCAGCGTTATTTTGGTTTCTACATCTGATATCAAAGCAAATCGCTTATGATATAAAAGCGAAAACGCTACAGGGGGGGGGGACCTGAAAAAACGATGAAATCATTAACTGGGTTCTGTCTAGAATAGGTTAAAAGTATAAGAAAGTTATGGAATGTATATCAGTAGATACAAATCACGTAACAGATACACATGACGAAAGAGATGCACAGACATCTCATGGTGCTGGACTTGCCTCCAGTGCGCCCTCCGAAACGATGAATCCTTCTCATGAAGGAAAAAATCAAGTAGGGGTGTCCACCAACTATACCCCTTCGGGAATTAACAGAATACAGGAATTCCCTTCCGGAAATAACCATAATCAGAAATCCCAGCATGCCGCTTCCCACTGGTTTGCACTGCGAACCACCTACGGAAGAGAGAAGAAGGCTTACGACTACCTGGTAAGCAAAGGAGTAAAAGCTTTCTGCCCTACCCTTCACGTGACCAAAGAGGTGAAAGGCGAAAGAAGAGTGGTCGTGGAATCTCGATTGCCGAATATCTTCTTCGCACATGGCACAGAAGAGGAATTGGAAAAATATGTCTTCGACAATGTCAACCTCCCTTTCCTCCGGTTCTACTATCGCCATTATCACCAGGGATCACGAATCATGAAGACGCCTCTTATCGTGCCCGACTATCAGATTGAAAGTCTCAGAATCATCTGCGAATCAGAAGCCAACGATGTCTTGCTGGTTCCTGAAAATGAACAGAAATTCAAGAACGGACAGAAAGTGAGAGTCATCGAAGGCAAGTTCAAAGGCGTAGAGGGCAGAGTGGCTAGATATCACGGACAGCAGCGAGTAGCCGTCATCATCGACGACATCGCTACCATCGCCACCGCCTATCTACCTAGCGCCTTCCTCGAATTCATCGATTGATAAGACATTTAACGAAAAAAAGCAAATAAAGTTATTTAGAATAATAGGATAATAAAGTCTGAACGTGCGAAAAGTTTTGATTCTACTCATAGCAGCAATAGGTAATGTGATGGATGTACCTGCCCAGGTGAAAACCACCGACAGTACATTCATAGAGAATTCACGCCCTATTATCTATGTGGTGAACAAGACTGATATCAACGCACAGGACCGAGAATGGATTACCAACTATCTCATTCCGCAGCTCGAAGCGCTGGGAGATAGAGGTATCGTACTAGGTCGTGCCACGGCATCGCCAGAAGGTCCTACTCCCAACAACGTTCGACTTGCCCGGAGCCGCAGGGCTTCCATGGATGCCCTGCTCGGCAGATACGGCATCAACATCAATCGCATCAGATATGATGTGGTGCCCGAGGATTATCCGCTCCTCCTCACGCTGATGCAGATGGAGCACGATAAGCAACTGCCTGTGGTGGAAGCCTACGTCAGGAAATACCACGGCAAGGGCCCGCAGCTCAAGGCGGCTCTGAAGCGACACGACAGAGGAAGACTTTGGAAATATCTGCTCAAGAAATATTTCCCGCAGTTGCGTGCCGTGAGAATCATGCCGATAGACGAACGGCTCGTGGATACCATCCCGTTGCCCGAGGCAAAGCTCATTCATGCAGAATTGCCGTTTCCAAAGCCCCACATCTATGTGGAAATGCCGCTCCCGGAACCGGCTCCCGTCATCGAGGAACGCCGGGAACTGCTGAGCATCAAGACCAATCTGCTCTACGACTTTGCCTATATGCCGGGCTACAACCGCTTCTGCCCCATCCCCAATGTGGGCATCGAGTATTATCCGCTGCACGGACATTTCACCTATGGTGCCAGTTTCGAGGGTCCCTGGTGGCAGAACTACAGCAAGCATAAGTATTTCCAGTTGCGCAACTACCAGTTGCACACCCGGTATTACCTGCGGAGCGGCGAAACGGGTTTCAGGGGGTTCTTTGTAAGTGCTTACGCGCACGCGTACCTTTATAATATATGCTTCAGCGAAAAACGGGGCTGGGAAGGCGAAGGCTGGGGAGCCGGAGTGGGACTGGGATGGGCGATACCGCTGGGACGCTCCAAGCACTGGCGACTCGACATCGGCCTGCAGGCAGGATTCCTCAACACCCGCTACGACCCCTACCAGTGGCTATGCCCCATTGACCCCGACTACGACAAGGAGCAGTATTACTACAAATGGTACGGCGAAGCCAAGGATTTCAGAAAGCGCAAGCATATCTACAACTGGATGGGTCCTACCCGACTGGAGATAACCCTCAGCTACGACCTGCTCTATCGCCGCAACCACAAGAAGGGCGCAAGCTTCCGCAGCAAGGAAAAAACAAGGAGGGCGTATGAGGAATAATAGGAAAAACTGGAATAATAGGAAAAACTTGAGATACCTTCTGTTCTGCATCCCCCTGCTGGGCTTCTTCCTTTCCAGTTGCGAGCGAGAGCCGATGCTCAACCTGCACCAGGGCGGAAAAGATATTACCATGGATATGCCTGTCATCGACCTGAAGCTCGATGTTTATTGGGATTACCAGCTGAAATATGATGTGGTATATGACTGGAAGGCGGAATGGTTCTACGGTTGGGATGAGAAAGACAAGGAGCTTTTCGGCATCCTGGGTTACTCCGAGCCGACGGCATTCGATATTCGCCGCTATTATACCGGAAGGGTATCGGGCGCACCGCACAGTTCTCCCTACAAGCATTACATCACCAGCCATTCCATTTCGGCGAAATACGATTTCGGATTCTGGGACATTCTGGCTTGGAACGATATCCAGACGCCCGACGGTGTGCAGAGCGTAAGAATCGATGAGGAGAGCACCTACGATTACGTAACGGCGAAAACGGGCGAAACGATGCATCCCGTGAAATACAACGCTCCCCAGTTTCCGAGGGCGTTCTATCAGCCGGAGGAACTCTTTGCCGGATATGAGAAGGGCATCGAGATTAATGAGAACCTGGATGGTTTTACCTTTGATGAGGACAGAAACTGCTGGTACAGGGTGCTCAACATTCAGCTCCAGCCGGTCACCTACATCTATCTGTTGCAGGTGATATTGCACAACAACAATCGCAACGGTCGCATTGTGACGGCGATAGACGGCAATACCAACCTGAGCGGAATGGCCCGGTCGGTGACGCTGAATACGGGGCATACGGGTACGGATGCCATCACGGTGAACGGTAATCTGAGGATGAAGTTCGACCAGAAGGACAAGAATGGTGAGACGGTGGATATCATCGGTGGAAAGATTCTCACTTTCGGGATGCCTAACATGAATCCGGGCACGCTAAGCCCCAAGGCTTACAAGGAGTCGCTGGAGAAGGTGAAGGCTGCGGATTTGAACAACCGCCATTATCTGGATGTAACGATGCAGTTTTATAATGGCAAGGATTCTACTTTGGTTTTCGACGTGACCGACCAGATACGTCGCCTTTTTCGTGGTGGAGTAATCACCGTAGATGTTGATATGGATCACGTACCGGTTCCCGTCCGTCCCGGCGGTTCTGGTTTTGATGCGGTGGTAAAGGACTTCGAGGAGAAGGAATGGGAAATTGAGATGTAATTGATAAACATGAATATAAAATCAGGATATAGAATAATAAATTGAAAAATTATAAACATTTTATGGATATGAAGAAATATTTATTTATAGCAGCTTCTGCACTCGCACTTGCAAGCTGCTCAAGCGAAGATTTCGTCGGAACAGAAGGCGGAAATGTAGAGAATGGTGCCAATAAGGCGATTGGCTTTGGTGGAAAGTTGGGTAAGATTACCCGTGCAAATGTAGGTGCTGATGCAGCCAAGCTTCTTAATAACAAGTTTATTGTTGCTGGTTTTAAGGGTGAGAAGCAAGCAAATGGTATTGTTACAAAAACTGTTTTCGACCATTACACTGTAACATGGGAAAAAAATACAGCCGGTACCACTACAGACAACACTTCTGATTGGAAGTATGTAGGTCTCGATCCTCAGGCTGGTCTTGCTAAGATTACAGGTAAGCAGACTATCAAGTATTGGGACTTCTCTACAGGCCAGTATGACTACATTGCATTCTCTTCAGGCGAGGCTAAAATCAAGACAGGAACAGAAACCCCATCTGGTGATAATGAAGTAAAGGTAACTGCTGTTACTCCAGCTACAGCAACAACAGCAAAAGATGGAGCTTATACCATCCAAGGTACTGCCACAGCTCTTCATAAATGTTACATTGCAGACTTGATTACTGCATATAATCCAAAAGTAGATAAAAAACCTGAGTATCAGAAAGAGGTTCAGCTCACTTTCCGTAACTTGACATCAAAGGTACGTGTTGCTTTCTATGAGACTATCCCAGGATATTCTGTAAAGGATGTTGAGTTCTATACAAATGGCACAGATAACAACAATGTTACAAACGAAAAAAACGCAAATTTGTTTGTTTCTGGTGAAGACAAATTATATGGCGGCGGTACAGCTACGGTTTATTTCCCAACTGTTGGTACAAAGAATCTTTCTTCGAGCGACTACAATAAAGCTCACGTTGCAATCAAAGGAGAGAAAGAATATACTGCTCAAAACTTTGGAACATTAAACTATAAACTCTCAGATGACGAACGCTTGGGTAAAGCAGATAAGGACAAGATATACCTTGGTACAACTTCCGCTGATGCTACATTTGCAGGTAATACCACGAACAACTATCAGATTGTTCTTCCAAACGAAGCAGGTGCTACCCTTACCCTCCGTGTAAACTACACATTGGTTGCAAACGATGGTTCTGGTGAGACTATTAAAGTTTATGGTGCAAAGGCTATTGTCCCTGCTAAATTTGCAGAGTGGAAGTCTAACTATGCTTATACATACGTGTTCAAGATTTCAGATAAGACTAATGGTAAGACTGACCTTACAAAAGGTCCAGAAGGTCTCTACCCTATCACATTCGATGCTGTAGTAGCAGATTCAGAGATTGGCAACCAGACAACTATCACAACAGTTGCTACTCCTTCTATCACTACCTACCAGAAGGGTCATGACATCACCAAGAACGAGTACTCAGCAGCAACAGGTAATATCTACGTTATGGTTGAAAAGTCAGATGCTCTTGCTAATGATCTTGACACCAAGGCTAAACTTTATACTATTAAGGATACTAAAACAATTGGTATCTCAGAGGCAACTGTTCATGATGCTCTTACCATCGGAGCTTCTAAAAATGGTACTACCACAACAGGTCGCAATGGTATTGAACTTACAGAGGCAACTATGACCACTACTATCACCACAATCCCTGGCGTAGATGATAATAATATCAATGTTACAGCAAAAACTGCAGCAAGTTTTGAACCTGCAGCAGATACTAATTACGCATTCGTATATGACACAACAACAGATACACCTGAAGGAACAGCCTATTATACCGCTGTAACTCCTGCAAAAGGAACTGATATTTCTACTGGTTTCTATAAAGATCCTGATGGACAAACTGCCGCAGAAGGTACTGCTGACGGAACAACAGTTTACTACCAGAAGATTACAAACACCAACAAGACCTACGCTATCAAGGTCATCAAGGTTGTGAAATAATTCGATTCTTATAAGATTGTGAATCTCTCTTTCCATATCGCCCAGAACTAGGCGATATCCAAAGAAAGGTGAAATATAACGTAAACCGGACGGGGAAATTCTCCCCGCCCGGTTCCTAGGTTAAAAATACAACGAAAAAAATATGCAAAACTTCCGCATCTTATCATTTTTGATCTCGGCTTTATGCCTTTTGTCCTGCTCCTCAGAACAGGATAAACCAGAGACACCGGAGCCTAAGCCAAACGTGGGAATCGCATTCGGCGGTGCCAACGGTATATGGCAGGATGCACCTACCTCACGCTCCGGCGAAACAGGATTGGAAACCCTCTTCACATCCTTCCGGGTTTGGGGATACAAAAACTATGCTGCTACTCCCAACTCCCCGCAAGTCATCATGGACGGCTATCGGGTAAACTTTACGCAAAGCAGCGCAGGAACCACAGAAAGCAATACCGCCGACTGGGAATACGTCGGACTTACTCATCCTACACTCTCCACTACTCAAACCATCAAATACTGGGATTACTCCGCATCCAACTACCGCTTCTACGCTTATACTCCGGTGGGTGCCCATATCACCCCAGCCTCATCAGCTGACAACAGTTCAGCCTCATCGGGAACCCCGACATCCACTACAGAAGACGTCTTCCGGATTCCATTTGCTTATTCAGAAGACGCCACGGCAACCAGCGTGCCTTACATCAGCGATTTATGGTTCTCCGACAATACAGACGCCACTTCCCCTTACGGCAAGTGCGTAACCCTCCGTTTTTCTCCACTCATCGCCAAGGTACGATTCAAGTTCACCTATCCGGCGAACACCAAGCGCGTCACCATCACCGATATCCTGTTTGGTGACAGCAGATTCATCAAGAATCAATCTTCTGCCGATACCCCGCTCAAGGGAACCATCAAGGCAACCTATCCCCTTACAGGAATAGAAACTCCAGCCAGCTATACTCCTTCTTTTAAATGGCAACCATCGGCGGATACAGATGCCAAAGGATTCCTCGGTTTAACGATACCTTACGAGGAAGAGAGCGATGCCATTCATATACTGCAAGACAAGAAGCTATATAACAAGTGGTATTATGTGCCACCATTTAACATCGCTAAATACACACAGGGCGCTTACACCATCAGCGCCATCATCGACGGAAACAAGACCCTTGCCACCGTTCCGGCTGAATACATGCAATGGAAGGCGGGCTATCAATATACATACATCTTCAAGATAACAGAAACAGGCAGACTCATCGCCTTCTCGAAACTGGATGTGGAGAAATGGCTGCCAGGAAAGGAAATAGATAACAACGGCAACGGAACCGGCGGCTGGTAGGCCAGTTCTCAATAGAAGTGTAAAAAAGCAAGAACTCGAATATGAGCAAGAACACGGATATGAAAAAGTTTTTAAACATAGTAACACCATTTATCTTTCTCCTCGCAATCCTCACCGCTTGCGAGAGCAACGACATGCCGATTCAGCATGCCGACAACTATGCTTATATCTCCTTCTCGGCAAAAACCGAGAAGACACTTACCCGAACCAACCCCTACGAGGCATACGATGCCGCCAAGCATCCAGCCACCATGGGCGTGTTCGGCTACTATTCCAGAACCAGTCATCCCAACCTTGATGGTGCCAACTCCATCTACAGCAACGAATCGGTGAGCTATAATTCCACCACGGAAAACTGGACGGCTACCAGCCGCAAGCGCTGGAACGACTATCTGGGCAAGGCTACTTCCTTCCATTTCTTCGCCTATATGCCAAAAGTGGATGGTGCCAATGTGATAGAAGAAAAGAGCGATGCTTCCTCTTCTACATCCACCAGCCGCACCTTCACCCTCTCATTTCCATTCGCCATGAGTACTTCAGTCGAAGAAACATCATCAGAGAATACTTCATCCAATCCTACCCCAAGTCCTGTTATCTTCGATATCAAGAAAGCCCCTATCATCTGTGCCAAACCACAGAGCAAGGATAGTATGGATGCCCAGAAGACAGAATACATCTTCGACCGTGTGGTGAAATTCAAGTTTGACCAAACCCTGACAGGTTATCGCCTTCTCTTCAAGCTCGACACGAAGATGGGAGCCGTAAGACAATTCCGAATCAAGCGCGTAACCCTATCGGGCAATTTAGCCACCAAGGGCACCGTAAGCCGGTCTTATACCTGGGATGTGACCAAGAAAGAATGGACCCAGGGTGCCATAGAATGGAAAGAGGACGACCTCACTTATACAACTTTCGGAGAGAGCACGGCAGCCGGAGGGAACACCGTCACCGCTCCTTTTGAGATTCCTTACAAGGACAATAAAGACGATACGAATACGACATCATCTGCTTTCGAGAACGCAACGAAAAGCATTCTTCTCGACAATTCGATAAAAGACTACACCCAATGGGGACCGGCTTTCTATACCATTCCCGATAAGAATTTCACCCCAACCATCAAAGTAACTTACGATGTGGTATTCAAGGACGAGAAGCAGCAGGAGGTGATTACCCGAAAGAATGTAACCTCTGCCATCGAACTCAACGAAAAGAATTTCGAAAGCCTGAAAAATCAGAAACAGGGCGTCACCGCCATGATATATCCCATCCGCATCCTGATTCAACCCCGCTATCTCTATGTATTGGCTGATGAGGATGCCTACACGGGCCATCTGTTGATAGATTAAAACCCTATCACGATTTTTACCAACTAACAAATAAAAAGATACATTGCAATGAGAATACATTCAATATCAACAATATGCAGAAAATGTTTGATGCTGCTGGTGCTGCTGCTAGCGAGCATCCAAATGGTGCATGCCCAGGAGGAAAGCGGCGGCACTACTACCACAGAGATGAAAGTATATGGTGAGGGTGACCTCATCGCTACAAAATATGCTGGTGGTACGGGAACAAAGGATGATCCATGGCTTATCAGTAACGACCTGGAGCTGGCGAAGTTGGCACACGATGTGGACTCAGGAAATACCAAGGCTATGTTTGCCGGCAAATACTTTAAACTTACCAAGGACATCAACCTGAGCAAAGGTAAATGGATGCCTATCGGTACGTGGAAATGTAATAAGAAGGAAAACGACCGCTATTTTGCAGGAAAATTTGATGGTGACGGACATACCATCAGCAATATGAAGATAGAATGGGTTAATGCCGAAAATAATGAAGCATCATGGGGTCTTTTCGGCCGACTTTATGGTACCTCCGCATCAAGTGAGGCTACTTATGCATCTGTCACAAACTTGATTATTGACAATGCCCTCATTCAAAAGAAAAAGGATACAGCACCAGTTGGCAAATCTGTCATCAAAATCGGTACCGTTGCTGGCGACATGACACAATTTGCAGAAATCAGCAACACCATTATCCGCAATTCAAAAATTACAGATAATGAGGAAACATACAATACACCCAATAGCTTTCGAGTGGGAGGTGTCGTTGGCTATATTGATAACAATGTTGGCAACCTATTCAGAATATTCAACATCTCCGCTGATGTTAATGTGAACATGCTTACCCAAGCCACTCTGACTTCAACCACAGGAAGTTATCAAGCAACTATTTCAGGAGGTTTCGGTGCTGTAAGTAAATTAGCCAAACCAAACAGCAGTAATCTTGTTATCCTACCTAGAAATATTTTGATTCATGGTAAGCTGACAACCAGCACCAATACCGAAAGATGTAAAAAAGGTAGTGTGATGGCGAGCAACTCTGGAAGCATGGATTTCATCAACGAAACAGCAGATGGCCACCCAATTACATCAACCTGGTACTATACCGCAGCCAACAAAGTTACAGGAAAAAAGGATTATAAATATGGTACAGAAAAAAGCATCGATGCCATTGATGAGAACACCGGAATGACTTTTGGCAAGACCTTTGTTGATCAGATAAACCAATATCTCTTCGATAAGAAATTAGATAGGAAAAGCTGGGCATATTTAGGAGATTCAATATTTACTTTCAGAAACATCAAGCTGAAACTTGAACGAGGAGAGAATGATGTGCTGACCGTAGTTGATGAAAACGGCACAACCAACAGCGATACTTACAACTGGTATGTTTTCAAAGACAACTCCACCACCGTTACTAAAGTAAACACCGAGGCTTGTAACCCTTTTACATTGCCTCGCCAGCCTTACAACCAGTATGTTTATGCAGAATCTAAAGATGGTAGTCTTCGCACAAGTACCATCCTGGTAAAAGCCATCGGCATCACTGCTAAACTTGATTCCAAAAACGACCCAAATTCCCAAATCGCCCCTATTACTTATATCGTCAATGTTACCAATGATACAAATTTGAGCAACGACAACCTGGGGCTTACCATCACATACCAATGGTTCAATGGAAAAACTGAGCTAACAGGAGAAACTTCCAACAAGTTTATCCGTCCAGCCTCAGCAACTCACAAAGACAAATACAACTGTCAAGTAATTGTCAAAAGCAATGAATCTGAACTCTACAAAGATACCCTCTATGCTACCGTTGTGGTATATTTATGCCCTAATAATATTACCATTAATGGTACCACATACCCAAAAGGAGTGGATAAAGACGATGCAGAATGGGGATATACTCCAGACAAACCAATGCTTACCTGGAATGGTGCTTACAGCAAACTCCTGGAGAAAGGCTCATGGGATGAAAACATCATCGTGCTGATGGGTACGAGTAGCTACAGTGTCACTAACAATACTTTAAATGGTTTCAACATTACCCCAAATAACATAACTAAAAATTTACTCACCTTTAGCGATTGGGACGGACTTAAAGACAAGTCACCTCTCTTCCGCAATGCTACCATCACCGGAAAATGGGAAGATACGGACTATAAAGGAATCATTGAAATATGGGGTGCAGACAAGGGTCTGCCTATCTGGGGAGATACCCGCTTCGAAAATATCACCTTCAACAACAACGGCGGTGACTTCTACAAGATTATCTATTGCCAGTATAACAACCTGGAGATGGGTAAAGGAATCATCATGACCGGTTTCAACCAAAACTCTCCAGAATATGGAACCATTGATGGAGCCGTAACGAATGCTTTTCATATTTTCGGCGGTTTCAACAACGATGGTCGATTCTGGCCATTGAATAATACCAAAAATATCCAAGCCTACGAGGCGTCTATGCCTCACGGAACAGAAGGATTCAGCATCACCATCCATTCAGGCTTCTATTCCTGTATCAGTGCCAGCGGTCGTCAAACGTCTGATAGCCTCAAATACAATGGCGTGATGGGAACCCCAAATCTTCCTATCAAATGCAAAATCAACTTAGACATCGACCGAAAATGGAACGATGACCATAACCCTATCAGAAAGGTAAAAAACGATGCAAACGCAGAGGAAGAAGAGAGAAAAAACGACTATGATGTAGGTGCCATTCTTGCCGGAAGCCATGAGGGTGCCATGTATGCCGATGTAGATATCAACATCAAAAGCGGCAAGGTGGCTCGTGTGGTAAACGGAACATTGGGAGCACAGCGCGAATTTACGCTGGATTATGATGGCAAAACCTACAATGTGCCTATGAATACCTACATGGGTAGAGCTAGCATTACCCTTGATCCTGAGAAATCAGAAAACAACAAAGATACAATTATCAACAACCGTGTTATTGTTACCGAACTTTATGGCGGTAGTACGGGTCGTGGACATACCGGCAATGTAAAAGTCAACAATCCATTCTATGGCTACAGTACCATCACCATCAATGGCGGAACTTTCAAGATTCTGCCAGAAGGTAACAAAAAGACAGACCTCATCATTTGCGGTATCTTTGGTGCTGGTGCCGGCGGTATGAATGGTATCGGTTATGGCGAAGCCGAAGACTCAACCCATACACCAGACCAGAGTATTGCCTATTGGAATGATGCAACCAAAAGAGATGTCATGCTCTATGATTCTTATAAAAACCTCTATAATTCTTATAAAGAAAATGTAAAGGACAAACTGGTTACCTACAGATGCTACAATACCAAAACTACTTATACTGATGTTAATCCATTAGCCACCCGTACCGAAATCATCATCAATGGTGGCGTTTTCGGTACCGAGTCAGAAATGATAGATGGAATTTATGCAGGAGGTAGCGGCTATATGAGTCCAGGATTGTGGACTAAGGAAAAGGCGACACCAAGTCAATACGGAGGCAATGTTTATGGCCAAAAAGGCAAAACGGTAGCTTCACTTACCATTAATGGCGGTACCTTCCATTGCAAGAATGGTATCTTCGGCGGCGGTCGTGGCACGAATTATTTCTTCGCTAAAAAGAAATATGGTGGAAAGAATGCCAGCGATTACAAGGAATTGGGTCAGACATATGGAAACGTAGCACTCAATATCACTGGCGGAACCTTCTACTGCCCTATCTACGGCGGTGGATATGGTGTGGCGGATACTATAAATTTGGATAACAAGAAAATTGAAACCCTTTCCAACATGGCTCGCCTCTATGGTAAATCTACCATCAGCATCAAAGGCGGAACCTTCTATAAAAATGTATATGGAGGTGGCGACATGGCGCAGACAGAAGATACAGAATTGAGTATCAGCGACAATGCTGATATTCGTGGTTCTGTGTTCGCAGGTGGAAATGGAAGAAAGAAGAGAGATAAAACATCTATAGTCATCAAAGACGATACCTGGCATCCAGATCTTGTTGGTAGAGTTACTGGCAGCACCAGCCTTACCTTCTCCGGTTCATCAGCACAGGCTCCATCTATCTATGGAAACATCTATGGCGGCGGAAACCTGGCACAGGTGGGAGAAAAGAAAAACGGAGAAAATACAAACGGAGAAAATACAAACAAAAGCAGTACAACCATCAATATCTATGGTGCCAACTTCGCCGGAGAAATCTTCGGTGGAGGTAAGGGTAATATCACAGATAGCATCGGCAAGCCATTAGCATCGAAAGACCTCTATACTTTTGCCGATGTAAATGGAAACACGAATATTTATCTGGCACAAGACCCGGGCTTGCAGACAAGAGAGAAAGACGGAAATTTGAAGGATAATTTCTCTATCAATGTGATATGGAATAAGTTATGGAATGACAGCATTCAGAATTTCTACGTTTGGGAGAAAGTAGAAGGAGAAAACTACAAGGTTGACAAGAAAAAGTTCTATGACGAAGCTAAAGACAAGTTCCTCAACCCTCATAACATCTATGGCGGCGGAAACCTCGCCTGCACCGTAACAGGAACAGCTACGGTAAATGTACAAAAGGGTATGACCCCTTATTCTCTGCTGAAGACACAGGAATGGAAGGAATCTTATGACGACAACAAGAACCCTCATTTCTCTGTGTTCGGCGGTGGATATGGTGAGAACACCAGCGTGGGAAGCACCGATGTTACCGTCAACGTGGAGGGTGAATATGGTGAATACAACGGAGAAGTGGATGATGACACCGAACAGCTCGCCCGCCCTCACAGCAGCAAGAGTAAGAGTAAGAGCACAAATAAAGACACAAATAAAGACACGAATAAAGACATGAATGTCTTCGATAACTCGAAGGGCGTTCCTAACTTCACCATCCTCAGTGCATTGGGTGGTGGCTATGCTGGTACCGTAAAGGATAGCACCAAGGTAACAGTGGATGGCAATACCTTCCTGCACCGTGTGTATGGTGGCGGATTCGGCGACCCGGAATCTACAGCAGATAACAATACAGGAAGCATCGGCGGCAACACGCAGGTATTCGTCAAAGGAGCCTACATTCATGGTGATGTATTCGGCGGCGGTGCCGGCGTGGATCCAAAGAAAGGAACCAACGGCACTTACACCTACTTCACCAACGTGGCAAAGGTAACGGGAACCACCCTGGTAGAAATCTCTGACGAAGCCAAGATTTATGGCAGTGTATTTGGCGGCGGTGATATCGCCAACATCGGCGATACTATAGAAACACCGAAAAAACCGGATTATTACACCATCAAGCCTATCAGCGTATCAACCATCGCACAAAATGATAGTGACGGAGTACATCAAGCAGGCGAATTCATCAGTTACAAGGCCGAGAACTACAAGACCTTCGTCAACCTGAAAGGTGGCGATATCTTCGGTGAAGTATTCGGCGGCGGAAAGGGACTCAAGAAGGAGAAAGCCCCAGAATATCATAAGGTGGGACGCATCAACGGTAATACCCTCGTTCATATCGTCAACACCGATGCAGCCTCATCTACAGAACTCGACTACCAGAACAACGTGGTGCCATTCGTCTGGAACAACGTATATGGCGGTTGTGCCTATGGTACCGTGGCTGGCAACACCCTGGTACATGTGGAAGGCGGAAAACTGGGACAGAATATCTATGGCGGTGGCTATGGACATGTTAAGGTAGAACTGAACGGCAAAGAAACCGAAGCGGAAAAGCAGAAGAAAACACGCCAAACCGTGCTCGGCAAGAAGGATACTGCCCACGAGGGAACCTATGCCAACATTCTGGGTAACACCCAGGTGCAGATAGATGGCGGAACCTGGATATGGAATCGCAAGGCTGATAGCAAGGGTAATTTCACCACCTGGCTTGCCGCTCAGGAAGACAGCGAGAAGATTTGCGATAACATTGAGGAATTCAAGGAGATAACAGCAGCCATCCTGAAAGCCAAGACGGTGGATGAAATTACCAACGAAAAGGCAAAGGCTGCCATCAACCGCATCATGAACGATGAGAATACCCAGCAGTTCTTTGAATTTACCAAAGGCACCATGAACTCGGGTTCCTTCAAGCGCAACCATAATATCTATGGTGGCGGCAACCGTGCCTGCTATGTGGGTACCTATACCAACGATGATACTACTGTAGCAGATAGTACCACCGGCAAAGCTATCGTAATCGTCAACCACTCGCCACTTTCTGATATCATCATCAAGAATCAGGACAACAGCATCAAGAAACTCAGCCTCTTTGATGAGACCTCACTGCCTGGCTTGTGCTGGTATATCAGCAGCAAGAACACGAACGACCCTGAGTTCTCGGTATTCGGAGCCGGCTTCGGTGTCAATACGAAGGTGGGTAAAACCCAGGTATATGTGCAGCCGGGTGCCAAGATTAACGACTATGGTATCCTCACCATCGACGGTATTAAATACCGATATCTCAATCAGGCCGAAGACCATAAGACCTACTTTGACTTCGAAATGAGTATCTATAACGACTTCCTGAAGGTTTCCAAGGAAGACAAGAAGCTCTATTTCGGTAGTGTAACTGGCAGCAATCCTGGAGAAGAAGGCTTCGACCCGTTGACCTACAGGCGCTATCATGCCAGTCGCTGGGCATGGATTCTCGGTTTGCCGGGCTTCACCTTCCAGGACATCCATGGCGGTGGCTACTCGGGATATGTTACTGGCGACACCTATGTAGAAACCGATGCACAGCCTGTATGCGAAAATATTTATGGAGCAGGTCTGGGTGCGCTGCCTTACGGCGACTTCACTGACGGCAAAGGTTATGACTTCGGCAAGGTGGGCACATCATCCAGAGTATTCATCAAGTCGGGTTTTATCGCTCAGAATGTATATGGCGGTGGTGCCGGCATAGAATCTATTTCTAATTCTAACAATGAAAAGAATAAATGGATTGACTTCCCAAATATGGCCCGCGTTCCCAAGACGGAGGTTCATATCTACGGTAGAAACTTTAATTATACGGCAAACGGAAAAAACCTGGGAACGATAGACCGTACCATGATATGGGGTAGCGTATATGGCGGTGGCGATGTTGCCAACGTGGGTAATACAGAGGCAGGTCCAGATGTATTTACCTATGAGCAGCACAAGGTTCCTAAGAACTGCACCTCGCTGGTCAACATCCGTGGTGGCGCCATCTTCTCGCAGGTATTTGCCGGCGGTAAAGGTCGCCTTGCGTCGGAATGTAGCAGCTATCAAAATCTGGGTGGCATCTATGGCAATTCCTGTCTGGTCATCGACCGACCAGTCATCTCTTATCCATATTACGATGAAACTACCAAGAAGGCTCTCGAACCTTGGAGCACAGAAGCCATGGAGCATCCGGCTGAAACTGTCAATGCCAATATCATCCCTACCTTCCACGAACGCATCTACGGCGGATGCCAGAACGGAACGGTATATGGCAATACCTTCATCAGCATCTGGGATGGCTATATAGGTCATGGCATCTATGGCGGCGGATGGGGAAATAGTGATTCCGAGACAGTGAATGGAGAAAAGACTACCAGCAATGGAGAAAAGATCACTTCGGCAGATGTAACCGGCAATACCAACATGATTATCATGGGTGGCAAAGCCCTGCTTTCTTCTTACTGGAACCCAAATACCCGTTCCTGGAATCCAGCCAGCATCATCAATGGTATCACCTATTCTCCACAATACAACCACGAGACCTTGAAGTTCAAGATAAACCACAATATCTACGGTGGTGGCAACGAGGCCTGCGAAGTGCGCAACAACACCAATATCACCATTGCCAATGGATTCCTGCATAAGGATACGGAGGTGAAACCTGGACAGGCCAAGGACTTGCACTTCTACCAAACCGCCGAATGGAAGGAGATATATTATAAGGTGGGATCTCCACACTTCAGTATCTTCGGTGGCGGATTCGGTGAGGATGCTATTGTTGATGGAAATACCAACATCAACATTGATATGGTGAGGGACAAGAAAATTCACTTCGGCATCGACTTTGAGCTGGGCAAGGAATACGAACATTTCTACAATGGCTATTCTTATATGGACATTGTGGGCGGTGGCTATTCGGGAAAGGTAAAAGGCAGCACCAACATAAAGGGAGCCGGCGGTGTTTTCTGTCGCCGTGTGTTCGGTGGCGGATTCTACAGTTCCGTGAATAGTACCAACATCACCGTCAAGGCCATCGACTGCCATGATATCTTCGGCGGCGGCTTCATGGGCGATGTAGAGGAATCAACGAATGTCATCATCGGAGAAGACAACAGCAAAACCACCACCACATCGGGTAATGATACCTCGGGGGAACCATCAGGCAAATCTCCTTATGACAATACCGATATTTATATCCATGGCAGCGTATATGGCGGCAACGACGTATCGGGCTATGTAAACATTGTGCTCGACTCCAAGGGTTACTTCAAGGAGAACCAGGGTTCAGGCACCAACATCAAGATAAACGGCGGTCATATCTATGGCAACGTATATGGAGCCGGAAACGGTAACTATCTGTATGCCAACGATAGAAACGGCAACACCAAGGTTACTGTGAACGAGCATTATCCGCTGAACCCAGACGACCCTAATTCTGAGAAAGTCGATTTGGTTTATACCGTACCGATGCGTGAAACCATGCCATCTATCAAGGCGGCAAGCGATGCGGCTAAGATTGTGAACATCAATTCATGGCGACCACTCACCAACAGGGTGAACATCGATATTACGGGCAACACCGGCAAGGTTGGCGAGAATAATCAAGTCAACAGCCAGGAAGGAATGGTTGTGATTGATGGCGATGTATATGGCGGCGGAAACTCTGCCACCGTACAGAAGGTGTATGATGACTCACATAAGAAGGTGGGCGACATCAAAATCAACATCGGCAGCCATGTCAACATCCGAAGCGTGTTCATGGGAAGTAACGGCGACGAACTCTTTACCGCTACTGCGGAGAACGACTTCATGAACATGTTCCAGAGACTGAACGGTAGCGTTGAGGACTATACCAAGGAGCTGAACCTTGCCGACAGCATCGACTGGGTTAACGATCCATCGAACAAGGTAATCAGTACCCTCTATCTGCCAACAAAGAATGAAGACCGTCCTAAGGTATATCCTCACCTGATCGACCTGTATTTCCACCCAGTGGAAACAGATATCCAGGGCACGCTGACCTGGAACGGAAGAGCAACTGGCGAAGGACTCACCGACTGCACCATCGGCACCTTCTGCTGCGGCGGTAACCGTGGCAACATGAACGTTTATCCAAACAGTAATGGCAACGTGGTGGATTACATCTTCCCAGAAGGTCTTACCATCACCGACAAGATTGTGGGTGGCTGCAACAATGCCAACTACGACTACAAGGGAAAGGTTACCCACACAGGTGGCTATCTGCTGGGCCTTGCCCACTCGGAATATCCTTTCATCAAGCTTACCATCAAGAACAAGTTTGAACCGAAGACGGATGAAAAGAACAATGCCTACATGGGAGGTAACGTCTATGGCGGCTGTTACCAGAGTGGAACCATCAAGGGCGACGTAACCATCGACCTGCAAAGCGATATGCTGGCTGGCAAGAACAAAACGAAGCTGGAGAATTCCAACGACCTGCTGCTGCAAAGCGCCAAATATGCCAGCCTTAACATTTATGGTGCGGGCTACGGTATGGAGAGTTATGTATATGGCAACACCCATATCCTGATGGGCGAGAATATCAAATGCGTTGCTCCGACCATGAAGGTTGACAAGGTTAACAATGTCACCCTGTTCAATGCTTGTGGTGTAGTGGATGAAACCAACAACAAGGAAGGCTTGGGCGTATCTGCCAACTTCGTATATGGTGGCGGTCAGCAGGGTAACGTCATTGGTATTACCAATGTAGATATTCTCAATGGTCACGTGTTCCGTGCCGTTACGGGTGGTTCCTATTCGGGATATGTATATGGTTCTACCCAGGTAAAGGTGGGCTATCCTAAATATTATAAGGTGAGAAAGGATATGCACAAGGGCGGCAGATACGTGTTGAAGCGTACCGACCAGAACCAGAAGAACCTGGACCTGGTGGACAACAACGGCAAGACCAAATCACCAACCGTCAAGCAGCACATCTATCTGCTGAGCGATGAGCTGATTACCCAGGGTACCCGTGAAGACATCGTGGCTATCAATAATGACAACAACAGGGTAGAGATTAATGAAACCAACTGTGCCAATTACTTCACTACAGTAGAAGCAGAAAACCCAAAGGTAGGTTGGAAGAACGTAAATATCAACATTGACGAAGCGGTATATGGCGGAGGATACTCCCTCGCCCAAGGTTCATCGGTGATGGCCAACAACACCACCGTGCTGAAATATACCAAGGATTATAATGTGGATGAGGCATTTACGGATACGAAAGAGCATCTTGATGAGCTTAAGGGCTTCCCTGGCGGAACCACTGTAGGCTTCGGCGGCAACACCGTTATCCTGGTGGGCGACAACAAGAACAGCGAGCACATCACCATCTCGCATCAGGAAATGCAGGAAATCAAGTTGCCGGAGGGCACCGACCTCTTTGGTTATTACTATAAGCATTATGATGACATTAACAAACCAGAATACACCTATCGCTTCATCTCGCTGCAGGATAAATACTTCTATCATGCAGGAACTAGCCCTAAACTGGAAGGTCTGAAAGATAACGTCTTCTATGAATACGACAGCGAGGGTGGTATCTTTGGCGATGGTCACCTTTCATACGCAGAGGGTTTCCGCAGCACCGATGTCACCGGTTATGGCTTTGCAGCTCATACCATCGACAATCCGAAGATTATCAACACCTTCCAGCGTATAGACATCCTCCGCCTGGAAGACAACTGCTTCACCCTGCTCGGTGCACGCGACTATACCGTGAACGAAATCAACAAGGCTCCATACTCCATCGCCCGTGTGGGTGAGCTTAAGATGGTGTCGAACGAGATAGCTTACAACCAAGACGGCAGTCTGCAAGCTGCTAAGCCAGAGAACATTGCCTCGTTTAAATACGGCGAAAAAGCACGTAACTACATGGGATTATCCAACAATATCCACTATGTAGGTGCCGTGGTTTCGGATGTTCCGTTCAACGACAAGACGAATGCTCCATGGCGCAACCATCTGGGGCAGGTAGCAACGGCTGCCGACGAGAACGGTAATAATTTCACAGACATGTCATATCTGGAAGTAAAGCAGAAATACATCGATGATTATAACACCAATAAGGGCAATGTTGATACCGGCAATGCGGGAGATATCTACGGAACCTTCCAGAGACGCAACGATGGTACGGCTAAGAACATGATTGGCATCGCATCGGGCTATGCCATGAAGATTCAGCTCTGCCAGGTAACCTACGATGAGACGAAACAAAAGGTTGCCGAACAGCAACATTACGGTCCTATCTATGGCGTGATAGAGATGAACCTGATCAATGTGCGTGAAGACGAAGGTGGCGGTTATGTATATGCCGACAACCACCACACGAGAGCGACTGGCGATTCACACAAAGAAGACTTCCTGGAAACTACGGGTAACTTCGTGTTCCCATACAAGGATGGAAGATACATCGTGGATGACTGTTTCCCTATGGGATACTACAGTTGTACCGATAAAACCAAGCTGCCGGATATCCACTATTGGTATGTAACGGGGTTCCACTACTACTACAATGCCCACATCACGGGTTACACCTTCAAGTCGTCTCCTGATCTTCCTATCAAGTTCAACAGCGACAACAAGGATGGCCTTACCGTGCTTTCGGGCTTGAAGAGCGGTCAAACGGTACGCATCAACAGTTGGAAGATGAGAAGCGGACATCCAAAGGATTTCTCCAGCGATTTGGAATATCGCAACTATTTGAAAGAAGGAGATACAGGTTATAAGGCTGCTGTTGCCGGCGGTTACCAGCTCTATGTGGGTGGTTCATCGGATACCGAGTTCAATGGTGCCACATCTAAAGATGATACCGACAAGCAGAAAAAAGGTTTCTCCGCCTTGCTGGAGATGAATAATGCAAAAACCACCGACAACGTTGAAATCTTCAACAACACTCTGCCTTCGGGCTTAACCGAGGATGCCAAGATTTCATTCCAGTTGGTTGACAAGGTTAACAATACGAATGATGCTGAAAAAGATTACTTCAAGAATCACCTTGCCGAAAAGAGTCTGGCTACCCTGGTTATCAAGGCTCCTGCCTACGAGATATACAAGGGCGAAAACAGCACAGAGAATAAGCCTATCTATGCGCATACTGAGAAATTCTTTAAAAAAGATGAGAATAATAATTATATAGAGATAAAATCCGGCAAATTGGATCCTGCCAATACCTATTACCAGCCACAGACTGACGAGTATGTAAAGGTAGAGAAACTCTATGTATTAGACACTACAAGCAAAAAGTATGTAGAGAAGGCGCTTTCAGATATAACCATCGGTGCTAACGAACAGGTACAGTATTATGTTCCACGTGAATATACCTACACCATCTATCTCACCATTGAGTATGTGCAGGGACCTACCGTAAGCGGCAACATCAGCATCGAAAACTGTGCCTTGCCGGGAGAGATGATCAGAATCAACAAAAAACTGGTGAAGATTGATGCCGACGAATCGTTTGCTGCCAACGGCTACTACTGGCACATCGGCAAGCTGAAGCGAGACAAGGACGGCAAGCCAGGATTTGAGGATGGAAACACTTGGGTGAAAGATATCTTTGACAAGAAAGATACTCCTCAAAACAACACCTATCAGCAGGGAACAGCCACAGATAATAGAACCGACCTCTTTGCCGGAACCTACTACGACAAGACGGAAGACTATCTGGAAATTCCGGCTTACTACTTCATGAATGGCTACGGCGTGCAGTTGGCTATCTCCATGACGGGATTCGACAAGCAGTTGTTCCCCGTTCCGGTGCAGCTATCCGATACCCTGGTGGTTCACAACTACCAGGAGATGGATCCGCAATCTGACAAGGTGAACCTGCATATTCCTGAGGCCGTGAAACGTGCAAGGGAAGCGGCAGAGGCTCGTGCCAAGGGTGAGCCACAGTATTTTGCGGAGCCTCGCATCTACATCAAGAACCAGCGCGACCTGACGGCCTTCAAGGAATACCTGCAGGAAGGATCGAATGATGGCGGTGCCTATGCCCAGTTTATCCTCCAGCGCGACCTGAGCATCGGAGACAATATCGATGGAACAGGCGCCACATTCAAGGGAACCTTCCATGGCAACGGTCATGTGCTGAAAGGCTTCAGCAAGGACAAGGCACTCTTCTGGGAGAACCAGGGACAGATTTACAACCTCGGACTGGAAAACGGCAATATTGCTACCAATGGCTGTAACGAAAAGGGTGCCTACCACTGCTGCTTTGAGTATAATCCTACTAATCCTATAGGAAACACCTCCCCTATCGTCTATCGAATGGATGGTACTGCCGAAAAGGGTTATACATACGATGACTTCAAATATGGCAAGGTGGCATACGACCTCAATGAGTACTATCTGCGTGCCCGCTACAGCAACGATATGACGGATCCTGATGACAAGGCGGCATTGAAGTACATCTACGATTACTATGCCAACGGCGACTATCAGTATGCCAACCGTTCGGATGCCTACACCGGCAACAATACGGGTATCGTCTATCTGCGTACGGGTGGCAGCAGTGCCCTGACCCCGAACTACGGCAAGAGTCTGACACGTCACGACCAGAAGCATACGATAGACAAGGCACGTGCACAGGGTTACACGGCTGCCACAGAAACGGAAGCAGAATCGAGAACCGGCGATTACCTGCCACTGTTTAACAAAGAACAAATGAACGACTTCCTATTCTGGGGACAGTCATTGCAGTTGACTCCAGCCAACTATCCTGCCGAGATTACTTCCCGACAAATAGATTACATGACCAACCGTGTATATCGCACAGCCGGTTATTACGGAGACACCCAGCTCGATGCCTTCCATTATAATGCCTACAACAGTACGAAGAGTCAATGGAGTACATATGTGTATGAGCCAACGACAACGGCGATAGATTTTACTTGCCAGAACGACCTCAAGAAGGGCATCGGCGAGGGCATCAGCAAGAAGGGCATCTTCTATCCGCCAGTGGCCGACAATGCCCAGAAGTACTACGACTTCATGATCAAGCCAGAAGTTACCCAGAACCTCCTGGTATATACCGCAGCAAACAGTACAGAGGCGGCAGATACCGAAGAGGCAAACACAACCGAGGCTTACGATATCGTTCATACGGCACTGAACTATGATGAAGAAAAGAAAGAAATCCTGATTAAGGGTCATCATCTTGTAGCCAATAAAACCAGCGTTGGAACAGGCAATGGTACAGGCGGTAATTTCACCACCCCTTATTTCCATCTCGTGGAGCGCACCCCAGAGGGAAAGAACAGCGAGAATGAAAATTGCATCAACAACGACTTCTGCGCCCCTATCCCATTCACGGTAACCAAGCATGCCTGGTATGTGCGCAAGCCGATGTACTATGCCGAGGAAACCACGGGAGCATGGGAAGGCATCAGCCTGCCATTCACCGTGAACAAGGTAAAGGCGCAGGTAAATGGTGAGATTACTCACTTCTATGGCACACCAACGAAAGATGAACTGGCTGACCCAGCCAAGAATACTCACACATTGCACCATGAGTACTGGCTGCGAGGATTGACTGGGATAAACACCGGAGGGAACACTGGAGGAAACACTGGGGTGAACACCGGGGAAACCACTGCCACCTTCCAGCGTCCGGGCAGCGAAGCGGGACTCTTCCAGGCTGAAAATGCCGCAAGCTGGAATTACAGCTTCAAGAACGACTTCTTTGTAAGGACATACGAAAGCAAGCTATATAATAAGGTGGATAATCCATATTATAACGAAGCACATACATATAATGATTATCTTGCCTTGACAGCGAATATTCCGTATGTGGTTCGTTTCCCAGGTTACCGTTATTATGAATTTGACCTCTCAAGCAAGTTCTATAACGAATACACCCAAGGTCTGGGAATCGATACCCCGGCACAGACGGTTACCTTCCATGCCTACGGCACGGAGTACCAGCCAAAGGACGAAGAAATAGTTGAAAAGCGTGCCATCGAAATTCCTATCACTACATCCACGGGAACCCTGGATGTAAACGGTTATTCACACATGGGAACCTTCAAGGCACAAAAGGTGGCAAACGGAACCATCTATGGCATGAACGATAAGGGTACGGCATTCAGCGATGCATTTGCAGAAACTTCGCCATTTGCCACCGTCATGCCATTCCGCACCTATCTCACACCTGCGGCAACCACATCTCAGGCCCGCTCATCTGCTGCCCCATCCGTGATTCGCATCGCAGATACCACGGGCATCGAAAAGATTGAACCAGATGTGAAGATTACCGATGATGATGACCCATCGGGCAACTATCTCATCGTGCAGCCTATAGGAGGCAGGCGAATCCGCATAGAGAGTACCTATGCCACCCAGCTCCAGGTATTCTCAACCACCGGTCAGCTTTACCGCATCCTGGATGTTCAGCCGGGCACCGCCACCTATAGTGGCTTCTACCCTAGCATCTACATCTTCGGAAATAAGAAGGTGATCGTAAGATAAAAGTAAAAAAGAAACCAGCAAATATGAATACAAAGAAACAAATAATAACCCTACACCTGGTGCGTTCCATCATGATACTGCTCATGATGGGATGGACCGGTGGTGCATGGGCACAAAACGGGACAGTGTCCGAGGAGGTGATTTATACCACCGACTTCACGGATTGGACCGAAGAGATTAATAGAAAACAAGCCAATCAGGTGGTTGTCAACAAGGAAACCGAATTTGGAGATACGTTTTCCTTTACCCTGAATGGTGTTGGTATCTATCCTAAAGCCGTAAATTTCTCGACCACAGGTTACATGCAGACTGCCAAATACACCAAAGAATATTCGGCAGCCAAACCTAGTGTCGTGACATCACCACTCAAAAGCATCACCCAAATCAAACTGCATCAGGCGGCTACGGGTAGCAAGCGTGGTATCAAGGTATCTGTGAAAGGAGATGGGGATGCCGACTGGTATGTTCTCCACGATAAATCCATTGAAAACACGTCAGGAGAAGACCTTACCTTGACGGTGAACCGTACCAACTGCCAGATTAAATTCGAGAACTATTCGAAAGGTCTTAACTACAACGCCTACGTCACCGACCTCACCATCCTGGGAAACGTAGAGCGGAAGCCAAAGGTTACGGTTTGGTATTACGACACCCAAGGCCAGTCTATCGGTTCTGAAACCGTGGCTGCCAATACTCCATTGAAATACAAATATAATGAAAGCAGTCTGAAGCTTCCTGAAAACTACGTATTCCGTGGCTGGTTCAACAACACAGAGGTATCTGCCACCAAGGTGGCAGAGGGAGAAATACTCGTTACCGACCTCCATCTCTATGCCAAGGCTACACCTAAGGAGACTACCCAATATGGCGATGAACACGCTTACGACCTCACCAAGAAATATTTCTATCCGGAAGATCATGACGGATTGATTAAGATAGATGGCGGAGCCTGGCAGAACACCACCAACGGCTGGTACTTCACAAAGGGTGGAACCATCCAGCTGGAAGTGGCCGAGGCTGCCAGCATCAACCTGCCCCTATGCAATGCCAGCCAGGCAGGAACCATCAAGGTTTATCAAGGCAGCAATCTGCTGACCAGCTTCAGCAACCGGAGCGCATCGGGCAAAGACGGCGAAATCCATACCATCCGCTACGACGGAGGAACCCCTACAACCATGACCCTGAAAATACCAGCGGGCACGTACATCCGCAGTCTTGATGTGCGCAACATCAAGCTCATCATCGTGTCCTTCTTGGGAAAGAGTGTAAAGGGCGATATCCCTTCCAGCATCAAATGCGATGTAAAGGGCGAGGCACAGATGCCTACCAACGCCCTGTTCTACCAGGAAGGCCACACCTTCCAATACTGGACCGATGGCGAAAACAACTACGAGGCAGGTGAAACCTATGCCTTCACCAAGGATGTAACTCTTACCCCGAAGATGACGGCAAACAAGCTAGACCTCACCGATACCAACAAGGAAACAACCGTAACATGGCCTTTCGATAGCAGCGAAGCACCTGAAATCAATATGCAGCAACGTTCGGGCACCAAGGGCTATACAAGCACAGGCAGCATCTTTGTGGATGACAACACACAGGTAAAGCAAGACGTAAACCTGCTGATGGATGCCTCTGCCGCTACGGCAAAGATAAACAACCACGATGCCCGCATCAATGCCCTGAAAGGAAAGGGTGCACAGGTGAACAACGGAACCATCTTCACCCTGTCTGCCGTGTATGGCATGAAGGTAACGGTGAAGGCTTCTGCCAAAAAGGATACCGACTACGAGAATACGGAGGCTTATTTCAGCCAAGATGCCAATGATGCCCAGGCTGCCAGAATTACGGTGACAGACGACAACAACTACACCATACCGGCTAGCGATATCGAGATTGCTGACAACAAGACCATCACCTTTACCTACAAGGGCGATGCCACCAGTCTGCATATCAACATCATCAAGGCGGGTTCTACCAAAGCCTGGGGTTTCTACGAGTCTATCAGTGCCACCTATCCGGTATTGCCTAACGTGGTAAGCAAGAACAGCATCAGCAATGTCGACTATGCCGACCATGAAAAATTCCCGAACGAAAAGAACGAGAATGCCGGTACCGTCAATATCAGCTCCACCTCAACCCATACCAACAGAGGCAACCGCTTTGAAATAGGCGACGTGATTACGCTGGAGGCAAAGGCAAACTATGGCTACACCGTAACCGGCTTCAAGGTGGAAGGCAGCGATACCCCATTGCCGATGAAGGAAAATACGGAGTATCCAACCATTGATTATACCATTACCAGAGAAGCACTCACGAAATTCAACAACATCATCCCTATCGTTGTTACTTATCAGCGACAGGAGATGCACAAGGTGACTGCCATTTCTTCGGATACCAAACTGGGTAGCGTGGAACTTTCGCCAAAGTACAGCAACTTCTATAACGAGACCAAGGAAAACGGTAAGGTGGTAAAGGCGGAGAGCTGGTACACCCAAGGCACCCAAGTAACCTGCGATGGCGAGACAATCACCGACTATATGATTGATTACTGGCAGGATGAAAATGGAAATCAGCAGAAATGGTACACCTATCAGTTTACCATGGGCAGCACCGCAGAAACCTTCATCGACCACACTTTCACCGCTCATTTCGCTCTAGGTCACCAGGGAAGCGTATCCTTCGAATATCAGACAGGAACCAAAGTGGATGGAAAAGACCAGAAGAAGGACTATCAGAATATGGTGCCGGAACTGGAAGAGGCCATCATAAGCGAACTGCCAAGTGCCATAGCAAATGTGCGCTCCTTCACCATTCCTACCAACTACACCCTCTTCAAGAGCGTGAATGATGATGGAACGATGAACAAGAATTATTATACGCTCGACCATTGGGCACTCAAGACTGACCTCAAACAGATTTACGAACTGGGCAAAACCTATTCGTTCAGCCAAGATGACGAAAACCTCGTTCTCGTACCTGTATTCAGAATAAACCCAGCCACTCAGAACAACCGTACCAGCAGTCCTGTAATCCGCTATGACTTCGGTCGCAAGGTAAGGGAATATCTCGACCCGAATACCGGAGTAACCCGAAAGGTATGCGCACAGGCGGTAAACTTCGAAGAGAACAAGAATGTTTTCTGGACATCAGAAGTATTTGTCAATGTGCGTGAAAGCGGTAAAGACTATCCGCATTGGCGCGCCGCAACCTTATGGTGCCAGACGGGCAGCAAAGGCTTTATCCGCAACACAGATTTAGACAACTGGTGTGCCTTCGGTCCTGGTACCACCTTCTGGTTTCCTTCAGGAACAGGAACCAGAATCTCCATCCTCTCGTATTCCAAGATAACCACCACCACCATCGACGGTGTGGTGCCTACCCTCGACGAAGAACGTACCGACATAGAGCGTAAGAACGCCGGTTTACCTTCGCTGAAGGAAGAGGAAAAGGGTGCCAAAGCGCACATGTATGTATATAGCTATACCACCCCAAGTGCCAAGACCCGTCTTCGCATCATCATTGGCGATGACTATTCGTACTACCAGTGGATAGAACTGGGTACACAGGCAGCCAACTGGGTGAAACTGAATGCCGAAACCGAAGATGCAGCCCGTGGTAAGATAGACAAGATTGAAACCGCCAACAAGGGAGAAGGACACGAAACCAATGACCTGCCAGACGGCGGCATCGCCTTTAGACAAGGTGAGCGAGTGAGAATGACCCTATACAGAAAGAAGGGCTACAAACTGGATAAGATTGTGGATCCTGCCAAGACGGATGCAAACGGAGAACCGCTCGCCGTACTGAAGATGAACGATGACGGCACGGTGGATATGGTAAAGATGCAGGATGCTTCTACCACAGAGAATGTGAAGAAGAACGATGATGGAACCTGGGGTATTGCCAGCGGCTCCAAGCAAACCGTATTCGTTCTGAAAAAAACAGAATGCTACCCGACAGGCGAAACCACCTATCTGGCAGAAGACAGCATCCGCACCAAATACGAACTGGAGTTCGACATTACCAACCACCGCCACCTGCTGGTTTATTTCAAGGAAAAGACGAATACCTACTACGTTACCTACAATGCGGGATCGTATGCCACAGGTACACCCCCAGAAGCTACCTGGGTGGAGAAAGGCGACAAGTTTACCATTCCTAGAAATACTAGCCTCTACTACGAGGGAAATACACTGAGCTACTGGATTGATCTATCGAAAAAGGATGAATCTGACGTGGATAGCTCAACGGGGGATGAATTTAACTATGGTATAGGCAGACAGTATATCGCTAAGGGCGAAAACATCCGTCTGTATCCAATGTTCAAACCTAATGAATTCAATATCCTCGCTCTCAAGCAACCTGCCACTGCTACCTGGGATTTTACCAAGGACAAGGGGGCACCAAGCATCAATCTTCAGAAGACAAAGGGTATTCTTGTTACCCAGCTCACGATGAAGCTTGGTGACGATGCAGAACAGGGAACCGTGGGAGGAGAGGAAAGCATTGACCTGAAGATAGACCTCGATGCAACGAATGGCAAATTCGACAACACCACCGAACGAACCGAGCGAATGCAGATTAATGCGGGTTCTATCATCTCCTTCCCTTCTACCCCAAACTGCACCGCCAAACTGGTGGCTACGGAAGGTAATAAAAAGGTGAATATTGCCGGAAAAGAGGTAACGCTGGATGATAAATATGTAGCAGAAGCTACCTGTTCGGGAACTACCGCTACCCAAAACGTGGAATTCACAGAGGGTCCATACAGCGAAAGTTTCAGCGTAACCTATCAACCACAAGAAGAAGAATTACCTGAGATTGAAACACTGACCTGTGGAGAAACAACGTACTATAAGAATGAGATTGAAATGCAGTATGGTAAATACCAATATCTCATCTTCCATGTTAAGCCATGGGAAAACTCTGATGAAAAGATACCAGAAGTAACGGGTACTGCCACCAATGGGGGCACGGTTTCCGCAACCTCTGCAACGGTAAAAGAGCCGGAATGCATCGTAACGGTAAAGAATAAAATAGGTATCACGGTAACTACCTATCACGTAAAATTCGAGTTCGATATTCCAAATGATGAACCAGTCATGGAACAAGTTACCATCAATGGCAAGACATACCCTATCAAGGCCACAAATTCCGATATCAAAATCGATGACACAGGAACCCATTTCACCATCGAGGCTTCAGATGTGCCTGCCAATGGTGTCATCAAGTTGAAGTTCAACCGCACGATGCAGGCAGTGAAGAGAGGTCCCTTCCAGACTGAAAGTGCAGAAAGAGAACATGTGTTTAAATATTGGGATTTGGAGCCAGGAACCGATTTCACTCTTAAATTCTCTGCCACAGAAGCAGAGGGTGGAAATACTGGCGAGGCCATCTTCAAGGATATCTATGGCAAGGAGTGCCTGCAGAAGCTGACCATCAAACTGCATATTGCGAAAAGTGAAACCTTTTATCACAAACATCCATTTGACTTCATCGTAGGTACAGATTCGGATCATACCCTCGACAAGGCTATCGCAGCGGCAAACAACAACAACAAGACAGATGGTCACCGCTATTACATCTTCGTGCCAGATGGAGAATATCAGTTGACAGGAAATGCCGACAATGGCGTAACCCAAATCAAAAAGCCAAACATCTCGCTCATCGGACAGAGCAAGGAAGGCGTGAAGATCTACAATATCCCGGAAAAAGGAGGCGTCAGCCAGACTGCTACCCTACAGCTGATGCAAGAGGCTACAGACTTCTATGCAGAAGACCTGACCCTGGAAAACCGGTTCGACTATAAGAATCAGAGTTCAGATGCAGAAAAACAGGCTGCAGCCTTCCATACGAAAGGCAACCGAAGCGTGATGAAGAACGTGAAGCTCCTCAGTTGGCAGGATACCTATTATTCCGACTTTTCTAATTCCGACTTCCGTGGCTATCTGGAAGAATGCGACCTTGCGGGCGTGACAGATTGGGTTTGCGGCAATGGCAATATCTGGTTTGAGAAATGCAACCTCATCCACCGTGACCGGGCAGGCAACAACATCGTGGCTCCGAATACGGAGGAGATGCAGGAATGGGGCTATGTGTTCAACAACTGTAATATCAAGACAGAAACAGAACAGCTTAGCCTGCTTAAAGACAAGGAATGGACCCTAGCACGCCCTTGGGGTAAATCACCAGCCTGCACATTCATCAATACCAGGATGTACACGCAGCCTCGCAACTACGGCTGGGGAAAGATGGGTACAGGATTAAAACTGAGATTCCACGAATACAACAGTAGGGATAAATCAGACAACGAGATTCCTCTTGCTACCCGTTCGCTTGCCGCCTGCTCACCAGCCGCCGGCTCTGACGACTGCATCCTCTCAAACATCTCGGATTACAACCTCCGCAATGTATTGGGCGGTTCTGATGCCTTCGAGCCACAAGTGCGCTGCAAGCAGATAGATGCGGTTTCGGGATTATCTCCTGTTATTAAAGAAGATGAAGTAAACAACGATGTACCCAACCGTCTGGAGTGGAAGGATAACATCGTGCTAAACGATGAGCGTCTGCAATGGAAGCCACAGCAGGAAGCCCTCTGCTACTTCCTCTTCAAATGGGATGAGAAGACAGAAAAATGGTTGTATCAGGAGAATACAACAGCGTGTGAGATTACTCTTGACGAATCGGGCGTTTATTGCGTACGTGCTGCCAACCAGCAAGGTGGTCTGGGTATAGCTACCAAAGCCATCGAATATACCATACAGCCAGCATATGAACTGGCTATTCCTGCTGTTGGTAACTACAAAGATGAAGATTTCAAATACGCTTGCGGTTGGACTACCATCTGCCTGCCTTTCAACGCCAGAGTACCTGCGGGAGTGACAGCGTATGCTGCTACAGCGCACTATCAAGATACAGAAACAGAAAAGACAGAGACTGATCTGGTTACAGACTTCATGATGACGCTGACACCCGTAGAGGTAATCAATGCCAACAAGGGATATATTGTTTATGGAAGAGCTACTTCAGAAACAACCCCTGTAACGCATTCGTTCTATCCTACTTCCAATGAAAGCGATAAGCCAACTATCCTCAAGGGCAATGCTACAGACGAAGACATCTCTTCTACCAACATCAACTGTTATGTACTTGCCTACAAGAACACCCTGGGATTGGGCTTCTATAAGTTCACGGGTACAAAACTGAAGGCTCACCGGGCTTGGCTGCCACAAGACATGGTAAGTACAAGCAACCAGGAAGGTTTGGCAATGGGTAAACGAGCCATCCACTTCGTCTTTGCCAAGGGTGAGGATACCGCCATCCACAACCCTATCATCTGGCAGAATGATCAGGAAGATGACAAGTACTATAATCTCTCGGGACAGCGGGTGGAGACGCCATCAAAGCCAGGCATCTACATCTCGAAGAAAAAGGGAAAAAAGATTATCAGATAAACTCCTGTTAAAAAAGTAGGGATGAAAACTACATCGTAGAAATAAGATAAAATGCAAAGAGGAGGGTGTGTCAAAAGTCCAAGACACACCCTCTTTTTTGTTGCTTAGGCGTCCCGCCGGATGTAAAACAAAAACGCAAGCCCGCTAGGCCTCCCGCCGGATGTAAAACAAGAACGCAAGCCCGCCAGGCGTCCCGCCGGATTTGAAATCCGGCGTTAAAAAATGTCCTAACCTATTTAGGCTCTGCGGATTTGAAATCCGCAGCAAAGGAGAATGCATTTCCTTTTGTTGGGGGATTACAAATCCCCCGGTTTAATAGGTCGAACCTTTTTTTACGGCGGATTGCAAATCCGCCGGGACGCCTAGCGGGAGACTTTATGGGATGCCTGGCGGGGTTCAAATCCGCCGGGACGCCTGGCGGGAGACTTTATGGAACGCCTGACGGGGTTCAAATCCGCCGGGACGCCTAGCGGGAGACCAGGCGTCCCGCCAGATGTAAAACAAAAACGCAAGCCCGCTAGGCGTCCCGCCGGATTTGAAATCCGGCGTTAAAAAAGGTCCTAACCTATTTAGGCTCTGCGGATTTGAAATCCGCAGCAAGGAAGAATGCATTTCCTTTTGTTGGGGGATTACAAATCCCCCGGTTTAATAGGTCGAACCTTTTTTTACGGCGGATTGCAAATCCGCCGGGACGCCTAGCGGGAGACTTTATGGGATGCCTGGCGGGGTTCAAAACCGCCCGGACGCCTAGCGGGAGACTTTATGGGATGCCTGGCGGGGTTCAAATCCGCCGGGACGCCTAGCGGGAGACTTTATGGGATGCCTGGCGGGGTTCAAATCCGCCGG
>ERZ1026886.190-NODE-190-length-34065-cov-25.298971_pt1 | contig 34065 bp, 25 predicted proteins | sample MGYA00380173_ERZ1026886 | MGnify/ENA primary metagenome ERZ1026886 (study PRJEB33269, sample SAMEA4719809) | human gut metagenome | biome: human-associated habitat; feature: organic feature; material: feces | place: Cameroon | collected 2013-10 ... | reverse complement strand
CACAAGTGATAAATTTTTTCTCTTTAGCCATTTTACTTTTAGATAAAATATTAAATATGTTTTGTATAAATTCTCGTTTCTTTGTTTCATTAATACAGGAATCCTACTCTTTAGTACAGGAATCCCAACAGCCACAATGGAATCTTGTTGTCCTTTCCCACCTCCGTATTATAGCGGGCATAGATGGTGTCCGGATTGCTTCGAATCTTGTTGGTGGCTTGGGCGTCGCAGATTCTGAACTTTCTGTTGCCGTCTACCGTGTAGAAGTGGTCCTTGCCTCCCTGGTGCACCTTATGGTCTTTCCAGAGCGAGTTGACGAAGAACGTTTCCATCACCTCTTGCGTGTCTATCTGGATAGGATAGATGGCATACATGAGGTTCGGGTTGTGCATCATCACCTTGGACGGTTTCTTTGGGAAATCCTGTCCGTCTGGATAAATCATGTTGATGAGTCGTGCATCTGCCAGATACTTGATGTAGTTCATCACGGTGGCGCGGCTGGTGTTAATACAGTCTGCCAGCTGACTCACATTTGGGGCCTTGGCTCCTTCTACTGCCAACTGATAGAAGAGTGTCTTTATCTTCGGCAGGTATTTCAGTTCAATCTGCTTGATGAGGAGGATGTCAACCTCGGTCATCATGTTCATCGTCTTTAGTAGATTCTCTGTAAAGTTACGCTGTTCCAGGAAGAATGGATAGAAACCATGGTGCAGATAGTCCTTGAAGTATTTCATGGGACTTACCTTTGGCAGAATCTGCTTGATGATGTGCTCATGATTGCGCAGGATGTCGTCAAGTTCGTATGCCTTGAAGTTGTTGCCCGTCTGCAAGTTGATGAACTCACGGAACGAGAAGCCGCGCAGGTTATAGCTTTTCACGATGCCATTCAACTCAGGGTTCTCTTCCTTCAGCCGCATCACGCTGGAACCAGTGAATACAATCTTCAGTTCCGGATACAGGTCGTAGCATTTGCGGAGCTCCTTGCTCCAGTCTTGCTGCTTGAACACCTGGTCGATGAGCAATGTTCTGCCACCTTGTTTCACGAAGTCGCCGGCAAAGTCGGCGATTCCTCTACTCTGGAAATAGAAGTTATTCATATTCACATACAAGCACTTCCGATCGTGTGGTCCAAAGTGCTCCTTGGCATACTGTAATAGGAAGGTTGACTTGCCTACACCCCGTGTGCCCTTGATGCCAATCAATCGGTCGGTCCAATCAATCTCATCCATCAAGGTTCGTCTCACAGGGGCATCAGTATGCTCTACTAGATAAGTATGTGTTCTGAAGAATGCTTCTTCCATGCGTCTATAATTGATTCAAATTTTGTTTTTATGATGCAAAGGTAATAATATATTTTATATTTGCAAACTCTAGATAGCAAAAACTAACTTTTTTTTCATTATTTAGCACTTTTCTACGTAAAAATGGCCTTCTCGTGCCATTTTTCTCCCAATATTTTGTAACTTTGCAGCATGAAACTACATATCTTCAATCCAGAACACGATTTGGCTTTGGCCGCTAATTTGCGACAGTTTACAGCTCCTCATGCAGGAAGACAGTTGCGAAGTGACCTGGCGTTTATTCCTGCCTTGTGGGCAGATCAGGGTGATTGGGTGCTTGTTGATGACATCGACAATGCACTCGACAAGGTGCGCCATTTGGGAATGCATCTTGCAGAAAAAGTTGAGTTTATAACAAAAGCACAGTTGGAGCATGCGCTCAAGACGGAGTTTCTTGACAGTATTCATCCCTGGGGATGGAACCTGAGCTTGAAACGGGAATTGGAGCAGATGAGGGTGCCGGAAATCATGCTACCTACCGATGATATATTAAATAAGGTACGCGCGATTAGTAGCAGACAGTGGGCTGCCGAGCATTTGCAGCAGGGCGTGGTGTATGCCGATTCCTATCAAGAGGTGAAGGAATTGGTTCTGCAGCATGGAAAAGCTGTGGTCAAGGCTCCATGGAGCAGCAGCGGTAGGGGCGTGAAGTATGTTGCTGCCGATGAATTCCGAACAGCTGGGGAGTATCCTGCCTTTGAGCGTTGGACACGTAATGTCATTGCTCATCAGGGAGGCGTTACTGTGGAGCCTTATTATAATAAGGTGAAGGATTTCGGAATGGAATTTGAAATGCGTGACGGTAAGGTGAACTATCTTGGACTTTCATTGTTTGATACGGTTAAGAATGCTTATTCCGGCAACTTGCTTTGCTCGGAAGAAGATAAACAGAATATGTTGTTGCAATACGTGAATCAGGAGACTCTTGCTGCTGCATGTCAGAGAATTATGGATATCATGGAGCCTGCCTTGAAGGATGTTTATAGCGGTCCTTTTGGGGTGGATATGATGATTGCTTCAAAGAATGATGAATTGGAACTAGTGCCTTGTATTGAATTGAATCTTCGCAGGACGATGGGACATGTGGCTCTTGAACTGGCTAAAATTGCTAATCCACAGAGCTTAATGCGTGTGGAGTTTGATGGCAACAGATACCATTTGCGTGTGATGCCAGGCAAACAAACCGTTAATGAGTCTTAATTTTATGCTGTTTGATGCAAGAAATCATTAGGTTTGTCATTTCATAGACAGATTATCAACGAAATTAAATGATTATGAAGAAGAGTAATTATGGTAAAATGTTTAGTACAGCCCTCATGATGATGGCTGCGATGACGATGACTTCTTGCTCTGGTAGCAAGAAAATATATGGTGGTTCTAATGTAGGTGAAAGCAGTGACATGGGAAAGAATGAAGAGGATTTAGATAATAACTATCTGGTTCTTTCTGAAAAGCAGCATGATGTTATCAATAAGAATAATGAGTTTGCACTTCGATTGTTTGATAAAATCTCGGGTCAGTCTTCACAGATAGTCTCACCTATGAGCGTAGCTTACTTGATGGGTATGTTGGCGAATGGTGCTGATGGAAACACTCAGCAGGAGATTTTGAAAGCTATTGGTTGCGAGGGTGTTAGCGTGGATGACTTAAATGAAACCTACAAGGCGATTCTCTCTACAGCTGGTAAACTTGACAAACAGACCAAGGTAGAGATAGCCAACTTCATTGCTGTTAACAAGAATTTTTCTGTAAAGGAGAATTTCAGTAAGAAGGTAAGTGATAGTTATCAGGCTGAAATCGAAAGCCTTGACTTTACTTCTGGCAAGACAACCAAACATATCAATGGATGGTGCAAGGAGAAGACGCAAGGTATGATTCCTCAGATTATCGACCGTGTGGATCCACAGGCTGTTTCATATCTGATGAATGCCATCTTCTTTAATGGTACATGGCAGTCGAAGTTTGATGCCCGAAACACGAAGGAAGAGAACTTCCGTGGTTATACACGTAATATACAGAAAGTGCAGATGATGCGCCAGGTTAAGAAGTTCTACTATTCCGAGAATGACACCTTCAAGGCCATCGACCTTCCGTATGGTAATGGTACTTATCGAATGATGGTGCTTCTTCCTAACGAGGGCAAGAGCATTGATGATATGATGAAGGGCTTGAATGCAGAGAAGGTTATGAATCTTGGTCACGATATGGAAGAATGTTTGGTCAACCTGAAGTTGCCTAAGTTTACTATCGAGCAGAATCTGTCGCTCAATGGTATCATCAGCGAGCTGGGTGCTCCTTCCATCTTTAATCCTGCCAAGGCTGACTTCTCTCGTTTTGCAAGTGGTGATTTCTATGTAAGCAAGATGCTCCAGAAGGCGAAGATTGAGGTGAGTGAGCGTGGAACGAAGGCGGCGGCTGTAACTGCGGCAATCATGCTGACTTCTGCTGCACCTATGGAGGTGCGCCATGTTGATTTTCATGCCGACCATCCATTTGTCTATATGATTCAGGATACTCAAAGCGGGGGTATCCTCTTTATGGGACAATATTGCGGAACAAATTAATTCTCAAGAATAACAGTATAAAAGTATAAAAGAAATCCCTTAGACTTCATCAAGCCTAAGGGATTTCTTTTTTATCTGAATTTCTTTTTTATCCGAATTTCTCCACGAACTCATCTTCTGTAATAATAGGAATGTTGAGTTCATGTGCTTTTTTGTTTTTGGAACTTTGGGAAGTAGCATCATTGTTGATCAGGAAATTGGTACTCTTGCTTACGCTTCCCGTCACTTTGCCGCCTTGGCTCTCAATGTAAGCCTTCAGTTCATTGCGGTTTTTATAGTGATGCACATCGCCTGTAACAACAAAGGTCAAGCCATCGCAGGCGCTTCCTTTCTCTACGGGTTCCTGTTCTACGATTTCCAGTTCTTTCATCAGCTTCTGTACATGGGCAAAGTTTGTATCATCCTTGAACCAGCCAATGAACTTGGCGCTTTTTTCAGGACCGATGCCATCGATGCTGGCAAATTCGTCATCGAACATGCAGAGGCGAGCTGTCTCTATCAGTTCTTTCACTGGGTAACGTTCGATGAGTTTCTTTGCTACATCGCCACCGCAGAGAGGAATGTTGAGCGCATAGAGCAGATGACGACCATCAGTCTGTCGGCTCTTTCTAATGCTTTCCAGCATATTGGTAACGCTCTTCTTGCCAAATCCCTCCCAGGCTGCTATCTCGTAGGCATGCTCGCCGAGATGATAGAAATCGGCATATTCGCTAATCAGCCCCTCGTTTACCAGTTTCCAGATAGTCTGCTCTGAGATTCCTTCGATGTTCAAGCCTTCCTTGCTCACGAATCTCGCAAACTTCTTGATTTGCTTGGCTGCACAGTGAGGATTGGTGCAATGTAAGGTCTTAGTACCGGTATCGCTTTCCCTGACGGTAGCTGCGGCATGGCAAACAGGGCATTCTGTTGGGATTTCGAAAATACCTACTGGCTCTGTAACGTTGATAATTTTCGGGATAATCTTGTTTGCCTTGATGACCTGCAATTTGCTTCCCTTGCCTCCAATGCCCAGTCGCTCGCATTCACTAACATTGCAGAGTGAGGCACGCTGAACGGTGGTTCCTTCCAGTTCTACAGGCTTGAATACGGCTACAGGAGTAATGGTGTTGGCTGCACATGACCATTCGATGTGGTCCAACTCTGTATCTGCATGCTCGTCCTGCCATTTAAAGGCATAGCCTGCTCTTGTGGCATGGTGCCCGGTTACGGAACCGGTAGCTGCATAGGCGGTATCATCGTAGCAGATAACGAGTCCATCCACAGGATAAGGGTTGGTCTTGTCGGTCACCTTTTGGGTGAAGCGGTCGATTTCTGCCTGGATGCTTGCTTCGTCAGGATGTTCGATTCGGGTTCTTTCCACCGGCTTGAAGCCTAAATCCTGCAACATCTGCATGCGTTCGCCCCATGAGTTGACTTCCTGTTCTGTATAGACCAGAGTGAAAGGAATCCACTGGATATGGCGCTGCTTCACTTCTTCTGCATCTTTGAGCGAAAGGGAGCCTGATGCAAGATTTCTTGGGTTGGCATAGTCGCCTTCGCTTTCGATGATAAACTGCTCGAAGTCGGCATAGGAAATAACTGCCTCTCCGCGAATCACAAGATGTCCCTTTTCCTTGATGGTCTTTGGAATGCCACTGATGGCTGATGCCAGGTGGGTGATGTTGGTTCCGATATGACCATTACCACGGGTCACGATTTTGGCAAGTTTGCCATTATCGTAGGTCACAACAAGGGTAAGTCCGTCTAACTTCCAGGAAATCCAGATAGGGCGATTTTCTGCCCATTTTACCAGGTCGCTTACCAATTTTGTCTTGGCGAGAGACAGTGCGGCAAATTCATGTTCTTCCTTTTGACCTACGATGGAATCTTCTGATACCTTGTTGGTGGGAGAATCGGGGAGAACTTCACCCGTTTCCTCTTCCAGTTTCTTGAGCTGGTCAAACTTGGCATCCCACTCATAGTCGGTCATCAGTTCCCCTTTGCCGTTATAATAAACGTCAGAAGCCTGGTTGAGTTGTTCAACCAAGCTTCTCATCAATATCATTTTATCTTCCATTAATTCTTAATAAATTTGCGGTTGTATGGTAAGTTTCTCGAAAGCGAAACGCATACCACGGTTGCCATAATTGATTCTTCCGCAGATGCTGAAGCCCATTTTTGAAAGGAGGCCAATCATCGGCAGGTTGTCAAAGTTAGTATCTACTTTGATGCTTGGTATCTTTTCTACTTCGCAGAGACTGTTCACCTTATTTATAAATATACGTGCTAAACCTTCTCTCTGATATTTAGGGAGTGTGGCAAAGCGATGAATTACATAGTAGTCACCTGTGGTAAGCCAGTCGCCATCGATGAAATCGTATTGTGGCTCACCATTGAGGATGACAGCTCCATAGACAGCTACTTCGCCATCTACAGTGAGCACGTAGGCATTGCCATTATTGATGTCTTCTTTTATATCGTGCTCGGCAGGGTAGTCACTGGTCCATTGGTGGCGGCCAGAGGCAATCATGGAGCGACGAGCTTGGTCGATGATATTCCAGCAAGCCTCAAAGTCCTTTATATATGCAGGTCGAAAATCGGTCTTCATTTCTTTATTCATTCGCTAATTATTATTAATCGGGTGCAAATTTAACAAAAAAAAACGAATTAAAAGTACAAACGGGGAAAAAACTGCAAAAATACTGCAATTTTTCCCCCGTTTTTTATTTTAAGTCAAGAAATAGTCCCGTTTTATTGGATTTTTCCGGCTTTTCTTAATTTCCTGAATGATGGTTAGAGAGCCAGGCACTTGTCTAGTTCTGCGATGATGGCATCCTTCTGTTCCTTGATGTGCTGACCGATGAAGACTAGCTTGATCATGCGGTCGCCATACTCCTCGTCCCATTCTTTTTCAAGTTGAGGATTATTCTTGCGGAGTTCTGCAAGCTGGTCGGCTGGCATGGTGGCAAGCCACTGTCCTGCCTGTTTCACTGTCTTCTGCTGTCCTGCCTGCTCAAAGACGTAGCACATGTCACGCTCATCTGAGAAATAGCAGATACCCTTGGCGCGTACCACATCGCGAGGCCACTTTCTTGCTACGAACTCATCGAAGAGAGCCAGATCGAATGGTTTGCGGCGATAATATACGAAGGTTCCGATGCCATATTCCTCTACCTCGCCACCTTCGTGATCATGGTCGTGATCGTGGTGATGATGATGGTGGTGATGCTCATGCTCATCGTGTTCATGTTCGTCATCATCTTCGTCGTGATGATGGTGCTCATGATGATGTTCCTCTTCGTCGTGATGATGATGATCCTCTTCCTCCTCCTTTTCGCCGTTTCTTTCAGATTCTATCTCCTGAATCCAGCCGGCAGATGTAGCTACAGTCTGCCAATCGAACTTGTGGGTGTTGACGATGAGGTCGAGATCTACATCTCCATAGTTGCACTCAAAGATTTCCGCCTTTGGCTGGATGGCACGGATAATCTGTTTCAGGTGCTCCAACTCCTTTGGTTCAACTTCTGCAGCCTTGTTCAAGAGGATGATGTTGCAGAACTCCATCTGCTGGATAACGAGCGATGCCAAGTCTTCCTCATCGATGTCTTGTTTCATCAGGTCGGAACCGTTGGCAAATTCATCTTTCATGCGGAGGGCATCTACAACGGTCACGATGCTGTCGAGGCGCAAGATGCCGTTCTTGATGTATTGAGGACCGAGAGATGGGATAGAACAGATGGTCTGGGCGATAGGTGCTGGCTCGCAGATTCCGCTGGCTTCAATGACGATATAATCAAAGCGCTTCATATCTACAATCTCCTTCAACTGCTCCACAAGGTCCATTTTCAGGGTGCAGCAGATACAGCCGTTCTGCAGAGAAACAAGCGAATCGTCTTTCTGACCCACTACGCCACCTTTCTCAATTAACGCCGCATCAATGTTCACCTCGCCGATATCATTGACGATGACAGCAAACTTGATACCTTTCTTGTTAGCCAAAATCTTGTTGAGCAGAGTAGTCTTTCCACTGCCCAGATAGCCTGTCAAAAGCAGGACTGGAACTTCTTTTGTGTTCATATTTATATTATATTATATATGTGTTGATTTTTTTACAATGCATTTCTTCACTTAAAATGACGAAAGCGAGGTAGCAAATAATATGCCATCCTCGCTTCCTGTATGCTTGTTTAATGTTATTTACGATACTGCTCCAAACCCTTGTTCAGGAAATCGAGGTAAGCACTTACGTCTTCCTTGAAGCTGAACGAGCCTGTGAGAGGGTTACCCTCGTTATCTACTGCCACGTAGAAAGGCTGGGCGTTGGCACCAAACTTGCTTGCCTGCAAGTAGCTCCACTTGTCACCGATGGTGCGGAGTGTACGTTTCTCGCCGTTGAACTCTACTTCCATAGGCTGAGGCAACGGAGTCTTGTCATCTACGTAGAGAGAGATGAGCACGTAATCCTTTGTCAGTTTGTCAGCCACAGATGGATCTGTCCATACAGAAGCCTCCATCTTGCGGCAGTTTACGCAGCCGAAGCCGGTGAAGTCGATGAGAACAGGCTTGCCCGCAGCCTTTGCAGCAGCCATACCCATCTCGTAGTCTTTGTACTCAGGCTCTACAGTCTTGGTATTGAGGTTGAAGTCCTGGGTGTTGATAGGTGGTGCGAAAGCACTTACGGCCTTACATGGAGCACCCCAAAGACCAGGAATCATATATACTGAGAATGCCAGAGAGCAAAGACCCAGCATGATGCAAGCCACTGGCATAGGTTTGTTGATGTCGCCACCGATGGCATCCACCTGGAACTTGAGCTTACCGATGAGGTAGAGACCCAAAAGACCGAAGATGACAATCCAAAGAGCAAGGAACACCTCGCGGTCCATGATGTGCCAGCCGTAAGCCAGATCGGCAACGCTCAGGAACTTCAAAGAGAAGGCGAGCTCGATGAAACCAAGTACTATCTTGATAGTCTCCATCCAAGAACCTGACTTTGGAGCCGACTTCAACCATGATGGGAAGAGGGCAAAGAGGGTAAATGGAAGGGCGAGAGCCAATGCGAAACCAAACATACCCACAGTAGGAGCGAGCCAATCGCCAGATGTTACTGTCTGAACCAGGAGCAATCCGATGATAGGAGCGGTGCAAGAGAAGCTGACCAGTACGAGGGTGAATGCCATCAGGAAGATGGAAATCAAGCCTGTGGTGCTTGAAGCCTTGCTATCTACTGCATTTCCCCAGCTATCTGGCAACTTGATTTCGAACCATCCGAAGAAAGAGAACGCAAATACTGCCAAAAGCAGGAAGAGAATGATGTTGAATACGGCGCTTGTACTTAAGGCATTCAGGGTGCTAGGACCGGCGATGGCTGTAACTGCAAGACCGAGAACCAGGTAGATGACCACGATACTCAAGCCGTATGTGATGGCATCACGGATACCCTTCTTCTTGTCGTTTTTGGCACGCTTCAGGAAGAAACTTACAGTCATAGGGATGATAGGCCAGATGCAAGGCATAACGAGTGCGAGCAGGCCGCCTACGAAACCGATGATGAAAATATACAGGATGCCATGGCTTGCGATGTCATTGTTGCCACCGAAAGACTGCAACTCCTTCACTACAGGTTTCCACCAGGCCTTTGCATCATCGCTATCTACGGCTACAGAAAAGGCAGGGTCGATAGTGGCTGTACTATCAACTTTCTCTGCATTGGCAAGACTTGCCAAAGAGTCGGCCTTTGCCTTAGCCAGAGCTGCTGCATCCACTTCATTGGCAGCAGTTTCTGCATTGACCTTTGCAGCCTCCTTGCTATCTACAGCAGGTGACGTGCCGCTCTTCTTGATGCTAGCCTCGCTAGGTGGCAGGCAGTTCTGCTCGTTGCAGGCACCATACTCCAGGTAAGCATCAATGTCATACTTTGGCTTGGTGAACTTAATCTTCTGAACGAAGGTTGCGCTTCCTTCAAAGTAACGTAACTTCATCTCGAAGAGAGGGTCGAAGGTGGAAATCTCTTTTCCTTTTGCCTTTAACTTGCCAACCAGTTCGGCACCATCCATCTTGTTGACGTGGAAACTGGCGGAGATAGGACCATCTGCGCCAAGGCCAGTAGAATAGACATGCCATCCAGGTTGAATCTTACAACTAAATACGATTTCTGCCTCCGCAGACCCATTGGTCTTCAAAGTGCTGGACACCTTTACGGGATTCAGCATCTGAGCGTTGGCCATGACTACTGCTAGGAGTAGTTGGAAAACTAATAATACTTTTCTCATGTTTTTATAATGTAATTTTGATGCAAAGTTACGAAATTTTAAAGTAATAACGTTCATGTTGGTGTATTTGGGTACTACCTTTTATCTTTTTTAAGAAATTATATGGCGTTTTACGATAATTTCTTTGGAATTTCACAGTAAAACTCGTAACTTTGCAGCCGAAATGAACAAGAGAATCTTATACATATTCAGTCTATGGATGGCAACCATGAGCGTGCTGCTATCTACGGTGGTGAGTCATCATCACCACATGGACCGTATCTGTATGGTTCAGGAACAGTGTCAGGAAGATGGCAACATCAACGATGAGCATACTGATCATCATGACCAGGAGTCGAATACCGACCGTGGCAACTGCCGTGTGCATCAGATGCACCACTTTGTAACCAATGCCAAGGTAGTGAAGGGCATCCGCAAGTTGCTGGTAGATGAGAGCCATCAGTTTGTGGTGCTGTCTTGTTCTTCTCTTTTAATCCTCCCTTGTCTCTCACTCATTTCTGTGAGATGGCAGCATGTGGCAGCTTCTCCTCTTGCTGAGGAACTGGCGGCTGGCTATAGCAGGCGGGGACCTCCTTCTATTTTATGATTTTATTCAAGTTTGCCACTTGGTTGCAAAAATCGGTTTGAAGATTCGAATGCAACTGAGTTGCAAGAATTTTTGTGTACTTTTGCCAGCGGATTTTTGATAAGATTCGTAGTGTGAAATTGTAGTGTAGAATTATAAAATAGAAGGAAAAAACAAACATGAAAAGAATTGTTTTAATAGTTGCCGTTACGGCGATTGCCTGGGCAGGATTCGCTTTCTTTGCGAAACAGACCGGTTCAGAGGCTCATGCACACGAGGAACATGAGCACGAAGAAGTAGATTTTGATCATATTCCCTTGACAGCCAAGCAGGTCAGCACCGTAGATTTGAAGATGGGTGAGGCTGTGGAGCGCGAGATGGATGCTACCATTGATGCGAAGGGTTCGCTCGTGCTGCGTGCACAGGCAATGGGCGATGTGGCTTCGCTGATGGGAGGCATCGTGAAAAGCATTTCTGTTAAGGAAGGACAGTTTGTACAAAAGGGTCAGGTGGTTGCCACTGTTGAGAATACCGATGTGGTGAGTCTGCAGCGTGAGTACTATTCTGCAGCCAAAGAGTGTGAACTTGCCCGAAAGGATATGGAGCGTCAGAAGCTGCTCGCTCAGAATGGTGCCGGCATCAAGCGTACTCTGCAGCAGGCTCAGAAGGATTATCATGTGGCTCATGCCAACATGTTGGGCATCGGTCGCCAGTTGGCACAGATGGGCATTTCTACTGCCGCTGTAGCCAAAGGCAAGTTTACCACAGCATTCCCGCTGCGTGCGCCTATTGCCGGCATCGTGAGCGAAATGACAGCCAGTCTGGGTAGTTATGCTGATATGCAGACTCCTTTGATGAAGATTAGGAATACCCAGGCTGTGGAATGCGACCTGAACATTTTCGAGAAAGACTTGGCGAAAGTCAAGGTGGGAAACCGTGTAACCATGAACCTGACCAATCAGCCTGGTGTAAAACTGTCGGGAACCGTTTACGGCATGAACCAATACTTTAACGATAACTCGAAATCTGTTGCTGTTCATGTGAAATTGGATGCGGCAAGCGTGAAGAGTTATTTGCATTCTTCATCTGGCAACACACATGGCGGAAAGCTTTTTGCAGGTATGTATGTAAGCGGAAAGATAGCCACAGGTAGCCAGCAGTGTCTGGCTCTGCCATCTCAGGCCATCGTAAGTCAAGATGGAAAACAGTATGTCTTCGCCCTCAATGGAGCTCCTAGCAAGGGTAACTACAGCTTCTCCCGCCATGAGGTAACTACGGGTTCATCTGATGGTAAATATACAGAGGTGAAGCTTTGCAACCATCTGCTGAAGGGTAAGAATAGAGCTGCCGTCAAGAAGATTGTAACCGAGAATGCATATTATCTGGCTTCGCTTACAGGCGAACATGGTGAACATGCACATTAATTTATAGATTAAAGCGTATGTTTCAGAAACTTATTACTTATTCCATTCGCCATAAACTGGTGATTGGAGTTCTCTCTATAGCCCTGGCGATATGGGGTGTTTGGTCGCTGGTGCACCTCCCTTTCGATTCTACCCCAGATATTACAGATAACCAGGTGCAGGTTATCACTCAGGCTCCTTCTCTGGGAGCGCAAGAGGTGGAGCAGTATGTCACCACTCCCGTAGAGATGGCGCTCGCCAATATTCCGCGTATCCAGGAACGCCGAAGTATTTCAAGAAGTGGACTTTCGGTTATCACGCTTGTCTTCGATGATGCCGCCGATATCTATTGGGCGCGTTCGCAGGTTAGCCAGGTGGTGGAGCAGATGGAGAAAGAATTGCCTAAGAATACCGAAACCGAGATGGGACCTATCGCCACTGGATTGGGCGAAATCTACCATTATACCGTTCGTGCCAAGAAGGGATACGAGCACAAATACTCGCTCACCCAGCTCAGAACAATACAGGATTGGATAGTCCGCAAACAGCTTTCCGGTACTCCGGGTGTTGCTGAGGTCAGTGGCTGGGGTGGTTACGTCAAGCAATATGAAGTAGCCATTAATTCCGACCAGCTGAATGCAAGCGGTGTTTCCGTAAGCGAGGTGTTTGATGCCTTGCAGCGTAACAATGCCAATACGGGCGGCAGTTATATCGAACAGAATTCCAACCAGTATTACATCCGTGGCATCGGTGTGGTAAAGAATCTGGAGGATGTTGCCAATATCACGGTGAAGACTGTGAATGGAACACCTGTCAAGGTGAGTGATGTGGCAAAGGTACAGTTGGGACATGCCACCCGTTTCGGAGCTGTTACCCGCAATGGCGAAGGCGAGGTGGTGGCAGGTATTGCCATCATGCTCAAGGGCGAGAACTTCCAGGAGGTTATCAAGAACGTGAAGGAGCGAATCAGCCAGATTCAGAAATCATTGCCTGAGGGCGTGATCATCGAACCTTTCATCGACCGAACCAATCTGGTGGATAGGGTAGAGGGTACCATCGCCCGCAACCTCATTGAGGGTGGACTCATCGTTATCTTCGTGCTTGTCATCTTCTTGGGAAACTGGCGTGCAGGTCTGGTGGTGGCGAGTGTCATCCCGCTCAGTATGCTCTTTGCCTTTGGAATGATGAAGACCTTCGGCATTGATGGAAACCTGATGTCTTTAGGAGCCATCGACTTTGGTATGATTGTCGATTCCGCCGTCATCATTGTCGAGGCGGTGGTTACACATATTAATACGGGACATTTCTCGCAGTCCGAGGTACGTGCGGCATATCTTGCACAATGTCAAAAAGAGGGAAATGTTGTTCCTTTCGCCCTGACCCAGAAGCAGATGGACGAGGAGGTCCACTTCTCGGCATCCCGTATCCGCCAGAGTGCAGCCTTTGGCGAGATTATCATCATGATTGTGTATATCCCGCTGATGACTCTGGTGGGCATCGAAGGAAAGATGTTCCGTCCGATGGCACTCACCGTGTTCTTTGCTATCCTCGGTGCCTTCATTCTTTCGCTCACTTATGTGCCGATGGCAAGTTCGCTCCTGTTGAGCCGGAAGGTGCACGATAGAAAGACCTTCTCCGACAAGATGATAGAGAAATTGCAGGGCTGGTATCGACCGGTTCTCGATTGGGTGCTGGCCCGCAACAAGGATGTTATTACCGGTGCTGTGGCTCTGTTCTGTGTCAGTGTGGTTGGCTTCAAATACCTGGGAGGCGAGTTTATTCCAAGTCTGGAAGAAGGCGACTTTGCTGTGGAGATGAGTATGTCGCAGGGTACTTCGCTTTCGCAGATGGTGGAGAGTAGTACCAAGGCAGAGCAGCTTCTCAAGAAAGAATATCCTGAAATCAAGCAGGTGGTGAGCCGCATCGGAAGCGCCGAGATTCCTACCGACCCGATGCCTGTAGAGCGTGCCGACATCATGATAGCCCTGAAACCGAAGGCAGAATGGACTTCAGCCAAGACTACTCCAGAACTGATGGAGAAGATGGAGGAAACCTTAAGTGCTATCCCGGGATTGGAAGCTGAGATTTCCCAGCCTATCCAGATGCGCAACAACGAGTTGCTCACCGGTATCAAGCAGGATGTGGCGATTAAGATTTTCGGCGATGATCTGGATGTGCTTACCCAGGAGGCTGGAAAGGTGAAAAAGATGATAGAACGTGTACCGGGCGTGAGTGGCATCTTTGTCGAGGAAGTAGCCGGATTGCCTCAGGTGCAGGTGAAGTACAATCACGAGAAGATGGCTGCATACGGTGTCAGCGTGGATGACATTAGCGGAATTTTGGAAACCTCTTTCGCCGGAGCAGTGGCTGGTTCCGTTTATGAGGGTGATAGAAAATTTGATATCGTGCTTCGCATGGATCCGTCGCAGCGCAATGTAGAGCAGCTCGAGCAGTTGAGTATCCCTCTGAAGGATGGCACGAATATTCCGCTTTCGCAAGTAGCGGATATCGATAATTCGCCTGCTCCTGCGCAGGTGTCGCATGAGAATGGTGCCCGACGCATCTATGTAGGTTTCAATGTGAAGGGGCGTGATGTGCAAAGCACGGTGGAGGATATCCAGAAGATTCTCGACGAAAAGCTGAAACTTCCAGAAGGCTACTATTATAACTATGGTGGTGAATTTGAGAATCTGCAGAGTGCCAGCCGTCGTCTGATGGTGGTGATTCCGATAGCGCTTGTCATCATCCTGCTGTTGCTCTATGCCACGGTGAAGAATGTAAAAGAGTCGCTCTTCGTGTTCTCTGCTATTCCTTTGGCTGCGATAGGTGGTGTGTGGGCGCTTTGGCTCCGCGGTATGCCTTTCAGTATTTCGGCGGGCGTGGGCTTCATCGCCCTCTTTGGTGTGGCGGTGCTCAACGGCATCGTGCTCATCGGGCAAATGAACCAGATGCAGAAGGAACAGCTCCAGTTGCCACCGACAGCGGGAACCAGTGCGGGTGAGATGATTCATCGTCGCATCATCGATAGCTGCATGCTCCGTCTGCGTCCTGTCCTGATGACGGCTTTGGTGGCTTCCATGGGATTCCTCCCGATGGCACTCTCGCAGGGCGATGGTGCCGAGGTGCAGCGACCACTTGCCACGGTGGTGATTGGCGGACTCATCACGAGCACCTTGCTCACCCTGCTGTTTTTGCCTGCTATCTACAAGACATTTACCAGGCGTTAGACTTGGACAATATGAAGACGTTTTTTATAAAAGGATAAAGAGGTTTTTATAAACGTATAAAGAAGTTTTTATAAACGTATGAAGAAGTTATTTAATAAGAATTATATAGTGATGGCATCTCTGATGGTTCTGATGCCTTTGTCGGCTGATGCTCATCTTCCTTCATTGGCTGATGCTCATCTTTCTTCATCGGCTGATGCTCTGCATTTTGATGCAGCCATCTCTGGTCAGAAGATGACCTTGCAGCAGTGTTTCGAACTGGCTGATAAGCAGAACATCGCCTTGCAGACCGGCAGAAAAGCGATAGAACGGGCGCAGGTAATGCAGGGAACTGCCTGGGATTTGGACAAGACGGAAATAGCCTTTTCGCAGAATCCGGCTTCCAGCGGTGATACTGACAATGGACTTACCTTCTCGCAGAGCATAGAGTTTCCTACTGTATATGCTGCCCGTCGTGGGCAACTGAAAGCGGAGACCCAGGCAGAGAAAAGCAGATTGAATGTCACTTCCCAGCAGCTCAGACTCGAAATAGCCAATGTCTATTATGCGATGCTTTATCAAACCCATCGCCTTCAGATTCTGCTGCAGCAGGATTCCGTCATCCAGCGCTATTGCGATGTTGCCGGAAAAAGATACAAGGCGGGTGAGGCAAGACAACTGGAGTTTCTTTCTGCCGAGCGCATGAGAAATGACAACCGGTTGGAGATGACCAAGGTGAAGAATGAGGCTGAGAATCTGCAGACCAGTCTGATGGCGCTGCTCAATACCAGCACACCTGTGGTGCCTGCCGGGAACCCGGTTTTCTCTCAGGGTTCGCCTATGACTGCGGCCTTCAACTATCAGCAGACTGCCGATGCGCAATATCAGAAAGACCGCATCTCGGCGCTCGATCAAGAGGTGAAGTGTGCCAAGACGGGCTATGCGCCATCGCTCTCTCTGGCTTTGCGCTCGCAGCTTCTCATCGATAGCTGGGATCCCTATCACATCAATCGCCAGCGCTTCACCGAAGGCAATTTTTTCGGTTTTGAAGTAACCGTGGGTGTTCCGCTCTTCTATGGCGCAACCAAGGCGAAGGTGAAGGCTGCGCAGAAAGACCGCGAGGTGGCTCAGCTGGCGATGCAGCAGGACCAGCGCGAGAAGGAGCGGGATTACAAACAGGGATATAACCGCCTGCAGAATGCCATCAAGCGAATGGAATATTACAGCGGCGAGAATATCACGAAGGCGAAGGACATAGAACGTCTCAGCACCCTGGAGTATGAAAATGGTGAAATCAGCTATGTGGAATATGCTAATGCCTTGCAGGAGGCGATAGATATGCGATTGAAACAGGCGGATGTCATCAATGAATATAACGAGGCAGTTCTTGCCCTGATGGGACTTAACAATAGTCTTTAATCTTGCAGTAATAGTCTCTCATCTGGCATAAATCATGTCTTTAAAGAGAAGAGATAGGCTATAAATGGTATGCATCGGTACTTTTTTTGGTGTTTTTTCCAAAAAATGTACCGATGCTTTCGTTTTTTTTTGTATCTTTGCAAAAAATATAGCTATAATTATGGGATTATTCGGATTATTCAGCAACAAAAAGAAAGAAACTCTCGATAAGGGACTTGAAAAAACAAAAGAGAGTGTGTTTAGCAAATTAGCTCGTGCGGTGGCTGGTAAGTCAACCGTAGATGACGATGTGCTCGACGACCTCGAAGAGGTGCTCATCACATCGGATGTGGGTGTAGAGACTACGGTGAAGATTATTCATCGTATCGAGGAGCGTGTGGCTCGCGATAAGTATGTTTCTACCTCAGAGCTCGATAGAATCTTGCGAGAGGAAATCGCCAGTCTCCTGGAAGAGAACCATAGCAATGACAATGAGAATTGGGATTTGCCTTCCGACCACAAGCCATACGTTATCCTGGTAGTGGGTGTAAATGGAGTAGGCAAGACTACCACCATCGGTAAGTTGGCTTACCAGTTCAAGAAGGCTGGCAAGAAGGTGTATCTTGGTGCAGCCGATACCTTCCGTGCTGCAGCCGTAGAGCAGATTTCCATCTGGGGCGAGCGCGTGGGTGTGCCGGTAGTGAAGCAGCAGATGGGTTCCGACCCAGCGAGCGTGGCTTTCGATACTCTCCAGAGTGCCAAGGCGAATGGGGCTGATGTGGTACTTATCGATACCGCAGGTAGATTGCACAACAAGGTGAACCTGATGAACGAGTTGAAAAAAATCAAGGAAGTGATGAAGAAGGTGATGCCTGAGGCACCAGACGAGGTGATGCTCGTGTTGGATGGCAGTACGGGTCAGAACGCCTTCGAGCAGGCTAAGCAGTTTGCTGCTGTTACCAATATTACTTCTTTGGCTATTACCAAACTCGATGGTACAGCCAAGGGTGGCGTGGTTATCGGTATCTCCGATCAGCTCAAGGTGCCAGTGAAGTACATCGGCTTGGGCGAGGGCATGGAGGATATGCAGCTCTTCAACAAGAAGGAGTTCGTAGATTCTCTCTTCAAGAAATCAAAGTAAGATCTCTTCAAGAAATCAAAATAGATCTCTTCAAGAAATCAAAATAGAAACCGGAAAATTATAATCGGGAATTAGATTAGTATATACATATATATAATAAGGTATAGGTGAATGAAAAAGAACCAGATAGATATCATAACGTTGGGTTGTTCAAAGAACCTGGTCGATAGTGAACTGTTGATGAAGCAGTTTGAGGCAAACGGCTACCATTGTGTGCACGATTCAAAGCGCCCACAGGGCGAGATAGCCGTGATTAACACTTGCGGCTTCATCGAGGATGCCAAGCAGGAAAGCATTGACACCATCCTTGAGTTTATTCAGGCGAAGGAAGAAGGACGTTTGCGCAAGCTCTATGTGATGGGCTGCCTCTCCCAGCGCTATCAGAAGGAATTGGAGGCAGAGATGCCTGAGGTGGATAAGTTCTATGGCAAGTTCAACTACAAAGAACTGCTCAAGGAATTGGGTAAGGCAGAAGTGCCTGCCTGCAACGAGCGCCGCCATCTTACCACCCCTCACCACTATGCTTACATCAAGATTTCTGAGGGTTGCGACCGCCGCTGCGCATATTGCGCCATTCCGCTTATCACCGGCAAGCACATTTCCCGTCCTAAGGAAGATATTCTGAACGAGGTTCGTGAACTGGTGGCTGATGGCGTGAAGGAGTTTCAGATTATAGCTCAGGAGTTGACCTATTATGGCATGGATATCGATGGCAAGCATCATATCACCGATTTAGTCAGCGATATGGCCGACATTCCTGGTGTCAAGTGGATTCGTCTGCATTATGCTTACCCAAATCAGTTCCCACTCGATTTGCTCGATGTGATGCGCGAGAAGCCAAACGTCTGCAAGTATCTCGATATTGCCTTGCAGCATATCAGCGATCACATGCTTACCCGCATGCATCGCCATGTAACCAAGCAGGAAACTCTCGATTTGCTCACCATCATCCGCAACCGTGTGCCGGGCATTCATATCCGTACCACTTTGATGGTAGGTTTCCCAGGTGAGACAGATGAGGATTTTCACGAATTGCTCGATTTTGTGCGTGAGCAGCGTTTCGAGCGCATGGGTGCCTTTGCTTATTCTGAGGAAGAGGGAACTTATAGTGCCAAGAACTATGAGGATGATGTTCCTGCCGATGTTAAGCAGCGCCGCCTGGATGAGCTGATGATTCTGCAGCAGGATATCAGCGCAGAAATTGAGGCAAACAAGGTGGGACTCACCCTGCCTGTGGTTATCGACCGAAAGGAAGGCGACTACTATATCGGAAGAACAGAATTCTGCTCACCAGAGGTTGACCCAGAGGTTCTTATCAAGGCAGACCAGCGCTTGCGTGTAGGTACTTTTTACAAAGTTAAGATTACCAGCAGCGAGGAGTTTGACTTGTATGGAGAAGTCGTGAAATAAAGATAGGATTATAAAAATATCAAGATGAACAACAAAGACTATATTGCAGAACTGGCTCAGCAGACGGGTTATTCGCAAGACGACACTCAGAAGATGGTGCGTAGGGTGATAGATGCCATGATTGCTGAGTTTGAGGATGGGGAGATTGTCTCTATCCCCAATTTTGGTGCGTTCGAGGTAAAGAAGCGTTTAGAGCGTGTGGTGGTGAATCCTACAACCAAGAAGCGCCAACTGGTTCCGCCGAAACTTGTACTTGGTTTCCGTCCTGTTGCTGCTGTCAAGGAAAAGCTGAAGAATGGAGGTGAAGCTTATGAGTAAGAATAGTTTGAACGTCTTAGGCAAGAAGTTGGCTGAGAAAACAGGACTCAGTCAGCAAGAGGCTGAGTTGTTCATCAAAAAGATGTTTGATGTAGTCAACGAAGGACTCCAGGATGATAAGCAGGTAAAGGTGAAGTGGCTTGGTACCTTTAAGGTTACCTCTGTTAAGGATCGTGAGAGCGTGGATGTGAACACGGGCGAACGTATCGTTATCGATGGAAGAGATAAAATATCCTTTACTCCTGATAATATCTTGAAAGAGATTGTTAACAAGCCATTTGCGCAGTTCGAGACGGTGGTGGTGAACGACGGAGTGGAGTTTGATGAAATCGACAAGAAATTTGAGGCTGAGGAACAGATGGTTGAGAATCAGCAGGTTAAAGAATCAAAGGAACAGATGGTTGAGAATCAGCAGACTGAAGAATCTGAGGAACAGATGAATGAGAATCAGCAGACTGCTGAGGCTGAGAAACCATTGAATGCGAATCCGCAGGTTGCTGAAGCTGAGGCTTCTGATGTTATCGATTTCTTGGATGAATCTGATACTTCAGCAGTAACCGATAAGACTGAAACTCTATCAGTAAGCAATGAAGTGGTTGTTATCGGTGATTCAGAAACCAGCAATGAAGCTTCTTCCCAAATCAGCAATGAAGCTTCTTCTCAAACCAGCAATGAAGCTTTTCCTGAAATCATAACGGAGACGATAGTTCAAAATTCTGTTGATGTAATGAAACCAGCAGTTAATGAGCCGGAAGAAGTTCAGAAAGACCAGGAACAAGTTCAAGATCCGGAAGTTCAGCTTAAGGAGAATGCTCAGGACGAGCCAGAAGTTCAAGATAAGGAAGATGTTCTAGAAGAACAGAAAACTCGGAATGAGCCTGAAACTCAGAATGAACTGAAAACTCAGAATGAACCAGAAGAGTCTGTACAGGATGAATCAGAAGCTGATGCTGAAATAGAACCAGAATCTTATGATACTTTCGAATCTACCAAGAAGGGAATCGTGATTCCTCGCTATTTAGTGATAGTAGCTTGTTTCCTCATGGTTGCCCTGATCGGTGGCATCGGCTGGTTTGCCTTCAATTATGGTAAGATGGCAGCGCAGCGTGACCATCTTGCTTTGCAGTTGGATAGTTATCATCAGGATGCTAACAAGCCAAAGGCAGCATCGGTACCTCCTTCGCAAGAAGAAATCATGCGTAAGAAGGCGATAGAGGATAGCATCAGAATGGTGCAGGCCAGCGAAGCCGTGAAAATGGCTGAGGCTGAAGGCAAGCAAATTGATGAGAATGCTTCGCTTGATGTTGATAAGAACAAATCTGAAACTGGCACCAAGAAGCAGCTCGAAACACAAAAACAGGCTGCTGCCCAAAAAACAGCGGAAGCCAAGAAGGCTGCTGAAGCTAAGAAGCATGCGGAAGACATGAAAGCTGCTGCTGCTAAAAAACAGGCAGAAAATGCTTCGGCGAAAGCAGCCAGCAAATACAGCCAGGATGCCCGTGTTAGAACGGGTGCCTATCGCATTGTGGGTGTAGCAGAGGTGGTTACTGCCCGAGAAGGTCAAACCATAGAAGCTATCAGCAAACGATATTTCGGCCCTGGCATGGAATGTTACGTTGAGGCTCTGAATGGCTCCGGAAAGTTGAAAGCCGGACAGAAAGTCAAGATTCCTAAGTTGGAACTGAAAAAGAAGAAATAAAGATTTCTTTCAAATAAGTAAAGAAAAGAGGGTGTGTCATGGACTTATGACACACCCTCTTTTAATTTTTTTAGGCTCTGCGGATTTGCAATCCGCAGCAAAGGAGTATGCCTTTCCTTCAATTATGCATGTCTCTTCAAGAAGATACTGTGGTCGATGCACGCAGGCAATTCCTCCTTATAATGCGTCACCATAATCATGGTCTTGTTGTTGCGCTTGCAGAAAGCCTCGATGATATCCTTTACCAAACGGCGGTTGTGATTGTCGAGACCATGCAATGGCTCATCCAGAATCAAAAGCTCAGGATCCTTAACGAAAGCACGGGCCAGGAGAACCAGGCGCTGTTCGCCACTTGATAACTTCAGGAAGCCACGCTCCTCCAATCCTTCCAAACCGAATACCTTCATCCAGAAACGGCACTTGCCCATATCTTCCTCCTTTGGCTTTACATAAAGACCTACGGAATCCATCAAACCGCTAGCCACGATGCGGATGGCCGGAAGATCGCGCTGGTAAGAACGGTGAAGCTCTGGCGATACATAACCGATGTGCTTCTTGATATCCCAGATACTCTCGCCGCTGCCACGGGGATTGCCGAAGAGGGCAATGTCGCAGGCATAACTCTGAGGGTTGTCTGCGCAAACCAGACTCAACAAAGTACTCTTGCCCGCTCCGTTCTGTCCGCTCAGTGCCCAGTGCTCACCATTGTTCACGGTCCAGTCTAAATCCTTCAGGATGATGCGCTCGCCATATTGAATGCGAACCTTGTTCATCTTTACCACTTCCTGACTCTTATATTCTCGGTCGCTATAAGGCAGGTTGATGATGTCCTGTTCCAGTTCGTCGCTCAACATTCTGCTTGGGATAGGGGTGCGCTGAGCCAGATATTCCTCCTTGCTCAACTTTGGCATCACCTTCATATCCTTTACCTCCACCACATGTGTGATGAAATCAGGAATGTCATCGCTCTTGCTCAATACGAGGATAATCTGCAGGGCATGCTCCTGGGCAAGCGTCTTGAGGAGTTCCTTCAGCTGGTCGCGGGTGTCGGCATCGAGTCCGATAAACGGATTGTCCATGATGAGGACACGTGGCTCAGAGAAGAGGGTAGATGCCAGCTTAAACTTGCGCAGCTCGCCGCTGCTCAGCAGGATGGTGTATTTATCGAGCAGATGCTCCATGTGGAAGAGTTCATAGATGTGCTTTTGCAACTCGCGGCGCTCAGGAGTGTCTTCGCCCGCCATGTTGTAAGCCTCCTCCAACTTATCCTTCACAATTGGTGTATTCTCGTCTATTTCCAGCTGGTTCCATCGCTGCTGCAGGAAATAAGTGCGGTCGTTATCGCCTCCGTAGGTGTCACGGAAGGTGATGTACTTGATGTTGTCGCTCACCAGCGTCTTGGTGCTGGGCGAGAAATCATAATCCGGGTCGTGCATTAACAGAGGGTGTCTGCCAACAATGATGTCAACAAACATCGACTTTCCACCACCGTTTGGTCCCACGATGGCGATGTGCTCGCCTTCGCAGGATTCAAAGTTCACTGGCTCGGCCATACGCCATTCCGGCATACGAGTCACGCCATCCTTAATGCTAATAATCTTTTGCATCTCTCTTAAAATTGTGATTTATGTGTTGTGCAATACATATATGATATATATGTTCGCAATGAATGCAACTTGTGCGCTTGAAGCGTTTTTTGCAATGAATGCTACTTGTGCGTAGTACGGTTGATGGCAGCCAGGAGTTTGGCTTGCGGTCCGGTCATGCCGTTGCCTCCACCAATGCGTCCCTGGTTCTTCTGGGCGAAGTCCTTCCAGCTGCTGTAGTGCTTGGCGCCCGTTTCGGGTCTGCCCATCTGCAGAAAGTGGCAGTAGGCTGCTCCCAGGGCATCGGTGGCATCCATGAACTTCGGCATTTCATCTTCCTTGATGTTGAGCATTCGCTGCAGCATCGCCGCCACCTGTTCCTTGGAAGCCTGTCCCTGTCCGGTTATCGCCATCTTGATTTTCAGCGGAGCATATTCGTGGATGGGCACGTCGTGGTGGATGGCGGCTGCGATGGCAACGCCCTGGGCTCTTCCCAGCTTGAGCATCGACTGCACGTTCTTTCCGAAGAAAGGTGCCTCAATCGCCATCTCGTCGGGCAGATAGGAGTCGATGATGCCCGTCACCCGCTCGAAGATCTTGCCCAGTCTCAGATAGGGGTCCTTCTCCTTGCGCATGTCGATGACGCCCATCACCACCAGCTCTGCCTTGTTGCCCATCACGCGAATCACGCCGTAGCCCATCACGTTGGTACCCGGGTCAATGCCCAGGATTATCTTCTCCGTATTTGTTTTCTTTTGAATCATCTTGATGGCTTATCGGTCCATGTATGGGTTGTGTGCCAACTCCTCGCCGATGCTGGTTGCCTCGCCGTGACCCGGAAGCACCTGGGTCTCGTCTGGGAGCATGCCCAGATGGCGCAGGCTGTTGATGATGCGGAACATGCTGCCGCCAGGGAAGTCGGTTCTGCCGATAGAGCTCTTGAAGAGAGTGTCGCCCGTAAAGGCTACGTGCTCTGCCTCGCAATAGAAGGTAACGGAGCCGTTGCTGTGGCCTGGGGTCTCGATGATCTTGAATTCGTGATTACCGAATTTGATGACTTCATCTTCCTCGAAGAAATGACCGATAGGAGGGAAGTCGGTGTCCAGCTGCATCTGGTAGAAGGTTTCTGCCTGGTGCTTGAGTCCCTTCATCAGTTTCTCGTCGCCCTGTGAAACTTCCGGCTTCAGTCCGAACTCCTTGTAGATGGTGTCGTTGCCGAAGTTATGGTCCAGATGACCATGGGTAACGAGCAGATGTACTGGCTTCAGTTCGTTCTTCTGGATATAGTGAGTGATGGCGTTGCGCTCTTCTGGATAGAACGCTCCGCAGTCGATGATGACGCATTCCTTGGTCTCATCGCTTACAACATAGCAGTTTTCCTGCAACATGTTGACTTGGAATCTTTCGATATGTAACATTTTTACTTTGTATTTATGCTGGAACATAGATGAGTTGCTTGTCTTGCTTGAACCATTCTTCCTCGAAGAAGGTGCTGAGTGGGGTGATTTCCGCCACGTTGCGATAATCCTTGAGCTCTTCCTGCAGGTTGCCGCCTTTCAGACAGATCAAGCCGTTTGGCAGGGCGTTCTGTCCCTTCTTCTTGAAATTCTTCTTGATAATCTTCATAAGGTCGGGCAGCTGCATCACGGCACGGCTCACCACGAAATCATACTTTCCCTTCTCGTCCTCGCCACGCAGATGTTCAGCCACGAGATTCTTCAGCCCGATGGCAGAAGCCACCTCGTTGCAGACACGGATCTTCTTGCCGGTTCCGTCGATGAGTTTGAACTTGCACTCAGGGAAGAGGATGGCGAGCGGGATGCCAGGGAATCCGCCACCGCAACCGAAGTCGAGGATTTCTGTGCCTGGGCGGAAGTTGATGGCCTTGGCAATGGCCATGGAGTGAAGCACGTGATGCTCGTAGAGGTTGTCGATGTCTTTGCGGCTGATGACATTGATTTTGTTGTTCCAGTCGCGATACAACTCGTCGAGGGCAGCGATTTGCTTCTTTTGCTCATCGGTGAGATGAGTGAAATATTTCTCTATGATGTTCATTTCTGTTTAATGCTTTATATTATATAATAAGGTGCAAAGTTAGCTCAAATTGGTGACAATTCAAAATAATATAGCTTTTTTTATATATTTATTATGATTTTGGGCTCGACTTATAAAAAAAATGTGTACCTTTGCACCCGAAAAAGATGTTGTAGAGCAGAAAAAGGCTCGAAAACGTGAACATAGATAATAATAAATATAAATAAAAAGATAAGAAATACATAATGATTAAGGCAGCTTTATTCGATCTGGATGGCGTGGTTTTCGAGACAGAATCACAGTATTCCATCTTTTGGGGAATGATAGGAAGAGAGTATCATCCGGAAATTCCTGACTTCGAGTATAGAATCAAGGGACAAACTCTGGTACAAATCTACGATAAGTACTTCTCAGATGACTCAGTCTTCGCACATGTTGAAGGCTATACCGACCCGAAATCAGAACAGGACAAGATTACGGCTCGACTCAATGAGTTTGAGCAGAATATGACGTATCCGTATATTCCGGGCGTAGAGAACTTCATCCAAGAGTTGAAGCAGAATGGCGTAAAGTGCGCTGTAGTAACGAGTAGCAATATTCAAAAGATGCTCAACGTGTATAAGCAACACCCAGAGTTCAAGAGCTATTTTGATCGTGTGCTGACCAGCGAAGACTTCGCCAAGAGCAAGCCAGATCCAGACTGCTATCTCAAGGGTGCCGCCTGCTTCGGCGCGCAGCCATCAGAGTGCGTAGGCCTGGAAGACAGCTTCAATGGCTTGAAGGCAGTACGCGCATCGGGAGCATTCACTCTCGGTCTCTCTACTACCAATTCTGCGGAATCCATCGCACCTTATAGCGACTATGTAATTCCGAATTACGAAGGCTTCACCTTCGCCGACTTAGTGAAAATCGTTGGAAATTATAAAAAAAATAAATAATCATGGGATATTTATCTACAGATAAGAAAAAGATTACAACCAAGACGTTTGCCGAGATGAAGGCGGCAGGCGAGAAGGTGACAATGCTTACAGCTTACGACTTTACAACGGCAGGCATCCTTGATGCAGCAGGCATCGATAGTATCTTGATTGGCGATTCTGCCAGCAATGTGATGGCAGGTAATGCTGATACCTTGCCTATCACCGTAGATCAGATGATTTACCATGCCCGCAGCGTGGCCCGTGCCTGCAAGCATGCCTTTGTGGTATGCGATATGCCATTCGGCAGTTATCAGATCAGCAAGGAAGAGGCGCTCCGCAATGCGTGCCGCATCATGAAGGAAACGGGCGTGGATGCCCTGAAACTCGAAGGTGGTGTGGAGATTGCTGATACCGTCAAGGCGATGGTAGATGCAGGCATTCCTGTGCATGGTCACTTGGGCCTGACCCCACAGAGCGTAAACAAGTTTGGCGGCTACGGCATCCGTGCCAAGGAAGAAGCCGAGGCACAGAAGCTCATCAGCGATGCCATCGCCCTTGATAACGCAGGTGTCTTTGCCATCGTTCTGGAAAAGGTTCCTGCTAAGTTGGCGGCTGAAGTGTCACGTAAGGTAAAAGCCGTAACTATCGGTATTGGAGCAGGTAATGGCTGCGATGGTCAAGTGCTGGTTTATGCTGATGCCCTTGGTATGACCCAAGGCTTCAAGCCAAAGTTCCTGCGCCACTTCGCCCAGGTAGGCGAGGAGATGCAGAAGGGTGTGAAGGCTTACATCGATGCTGTTAAGAGCACAGAATATCCAAGTGTAGAGGAAAGCTATTAGGTTTTAGATTGGTTATGGATACACAAAATACACCCATACATGTAAAATTGTGGCACCGTGACTTCTGGCGACTCTGCTTCGCCAATCTGCTGCTGATGACGAGCGTCTGTATGCTCATCATCGGCATACCTTATTTTATGACGATAGAAGGTTATCGTCATTGGCAGGTTGGCGTGGTTATCGGAGCCTATGGATTAGGTATATTCCTGCTGGGGGGCTTCTGCTCCTATCTGGTGCAGCGCTACCGCCGCAACAGGGTATGCCTGTTTTCCATCTGCTGCGTGGCGGTGAGTCTCGTTGTACTCTATTATTTAGATACTTTTTGGAATATCAAGTTGGGTTTTGGGGCACTTGTGGCTACGCGAGTAGTGATGGGTGCCTTTCTGGGGTTGGCGCAGATGTCGCTTGCCAGCACGCTGGTCATAGATACCTGCGAGTCGTTCCAGCGCACGGAGGCGAATTATATTACCTCCTGGTTTGCCCGCTTTTCCATTGCTACAGGCCCCATCATGGCATGGCTGGTGAATATATTCCTGAATATGAACCTGCTGCTTCCGGTGGCATCCCTGCTGGCACTCTGTGCTTTGCTGCTGGTTTCGCAGGTAAAGTTTCCTTTCAAGGCTCCCGCTGAGCACATGCCGCTTTTCTCTGCCGACCGCTTCTTCCTGCCTCAGGGAGTTCCGCTGTTTGTCAATATCGTGCTGATCATGATCAGTGTAGGAATGTACTTCTCTATCCCTCACTCTCTTTCGGTTTTCCTGATGGTTCTTGCCGGATTGGTGATAGCAGTTATTGCCGAAAAATACGTCTTTGCCGATGCCGACCTGAAGAGTCAGGTGATTGTGGGCTTGGTATTGATAGGAGCGGCGGAGTTCGTTTCGCTCAACGATCAGGATTTTGCCGTAGAAGTGCTTGTGCCCGTATTGCTGGGCCTGGGAACGGGTATCATCGGTAGTCGGTTCCTGCTTTTCTACATCAAGCTCGCCAAGCACTGTCAGCGTGGCACGAGTACCAGCTCCTTCTTCCTGGCATGGGAACTGGGCTTGACGTTGGGTATCTCGGCAGGCTTTATGTTCTTGGATGATGTGTATAAGCGCATGCCGGATGCAAAATCCATCATCTTCAACCCAACCATACACGAAGTGCTCGTTCCGGGCATGATATTTACGGGATTGTCGCTAATATTGTATAATTTCTTAGTACATCCTTGGTATATGAAACATCGCAACAGATAGCGTTTCATACACCATCCAACCCTTCCTATATATGATATTTTGTTTAAGAATGTTTTCATATATAGGAAGGGTTTCTTTAAAATATAGGAAGTGTTTCATTAAAAGTTTCTAAAAATAGCTTTTGTGAAACTTTTTTAATATTATTTAGTTTGCTTTTTTCGCTTTTGTGCCCATAATTCAGTACTTTTGCGTTTGATTTAAGGGTGAGGGTGTAGTTAACACCCTAATTCCCGATGTAAATGTAGAATTAAACGTAAAAAATATTATAGAATTATGGCAGAAGCTATTGATATCCGTGAATTGAATATCCGGATTGAACAACAGAGTCAGTTCGTTACCAACCTGGTAATGGGCATGAACAAGGTCATCGTAGGCCAGAAGCACCTCGTTGACTGTCTCCTCATCGGTCTTCTCTCTGATGGTCACATCTTGCTCGAAGGTGTGCCGGGCTTGGCGAAGACACTCGCAATCAAGACATTGTCACAGTTAGTTAGTGCAGACTATAGCCGCATACAGTTTACACCCGATTTGTTGCCTGCCGACGTGGTGGGAACGCAGATTTATTCGCAGAAAGATGAAGCCTTCCATGTAAAGCGCGGTCCGGTGTTCGCCAACTTCGTATTGGCAGATGAGATCAACCGTGCGCCAGCCAAGGTGCAGAGTGCCTTGCTCGAGGCGATGCAGGAGCATCAGGTTACCATCGGCGAGCAGACATTCAAACTGCCTAATCCATTCCTGGTAATGGCTACCCAGAATCCGGTGGAGCAGGAGGGAACCTATCAGTTGCCAGAGGCGCAGGTTGACCGTTTCCTTCTCAAGGTCATCATCGACTATCCTACCATCGAGGAAGAGAAGCTCATCATCCGCGAGAATATCCAGGGCAGTCTGCCTACCGTTACTCCGGTAACCACAGCAGAGGAGATTCTGAAGGCCCGCAGCATCGTAAACGAGGTTTATATCGACGAGAAGATAGAGCAGTATATTGCCGACATCGTCTTCGCCACCCGTTATCCCGACCGTTACGGTTTGGGTGATCTGAAGGATATGATTACCTTCGGCGGCAGTCCTCGTGCCAGCATCTCGCTTGCCAAGGCAGCCCGTGCCTATGCCTTCATCAAGCATCGCGGTTATGTGATTCCTGAAGATGTGCGTGCCGTGGCTCACGATGTGCTCCGCCACCGCATCGGCCTTTCTTACGAGGCAGAGGCGAGCGAAATCACCAGCGAGGAAATCGTTAGCCGCATCATCAACAAGGTGGAAGTGCCTTGATTGGGTAATAATTTATAGTTAATAGTTAATAGATTAGGATTTTGGATACACAAGATATCTTAAAAAAGGTTCGGAAAATTGAGATCAAGACTCGCGGATTGAGCCAGAATATCTTCGCAGGCCAGTATCACTCAGCCTTCAAGGGCAGGGGAATGGCCTTTGCCGAGGTGCGCGAATACCAGTATGGCGACGACGTGCGAGACATCGACTGGAATGTGACAGCCCGTTTCCATCGCCCTTTCGTCAAGGTGTTCGAGGAGGAACGAGAGCTCACCGTCATGTTGCTCGTGGATGTGAGTGGATCGCTCGACTTCGGTACGATGCGCCAGATGAAGCGCGACTTGGCCACCGAGATAGCTGCCACCTTGGCCTTCAGTGCCATTCAGAACAACGACAAGATAGGTGTCATCTTCTTTTCCGACAGAATAGAGAAGTATATCCCGCCGAAGAAGGGAAGAAAGCATATCCTCTACATCATCCGAGAGATGCTCGATTTCCATCCTCAGAGCCAGCGCACCGACATCGGCTGCGCCCTGGAATACTTCACCCGTGTGATGAAGCGCCACTGCACCGCCTTCCTCATCAGCGACTTCTACGACCAGAAGGATTACCAGCATGCCCTGCAGATTGCCAACCAGAAGCATGATGTGGTGGGCATTCAGGTGTATGACCCTCGCGGAAAGCAGTTGCCCGATGTGGGATTGCTCAAGGTGATGGATGCCGAAACGGGGCACGAGATGTATATCGATACCAGTTCTAAGAAGCTGAGAATAGCGCATGCCCAGAACTGGCTGCGACGCCAGGACCAGCTGCGCCAGCTCTTTGCCAAGAGCAAGGTAGATTGGACTTCGATAGCGACCAACGAGGATTTCTCCAAATCGCTCCTGGCTCTCTTCAAACAGAGAGGATAAATTAAGTGAAGAATGAAGAGTGAAGAGTGAAGAACTCTACGGCTTTCTAATCATATCATAAAGTTCAAAGTTCAAAGCTCAAAGTTCAAAGTAAAGCAACAATGTTGAAAATAAGAAATGTCATTTTGACGATGGCGCTGATGGGCTGCCCGGGGCTGGCTTTCGGTCAGACCGTGGAGCAGCGCATCGACTCCTTGCAGATGCTCATCGGACAGCAGACCATCCTGCACCTCAAGGCTACCGCCCGGAAGGGTGCCAAGGTGGTGATGCCATACTTCAAGCCGCAAGACCAGATTATTCCTGGCATCGAGGTGGTGGAGCTGAAGGGAGATACCTCGCAGGTGGGCGACGACCAGATGGTGGTGACCCGCGACTATACGATTACCTCCTTCGATGAGAACGTATATGCCATCCCGGCGCTCAATGTGAAGATAGACGGCAAGAACTTCCATGGCAACCCCTTGGCACTGAAGGTGCTCACGGTGCCGGTGGATACGGTTCATCCCAACCAGTTCTATCCTCCCAAAACGGTGCAGGACAACCCATTCCTCTGGAGTGAGTGGAGCTTCGCCTTCTGGTTGAGCCTGCTGATGATAATCATCTGTGGCGCAATGCTCTATCTGCGCAACCGGTTGAAGAAGAATAAGCCTATCATCACCCGCATCCGCATCATCAGGCGGGTGCCTGCCCACGAGAAGGCGCTGAAGGAAATCAACGATATCAAGCAGCATCACACCACATCCAATCAAGAAACCCAGAAGGAGTACTATACGCACCTTACCAATGCGCTGCGCGAGTATATCGTGAGCCGATTCGGATTCAATGCGATGGAGATGACCAGTTCTGAGATTATCGAAAACCTGCGTGCTTCGGGCGACCAGAAGATGATAGACGAGCTGAGGATGCTCTTCTCTACCGCCGACCTCGTGAAGTTTGCCAAGTACGAGATTCCGATGAACGAGAACGATGCCAACCTGGTGAATGCCATCAACTTCATCGACCAGACGAAGAGCGATGAGCAGCCTAAGGAAGAGAAGATAGTTCCTACGCTCAGCAGCGAAGACCAGAAGAGTCAGCAGCAGCGTCGCCTCATCAAGACCCTGCTTTGGGTGGGAGGCTTCAGCGTAGCCGGCATCCTGGGCTATATCATCTACCAGATTGTCATGCTCGTGATGTAACAGTCTTGCCCTTAACGAGATGACTCTTCTCGTTGATGTAAAGATGGAATCATCTCGTTGATGTAACTTTATTAAATAAAAAGAAAAATGGAATTTGCAAGTAAAGCATATTTTCTGCTGCTCCTGCTGCTGATACCTTATATATTATGGTATTTCCTGAGCAGGAAGAAGAGCGAGCCAACGATGCGCATGAGCGATACAAGAATGTATCAGTTTGCGCCCAAGAGCCTGCGCGTGCGACTCATCCATCTGCCGATGGTGCTGAGATGCATCGCCTTCGTGCTCATCGTTTGCGCCATGGCACGTCCGCAGACGCACTATTCTTGGGACAACAAGACGGTGGAGGGAATCGATATCATGCTTGCCATGGACGTATCAACCTCCATGCTTGCTGAAGATTTGAAGCCTAATCGTATGGAGGCGGCCAAGGATGTGGCTACCGAGTTTATCTCGGGCCGTCCTACCGACAATATCGGCTTGACCATCTTTGCGGGTGAGGCATTCACCCAGTGCCCGATGACCACCGACCACGCCAGCCTGCTGCGCCTGCTGCACGATACCCGAACCGATATTGCCGCCCGCGGACTCATTGATGATGGTACCGCAGTGGGCATGGGTCTGGCGAATGCCGTGAGCCGATTGAAGGATTCCAAGTCGAAGAGCAAGGTGGTGATTCTCCTCACGGATGGCAGCAACAACATGGGCGATATCTCGCCGATGACCGCTGCCGAAATCGCCAAGAGCTACGGCATCCGAGTTTATACCATCGGTGTGGGTACCAACAAGGTGGCACCTTATCCGATGCCGGTGGCAGGCGGCGTGCAGTATGTCAACATTCCGGTGGAGATAGATACGCAGACCCTTCGCGATATAGCGCAGACCACCGACGGTAACTTCTATCGTGCTACCAACAATGCCGAGCTGAAGAAGATTTATCAGGATATTGATAAACTGGAGAAATCGAAGTTCAATGTCAAGCATTTCGCCAAGCGCTATGAGGCCTATCAGCCTTTCGCCCTTGCCGCCCTGCTGATATTGCTGGCAGAGATTCTGCTCCGTATCACCTGGCTTCGCCGAATCCCTTGATATTCAGAGGGGTGACTAGATGGAATTAAAGAAATAATATAATATAACCATGTTAAGATTTGAAGATCCCGCATTTCTCTGGCTGTTGTGGGTGATACCGGCACTGGTGCTGGTTCGCCTCATCGGTTGGAGAAGGAGAAGGGCAAAGCTCAGAAAGCTGGGTGACCCCGAGTTGCTCAAGCAGCTGATGCCCCACATATCTAAATACCGCCCCACGGTGAAGTTCGTGCTGATGCTCGCAGCCTTGGCATTGCTCATCGTGATGGTGGCACGCCCGCAGATGGGCAGCAAGATTTCGAACGAGAAGCGGAATGGCATCGAAACCATGATCTGTCTCGACATCTCCAACTCCATGCTTGCCGAAGATGTGGCTCCATCCCGTCTCGACAAGAGCAAGATGCTGATAGAAAACCTGGTGGATAACTTCAGCAACGACAAGATAGGTCTCATCGTCTTCGCAGGCGATGCCTTCGTGCAGTTGCCTATCACCAGCGACTATGTTTCTGCCAAGATGTTCCTGCAGAATATCACCCCTGGCTTAATCCAGACCCAGGGCACCAACATCGGCCAGGCCATCAGCCTCGCCACCAAGAGCTTCACCCAGCAAGACAACGTGGGCAGAGCCATCATCGTGATTACCGATGGCGAAAACCACGAAGAAGGGGCGCAGGAGGCTGCACAGATGGCCAACAAGAAGGGCATCAACGTCTATATCCTGGGTATAGGAAATACCAAGGGTGCCCCAATCCCGATGGGCGACGGCTCTTATCTGAAAGATAACGCCGGCAACACCGTGATGACTGCCCTGAACGAGCAGATGTGCCGCCAGCTGGCGCAGGCAGGCAAGGGTCAGTATATCCACGTGGATAATACCAGCGATGCCGAGAAGGCGCTGAACAACGACCTCACCAAGTTGCAGAAGGGCGACATGACGAGCGTTATCTACAGCGCCTACGATGAACAGTTCCAGGCGGTAGGCATCCTGATTATCCTCCTGCTCATCATCGAGGTTTGCATCATGGAAGCAAGGAATCCATTGCTCAGGAACATCAAGTTCTTCAAGAAAACGCCATTCAAGAATTTCAAGTAGAAGCAATGCGCCCTGAAAGGGCAAAAGCATAAAAGGTTTTTAAAATGAACACTATACATTATATAATAGTAACTATGGCTTTCCTGTTGGCTAGTGCGACAAATGCTGCCGCACAAACCGACCGCAACTTGATTCGCCAGGGAAACAGGGCGTTCAAGACCCAGAAATGGGCAGCTGCCGAGACCCAATATCGCAAGGCTATCTCCAAGAACCAGAAGAATCCCCAGGCGATATACAACCTGGGCTGTGCCTTGCTGATGCAGCAGAAAGACTCGCTGGCCATGGTGCAGTTTGGCAATGCCGCACAGCTGGAGTCAAACCGCTTACGCCGCTCCAAGAGCTATCACAACATGGGAGTGGTGATGCAGAACCACCGCGAGTACGCACAGGCCATCGAATACTATAAGATGGCGCTGAGATGCAACCCGCAGGATAATGAAACCCGTTATAATCTTGCCCTCTGCAAGAAACTGCTCAAGAACAACCCGCAGAATCAGAACAACAAGGACAAGAATAACAAGGATAAGAATAAAGACAAGAACAAGAAAGATCAGAACAAGAACGATCAGAACAAGGATAAAGACAAGAACAAGGATAAGAACAAAGACGATCAGAACAAGAA
>ERZ1026886.183-NODE-183-length-34461-cov-10.810440_pt1 | contig 34461 bp, 29 predicted proteins | sample MGYA00380173_ERZ1026886 | MGnify/ENA primary metagenome ERZ1026886 (study PRJEB33269, sample SAMEA4719809) | human gut metagenome | biome: human-associated habitat; feature: organic feature; material: feces | place: Cameroon | collected 2013-10 ... | reverse complement strand
ACTCCCAGTTGAGCGCACAACAAAATCTTTGGTGCGAAATTCTTGAGTTTTGAGTGGTTTGAGCTAATGTGTTTATACACAGTATGTTATGCGGTTTTCGGACGAAGCGTTAGGTAATCAGACTCGCAAAAGAGCCGTTTTTTGTTGCAATAGCGCCACTTTTACACTACAATAGTGCCACTATTATCATGCAATAGTGCCACTTTTACTGTCTAATAGTGGCACTATTGGAGTGTAAAAGTGGCTCTATCGTATGGCGCGGGTGCAGTTTGCACAGCAAAACACCGTAAAAACAGCAAATCAGAACTCTAGAATCAATTTTTATTTTGTAACAGATTTTTACTCTTTGTACGATATTTGCATGGTGGACAGGAAGGACATGTTGGACTGCTATTCCATGAATATTATAATATTTACGGATTGTATTCCGAGAATATTTAAATATTTATGGATTTGATTCCGAAAATATTTAAATATTCTTGGAATAAGGAATATAAATTCGTATCTTTGCATCATAATCAGAAAAGTGTAAAGTTATGATAACAAGACTATTAGAGTCGCGAATACGTGAGCGGATAAATAAGGGTAGGGCAATCATCGTATTCGGTGCACGTCAAGTGGGTAAGACAACCCTCCTGCGAAATATGCTTAAAGACAGCGATGCGCTATGCCTTAACGGTGATGACGCTGATGTTCGCATGCTTTTCAGTGAAGCCACATCAACACGTCTGCGAGCTATTATCGGCACAAAGAAGATAGTGTTCGTGGATGAAGCGCAACGCATACCCGATATAGGCATTGTGCTGAAGCTTATTATCGACAACAATCCTGACATCCAGGTTTATGCCACAGGCAGTTCTTCCTTTGGTCTTGCCAATATCATCAACGAACCACTTACTGGCAGGAAGTATGAGATGCAGATGTTCCCGCTCTCGTTTGCCGAGCTCTCCGATCATCATGGGCTTTTGGAAGAAAAGCGTATGCTTGAGCATCGCCTTGTCTACGGCAGTTATCCTGCTGTCGTGAACAGTGTGGGTGAAGAGCGCGAAGTGCTTCAGGAGCTTACAGACAGCTATCTTTACAAAGACATTTTTATGTTTGACAAGATAAAGAAGAGCGAGAAGATTGTGAAACTCCTTCAAGCTCTTGCTTTTCAGATTGGTTCGGAAGTGTCGTACAACGAATTGGCACAGATTTGCGGACTCGATTCGAAGACTGTCGACTCATACGTACAATTGCTCGAGCAAGCATTTGTGGTGTTCCGTCTCCCGTCTTACAGTCGTAATCTGCGTAACGAGCTGAAGTTCGCTAAGAAAGTGTACTTCTGGGATTGCGGCATTCGCAATGCTGTTATTGGTAATTTCATGTTGCCGGAAGTGCGTCAGGACATCGGAGCGCTGTTCGAGAACTACATAATATCCGAGCGTCTTAAGAAACAGTCATACGCAGGCGCCTACACCCGTCCCTACTTTTGGCGTACTTCCACCAAACAGGAAATCGACTTTATTGAGGAAACTGACGGACAGCTTGCTGCGTATGAGTTCAAATGGAATCCACGCAAGACAGCCAACGTCCCGTCATCATTCGCTCGCAGCTATCCCGACGCTACATTCAAGGTTGTCACACGCGATGATTACTATGAATTTCTTGGGCTATAAATGATAGTTAAAAAATGGAATTTTCTTGTCGTTTGCGTGATATTGTTGTACTTTTGTCGACGTAATGAAAAGAATATTGCTTACATTCATGGTCGGAACGGCGCTTGTGGCTTGCACTCCGACTGAAGACGAGAAGGCTCAGCCTACGCTCGATAACATAGAAAAGTTGTATGCTGAGGGCAAGTATGCTGCGACGCTCGACTCCATTACGTCTTTGCGCGAACGCTTCCCGATGGCGGTGGAGGCACGTAAGAAGGCGCTGAAGATATGGCAGGACGCTTCACTGAAGATGGCGCAGAAGGACGTGGCTGAGACTGACGTAAGACTGCAGGAGGCCATCCGCATGGCGGAAAACGAGACGGACAGACTGAAACGCGCATTGCTCGGAGCCAAGCGAGATTCGCTACAGGCACGTTATGAGGCGATGTGCGGAGTGGTAAGAATGATACGAATGAGGCAGAAACAGCAGTAAAAATCAGCCTTTTCTTGCTCATATCGAGAGAATTTCGTATTTTTGCGCCGAATTATGGATACAACTAAAACAGAGGAACAATTCAGAGCCGTGATGCAGGAGTGTCGTACGCTCTTCGAGAAGAAACTTCATGATTATGGAGCTTCGTGGCGCATATTGCGTCCGTCGTCCCTCACTGACCAACTTTTTATCAAGGCAAAGCGCATCCGCTCACTTGAAACGACGGGCACATCGCTCGTCGGAGAGGGCATACGCCCAGAATTTATCGCACTTATTAATTATGGTATAATCGGGCTGATACAGCTCGAGCATGGCTTCGTGGACACCGTGGACATCAATCCCGCACAGGCTATGGAGATGTATGACCGCCACGCCAAGGAATGCCTTGAACTGATGCTCCGCAAGAACCACGACTATAACGAGGCGTGGCGCGACATGCGTGTGAGCAGCTATACCGACTTCATACTCACCAAGATACAGCGTGTAAAGGAGATGGAAGATCTTCAGGAAGGCACGCTCGTCTCCGAAGGCATCGATTCCAACTACATGGACATCATCAATTATGCCTGCTTCGGAGCCATAAAGACCGTGGAAGGTCAGTAAACCGAAAAACGTAAGGACATGAAGAAGCTGCGTATCATAATCGTGAATATATGCCGGCTCTTGCTCGCGCTGACGTTCATACTGTCAGGATACGTGAAGGCAGTCGACCCGCTTGGCACGCAATACAAGCTGGACGACTATCTGATTGCGATGTCGCTGTCTGACTATGTGCCGGACTTTGTTACGCTTGGCGGTGCCGTCGGGCTTGCCGCCCTCGAGTTTTCGCTCGGCATCTTCCTGCTCTTCTCAGTACGACGACGCATCGTGCCGCGCCTGATACTGGCGATGATGGCGTTTATGACAGCGCTGACGGTGTGGATTTACACCGCCGACCCGGTGAAAGACTGCGGATGCTTCGGCGATGCCATAAAGCTTACCAATGGCGAGACATTGGCGAAGAACATCGTGCTGCTCGTCTGTACCATAGTTGTGGCAAGGTGGCGCAAGGACATGAAGAGGCTCATATCGAAGAGCAACCAGTGGATAGTGCTTAACTATACGGTCATCTACATCGTGCTCACAAGCCTCTATTGCCTCTATGCCCTCCCCACATTCGACTTCCGTCCCTATCGTGTGGGCACGGACATAAAGAAAGGTATGGAGATACCTGAGGGAGCAGAACAACCTGAGTTTGTCACCACATTCATCATGAAGAAGGACGGACAGACGAAGGAATTCACGCTTGAGAACTATCCTGACTCTACATGGGAGTTTGTCGACTCGAAGACCGTGCAGACAAAGGCAGGATATGAGCCGCCCATCCACGACTTCTCCATAACGCTCAACAGCACGGGAGAGGACATCACGGAGGCGGTGCTCAGTCATAAGGGCTATACGTTCCTGCTCATATCGCCGCATCTCGGCTATGCCGACGACTCTAACTTCGGCAACATAGACCAGATATACGAGTATGCCACGGACTATAAGGTGCCCTTCTATTGCCTCACGGCAAGCACGGAGAAGGACATCCAGCGTTGGATAGACATGACGGGAGCCGAATATCCCTTCTGCACCACCGACGAACGTACGCTCAAGACTGTCATAAGAAGCAATCCTGGACTGCTCCTCCTCAAGGACGGAGTGATAATAGGAAAGTGGAGCCACAACCAGCTGCCTACCACCGACGAGCTGACCGCACCGCTCGGCAAGCTTGAGATAGGGCAGATGCCGATGGACAATACAGCGTCGCGCATACTGAAGGTGCTCATTACCTTCGTGCTGCCGCTGCTCTTGCTGACCATAGCCGACAGAATGTGGGCATGGAGCAAGTGGGTAAGAAACAAGGAAAAGTCAAACAAATTATATCAATTCTTTAAAAACAATAGGAAAATGAGAAAGAAAATTGTAGCAGGTAACTGGAAGATGAATCTTAACCTGCAGGAGGGTGTAGCACTTGCAAAGGAAATCAACGAGGCTCTCGCAGCTGAGAAGCCCAACTGTGACGTTGTAATCTGCACACCGTTCGTTCACCTCGCTTCAGTAGCTCAGGTGCTCGACGCTTCAGTAGTAGGTCTTGGTGCTGAGAACTGCGCCAATAAGGAGAAGGGTGCTTACACTGGCGAGGTTTCTGCCTCTATGGTAAAGAGCACAGGTGCACAGTATGTTATCCTCGGTCACTCAGAGCGTCGCCAGTACTACGGCGAGACAGCTGAGATCCTGAAGGAGAAGGTAGACCTCGCTCTTGCTAACGGTCTGAAGGTTATCTTCTGCTGCGGCGAGACTCTCGAGGAGCGTGAGGCTGAGAAGCAGAACGAGGTAGTGAAGGCTGAGCTCGTTGGCTCTGTATTCCACCTTGACGCTGAGGCTTGGAAGAACATCATCATCGCTTACGAGCCGATCTGGGCTATCGGTACTGGCAAGACTGCCACATCTGATCAGGCTGAGGAAATGCTCGCATACATCCGCTCTATCGTTGCTGAGAAGTACGGCCAGGAGGCTGCTGAGGAGACATCTATCCTCTACGGTGGCAGCTGCAAGGCAAGCAACGCTCCTGAGCTCTTCTCTAAGCCCAACATCGACGGTGGCTTGATCGGTGGCGCTTCTCTGAAGTGCGCTGACTTCAAGGGCATCATCGACGCTTGGAAGAAGTAATCAGCGAAGAGGGATGAACTTTTCATCACTTCATTGAATAAAAAAACAGTGGGACAGCGGACACAGATTCCGTCGTCCCACTGATTTTCCGTTTATTAAGCACGATATGAAAACCAACATCAGACGCATCTTCTACGCTCTGGCATTCGCACTCTGCATCACGACTACAGCCGGAGCACAATCGTATACCCAACATCTGCAGGAAAAGAAGCAGGAGAAGGGAAGCGTAACCGTGACACAGAGCAAAGAGATAGAAGACCTTGTGAATAAGGCTGACGTCAGCGCGGCGAAGCAGGAGCAGCAGCACGTGACGAAGAAACCGACAGAGCATGCCGACTCTTCAAAGACTCGTCATGAGGCACAGACACCTCATAAGAACGAAACTCTTAAGCATGAGCCAGATTCTGCCAAGCATCATGACGCCGACTCTGCCAAGCATCAAGATGCCAAGGAACATCATGAAGCACAGCCTCCTAAGGAGAAGCATGAAGCACAGCCTCCTAAGGAGAAGCATGAGCAGACGCAGCCCGAAACGAAGACCGAGGAGCCTTACGTAGACACAAGCAAGAAGGTGATGAGACGCTCGTACAAGGTGAATGGTTACCGTGTGCAGGTGTTTGCCGGCGGCAATTCAAGGGCTGACAAGCAGAAAGCGCAGCAGGCTGGCAATGCTGTAAAGCGTGCCATGCCGGACCAGCCGGTGTACGTGCATTTCTATTCACCGCGATGGATTTGCCGTGTAGGCAACTACCGCTCATACCAAGAGGCCAACCGTGTGCTCTCGCAGGTGAAGAAACTCGGATATAGACAGGCGTGCATCGTCAGCGGAAAAATAAACGTAGCATATTAAGTCGCGTAATAACCTGATATAAAATTCAAAACTCAAAAATATAAATATGGATAATCCGGAATACAGAGAAGGTCTGGACGACCTTGCATCACACTATAAAAGCATTCTCACGCTGCTTGGAGAAGACGTGGAACGCGAAGGACTTGTGAAGACACCGATGCGCGTGGCAAAGGCCATGCAGGTGCTCACACGCGGATATACGCAGGACCCTAAAAAGGTATTGACGGACGCACTCTTCAAGGAAGACTACAATCAGATGGTGGTGGTGAAGGACATCGACCTGTTCTCGCTTTGCGAGCATCACATGCTGCCCTTCTATGGCAAGGCACACGTGGCTTACATCCCCAACGGATACATCACCGGACTAAGCAAGATAGCCCGTGTTGTTGACATTTTCTCACACCGTCTGCAGGTGCAGGAGCGCCTTACGCTGCAGATCCGCGAGTGCATCGAGGAGACACTTCATCCGCTCGGCGTCATGGTTGTGATAGAGGCAAAGCACATGTGCATGCAGATGCGCGGCGTGGAGAAGCAGAACTCCATAACCGTTACGTCCGACTTCTGTGGCGCTTTCGAGCAGGCCAAGACAAGACAGGAGTTTATGGAGCTGGTCAATTCCAACTCGCATAAATTCTAAAAAAAACTTGACTTCCACAGGCAAGATATACGTTGATCGTGCATTTAATGTATAGATTAACAACTAAAAATAAACAAAGAACAATGAAAAATCTCAAGACTATTCTATTGTCTGTATTCGGAATGATGGCCATCGCCATCTCCTTCACATCGTGCAACACTGACTCGACGGACTATTCCATCGACTATCAGACCCAGAAGCAGTATCAGTCGACTATGGCTAACATGTATTCTGGTAAGATGCGCGTCTATTATGCCGACGCTCAGAAGCAGCAGTACGTGAAGTACGACTCTGTTCAGACACGCTGGACCGTACGTACTGACTCTACGCTGACCGTGTCTGACTTCCCCGTAAGCGTGCTCGACTCATGTATCAACCTTAACACTCCTTACGCTGGATCAAACAACCAGGAGGTTCAGAAGCTCCGCAGCCTTAAGGAGGCAATCGGTAAGCTGGACAAGAAGATTGACCTCAAGTGCTACTATTATGTGCCCACAACGTCATTCGTGACCAGTTCAGCCATCTCGTTCTTCGTCAATCCGATCTACTTCAAGCAGACTCTCGAGTATGACGGTGGCAAGCACGATGTCTACTTCGTGTTCCTTACCAACAACTTCGGAGGCAACTACAACTACACGACACGCACCTTCGAGTTCAACATGTACCTCAACTCGATTACGTTCGACAAGGCTCCTGTTGACTTCAACAATCAGGTGTCGAAACAGTTCTTCCGCAATCTCTTATTCACCTGTCTTTCTAAGTAATTATGAAGTTTATCTCATGGAATGTCAACGGACTGCGCGCCTGTGTGCAGAAAGGCTTTGAGGAGTCTTTCCGTACGCTCGATGCCGACTTCTTCTGCCTTCAGGAGACGAAGATGCAGGCGGGACAGTTAGACCTTCAGTTTGAAGGCTACAGCTCATACTGGAACTATGCCGACAAGAAAGGCTATTCAGGTACTGCCATCTACACGCGTCTCAAGCCGTTGTCGGTCAGCTATGGCATAGGAGAAGAGAAGGACGAACACAACCATGAGGGCCGTGTCATCACGTTGGAGATGGACGATTTCTTCCTCGTAACGTGCTATACGCCCAACTCGCAGGACGGTCTGCGCCGTCTGGACTACCGCATGACATGGGAGGACGACTTCCTTGCGTACATCAAGACGCTTGACGCCCGCAAGCCTGTCATTCTCTGTGGCGACCTTAATGTGGCGCATGAGGAGATTGATCTGAAGAATCCCAAGACCAATCGCAAGAACGCCGGCTTCACGGACGAGGAGCGTGAGAAGATGACAAGGTTTCTTTCAGAGGGCTTTGTCGACACGTTCAGAACGCTTCACCCCGACGATCCTACCTATTCGTGGTGGTCTTACCGATTCAAGGCACGCGAGAAGAACGCCGGATGGCGCATCGATTACTTCATCGTATCGGAGCGACTGATGAACCGTGTGGCCGCTGCATCCATCCATAACGAGGTGTTCGGCAGCGACCATTGCCCCGTGGAGCTGGTCATTGAATAGGCATTCATAACCTTATAAGGGAATGACAATAAAAAATCCGCAACGCTAACAGAATGGCGTTGCGGATTTTTTTTGTAACGACAGTTAGAATTTTACGATTCTTCCGCCGTCCTCTGTCTCCTCTATACTTACCTTTACGGCGTCCTCGGGAAGCAGGTCTTCTATGAGTTCGGGCCACTCAAGGAAGCAGATGCTTCCACCATAGAAGTAGTCTTCATAGCCCATATCATACACTTCTTCCAGTTTCTTGATGCGATAGAAGTCGAAGTGGTAGATGGTATCGCCTGTCTTCTGGCTTGTATATTCGTTTACGATGGCGAAAGTGGGCGACGTTATTACGTCCTCCACGCCCATCTCCTCACATATTGCCTTTACGAAGGTGGTCTTTCCGGCTCCCATCTTGCCGTAGAAAGCAAACACCTTGCCGTTGCCCATGTTGGCGATGAACTGCTTGGCAGCCTCGTTTATGTCTGCCAGGGAATTGATTCTGATTTCCATAAATATATGTTTTATCCGTTTACGGTTTTATTGTTGTTGTCGTTTTACTTCTTTCTCGGGCTCAGCGTTATCAGCGGAATGAGCATCTCCTCCATCGAAATGCCACCGTGCTGGAACGTGTCGCGATAGTAAGATACGTAGTAATTGTAGTTGTTGGGGTAAGCGAAGAACGTGTTGCCCGTGGCGAAGACGTACGAAGTGGAGATGTTCGGCGCAGGCAACTGAGCTTCTTGCGGATTCTTTATAACGAATACCTCCTTCGATTGGCAGTTCAGATTCTTGCCGAGCTTATACCTCAGGTTGGTGTTAGTGTTGCGGTCGCCAACTATCTTCACCGGCTTTGAGGCGCGAATACTGCCATGGTCGGTGGTGAGAATAATCTTACAGTCGCGCTGTGAGAGCGCTTTCAGAAGGTCAGCCATAACCGAATGGCGGAACCAAGAGAGCGTAATGCTGCGGTAAGCCGACTCGTTGTTGGCAAGTTCGCGCACCATCTTCGATTCTGTTCGGGCGTGCGAAAGCATGTCAATGAAGTTGACCACCACCACATTAAGGTCGTTCTTCATCAGGTCGCCGAGACGTTCGAGCAGCTTGTCGGCACCGACCGAATCGTTGATCTTGTGGTAAGAGAACGTATCGTGGCGACGGAACCTCTCTATCTGCTTCTTCAGCAGCGGCTCCTCGTTGATGTTCTTGCTCTCGTCCTCGTCCTCGTCAATCCACAGTTCGGGGAACATCTTCTCTATCTGCTTCGGCATAAGACCGGAGAAGATGGCGTTGCGTGCGTACTGTGTGGCTGTAGGCAGGATGCTCATATACATGTCTTCCTCAATGTCAAACATGTCGCCGATTTCCTGTGCCAGCAGTTTCCACTGGTCGTAGCGGAAGTTATCTATTACGATGACGAACACCTTGTCGCCGCCGTTAATGGTGGGGAACACCTTGTTCTTGAATATATCAGGGCTCATAAGCGGACGGTCAGTCTGTCCGGGAGCCACCCAACTGAGATAGTTGTTCTTGATGAACTTGGCGAAAGCGTTGTTTGCCTCCTCCTTCTGCATCTGCAGCATCTCCGTCATGCCCGAATCTGTGTCAGAAAGCTCAAGCTCCCAATGCACAAGTCGGCGATAAACGTCCTTCCATTCATCCACGGTTCGGCTGTCGCCAATCTGCATTGTGATGTTCTGGAAGTTCTGCTGATATCCTGTCTGCGTCACTTCCGTGACTATCTGACGCTGGTGTATGTTCTTCTTCAGGGTCAGCAATATCTGGCTTGGATTGACAGGCTTGATGAGATAATCGGCTATCTTCGAACCTATGGCTTGGTCCATAATGTTCTCCTCCTCACTCTTTGTCACCATGACAACGGGTGTGGCGGGCTGTATGTCCTTTATCACCTGCAGCGTTTCAAGTCCGGTCAGACCCGGCATCATCTCGTCCAGCAAGATGAGGTCGAAGGTTTGCTGTCGGCATTCCTCTATGGCGTCCGTGCCGTTGCTGACCGTAGTGACATCGTAGCCTTTCTTCTCAAGAAATATGATATGGGCTTTAAGGAGTTCAATCTCGTCATCCACCCATAATAAGTGTCCTGTGCTCATTGTCAATTTCCTTTATTTGATGATGTATTATGTTACTAATAATCCTTCCGACTCATTTCTTAGAATCCGTCCAACTCGTAATATTCGTCGTCGAAATCTGTGCTGTTGTTCTGCTTCTTCTTCGAGCCTGAGCCGCTGTTTTTGGCAGGCTGCTGGTCGTCACCGAAGTAGAACTCGTCCTCCAGCGACTTTGACGAAGGCTTCTCCTTCTGCGCAGGCTCTTCCTTAACAGCTGGTTTCTGCTCTTTAACAGTCGGTTTCTGCTCTTGAACGGTCGGTTTCTGTTCGTTAACAGTCGGTTTCTGTTCAGTAATCGGCTCCTCTATAATCAGATTCTGCTCCACGTTTGGCTTTGTCGGATTCTCCTTGATGGTCGGCTCCTCCATTATTGTGGTGCCGCCCGGTTCGTCCTTAACAGTCGTCGTCGGCTCCATAGTTACGGTCGTTCCTGATTCCTCCTTCACGGTATTGCCTGTTGCGGGAGCCTCAATCAGCGTCTCGCCCTCCTGCTTTCCTTCCGTCGGATTGTCCTGCAAGTCCAGGAAAGTATCGGTAGAACCGTTGCTGCCGTTCGGATTGTCGAGGTCGTACGAGCCGTCTTCCGGCATTTCTCTCTTGTCGTCCTTCGGCTTCGGCGTTGTCACCGTCTCCGGAACATTGAGCAGTTGCTCGTCGCTAATCTTTATCGGAGCGAAGTGTTTGTCGTAGAAACGTGCATAATCGTCGTAGCTGAACTGTCGTCCGAGCAACGGCAAGTTCTTCTCGCTTATTATAATAGTGCGGTTTCTGCCTATCAATGACGTGATGGTCTTGTTGGTGAAGAGCTGTCTTACGTACTGCAAAGCCTCGTCATAGTTGCGGAATCCGCTCACCTTCATGCGATGAATGCCGTCAGCATCCTCCACGGCGATGTCGAAATTGCGCACGAGGAAGCTGGTGAAGTTGTATCTTGCAAGCTCGAAGAGCAGTCGGTTCTCGTCCGTAGAGTCCGGCTTGTAGGCAATCATGAATGTGAAGGCGGCAAATCGTTCGTCCGACAATTCGCGTACAGCGGTAGAGTCGTTGTCGGTCAGCACCTCCGAACGTCTTTCCCAAACATTGTCGAGGTCGAACTTTCCGCCCTTGAGACGCTTTCCTTCGCTGACGCCCTTCACTATCATGCCCGCCATCTCAGCCACTCCGCTCTGCGGCCATTTCTTCACCACCGTGTTCATATCCTCAAGGCAGCCCTCAGCGTCGCCCTCGTTAAGCTTCGACAATCCGCCTATAAAGACAAACTTGTCGCGGTTGGCGCCGAGCGGGAATCGGCTGTCAGATATGCGCACATTGCCACTCACCTCCGCGTAACGAGCCGCCTTGAAGGCATCGTACGTCGAGGCATACAGCGAGTCTTCCATGTGTACGCCGAGCTTGGCGTTCTCCACGAAGTAAGGGTCGGATAGGAGAGTGGTCCATTCGCTTTCGGGATATTCCTTCTTCAGGCGTTCCACATATCCTTCCGCCACGTCCGTTTCGCCCTTCCTCATATAGAGCAGATACATGTGATAATATGCGTCCGCCATCTTCTCGAAGTCGGGATATTGGCTTGTCAGTCGTTTGAGCTGCTTCTCTGAGAGCGGCAGGTTGTTGAGCTTGTCCTTGAAGATTACGCCTGCATTGAACAGACCGTCCTCTATTATCTTGTTGCTCGCCTCAATCTGATCCTCCGTGAACGGAATCTGCGCCAGATAATACTCGCGCTTGTGCGGGTCGTTCTGTGCGCTGTCCGCTATCTGAGCCAACGAGTCCTCTATGGCTTCCTGACGTGCGATGGAGTCGAGCTGAGCCTCGCTAAGCTCCGTTTCCTCCTGATTGCCGCCGAAGTTCACCACCGTCTTGTTGACGCGCTGCCAGTTGTCGACGTTCTCACGCTTGCCCCACATTTTCTGGAAGGCAGACTTACCCTGGCTTACAGCCGTGGCGTTATAGAAATACCACAGACCGTTGTTTTGTTGATTGGTATTGTTCTGCTGTCGGTTGTTCTGCTGCTGCATGTTGTTGCCGCCGCCGTTCTGCTGCATTGTCTCCTGCGCATTCTGCTCAGCCAGTCGGTCACGCTCCTCCTTCTCCTTGCGTTTCAGTTCGGCGATGGTTCGGTCGATGGCAGCGTTGCGGTCCTTCTCGTCCATCTTGGCAAGTGTCTGCAGCGAGTCTTGCAGGTGTACGGCGTCAGTATATGGCACCAGCTGGTCGAGCACCTTCGAGCGATGAGACAGTTCCTCGTAGTCCTTACGTTCCTTGTCCAGCAGTCCGATGGCCTCGCCATAGCATCTCTGTGCGTCGTTATAGCGCTCCATCTTCCAATAGATGTCGCCCAACTTGAGCAGGAGCACGCCCTTCTCGATGCCCGACCTTGTGGCTTTGGCGGCACCTCGCTCGTATGCGCTGATGGCTTTAGCCGTGTCGTTCTGCGCCAGATAAATGTTGCCGATGGCATAATACACCTGGTCCAGATATTCCTTGTTCTTGTCCGAAGCCGCCATTCTCTTCAGTCGGCTCACCATTTTCTTCCATTGTCCGCCTGACATCACCTCCGTCATGGCAATGCGGGCATTGAACTCCACCTCGTAAGGCGGATTCTGCCTTATCACTCGCTTGTAGGCACGCATAGCCTCCGCCTTGTTGCCGAGCGCTGCCTGCATCTGTCCCATCAGATACCACTCGCGGGCACGCTGCTTGCGTCGCATCTCATGCTTTATCACCTTTCTGAGATAGGGTATGGCTTTGGCGTAGTCGCCTGTGTGGATGTAGTAGTCGGCGTAGGTGTAGTCCCATTCCTTGCGTGCCGACCAGTGGATGGAGTCGCGCTCCATGTTCCTCACCACGTCTTCGGCGTCGTAGAGCCAACCCTCCTCAAGGTAGCACTTGGCGAGCCAAGCCCTCGACTTGGCGTATATGGCAGGCTGCGTCTGATACAGACGACCCATGTAAGCGAATGTGGAGGCAGCCTCGTCAAAGGCACCCTTATAGAACTGCGACCTTCCCATAAGCATCCAAGCCTTCCACAGGAACGGGTTATACTCGCGGCGTGACAGCCACTCGATGTCCTTCTCCGTCTTGCGTCGCTTCTTGTCCCAGACGGGACGCTTCTTGATGCTGTGCAGCTTGATGGTCTTCTGGCATTTCTCTATGGCTTTCTCGAAGTTGCCTTTGCCTATCTCGCGGCTCTGTTTGTTGCCGACGGTGTAGAGCGGTAGCATCTCCGTGAAGTTGTCCTTGTTGCCGTTCTCTTTCTCGAGCGAACCGTCGATGTAGGCAAGCGTACCATTATAATATGTGTTATAGCGAGCCTTGAATGAATGCCACCATCTAGTCTTCGCCGTATTTTTCTGCGTAGAACATCCTGTCGCAGCCAGAAGGACAGCTGCGAGGAGCATTGGGATGATATGTCGGGTCTTTAGGAGATGCAAAATATTGTGTGTATAAGTGTGTGTGTTGGGAAAATACTGGGCATACAGTATGCAGGGGAATGTCCTACTTGAGCATGATGAACACTTCGTCCTTCAGCTGGTCAGGCAGTTCGATGCCGCGCAAGTTGAGGCTTCGGCACCATGCCGCCACCTCGTCCTGCCGCATGGTGTAGAGTACGTTGGCGAACTCTTCCACCTCCTCGTCCGTATAAGCGTCCGAAGGTGTGCCTTTGAAGGCGTCCAGTTCTTCGTCGTCGAAGTATTCAATAGGTTTCGTCGAAGCCTCCATCATGCACTCCTGCTCGCACTTCGTCGATGCGGTGCCGTCGCAGGTGGCACAGGTCTGCTCCACGTGTATGGGCGTGTCATCGTCCTTGCCGCGGTTGGCGATGATCGTTCCTATCGCTGCAAGGATGCCGAGAGCTACTATAGACAGTATCAGTATTGTCACTTGTGCGGTTTTCTTTATATATTATATAATGTGTATTTGTCAGTCCTTTATCTTCTCTATCTTCCATCCTGCCATCTCGAGGTCGTCCCAGAACTGCGGGTACGACTTGGTTACCACCTGCGGATCGTTGATGCGCAGACCGGGGAACTTGATGGCAGCCGGCGCGAACGCCATAGCCATGCGGTGGTCCTGATAGGTTTCGATGGGTTCCATGCTTGCCTCGCAGCGCGTGCCGTCCCAGATGAGCGTGTCGCCGTTCTCGTCGCGCAGCACGTAGCCCAGCTTCTTCAGCTCGCACTTCAGCGCCTCAATGCGGTCGGTCTCCTTTATTCTGAGGCTTGCCAGTCCTGTGAGTCGGAAGGGTATGTCCATAAGAGCGCAGGTTACGACGATGGTTTGTGCAAGGTCGGGTGCCGAAAGGAGGTCATAGTCGAGTCGTGGCAGACGGCAGGGCCATTTCTTCAGCCTTACGGTTGGAGCTCCGGTGCCGTTGGATAGGAAGCGGGTTTTCACGCCCATAAGCGAGAAGATATACTTCACGATGGAGTCGCCCTGCTTCGATGCGTCAAACAGACCGTCGAACATGACCATCGACTCCGGGTCTTCCGCCAAGGTCATCATCTCGTACCAGTATGACGAAGCGCTCCAGTCGCTCTCGATTAGGTATTTGTGCTGCTCGTAAGGGTGCGGGTTCACCTTCAGCGTCTCTGAGTCGCTCCAGTCGGCGTCAGCTCCGAACTCCCTCATCATCCACAGCGTCAGGTCGATGTAAGGACGCGAGGCGATGCCGCCCGTCATCTTTATCTCCAGCCCGTTCTTCAGAACCGGACCAATCATCAGCAGCGCCGAAATATATTGTGAGCTGACGTTGGCAGGTATTTCGATGTAGCCGCCGTTGAGCGGCTTGCCCTTTATGCGCAGCGGCGGAAAGCCCTCCTCGCCGAGATACTCAATATCGGCACCGAGATAACGCAGCGCATCCACCAATATCTTTATCGGACGCTGCTTCATGCGCTCCGTACCCGTGATGGTGTGCTCGCCCGGCGTGACAGCCAGATAAGCCGTCATGAAACGCATGGCGGTTCCTGCAGCCTTGATGTCTATGGTGTCAGGCTTATACATCATGGCGTTGACAATCACCTCCGTGTCGTCGCAGACAGACAGGTTCTCCGGCAACATGTTGCCTTTCGATAGGGCATGGATAATCAAGGCGCGGTTGCTGATGCTCTTTGATGCTGGCAGCTTCACGGTGGCATCCAGCCGTGAAGGAGCGTTGAGTATATATTGCATGTTTGCTGTTTACTTATATTACTATGCAAATTTAACCAAAAATCCTGAATAACAAGATTAATGTAAGTAAAAACAATAAAGTTACGCATTAGTTAACAAACAGTCTTGATGTATGGTTGGGGAAGTATTGGTGGAACATATATCCGATTGAAGCGGTGTTTGCACCACCAAAAAAAGAAAAATGCACTTTAGAAGAAAAAAGTTGCTAATTAATTTGGTGGTTTCAATATAAACCCCTACCTTTGCACCCGCTTACAAGAACAACGGGATGTAGCGCAGTTGGTTAGCGCACGCGTCTGGGGGGCGTGAGGTCGCTGGTTCGAGTCCAGTCATCCCGACAGGTTGTAAAGCAAGAAAGTATTTTAAAAAATACAAAATAAATTTTGTAGATTCAAAAATATTTCTTACCTTTGCATCCGCTTTCAAGAAGCAACGCTTTAAAAGCTTTTGGCTCCGTAGCTCAACTGAATAGAGCATCTGACTACGGATCAGAAGGTTGCAGGTTTGAATCCTGCCGGAGTCACAAAGTTGAATAAACTGAAGAGAGGAATTTACACAAGTAGGTTCCTCTTTTTTTTTGTATTATGCTAATTGCTAACCTGCAATTCACAAGTTTCCAAGGCTAACTTAGGAGGCTATGGCGTCTCGCCGTAGCCCCGCAGCCTCCCATAGCAGAACGCTCAATCTGCATACGCAACATAAACAGCGTTCGTGGGTGCGTGGCTACGGCGTGACGCCATAGCCTCCTAAGTTTGTATTGCAAGCTTATGTGTTAGCTCAGCGATAAACAGGATTTTGGCGGTAGGTTAAATTGCGGCGTTATTTTTTTGTAAATATTTGAATATTCTGATTTATTGCACTATCTTTGCCTAACGCTATAATACAATCAGTTATGAGACAGTCAGAAGAACGATATATCAGTTTGTTGACCGATTTTGGCTTTAAGCTTTTTGATGCTGCTGCCGTGGCACGCTTCACTCCTACGGAGTTGCGTGAATACGAGGATAGCCTCAAGGCATATCGCGACATAAAGAACTCGTTGGACACGGCGAAGGAGCAAGGACGAGAGGAAGGCATGGAGGAAGGACTTGCAAAAGGTAGAGAAGAAGGACTTGCGAAGGGACGAGAGGAAGGACTTGCGAAGGGTCGTGCTGAAGGAATAGCGTTAGTAGCAAAGATGATGTATGACAAAGGAATGGACGTTGAGGCTATTGCGTCAATGATTGGTATGTCAAAAGACGAGGTGGAGCGGTTGTGTGAGCAATGAAAAAGCTTTGTCAATACGCTGCCGTGCATTCTATTCCCTCTGCCGCCACACGGTCACGGATGTTGTTGAGCTCTTCGTGGGTGGCTTTCTGCAATGTGTGGCAGGGTGTGTCGCGGTCAATTGTGTAGATCATCACCTGCTTTGGACGAATCAGCTTAAGCGCTTCTATCCAGGGCGTTACGTAACGGTCTGACGTGTTGTTGAGGTCCTGACCGCTGATGTCGGTTCCCTTCATGAACATAGTCTGGATGATGACGTTGCCGTGGAACGATCGGAGAGTGCTGATGATGTTGTCAATGTTGTATGCTGGCGACGTCGGACGGTCCACGCGGCGGATATAGTCGATGTCCACGGTGTCGAGCTTCAGGATGTTGTTGTCCACGCGCTCCAAGGCGCGATGGACGGCAGACAAATGTGCCATGGTGGAGTTGCTGAGCACCGATACCTTCGCTGCGGGGAAATATCGGTTGCGCAGGCGGATGGTGTCATCCACTATGCCCTCAAAGTCGGGGTGCGTTGTGGGCTCTCCGTTGCCCGAGAAAGTTATGACGTCCAGTTTTTTATGTGTGTCTTTCATCTCCTTCAGCTTTCTTTCCAGACATTCCGCCACGTGCTGTCGTGACGGGCGCGGCAGGGTGGGGCGGCGCATGGCGTTGTAGCCCACTTCACAATAGATGCAGTCGAACGTGCAAATCTTGCCGTCGCTCGGGTTGACGTTCACGCCGAGCGAGATGCCCAGACGCCGGCTGTGTATGGGTCCGACGATGGGAGAAGGATATAAAGCTGTTGGCATAAGATTATATATGTATATTATTAATGTATAGTGCAAAGGTAAGCAATGTGTGTGATATACTGCCCGATAGTCTGAAAAAGCTTGTTAATTGACGTTAATCAGTCGCTGAAACCAATATTTTTTTGTTCCTTTGCAAGAAATTTGGAGTAATATATCCTTTTGGAAATGGCAAAGAAAAAAAAGAAGACCGGCAATCGTCATGGATTGCAGGCAGTAACGCTATGTATAAGCACGGCAATGGTGCTTATCTTATTGGGCCTCGTGGTGTTCTCCGTGTTCACCGCGCGCAACCTTTCTGAATATGTCCGTCAGAACATCGTGGTGACAATGGTGCTTCAGGACGACATGACGTCGGGAGAGGCACAGCAGTTCTGTGCCCGTCTGCGCACGCGTCCTTACATCCACAAGCTTACGTACGTCAGCAAGGAGGAGGCGCTCCGTGAGGGCATCCGCACGCTGGGCACCGACCCGCGCGAGTTTGCCGACACCAATCCTTTCCTTTCTTCTGTGGAAGTGACGCTCAAGTCCGACTATGCCAATTCGGACTCGCTCGTCTATATCTCGCGTGAGCTGAAGAACTATCCGAAGGTAAGCGAGGTGAAGTATGAGAAGGACCTCGTGGACAGCGTGAATGCCAACATCGCCAAGATCAGCGTGGTGCTGCTCAGCATAGCCCTGCTGCTCACCATCGTGTCGTTCTCGCTCATCAACAACACCGTGCGTCTGAGCATCTATGCCCGCCGCTTCTCCATCCATACGATGAAGCTCGTAGGTGCGTCATGGGGATTCATCCGCGCTCCTTTCGTGCGTCACTATATGCTGCTGGGCTTGCTTGCCGCCATCATAGCGTGCTGCGCCCTCGGCGGAGCCATCTACGCCCTTTACGTGTATGAGCCGGCTGTCCTTGACATCCTTACATGGGACGTGCTCGCCATAACAGCCGGTGTGGTGGTGTTCTTCGGACTGTTCCTGACAGCCATCTGCGCCACGATTTCTGTGAACAAGTTCCTCAGAATGAAGGCTGGCGACCTGTATAAGATTTAAATATATACATTACATAACAAATTCAATTTCAGTTATAAAATGGACAAAAGAAATTATGCTTTCGGAAAGACAAACTTCATTCTGTTGGCAGTAGGAATGGCAATCGTCATTCTTGGTTTTGTGCTCATGAGCGGTGCAGGAAGTGACGAGGGCGTGTTCTCCGCCGACATCTTCAGCGCCCGTCGCATAAAGTTGGCTCCAGCCGTATGCTTCATCGGCTTTATCTCCGTGATATACGCCATCATACGCAAGCCGAAGGATTAAAAATTCAGGGTACGCATGCCCGTGAAGGGTTTGATAGTTAACATTTATAGAACTTAATACGTAATTAAAAAGTGAATTGGTTTGAAGCTTTAATCCTTGGTATCGTCCAGGGACTTACTGAATATCTGCCTGTCAGCAGTAGTGGTCATCTCGCAATCGGCTCTTATCTCTTCGGCATCGAAGGAGAAGAGAACCTTGCATTCACAGTGCTCGTGCATGTAGCCACGGTGATGAGTACGTTCGTGGTACTGTGGAAGGAGATCGACTGGATACTCAAGGGACTCTTCAAGTTCGAGATGAACGCCGAGACAAAGTACTTCATAAATATCGTCGTTTCGATGATTCCTATCGGCATCGTCGGTGTGTTCTTCAAGGACAAGGTGGAGGAAATCTTCGGTTCTGGCCTTCTTATTGTAGGCTGCATGCTGTTCGTTACGGCAGCCCTGCTTGCCTTCTCTTACTTTGCCAAGCCCCGTCAGCGTGAGAACATCTCAATGAAGGACGCCTTCATAATCGGTCTGGCACAGGCTTGCGCCGTAATGCCCGGTCTGTCGCGTTCAGGTTCGACCATCGCCACCGGTCTGCTCCTCGGCAACAAGAAGGAGAAACTGGCACAGTTCTCTTTCCTCATGGTCATCCCGCCCATCCTCGGCGAGGCACTCCTCGACGTGCTGAAGGCTGTGAAAGGTGAGGAGGCGTTCGGCGACATCAGCGTACTACCGCTCGTAGTAGGCTTCGTGGCAGCATTCGTAAGCGGATGTCTGGCATGCCGTCTGATGATAAACCTCGTCAAGAAAGGCAAGCTCATCTACTTTGCAGTATATTGCGCCATCGTAGGAGCAATTACCGTCGCTTGCTCTTTGATGTAAATGTCATAGACTATATACATATTATATATATACAAACACTTACTGAATGAATTTCACCAAGGGCGAAGTTATCGCCATTAACAAACCGCTCGGTATGACGAGCTTCGGTGCCCTGGCGTTTGTCCGCAACCGCATCTGCAAGCGTCTTGGCGTAAAGCGCATCAAGATTGGTCATGCTGGCACTCTTGATCCGCTTGCCACCGGTGTTCTGGTGCTCTGCACAGGACGCTTCACGAAGCGCATTGAGGAATTTCAGCTCCACGGCAAGGAGTATGTCGCCACGCTGCAGTTCGGTGCCACCACTCCGAGCTACGACATGGAGCATCCCGTGAACGAGACCTTTCCGACTGACGCCATCACACGTGAGTCGCTGGAGCAGGTTCTGACACAGTTCGTGGGCGACATCGAACAGATTCCGCCGACGTTCAGCGCGTGCAAGGTGAACGGTCAGCGTGCCTACGACCTCCGTCGCAAGGGCGCCGACGTGGAGCTGAAGCCGAAGCACATACGCATCGACAGCATCGAGCTCATGGATTTCTCTCCCGAAACCATGCAAGCCACCATCCGTGTGGCGTGCGGAAAGGGAACCTACATCCGAGCTCTCGCACGCGACATCGGACGTGCTCTCCAGTCAGGAGCTTACCTTACACAGCTCTGCCGCACCAAGTCGGGCGACAGTCACATCGAGAACTGCCTGTCACTCGAGACATTCGAGGAATGGCTCGCACAGCAGACCATCGAGACTGACGACGATGCGCAGCAGCCATCGCAGACACCCCAAGTTTAATCATCCCCACCCCGAACAAACACAACATCTTTTATATAGCAGACATGAAGTTATCACAGTTCAAGTTTAAGTTGCCAGAAGAGCAGATAGCACTCTATCCGCATAGCATATACCGTGAGTTCGAAAACGACAACGGTGAGAAGGAGACGTTCCGCATCACACGCCGTGACGAATGCCGACTCATGGTGCTCCATAAGAAGTCGCAGACCATCGAAATGTATAAGAAGGACGCTGATGGCAATCCTATTGAGGGTGAATTCCTTGATTTCCGCAACATCCTCGACTATTTTGACGAGCACGACACCTTCATTTTCAACGACACGAAGGTGTTCCCCGCCCGCCTCTATGGCACGAAGGAGAAGACAGACGCCAAGATTGAGGTGTTCCTCCTGCGCGAGCTGAACGAAGAGATGCGCCTTTGGGACGTTCTCGTCGAGCCGGCACGAAAGATACGTATCGGCAACAAGCTCTTCTTCGACGAGTCGGGAACGATGGTGGCTGAGGTCATCGACAACACCACCAGCCGCGGACGTACACTGCGATTCCTCTACGACTGTCCCCACGACGAGTTCAAGCGCGAGCTTTATGCGCTCGGCGAGGCTCCGCTCCCAAGATACATCATCGACCGCCGCGACAATCCGCACGGCACGGAGGAAGACTTCGACGACTTCCAGTGCATCTTCGCAAAGAACGAAGGCGCCGTTACGGCTCCTGCCACAGGACTCCACTTCTCGCGTGAGCTTATGAAGCGCATGGAGATTCGCGGCATCAACTTCGCATATATCACCCTCCATTGCGGCCTTGGCAACTTCCATGACATTGAGGTGGAAGACCTTACAAAGCACAAGATGGACTCGGAGCAGATGCACATCGGAGCTGAGGCATGCCAGATTGTCAACGACACGAAGCGTGCAGGACATCATGTGTGCGCCGTAGGCACAAGCGTCGTTAAGGCTACGGAGACAGCTGTGGGTACTGACGGAATGCTCAAGGAGTATGACGGATGGACCAATAAGTTCATCTTCCCGCCCTACGACTTCGGACTGGCAGACTCGATGGTGTCAAACTTCTACCATCCTTACTCAACTCTCCTCATGGAGACCTGCGCCTTCGGTGGCTACGATCTCGTGATGGAGGCATACAATCTCGCCGTGAAGCACGGATACATGTTCGGCTCGTACGGCGATTCGTTGCTGATTCTTAACGATTAGTCGGCAAAGCCAATTAGGAGTTATGGGTTAGGAGTTCCTAACTCGTAACTCCTAATTCAGCTTTACGGCTTTGTTAATTAGTGTATAATATCATTCTTCTAAATAAAAATGCGGAAGAAAATGTTTGATATTTCGTTCATTATGTCTATATTTGCAAAAAATATATAAACTATTATCATAAATAATCATTAACGTTAGATGAAAAAAACTTTACTTTTGGCTATTGCAAGCACTTTCGCTGTGTCTGCAATGAACGCACAGCCCTTTGCAGAGGGAGTGAAGCACTTTAATGATGCCCCCGTTGCAAAGCGTCTTGTGGCTTCTGTAGGTAAGGCTGCCAAGAAGGCACCCGCTGCAGCAAAGCCTGTTTATTACCTCTCGCCTTCAGGCTCACTCTTCCAGGACTATGACCGTAACGGTCAGCTTTGGGGCGCTTCTTACCTCGTTGTGCCTGCAAACCAATGGGTGAAGTTTGAGAAGGCAGGTACAGCAAAGGGTCCTTACCTCTGGCATCAGAATATCTTCGACTTCTATGGCGAACTCACTTCTTATGACCGCACAGGTCAGACAGGCAGCAACTACCGCTCAGATGCTGACGACAACTTCTATCTGAAATCAAGATTCAACGCTCGTGACGCTGCTCCGACAATCGTCTGCGGCACAGACTCGTTCACACTTTGCGACGACAACGAATACTGGCTTACTGACAATCCCTACGCTTCTAAGGCTTATTACACAAAGATGCTCGCTGGCGAGGATCAGGTGGCACGTCGTATCCAGCCCGTTGCCTTCACCGATTCGCACGTAAGTCTGATACAGCTCGGTGGTCTGGAGAGCAATTATGTATACGGAACAGGTAAGCTCGTCACCGAAGAAAACATTACATATACAAGCACCGGCGTTTATCAGAACTTCCCGAAGCCGATGGCTCCTCTGTACGTGGAGGATATCTTCTTCAACGCACTCTCTACAGCTTACAGTCCGATACCTGCTGGCAAGGAACTCAAGCTCGTGGTTCGCAATATCATCGAGGGCGAGAACGGACAGCGCATCCCTGGCGATAAGGTCATCGCTGAGATGACATGCACACCTGATTCGGTTAAGGATCTTGGTGGCGTAAACGCAGGCGACCTCTACTTCAATACCTTCAACCTCGTGTTCACACAGAAGGTGGACGGCAAGGCTAAGGGCTTCGTTATCAACGAGCCTTTCTCAGTTGTGGTTTACGGATTCGACCAGGAGGGTGTTGACGTAGGTTTGACAGGTAGCGCAATTCCTTATTATGTGCAGGGCATGGAGCCTGCTCAGGGCACATTCTCATTGGGCACAACCTCTGCTTACGTAAATCTCTATGGCGAAAACAACGTGGCTCTCCATGCTACGTTCAGCGCTATGTATGACTACTGCAACCCGTACATTGACGAGGACGGCAACTTCGGTATCGTAAAGGTGGACGACTCGGGCAATGGTTGCCAGGCTGTAGCTGACAAGCAGAATCAGTTCGGTGGTGGCGTACTCTCAGTTAACTCTCCTTGGTATGACGAGGAAGGCAACGAGAACTATGAGATTTCTGGCGCTGCTGACTGGGTTAAGGGCATCAACGTCGACGCTCAGACATATTCTGACTACGGTATCGTAGTATTGAAGTTCTCTTGCGACCCACTTCCTGAAGGCGTAAGCACACGTTCATGCAAGCTCTCTCTCAAGGGTGTGCGTGGTTCAGCTTCTACAGAGGACATCATCGTCTTCCAGGGTGAGAACAACTATACAGCCATCGGTTCTGTTAAGGCAGACGGTAAGGCAGACGGCAAGGCATATAACGTGGCAGGACAGCGCGTTTCGGACAACGCTAAGGGTCTTGTAATCAAGAACGGCAAGAAATTTTTCCTTAAGTAATACATCTTTTCCTTAAGTCGTAATTAAGGTAAGGAGTACAGAAATCCCCGGAAGGGAGAAGCTAAGCTCTTCGGTAAGAACGATACTTACTTTTCCCTTGCGGGGTATTTTTTATCAAACTAACTTAAACCTTTGACGCCTGTATGCGTCAAATAGAAGAATATAGTGAGTTATAATATATCGTGAATAATCGATTTTTGAAAACACTTAGATAAATCTATTAATTATGTTTAAACTTTTCCCTACACTTTCACGTGCGATGATGGCAGCAGCTATGCTCCTTCCGTCTACGATGAACGCGCAGACTCCGTCCACGGCATCAGCTTATGATGTTCCGTTCTCTGAATTGTGGATGAGCTGGAAGTCTGACCTCAAGAACAACGTATGGACCGTTGAGGACAAGAACAATGACAAGATCACATGGGGTGCTGACCTCGGTGTCGGCAACTTGATGTGCTACGACGGATCTGCCCAGAAGCAGGATGCCGACGACTGGATTGTTTCTCCTCCTATAAAACTCGTGGCTGGACAGGCTTATCGTGTTGAGACAAGCGCTTTCCGTTCACCGCAGGGTGGACAGGGCGAGCTCTCCATCGCTTATGGTCTTAGCGACGATCCTTCTGAATACACCACCATTGTGGACAAGACAGCCGTTACGTCAGCCCTCTCTTGGGGCGGAACGCTTAATGCCACACAGCTCTCGGGAGTCTTTACTGCTCCCACAACCGGCAATTATCGCTTCGGCATCCATGCGACAAGCAAGCAGCGCGGCGCCATCCTTCTGAACGGCGTGAAGGTAACTTCAGAGGCTGCCACATCAGTACGTCCCGCTACTATCAACGACCTTGTGGTTGAGGTAGGTGCGAAGGGTGCTATTTCTGCTAAGGTGAAGTTCACCGTTCCTGCAAAGGACTATAAGGGTGCGCCCCTGTCTTCAGTATCGAGAGTTCAGATCTATCGCGACTATAATGACCTCGTAAAGGTTTACGAGAATCCTACTCCAGGTCAGCAGATAGAATGGAACGACGAGACTGTAACTGGCGGCAAGCACGTATATAGCGTATACACTACTGCCAACGACATCCGCTCGGACGAGGCTCAGACATCTGTATATGTGGGCGTGGATACTCCGATGGCTCCGCAGAACGTACGCGTATGGGACAACCTCGACGGTACTGCTAAGTTGATGTGGGATGAGACCACAGAGAACAGTGGTGCTAACGGCGGTTACGTGGATATCTCAGAGCGTTATTATCACGTATACCTTCTTGAATATGGTTATCTGAAGGAGCCGGGTGCTAACTATGAGGGACTCACCAAGCCTGAGTATACTCTTACAGATGTCAACTATGAAGGTTCGCAGTACGTAAAGCAGTATGTTGTAAAGGCTCTGACCAACACACCGACCGACACACTTGCTATCAGCGAGTACGGACGTTATGGTTTCGCTGTAGGTAAGCCTCACGCTATGCCTTGGGTGGAATCGTTCCCCGGCAAGACTCTTGGAGCTGGTCCGTGGATGATTGACGCTACGCAGACAGGTCGCTTCGGTTTGGGTGAGGAATCACAGGACAACGACAACGGTAGCCTTATCTTCTCTCCGCAGAAGGGACAGACACGTGCTTGCATCCAGGGTCCGAAGGTGGATATCTCTAATGCCGGTAACCCGCAGCTTGTGTTCTGGTATTATGCAGTACCGGGAACAGACGGCAAGATCACAATGAAGATTCTCCGCAACGGTCAGACAATGGAGACAGCTGGCGTTGTTGACTATAATGAACTCGAAGGTGAGCAGGGCTGGCGCTCAGTAGCGTTCGACCTCTCTCAGTTCTCAACCACAGGTACAGAGAACGGTTACATCCGTCCGTTTATCTATGCTGAGGCAGAGAACACATCCATCCAGATTGACAACATCAAGATTTATGATGCTGTAGCAAGCAACATTGAGGCCACGATCGATGCTCCTGCTCACGTTCAGAAGGGCAAGAAGTGCGGCGTTACCATTAACGTAACAAACCTCGGTACTGCCAAGGCTTCAGGTTATACAGTAAGTCTCTATGTTGACGGCAAGAAGCTTGAGACACAGGACGGTGAGGATCTTGAGCCTAACGAGAAGGCATCTTACGAGTTTGCTTTCACTCCAAACATCTATACAGTTGACTTCTCTGTACAGGGTGAGGCAGAATGGGACGCTGACGTCGTTCCTGAGAACAACCTTACAGAGGAGAAGATCGTTTACGTAACATCAGCAGTTCTCCCTGCTATCACCGACCTCGCACTTCAGCAGAATGGCTCTAACGCCGTTCTTACATGGACAGGCATGAACAATGTTGAGGGAACAACAGTATATGACAGCTTCGAGAGCTACTCACCGTGGCTTATCTCTAATGTAGGCGACTGGACTCTCTACGACGGCGACAAGGCTGGTACATACGGCTTCGGCGGCATCACATATCCTCACATGAAGGACGCTGCTTCGTTCATCGTATTCAATCCCTGGCAGGTTTCTGGTCTGTCAAGCGACATCCTCGATCAGTTTGCGTCTGTATTCGACCCGCATAATGGCAAGCAGTTTATGCTCGCAAGCGCTGCCACCATCGACACCGGCACACCTACAAACGACTGGCTCATCTCTCCGTCACTCTCAGGTGAGGAGCAGACAGTATCGTTCTGGGTTAAGGCTCCTAACGATCAGGTGACCAACAATGCTACATATCCGAACGCAGGTCCTGAGACCTTCGACGTTTACTACTCAGAGGACGACAACAACGCTTCTTCTTTCATCAAGATCAACAAGGAGTCGCTTGAGGCTACATGCTACTGGACAAAGCACGAGATCAACCTTCCTGAGGGAGCTCTCTACTTCGCTATCGTTTACACCACAACAGGTGGTCTGACTTCTTACAGCTATGAGCCTAACTACTTCTGCGTAGACGACGTAACATACAAGACTGGCGGTCTTAAGGTAATGGGCTATAACGTCTATCGTGACGGCGAGCTCGTTAAGAAGCTTGACGCTAACACCACAACATGGACTGACACTGAGGCAAGCGGCACACACACTTACGTGGTTATCACCGTTTATGCTAACGGCGAGTCACTCGCTTCTAACACAGTGGGTGTAGGCGATAACTGGACTGGTATCGACGACATCGTTGTCGCTCCTAACAACGCTAACGCACCGGTATACAACACCGCCGGTCAGCGTGTTGGCAACAACCTCAAGGACGTAAAGGGTGGCATCTTCATCCAGAACGGACGCAAGGTCGTTGTGAAATAATGCAAAAAATCGTTAACTCGATAAATTATATTTAGGTGAATGCGGATGTAATTGGACAAAAAGTTGTACCTTTGCATCCGCATTTGCACAAATAATAATTTTAATTTCAAAAAGTTCTATGTATTTAGATCAGGCAAAAAAACAAGAGATCTTTGGACAGTACGGAAAGTCTAACACTGATACTGGTTCAGCTGAGAGCCAGATAGCATTGTTCTCATACCGTATTTCCCATTTGACGGAACATCTTAAGAAGAACCGTAAAGATTATACTACCGCACGTTCTTTGACACAGCTGGTAGGAAAGCGCCGCGCATTGCTTAACTATCTGTACGACCGCGACATCAATCGCTACCGTGCTATCATCAAGGCCCTCGGCCTCCGTAAGTAATACGCACAAGGCACTAAAGCTTAAGACAACACAAGGTCCCGACATTTCCAAGTGGAAATTTCGGGACCTTTGCGTTTTGTATGGAAAAATATTCGTAACTTTGCAAAAGTTTTTTAAGGTATAAAATAAATGCAAGACATTAGAAACATTGCGATTATTGCCCATGTCGACCATGGCAAGACCACACTTGTGGACAAGATGATGTTGGCGGGCAAGCTGTTCCGCGACGGCCAGGATAACAGTGGCCAGGTGTTGGACTCCAACGACCTGGAGCGTGAACGAGGAATAACCATTCTTTCCAAGAACGTTTCTATCAACTGGAAAGGTACGAAAATCAATATTATTGACACCCCGGGTCACTCCGATTTCGGAGGAGAGGTGGAGCGAGTGCTCAATATGGCAGACGGATGCATCCTGCTCGTCGACGCCTTTGAGGGCCCGATGCCACAGACACGCTTCGTGCTTCAGAAGGCATTGCAGATTGGTCTGAAGCCAATCGTCGTTGTCAACAAGGTGGACAAGCCCAACTGTCGCCCTGAGGAGGTCTATGAGATGGTCTTCGATCTTATGTTCTCCCTCAACGCTACAGAGGATCAGCTCGACTTCCCCGTTGTTTACGGTTCGGCAAAGAACGGTTGGATGGCTGAGGACTTCAATGCTCCGACAGACAATATCGACTATTTGCTCGACAAGATTGTGGAGATTATCCCCGCACCTAAGGTGCTTGAGGGCACACCGCAGATGCTTATTACGTCGCTCGACTATTCGAGCTACACTGGTCGCATCGCCGTAGGTCGTGTTCATCGTGGCACGCTCAAGGAGGGAATGAACATCACTATCGCTCATCGTGACGGCTCTTTGGAGAAGACACGCATCAAGGAAGTGCACGTATTCGAGGGTATGGGTCAGAAGAAGGTGGACGAGGTTCACTCTGGCGACATCTGTGCCATCGTAGGTCTGGAGCGCTTCGAGATTGGTGACACCATCTGCGACTTCGAGAATCCCGAGCCGCTGCCTCCTATTGCCATCGACGAGCCTACAATGAGCATGCTCTTCACCATCAACGATTCGCCCTTCTTCGGTAAGGAAGGCAAGTTCGTGACCTCACGTCACATCAACGACCGTCTTCAGAAAGAGCTCGAGAAGAACCTCGCTCTCCGCGTTCGTCCTTTCGAGGACACCACAGATAAGTGGATTGTCAGCGGACGTGGTGTCCTCCATCTCTCTGTCCTTATCGAGACAATGCGCCGTGAGGGCTACGAGCTTCAGGTGGGACAGCCGCAGGTTATCTACAAGGAGATAGACGGACAAAAGTGTGAGCCTATCGAGGAACTCACCATCAACGTTCCCGAGGAGTTCGCCAGCAAGATGATTGATATGGTGACACGCCGTAAGGGAGAGATGACATCCATGCAGACTCTCGGCGAGCGCGTTGACATCGAGTTCGACATTCCCTCACGTGGTATCATCGGTCTGCGTACCAATGTGCTCACAGCCAGCCAGGGAGAGGCCATCATGGCTCACCGTTTTAAGGAATATCAGCCGTACAAGGGCGAGATAGTACGTCGTATGAACGGTTCGATGATAGCCATGGAGACCGGTACTGCATACGCTTACTCCATCGACAAGCTGCAGGATCGCGGCAAGTTCTTCATCGATCCGGGTGAGGAAGTCTACGGCGGTCAGGTAGTAGGCGAGCACGTTCACGACAACGACCTCGTCATCAACGTAACCAAGGCTAAGCAGCTCACCAACGTGCGTGCCAGCGGTTCGGACGAGAAGGCCCGCGTTATCCCGAAGACCGTGATGAGTCTTGAGGAATGTCTTGAGTATATCAAGGGCGACGAGCTGGTGGAGGTTACTCCTAAGAACATCCGTATGCGCAAGATTATTCTTGACCATCTTGAGCGTAAGCGCAACAACAAGGACTAATTTCTTGTAAATCGAATATATTTTCAGAGTGTTTCAAGGCTGTGAAGTCTCGGAACACTTTTTTTTGTATATACGCCTTGCTAATAAATCTTGCGCCAGATACAATAATCTGGCATTTCTCCGTTATTATAATAACAAGACACAGCAATAATAGTATCATACAGTTATGACAATAAACCGTAATCACATTAAAAGAATCTTCCTCGCCTTGTCGTTGCTGGCATTTACCGTAGCGTCGTACGCCCAGCACCCTGCGGCTGGCACCTTCTCCGTCATCCCGCGCCTTGGCGTAAGCCTGTCATCGCTCTCCGGTATGATGATAAAGACAACGGACGCAGTGGAGCATTCGCCGCATTTCAAGCCCGGTGTAGTGGCTGGTGTCGACTTCGACTATCAGTTTATGCCCAATCTCTCGGTCATGGTGGGCGTGCGTTATTCGCAGCAGGGATGTAAGTATGACAACACGAAGACAGAGACCACCACGCTGGACGGCAATCATCAAGTCGTCAGCATCACTGGCTCTGGATATAGCGACTGGAAAACTCAGCTGCATCTCCTAACCGTGCCAATTATCCTGAACGGATACATCGGTCCGGGTCTTGCCATCAAGACGGGTGTGGAGATAGGCTTCCCGCTGTCTGGACGCATGAAGTATACAGAGACCGGCTACACCACCAACGACAAAGGTGTGACCGTCTACACTAAGCCCGAGTATTTCGATTGCGACCTGAAGCCTGCGCTTTCCAGCGTGTCCGTAGCCATTCCCGTGGGCGTGAGCTACGAGTTTTCCAACGTAATAATAGACGCCCGTTATAACTTAGGCCTCACCAATCTGCAGGGCAAGCTCGACTTTGGTGACAAGGTGAAGGGTAGGGTGGCTGAATTTACAGCTGCTTACAGATTCAAGTTGTAAACAAATTATAGGACAAGATAAAACAAAAAAAGATAATAAAAAACGAGAGTGTGACAATCTTCATTGACACACTCTCGTTTTTCGTATTATATAGCTCCAACATTATATAGCTTTACACAGCTCCGTTCCTTACACGAGGTGGCTGATCAGTTCCTCGCGGTCGCCTTCGAGCATATCGATGACCGGAACCTCCACCATTGTGTAGCAACCCGGCTGCAGGCGCATCGTGGCGCGTGCCACATTGACGAGCACCTGACCTGTAAGAGCTGGATTGTTGATGCTCATTATGAACTCCATGCGCTGGTTCTGAGTCTTGCCGCTCACACCCTTGCGAGTGAGATGAACGCCGTGTCCCATGTCGCGGACGGCGTCTACAGAGGGTACCTCGAATACGTGAGTCTCGTCGTTAGAGAAGTAGGGATCAGCCTTGATGGCGGCAGTAACATCCTCCAGCTTTGCGCCTTCCTCCAGCTCCACGTAAACCATGCGGCGGTGCAGACCCTCGCCCTTAGGAATGGTCATGGAGAGAGCATTCTTCACGCCCTCCTTCGAGCGTACACAAACGCTGTGACCCATTGACATGCCCGGTCCGAAGTTGGTGTAGCTGAGTCCCTTCGGAGCCAGACTCTGCATCAGAGTGCGGACAATCGAGTCAGAACCCGGATCCCAACCAGCTGAGATGATGCTCACGGCGTTGTGCTCCTTGCAGATAGGCATGAGCGTGCGGCGATAGCTGACGATGGACGAATGGATGTCGAAGCTGTCCACGGTGTTGATGCCCAAGGGCAGAATCTGCTTGGCATACTCCTCGCAAGAACGCGAAGGAGTGGCAAGGATGGCAACGTCCACGTCCTTCAGTTCGCGGATGTCCTTCACCACCTCATACTGTGCCAGCTCAGCCGGCTTGTTCTCAGCTCCGTGGCGACGTACGATGCCAGCCACCTCAAAGTCGCCGGCAGCCTCAAGCGCCTGCAATGTGTATTTTCCGATGTTGCCGTATCCTACTACGGCTGCTCTGATTTTCTTCATTTCTTTTATTTTTGCTTTTGATTATTGTTAATGTTGAGTTTCTTTTTTTCGGCCTACAAATTTACGCAAAAAAATTATTAGCCTTTCCTACTTGTTCATCTTTTTTACTTTTTTATTCCCTTTTTCTGACAATCCGTAATAAACACAGCATACTTGTGTTATGTATTGTCGTTGCATCGTGTGGATTTATAGATAAATGTAACGCTTGTCCATGCTTCACTGTCAAACGTCAATCCTTCCCCCGCATCCAATCATTAAACATTCCTAATTATGACGCCACTTCCCCGATAACCCGTGGAAAATGCGTAACTTTGCACATTAATTATGAACAGAACTTTCCATCAGCAATTCAATTATCACGGGCTTGTCGTGCTGCTCCTTCTCGCAGCTTTGGCTTTGTGGTGTTTTCTTTCCCGACAGGGCATGTTGCCGCTCGTCGGTCTTTGTTGCCTTCTGCTCGGCGCCGCTGTCGTCGACCGGTTGGTTAATACCACCTATGTCTTCACTTCCGACGGCATGCTCACCATATCGCACGGTCGTCTGGGCAGAAAACTTGTCATCCCCGTGGTGCAGATAGTGAAGGTAACCCGTCGTCCCGCAAGCCTTTTCACAGCCAGCCATCTCGTCATCGAGTATGGCATCAGCCGCATCACTTACGCCCAACCCTCTGACCAGAAAGGCTTCATTGAGGAGGTGAAGCGACGTCAGGACGAAAACAGCCTATAAAAGAAGATATATAAAGAACGGATATGTATTTCAATAACCATACATTTATAAATAAGGATACTTTTATTACTAAACTGCTCAGAAGCGCCGTGCTCGTCATGGCGCTCCTTTCCACATTCTCTTACGTCCGTGCACAGGAGGTATATCTCGAAGACGACGACTCGCTCTCCGTGGATTCCATGTCCATGGACACCCTTTCTGTGCGTTCGCAGACCCTTCCGTGGCATCTTGCCGTGAAGGAAGAGCTCGACCACATGCTGCAGGCAGATATGTTCAGCACGTCGCAAGTGGGAATGATGGTCTACGACCTTGACGCCGACTCCGTGCTCTATGCCCACGGCGAACGCCAGCTCCTCCGTCCTGCCTCCACCATGAAGGTGCTGACAGCCATTGCTGCCATCGACAAGCTTGGCGGCAGCTATCAGTTCAAGACCGAGCTTTGCTATACCGGCGAGGTTAGTGACCGTACGCTCCATGGCAACATCTATTGCGTCGGAGGCTTCGATCCACGCTTCAATAACGACGACATGCGAGCCTTCGTGGAGGGCGTGCGCAAGATGGGAGTGGACACCATCCGAGGCTATATCTATGCAGACAAGTCGATGAAAGACTCCGACTTGGCAGGTGAGGGATGGTGCTGGGACGACGACAATCCTGTGCTCTCGCCCTTGCTCGTAGGCAGGAAAGACCTGTTCGTGGAGCGCTTCATACGCGAACTATCCGAAGCCGGCATCGTGGTGGAAGCCAATATCTCCGAGCGCCAGCGACCCGACGACGCCTTCTGCATTGTCAGCCGATTCCATACCATCGACCAGGTGTTGATGAAGATGCTCAAGGAGAGCGACAATCTCTATGCCGAGTCGATGTTCTATCAGCTTGCAGCCGCCACGGGCAACCGTCCTGCGAAGGCTTCGCACGCCGCTTCCGTCATCGAACGTCTTATCACAAAGGTGGGGCTTAATCCGCGCCGTTATCGCATTGCCGACGGTAGCGGACTTTCGCTTTACAACTATCTGTCTGCGGAAGTGGAGGTGGCGTTGCTGCGCTATGCCTTCCGCAATAACAACATCTATCTGCATCTCCATCCTGCGCTTCCCGAAGCCGGCGTTGATGGCACATTGCGCTCACGCATGAAGGGCACGTTCACGAGGGGCAATGTCTTCGCCAAGACAGGAACGGTGACGGGAGTTTCTTCGCTTGCAGGATATTGCACGGCAGCCAACGGACACCGTCTGGCTTTCTCCATCATCAATCAGGGCGTAATGCACGCCTCCAACGCACGCCGTTTCCAGGATCGTGTCTGCACGCTCCTCTGCCAACCATAACCCTTCACCCATATACATCGCCCTCCTTTTATCCGTCCCATAATATGATACAGCAAGAACTGGTATTCCAGATACGCCAGAGCTTTGGCTTCCAGCCCACCGCCGACCAGGAGAAGGCTCTCCAGACGTTCGCCTCATTCCTCACCGACCGCGACGACCGTGCCGTGATGATAATGCGCGGTTCGGCAGGTACGGGTAAGACGTCGCTCTCCGGCGCCATCGTGCGCACCATGCTGCGACTGCGTCAGCGTGTGGTTCTGCTTGCGCCGACGGGACGTGCCGCCAAGGTGTTCGCCGTCAATTCGGGCACGCCGGCTTCCACTGTCCATCGCCGCATTTACCGTCAGAAAGCATTGGAGGGCGCTTTCTCGCTTGCTCCTAATATGCTCAGCGATACGCTCTTCATGGTGGATGAGGCTTCGATGATAGCCAACGAAGGACTGCCGGGTGGTGTCTTCGGTACGGGACGGCTGCTTGACGACCTCGTCCAGTTTGTCTATTCCGGCCGCAACTGTCGTCTGATGCTCATCGGCGACAAGGCACAGTTGCCTCCGGTAGGAGAGGAGGAGTCGCCGGCGCTGTGCTCCGACTTCATTGCCGGCTACGGACTGACCGTCTATGAGACTGACCTGCGTGAGGTGCTCCGTCAGAGCGAGCAGTCAGGCATTCTCTATAACGCCACCGTCATCCGCCAGATGATAACGCATGACGAGGTGACGCAGCTGCCGAAGATTCGTTTCAGCGGGTTCGCCGACATCATCTGCGTGCCTGGCGACGAGCTGATAGAGACGCTTGCCACGAGCTATTCGGAGGTGGGCATGGACGAGACCATGGTGGTGGCACGGTCAAACAAGCGTGCCAACATCTACAATCAGGGCATCCGCAATCAGGTGCTGTGGCGTGAGGAGGAGCTTACGTCGGGCGACTGGCTGATGGTGGTGCGCAACAATTATTACTGGACGGAGCAGGACAAGGCGTCTGCTGACTATAAGGACAGCCATGCGCCGAGCTTCATCGCCAATGGTGACCGTGCCGTCATTCAGCGCGTCAGAAACCGCCGCGACCTCTATGGCTTCCATTTCGTCGACCTTTGGCTTCAGTTCCCAGACTATGACAATTATGAGATTCAGGTGACGGCGCTCACCGATTCGCTTCAGACCGAAGCGCCGGCCTTGACGCAGGAGCAGAGTCAGCATCTCTTCGAGCAGGTGATGCTCGACTATGCCGACATCCCCAGAAAGCCCGACCGCTTCAAGAAGCTGAAAGCCGATCCATACTATAACGCCTTGCAGATAAAATATGCGTATGCCGTGACGTGCCACAAGGCGCAGGGTGGTCAATGGGCGCACGTCTATGTAGACCAGGGCTACATGACAGATGAGATGCTAACCCCCGACTACATCCACTGGCTCTACACCGCTTTCACCCGAGCCACCGAAAAGCTCTTCCTCGTCAATTGGCCGAAGACGCAGAGCGAAGGGTAGGCGGACGAGGCAAACATAGGAGACTCGTATATAACCTTATCTATAAACAGGAATTTATCAGCGAGACTGTCTGCTGTAGTAGGCAGGGCTTTGACAAAAACCTTTCTCCACATGCCGCTTATGGGCGCAAATCC
>ERZ1026886.176-NODE-176-length-35032-cov-117.396375_pt1 | contig 35032 bp, 20 predicted proteins | sample MGYA00380173_ERZ1026886 | MGnify/ENA primary metagenome ERZ1026886 (study PRJEB33269, sample SAMEA4719809) | human gut metagenome | biome: human-associated habitat; feature: organic feature; material: feces | place: Cameroon | collected 2013-10 ... | reverse complement strand
ACGTTAAAAAATACGCTCAAAGCTTGCTCAATTAGAGTAAAACAGGGCGTGCTGCTTCTGGTGCATTTGGAGCTTCTGCCCTTTACCTTTCCCTTCGGCCGGTGACCGTTTGTTCAGGGCGTGTGGGGCTTACTTACGAAAGTTTAGTTAAAATTGTGAACGAAAAAATTTATTTTATATGGAAATTGTTGTAGAAAGAATCGCAAAGAAGGAGACTTATACCATTGGCCGACTTTATCTGTTGGCTGATGGTGGTGAACTCCCGTATCTGGCTCCATCGTCTGATGAAGCGCATCCAGGCGGCTGAGAATAAGGGGGAAGGTATCTGGATTACCATCATCTAAAAAATGCAGTGCGCTGCAAATTTCTTATGGAAACTAGGAAAATTTGCAGTGCGCTGCATTTTCTATTTCAATCCTCATCCCTTCCGGGTTAAACCGGATGCCGTCGCGATTGATGAATCTCGAGAGGGAACCATCGGCGGCAAGCGATCTCGGGGTGCCGATGGAGAGACGGTTCTGCTCCATCAGCCAGAGACTGTCGGAGAGCTGCAGCGCCAGCTCCACATCGTGGGTGGAGAGCAGGATTGCCTTGTGCTGCTCGTGTGCCAGGCGGCGGAGCATCTGAAGGGTTTCTACCTTGCTAGGGAAATCGAGGAAGGCGGTAGGCTCGTCGAGGATGATGATGCGGGTCTGCTGGGCAAGCGCCTTGGCTATCATCGTCTTCTGGCGCTCGCCATCGCTCAGCTCGGAGATGTTGCGCTGGGCGAGGTGGGGGATGTCGACCTGATGGATGGCTTCATCTACTATCTGCTGATCTGCCGGAGTAAGGGTGCCCCAGAAATTGGTGTAGGGAGACCTGCCGATGCCTACAATCTCTCTGACCGACAGTTGGGGAACATCGACACGGGAGGTGAGAACCACGCCAATCTGACGGGCTAGCTGCTGCGCCGGATAAGCGGAAAAAGGCTGATCCTGAAGAAGGATTTCGCCATCCAGGGCTGGCTGGAAACCGCAAAGGGTTCTGAGCAGGGTGGATTTGCCCACTCCGTTGGCGCCGATGAGGCAGGTGAGCTCGCCCGGATGCAGGGAGGCAGAAACAGCAGAGGCTATCACCCGGAGCTGATGCTTCGGACGATAGCCAATGCTTAGATTCTTGAATGTAATGCAGGATTCCATCAAAAATATTTTTCCTTGTTGTTTTCGGACCTGTGATTCCTGGAATGCAGGAATTACTTAGCTGCCAAAACCTCAACCTCTACGAGTGCGCCCTTAGGCAACTTCTCTACGGCTACGGCTGAACGGGCAGGATATGGCTGGCTGAAGAACTCGGCATAAACCTCGTTCATGGCTGCGAAATCGTCCATGCTGTTCAGATAAACTGTAGTCTTAACCACATGAGAAAGGTCGGTACCTGCTGCCTTCAGGATGTTCTGGGCGTTGGTGAGGCTCTGGCGAGTCTGCTCCTTGATGCCACCCTCTACGAAATTGCCTGTTGCAGGGTCGATAGGAATCTGACCTGATGCAAATACGAAACCGTTTACTTCGATAGCCTGGCTATATGGACCGATAGCTGCAGGCGCATTGTCTGTGTGAATTGCGTTCATAATGATTGATGTTTTATGATTAATAATTTGCAATATATAATTTGACACTTAACATTTAACCCTTAACATTAAATATTATATGATCCAGAGATGGAAGCCCTTCTGCTCCAGGGCACTCTTGATCTCCTTGACGTGGGCAGCGTCGCGGGTCTCCATGGTGACACGGAGCACGCAGGCATTCACCTTGTTGCGGTTGGCAGAACGGTCGTGATGAACTCCCGTGATGTTGCCGCCCAGGTTTGCAATGACGGAGGCTACCTCTACCAGCTCGCCCGGCTTGTCGTCCAGCTCCATTTCGATGGTGCAGAGGCGTCCGCTCTTCACCAATCCACGGTTGATGACACGGTTGAGGATGGTTACGTCGATGTTACCGCCGCTTACCACGCAGATGGTCTTCTTGCCCTTCACCGGCACCTTGTTGTACATCACGGCAGCCACGCTGGCTGCTCCGGCACCTTCAGCCACCATCTTCTCGCTTTCGAGGAGCTTCAGGATGGCTGCGCAGATCTCGTCCTCGCTTACGGTGACGATTTCATCCACATAGTTGGAGCAGGTTTCGAAGGTAAGCTTTCCCGGTTCCTTCACAGCGATGCCGTCGGCTACGGTTGCCACAGATGGCAGTTTCTCCTGCTTGTGGTCGTGGAGGCTCTGAACCATGCTGGCTGCTCCCTCTGCCTGGACTCCATAGACCTTGACGTTAGGGTTGAGCGACTTGATGGCGAAAGCGACTCCCGAAATCAGTCCGCCGCCACCTACCGGTACTACCACAGCTTCTACATCCGGCAGCTGGTCGAGGATTTCCAGTCCGATGGTTCCCTGTCCGGCAATCACCTTCTCGTCATCGAACGGATGCACGAAGGTATAGCCGCACTCATCCTTCAGCTGCAGCGCCTTCTGGTAGGCATCATCATAGACGCCCGGAACCAGGCAGACCTCTGCACCCAGGCGCTTGGTGGCCTCTACCTTGGAAATAGGGGCGCCCTCGGGCAGGCAGATGAGGCTCTTCACTCCCATGGCGGTAGCGCCGAGAGCCACACCCTGTGCGTGGTTGCCTGCCGAACAGGCAATCACACCTTTCTCCTTCTCTTCCTGAGAGAGTTGGGAAATCTTATAGTATGCACCTCGAATCTTGAACGACCCCGTCTTCTGGAGGCATTCCGGTTTCAGATAAACATCACTATCTGGGTTGATTCTTGGTGTATGAACCAGCTCAGTTTTTCTAATCACGTGGCTCAGCACGAAGCGGGCCTTGTAGAAATCGTCAAGTTGTAACATAATCGTTGATATGCTTTAATTCTGTAGTCTGTCAGGATGATAGTTCCTGAGTGATTTTGCCTGCAAAGGTACTTTAAAAGGAAGAAAACACAAAATATTTCAATTTAATTTTTGTTATTCCCGTCAAGTTTCCTTAGTGGTTGGAGTAAGTATGTGGGGCGATTGCCTGCTACATACCGAAATGCTCCAGCGCCGCAGCTACGCCATCTTCCTCGTTCGAGAGGGTGATGTAGTCGGCTTCGGCTCTTACTTCCGGGGCGGCATTCGCCATGGCTACTCCCATACCGGCAAGCTTGAGCATGCTCAGGTCGTTGTAGCCGTCGCCGAAGGCAATCATATCGGCAGGGGTGAGATTGATCTTCGCCAGGAGTCTTCTCAGCGACTGCGCCTTGTCGATTCCCTTAGGCACCAGTTCGAGGAAGAATGGGGCTGAGCGGAAGACGTCCATCTTATCGCCCACCATATCCAGCAGTTCCTGTTCAGCCTTGAGCATATCCGAAGGGTCGCCCGTCATGAGGAGCTTGGTAGGATGAGGCTCCAGGGCATCGAGCAGATTCTCTACCTTGCGGATGTTCATCTTGTTGATGCGCGATTCTTCCTTCACATACTGATCGTCTGGCATTTCGGTGATGATTTCATTGCCGGCGTATCCCAGCAGGGCATGTTTTTTTTCTCTCGCATACCTATATAATATAGGGATTACCTCATCTGGCAGAAACTGGGTGAAGAGTTTCTCGCCGGTCTGGGCATTCACGATGTTGCCACCATTATAGGAAAGGATGTAGCCCCCTCGCTTCTGCAGTTCCAGGCATTTTGCCACCGGCTCGATGCCGTAGGTAGGGCGACCGGATGCAAGGATGATGACGGCTCCCTCGCTTGCAGCCTTGAGGAGAGCTTCACGAGTTTTTGGGGTGACCACCTTCTCGTGGTTGGTCAGGGTGCCATCCAAATCCAGGGCGATGGCACGGTAAGGAATCTGTTTTGCTTTTTCCATTGTTCTATGTGATTCTTTGTTTTTTATGCGTGCAAAGATACAATAATATTCTGAAAAATGGGAAGTAAAGTGTATTTTTGCTAATTTTGTTCCCAAAAAGGTGGTCATTTGAACGAAATGACTCTGTTTTTATCAGTGCTAAATGGTTTTTGAACGATTAGTGCCTATCTTTTATTGTTTGATATACACTATATTCGAAAATTATTGTTATCTTTGCACCGCAAATCATATAACAATAATAAATTTTAAACCTATCAATATGAAGAGATTTATTTCTGCAGTATTGCTTTCTGCAGCCGTAGCTATGCCTACGATGGCGCAGAAGCAGAAGACATTGGGCAATGGCTATCCATTCACTCAAGTACCATTCACCAGTGTGAAGATTTCACAGAACACCTTCTGGGGTGCCCGACTGAAGGCTGCCCGAGAGGTAACCGTGCCATTGGCTTTCAGCAAGTGTGAGAGCGAGCACCGTTACAAGAACTTCGAGATGGCTGCCTATACCCTGCAGCATCCTAACCATCCGGGTTTGAACACTAAGGAGTGGGATGTGAGCAAGTTCATGGGCTTCTCTTTCGATGATACCGATGTTTATAAGACCATCGAAGGTGCCAGCTACATCCTCCAGACTTATCCGGACAAGAAGTTGAAGGCTTATATCGACAGCGTGCTCGATGTGGTAGGTGCGGCACAGGAGCCAGATGGCTATCTCTATACAGCCCGTACCATCAACCCAAAGCATCCACACGGATGGTCGGGAAATAAGCGTTGGGTGAAGGATGAGGATTTGAGCCACGAACTTTACAACCTCGGTCACATGGTAGATGCAGCCTGTGCTCACTATCAGGCTACAGGTAGCACCAAGTTCCTGAACATTGCCAAGCGCTATGCCGATTGTGTGGTAAAGGAAGTAGGACCTAATCCAGGACAGGCTACCATCGTTCCGGGACATCAGATTGCAGAGATGGCTTTGGCTCGTCTCTATACCTTGACCGGTGAGAAGAAGTATCTGGATGAGGCTAAGTATCTGCTCGACTATCGTGGCAAGACTCATATCCGCAACCCATATTCTCAGAGCCAGGCTCCTATTCTGGAGCAGAAAGAGGCGGTAGGTCATGCTGTTCGTGCCGGATATATGTATGCCGGTATTGCCGATGTGGCTGCCCTAACCAAGGATTCTGCCTATATGAAGGTGATCGACCGCATTTTTGAAAACATCGTTGGCAAGAAATACTATCTTACAGGTGGAGTAGGTGCCCGCCATGCAGGTGAGGCATTTGGTGATAACTATGAGTTGCCAAACATGACTGCCTACAACGAGACCTGTGCAGCCATCTCTATGGTTTACCTCTTCGAACGTATGTTCCTCCTTCACGGCGAGAGCAAGTATATCGACTGCATGGAGCGTACCTTATATAATGGTGTCATCTCGGGTATGAGCATGGATGGCGGCAGATTCTTCTATCCAAACCCATTGTCAAGCGATGGCAAGTATAAGTTTAATGCCGATGGCAACACCACCCGCCAGCCTTGGTTCGGATGTGCCTGCTGCCCAAGTAACTTGTGCCGCTTCATCCCTTCTGTTCCAGGTTATCTCTATGGCGTGAAGGACAACAATATCTATGTGAATCTCTTTGCCGGCAATACATCTACCATCAAGGTGAATGGCAAGGATGTGGTTCTGGAGGAGACTACCGAGTATCCTTGGAACGGCGATATCAAGATTGCTGTGAAGAAGAGCGGCGTAAAGAAAGCCAACCTCCTGGTCCGTATTCCTGGATGGGTTCGCAACCAGGTGGTGCCTAGCGATCTTTACAAATATAGCGATGCAGAGAAGCCTGCTTATAGTGTAACCGTGAATGGCAAGGCTGTAGAGGCTGACCTCGATGCCAACAAGGGTTATCTCCCAGTCAAGAACATCAAGAAGGGCGATGTCATCCGCATCCACTTCGATATGCCTGTACGTACTGTAGTTGCTAATGGCAAGGTTGCAGATGATAAGGGTAAGGTTGCCGTAGAGCGTGGACCGTTGGTTTATTGCGCTGAGGCTGTGGATAACCAGAACGAGCCAGTACTCCGTGCCGTAATGGCCAAGAAGCCTGCATTCTCGCTGGTAGATAACTACAGCATCGAGAATACAGAGACTAAGGGCGCTCCTGCCTTCTCTGTAAAGGCTATCCAGACCTCTTCTCAGGTGCTCGACCAGGCTGCTGATGGCACCGTTTCTGTCAAGAACCAGAAACTCACCCTGATTCCTTACTATGCCTGGAATCATCGTGGTGCCAACCAGATGAATGTCTGGTTCTATCAGAACTTGAATGCTTTGGATAAATAATTTGCAGTTTTATAAAATAAGAAAGCCTGGCAACCGTCATTGCCAGGCTTTCTTGTTAATATAGGTTAATTCCATTAAGAAAAACACTTCTTTTCCGTTTATGTTGTAGTTTTGAACAAATAAAGCAAAAGAGAGCTAATGACAGAGAATGAATTCATCCATATCGTTCCGCAGTTGCGGCAGATAACCTTGCAGATCAGTCAAGGTTATGGTGTTGGCTGCGATGAGGCTGAGGATATCGCACAGGATGCGATGCTCAAGCTCTGGGCCATCAAGGATGATATTCAGTCTGCTGCTCATGCCAAAGGTTCGATGGGTTGCATCGCCAAGCATCTTTGCATCGACTTCTTTCGCAAGCGGAAGATGATTTCGATAGATGCCCAGCCTTTCGATAAGTCGCCTAGCCACTATGCGCCGCCCGATGTGGAAGTGGAAAACTCGGAGAACGAGCTGTGGCTGCAAAAACGCCTCAAGGCTCTGCCCTCCAACCAATATCAGGTGCTTTATCTGCGACAGGTAGAGAAGAAAAGCTTTGAGGAAATAGCGCAAATCGTGGGCATCACCCCTGAATCTGTATCCGTCTTGCTTTCGAGGGCAAGAAAGCAGATGTTGCAGGAAATCAGAAAAAGATGTCGATAGCCCTTATATATAAAATAGGTATAATCAATAAAGGAGGAAACTGGATATGAACGAAAAAGAAAAGGACATACGACTGTTGCTCGACCGGTTTATGGCTGGTGAGACTTCTCTGGAAGAGGAGGCTCTGCTAGGGGAGTGGTTTCGTCAGCATCCCGATGTGAGCGATGACCTGAAGGAATACCAGATGATGTTTGGATATTTCGACGAGGGTATGCCTCTTGACCATGAGGCGGAGGAGCATGTAGAAAATGCTCATCCAAAGGCTAAGGCACGAATGCGCCGCCTATGGTTGCCGATAGGTATGGCTGCATCCATCGCCCTGCTCTTTGTGATTGCCATTCCTCGGATAGGTCAACAGACAGGGCATCGGGACGATTCGAAGATGGCTCAACTCGATGGCAGAACGACTCAGGAGGATGTTGATTCTGCTGTTGTTCACAAGGAAAAAACGACAGATGACAATCTCTTCATGCCTGAAAAGATAAAAAAGTCGGGTGATTCCGTATCTCCCAAGACAAGGAAGCACAAGCAGAGGAAATATCGTCAGCATCTGTTTGCTCCTGCTCCTCCAAAGCTTTGGATAGCTCAGAATATTGCTACCGATTCTCTGTTGGCTGAGCCGGAAAAACTTGCCGATGAACATCTCCGGGAGATGGAGGCACAGCAGAACGAAATGTTCTTCAAACTCTATCTCGTCGATGCTCTTCAGACCCAGTCGCTCAATGCCGAAATTGCCAGAGCCTCGTTCGAAAGCGAGGAGAATGTGCATGATGAGGACCATGTGAGTGATGACCAGGAGGTTTATTAACAAGAAACAATTAAAAAGAAGAAGGATATGAAAACAACTTTTAAATTAGCATTTGTGGCTTGCCTGATGATGCTCTCTTCGGCTTGCCATGCCCAGGAGCCTATACCGGCTATCGACCAGGCTTTTGATGTATTCGCACAGGATTTGTTGAAAGGCGACTTTGTTACTTCTTCCTCTATGAATACCTATAATATTGGTATGATGAAGGGATTTGAGTTCGCTATTCCTGAGAGAAAGCAGAAAATGGTGGATACCTTTCAAAAGGCTTTATTGAGCAATAGTCGCCTCGCTTATATTAGTTTTACCAAGAAAGCGGGTTCTGCCAGCATTGAGACGAATCGGGTGGGATATGGCAATAACAATTCCACGACCTACTAGTTTGGTACTCATAAGGACCGCAACTATAACCTGCAGTATATCCGTGACCGCAAGGATTCTACCATGCGATATGTTTATGCCTTGGTATGGTATCCGGGAAAGGATGATATGGTATTGGGCAGTGTCTATAAGTTCTACTCCAAGGATCCGCAAGCTTATAAGGTGTCATTATCTTATAAGATGAATGCTGTTCAAGGTTTGGATTCTCTTGTTTCCCTAGGCAGCATCAAGTATAACAGGAATCTGGCTCGCAGTTATGACTTGGAGATGACTCCGCCAAAGGATGCAGCAGAGTTTATGGTGCAACTCAACACGCTCCGTGCTGCCTTTAAGAATGCCAATGACCAATACCCTTATTTGGGAGATCAGGTAACTCGACGTACCCTCCAGACGGGTGTAGCCAACAAGATTGTCAAGCTCTGTAAGGGCTATGGCAAGTTGCTGAATGCCGATGAGAAGAAATTCTGCGCCACTTCGCTGAATAAGATGAAGAAGGATACAGACGATGAATATCTGCAGAGTCTTCTGGAACTGACTGCCAATTCTTTGAGAAAGTAGTCTGTTCTGGGTGTATAAACAGAGGAAAATGTGAAACTCTCTCTCGTAAAATACCGCTTTAAAGCGATATTTTCTCTAAGATTATCTTTTTCTAGACTTCGGTCTTGTTATAATTTCGTAACTTTGTACGCAAAAAGTAAACGATATGACTAAGAAATTGATAATGATATTAGGCTTGGTGCTTTCATCCATGTTGATGAAAGCCCAGGCTTTTTTTGTGCCTTTCCCGAAGGCTGGCGACAAGTATTGGCAGAAGCAGGTGCCTGTGGCGATGCGCAACGACTATATCCGATTGGGCAATCTCTATCAGAAGAAACCTTGGAATGCCATTCCTGCTGAAACTTTTGCCGAGTTCCGAACCAATGGTAACCGCACCCGATACGAGGAGGCTAGCTTTGGTATCAGAAAACAGTTTGTCTGTCTGGTGATGGCTGAGATTATGCAGGGTAGAGGACGGTTTCTGCCTTCCATCCGCAAGGGCTTACATTATTTTATAGAGAAGGAATCCTGGTGGGGAATCCCGGCGCATTATCCGAAAGACCATCCTGAAAAGGATATCCAGCCGGTGGATCTCTTCAATGCAGAGACGGCAGGCATGCTTGCCTGGACTCTCTATATGCTGGAAGATGAAATCAACAGGAAGGAAAAGGGACTCTGCGATCAGGTGAGAAGCGAGATAGATCGCCGATTCCTAAAGCCGGTATTGAATCAGCCGCAGGGGTGGAAGAACAATGCCAACAACTGGAATACCTGGATTACGAGCAACTGGTTACAGACTGTGCTCATCTGCGAGCAGGATGCCAAGCAGCGAGATGCGGCCTTCAAGGGAGTGCAGCAATGTCTGCGAACCTTTCTGAAGGGTTATCCCGATGATGGCGGTTGCGAGGAAGGCGTCAGCTATTGGGACTGTGCCGGAGCTTCGTTCTTCGAATCGCTCTATTTCATGCAGTTTGCCCCTAAGCAGGCGGTTCTGACATTGACTGATGCTCAGAAGAAAAAGGTGGAGAATATGGGTAGGTTCATCACTACGATGTATATCGACGATCTTACCTTCGTGAATTTCTCGGATGCCCAGGCTCAGAATGTTCCGAACATCAACATCCTCTTTCCTTATGGAGCCTATCTCCAGAACCTGCAGATGATGCAGTTGGCAGCTTATGTGGGCAAGAAATACCAATATACCCTCAAGCCTTCTACGCTCTTCCTGAAATCGGGTAACTATCCGAAGCTGGGCAGGGAACTGATGCTCCTCTCCATGCTGCCGAAGTATCAGGCAACAGCAGCTGTAGAGCCAAAGACGGAAGATGCTTATCTGGTAAATTCCCAGATTATGGTGGCGAGCAACAAGAACTGGTTTGTGGCGGCGAAAGGCGGTAACAATGCCGAGAGCCATAACCATAACGACATCGGTAACTTTATTGTCTATCACAACAATCAGCCGGTGGTCATCGACCTGGGGCGTGATACCTATACCTCCAAATCGTTCAGCAACCAGCGTTTTGAACTGATGAACTGCCGTTCGGCTTATCACAACGTTCCCATCATCAATGGTCTGGAGCAGAAGGATGGCAGGAAGTATCGTGCCGACAAGGTGAGCCATGTATTCAGCGAGGGCATCTCTTCTCTTACCCTGAATCTCGAAAAGGCTTACACCGAGGCGGCGCATGTGGAGAAATGGCAGCGTACCATCGCCCTGGACAGAGAATATAACTGGGTAGAAGTAACCGAACAGTACAAGCTCGATTCCCTGCAGATAGAGAAGGACCGACTGAACGGTCAGGTATTCGATAACCGGATTGTCCTGATGGCGTATGGCAAGCCGGTGGTGCAGAAGGCAGGCAGAATCCTCCTGCAAGGTGGTATGGTTTGTCTGGAATATGATGCGCAGTATCTTTCGGCATCCGTAGAAAAGGTGCAGATGACGGATGGCATCATGAAGACACTGTGGAAGGATAACATCTATCGCATCATTCTGCGACTGAACGATAACTATCCGATGGCAAAAGTGAAATACCGGTTCGTAGGAACGAGATAAGAATAAAGCCTTCTATCGTCAGATTGCCGTTGCAATCGATGATAGAAGGCTTCTTATTTAATAACTAAAAATTAATCCCATTCAGGATTCTGCTTCAAGACACCCTGTGACAAGTCGATTTCCTTCAGAGGAATAGCCCACAGGTAATCGCGGTTAGGATTGAACTTGCGAGTCTCTATCAGAATCTTCTTTCCGTCAGGATCGATGCCATAAACAGGCTTGGTAACATCTTTCTCTGTTGTCCTGTAGCTGCGGGTGTCGAAGAGATGGATACCCTCGAATGCCAATTCCAGACGGCGCTCCAGGCGGATGGCATCGCGCATCTGATCCTTGCTGAGACCCTCTTCCAAACCAGGAAGGTTCACACGCTTGCGAATCTGATTCACTGCATCATAAACCTTGGCATCTGGAGCTGAAAGGTTCTCATTGCGAGCCTCGGCATAAGTGAGAAGCACCTCGGCATAGCGGATATAGATGAAGTTGGTCCAGTCGTAATTCGGGATTCCATAGTTATCTGGATTGATGTACTTGCGCATGCAGTATCCCGTACGGGTATGGTTACCATCACCCATCGAATTATTATTAAATGTCATCGGACCGCAGGTGGTTCCTGGCCAGAAGATAGAATAAGCCAATCGTGGATCGCGGTTCTCGAATGGCTTGGCTGGGTTGTAGAGTGGAGACTCTGCGATAGACTTGCCATCGGTACATGGATAGGCATCTACCATATCCTGTGTAGGAGACAAAGCCTCCCAACCACCAAAGTCAACTGGTGAGAAGAACAGGCCGATTACGCTACCCTCGTTGCCATTCTTAGGATTCTCGACATACTCGCGGTCGAAGAGAATCTCGTTGCAGGTTTCTGCTACAGGCAGGAACAGGTCGCCGTAGTTAGGGTACAGACCAAACTTACCGGTCTGCATCACCTGCTCGGCAGCAGCTTCAGCCACATCGTACTTGTGGTTGTAGAAAGCCATACGCGCCTTCAGGGCGTAGCAAGCACCGGCACTAGCCTTACCATGGTCGGCTGCAGTACGGATTTCTGGCAGATTAGGAGCCGCCTTATCCAGCAGCTTCACCACGTAATCGTAGGTCTCATCTGCAGAACTGCGGGCTGGTAACTTTTCATTCAACTGTAATGGATGATCCAAAATAGGCACACCGCCCATATACTTCCACAGGTTGTGGTAAGCGAAAGCCTCGAGGAACTGCACCTCGGCAGTGAGCTGCGCCTTTTCCTTCTCGTTCATGGAAACTTCTCCGATGTGCTCGTAGAATATCTGGCAGCGGCGGATGGTCTCGTAAGCTGCCTGCCAGAGCTGCAGGAAGTGAGGGTTGCTCGATACGGCTGTACCGGCTGACAAGACTCCCTGCTCAGCACCTACGTGAACCGGGATGGCATTGTCGGTATAGCAGTCGGTCATAATCGTATGATTCTCAGGTTCTATCAGATAGAGGTAGATACCTGTTGCATATTTGGTTGCATCATCCGCAGTCTTCCAGAAAGATACGTCAGACAGCTGGTCTTTTGGGTTTCTCTCCAGGAAGCTATCGTTGCAAGAACTCAATCCCAGACCGCAGGCAAGGATCAGTCCACTCAAAAAATGATATTTCAATTTCATAATCTACTCGTTTTTAAAAGGTTACATTAACTCCGAATGAATAATTTCTTGTAAGAGGATAGTAGTTACCTGATACTGCCTCTGGATCTACGCCGTCGAAGCTGGTGATGGTAAACAGGTTGTCGATACTACTGTATATTCTCAATCGGCTAATGCCATATTTGGATGTCAGCTGCTTAGGAAGGGTATAACCCACCTGCAGGTTTCTCAACTTGGCATAAGATGCATCCTGTACCCAGAAGCTGGAAGTTACTCGGTTCTTGGAATCCTTCATTGACAAGCGTGGGTAAGAGGCATTCGGATTAGGATTGCTCTCGGTCCAGCGGTCCATGTGAATCTCGTTCACCTTACCGCCATTGTAGAATGCATATCTGATTTCTGCCACTGGCATACCCTTTACGTCGGCTGCACCCTGGAGCAAGGCACTCATGTCGAAGTCCTTGTACTGAACAGAGAAGTTCAGACCGAAGTTGATCTTTGGGAAGTAAGAACCCAATACCTTACGGTCGCGGCTATCTACTGTACCGGAACCATCCAGGTCGCAATACTTCAAATCACCTGGCTTTGGAGTACCTGTAGCCTGAGGAACATGAGCCTTTACGTCGGCTTCATCCTTGAAGATGCCATCGCATACGTAGCCATAGTAAGCCCACAATGGGTCGCCTACCGACTGTCCTGGAGTGTCACCACCCTTCAGGTCGAGAATCTTGGTAGATACACGGCTGAAGTTGGCGCCTACATTGTAGGTCCAGTCACCGATGCGGTTGTTATGACCCACCTGCACCTCGAAACCGGAGTTGCGAACCTTTCCGGCATTCTGCATAGGAGCACCTACACCCAGTGTATAAGGGATAGGCAACTTCAGGAGGATGTCGCGGGTTTCCTTATGGAAATAGTCGAAGCCGAAGGTCAGCTTGTTGCCCAGGAAGGTGGCATCGATACCGAAGTCATACTGGCTGGTCTTCTCCCAGGTCAGGTCTCGGTTAGCCATGGTGCTGGCGATGGAGATACCTGGATACAGGGTGTTGCCGAAGCTGTAGTCGTAGCCATACTCGTAGGTGGTCTGGTAAGGATAGTTAGAGCTAACGGTATCCTGGTTACCCAGGAGACCCCATGAACCGCGGAGCTTCAGGTTATCTACCCAAGAAACATTAAACCAGGATTCCTCTGAGATTCTCCATCCTACAGAGAATGATGGGAAGGCACCGAAGCGCTTGTTCTTTGGGAAACGGGAAGTTCCGTCATAGCGAAGGTTTGCCTCGAACAGGTAACGGTCATCGTATGAATAGTTCAGACGGCCGAATACGGAACGGAGAGAGTATTCTGTCTCTGTACCGTATGTGGTCTGAGTAGTCACTTCACCGGCATTGATCTGGTCGAGTGTATTTGAGTTAGGCAGGTTCTTTCGTGAAGCCTGCAGATAGCGCATCTGGTTGTAAATCTGAGAGTAACCCAGCAATGCGCCTACAGTATGCTTACCGAAGGTCTTGTTGTAGTCCAGGTATGCCTGGAGGTTCAGTTCCACCTTCTTGGCGTCATACTCTGTCAGCTGGTTCTGGGTTGTCTTGACAGGAGTATCAGAATCTGCTGTGTAGAAACTCTGGGTATATAAATGGGTAGGATTATCCAGCAGGTTGAATGTGGTGGCAGCAATACCACGCAACTTCAAGCCGTCGATGATGTCGAGATCCATTCCCAGGCTACCCTGGAAGTTGTTGTTGATCTGCTTGCTGGTTCCGCCGTTTCGGGCTGAAGCTACAGAGTTATGCTCGTTCTTGAACAGGGCGTAGTTGCCGTTCTTGAACTGGATAGGAGTTACCGGAGTCTCGCGGAATGCGTAGTGCATCAGGTTGTCGATGCCTTCTGCTGGAGCAGTCATCACGCTGCGATATACTGCCATGTTGGTAGTAACCTTCAGGCGCTTGTTGATGTAAGCCTCCAGGTTGGCACGTACATTGAACTTGTTGTAGTTGGTATTCTCTATCAAACCGTCCTTGTCGTGGTAGTTGATAGCCAGAGAGTAGGTAATCTTGTCGCTACCGCCCTTGATGCTCAGGTGATGGTTGTGGAAGAGTCCGTTTTCGCTCAGCAAGGTACCCAACCAGTCGGAGTTGGCATAATGATCCGGGTCAGAACCATCCTTGAATTTCTTCAGGGCATCCTGACTGTAAGGCTCGTTCAATCCGTCGTTTCTGTATGCTTCGTTCATCAGGGTTGCATAGTCGTAAGAATCGAGGAACTTAGGCATTCGGGTTGCACTCTGCCAACCTACGTATCCGTCATAGGAAACGATGGCTCTGCCACGTGAACCCTTCTTGGTGGTAATCAGAATCACACCATTTGCTGCACGCACACCATAGATGGCAGAAGCCGCAGCATCCTTCAGGATAGAGATGTTCTCGATATCGTTAGGATCCACGCTGCTCATGGTAGATTCCACACCGTCGATGACAACCATTGCACTGGCGTTACCCATGGTTCCGAGACCACGGACACGCAGCAGACCGCTGTCAGCACCCGGCTGACCGCTGTTCTGGATAACGGTAACACCCGGCATCTGACCAGCCAGCATGTTGGTTACGTTGGCGCTGGTACGGTTGACCAGCTTATCTGATGAAATGGTGGCAATAGCACCTGTGAGGTTTACTTTCTTTTGAGTACCATAACCTACAACAACGATTTCTTCGATAGCTTCGGTATCTTCCTTCAATTCGATGTTGTACTCATTGGTAGAGCCTACGGTTACGAGGATGTCTTTGAAACCGATATAGGAAATCTTGAGCTTGACACCCGGACGTGCATTCAGAGTGAAATGACCGTCCAGATCGGTGATGGCAGCATTGGTTGTACCCACTTCGAGCACGGTTGCACCAATTACAGGCACACCATGGCTATCGGTTACGGTACCCGAAATCTGCTTGCCTTTCTGCTGGGTAGCCAGTTCAGTTGCAGTAGATGCATTTGAAGGCATAGGAAAAGCGATTCCACCCAAAAAGAACATACACGCACACAGAGAATAGCTTCTGAGAAGCCTTAAATTCTCCTTCTGTTTTTTCTTCTCGTTCTTCATATCATAAAGTTTAGAGTTTTTAGAGCCCCTTTTTATTGGGACTGCAAAATTGTTATATTATAGATAGGTAAAATTTGAACCAGTGAGGGCTGATCATGCCAAGTCGTTTAGAGATGTAGGTCTGTCCTTCGTGGTTTTAAATTACGTTTAAGTGGGCGCAAATATACACAAAACTTTCGTTCTTTTTGCATTTTTATGTAGAAAATGTCTTTGAATAGGCTATATTTAACGTTTTGTAACATAAAAGTGTCTTTCTCAATTACTCTTTCCTCATTCATCGTAACAATAGTCAAATTAGAGCATTTGAGTTCTCCCACATCATATTGGGTATTACGTGTAAGGTAAGGACGGGAAAGCAGAATATCCCGTTCCTTTTTCTGGTTATTGATAATTGTTCTCATTTCTCTTCAGATGAATTGATTAAACCGGGGCAAAGATACAAAAAATATTCAATATATCATTCGTATTGAATAAAAAAGTACTGATTTTATTCAATACGATGGATAAAATGAATAAAATCAGTACTTTCAGTTACTTTTTTCCAAATCTGTATCCTATGGAAATCATTTCATAACGAGGGATGCAATTGTATGTCGCCTCAGTCAACTCCTGTTCGTAAAATCCATTATCGAAATTAGTCAACTGATGGAATATGTCATAGGCCTTACATTGAACGGTAATCTTACCTTTCAAGAATGTCTTATACAAGGAAATGTTACTTACAACTCTTGTCTTATTGATTTCCTCTAATTTATAACCTTTACGCGTCAAGGAGGTCAAGTCACCGGAGAACTTAATATCCCATGGCAGGCGACATGCAAGATTAAAACCATACCTTATGTCCCAGGCTTCGTAATTAATGGAATTCAGCTTGTTTCTTGTACTATTATAGCTAAAACCTGCATTTAATTTCAACGTTAACTCCTTGTGCTGAAAGACTAATCTAGCTGTTTCATCAATGATATCTCGCTTTTTTTTGCTAGTCTGAAGACCTTCATTCATATGTCCAGACATAAGAGTTGTAACATCTTTCCTGTAAACAATTTCATTGTTGATATTCCATGCCCTCGATTTTCCCAATCCCTTTTCAACATAGAAACGATTCCATGATGCCCAATTCCCTTTCACGTTCTGGGGAATTACAAGAGAGTTACCATTCTTATCATCGTACAATGAACACATTATTATCGAGTTAAGCATAAACTGAGATTGTGAAGAAAAGTTTATATCCCACTGGCGTTCAGTATTATGCCATGCATAGGTAAACTGATAATCGTACATCGATTCTTTTTTCAATCTACTATTACCGGTTGACATCACTAGCGGATGAGATGAATCTATAGTTTCAACCAAGTTTAACACTGATGGTTTGCGATAGGATTCCAATTTGTTGAAGAAATGAATCCTGGAATTTTTTCCCTGCCATTTGAGTCGGAATCTTGGACACAGATCAACATAACTCCTCGTAAGAGTAGTATCTACCGAAGAGTTACTATAACTCATATTCTTGCTAAGCATACGCACATCAAAGCCCGCTATCAATTGCCACTTACCCTTTTTATACTCCCAGTTTACCATAGGCTTATGCTCCCTGGACAGGCTGTTGGAATGATAGCTATTGGCATCATACAGATCATCCAAGGTACGCTGACGTGAAACAGACTCGTTATCCTGGGTATAACGATATCCGATTTCCAGACTCGTATTATTCAAGAAGTTGAAATGATAAAAGCCTTCCAATGTATATGAATAAGATTTCGTCTTGGTGTTATCATTGGCTACATAAGAGACAATAGAATCATTTACCGGGAGATAATAGGTTATATGACTATTCTCTCCTAGTTTTTGGTTATTGTCTGAGTATGAAGCATCGGCATGAAAAATGAGATCATCGCCCCAGGCCAAGGCTTGCGACATTTCTATATTTTCACGAAGTCTAAAATTATGTGCTCTGTTATTCGCCTTATTGATAGAATAATTCTGCAAATAGTCAAAGGCATTTCTGCCACCTTCATCTATAGCATCAAAAAGCTGCAACACTGAAGAATTTGATGGTATATCCTTATCAAACAGCGCATATTTGTTCAAGTCATTATTTTTGCTCCTGCCATAATCCACCATAGTCTGAAATTGAAAATAGGAAATACCCATCTTCGTGACCTTGTTATTCAAACTAAAGGAAGAATTCCTGCTGTCATTTAAATTCTGAAATATTTTATTGATGTTTGTCTGAGGCAATATGCTGATCTGTTTTTTTTGCTCATCCAAATCTACGCCTTGCCATTGAGCAGCCAAATCTGTAGAAACGTAAAAAGTTCCACCAGTTTTCTCTGCAATAGTACTCACGCCAACTTTTTTAGTGTTCATAATTGATTTTGGGCTGTCTGAATCCCAAAATGATCCTTCGCTACCAGGCACGCTCGACTGATTGACGTTGTTAAGGTTAGCATATGCAGAAACATTTACAGAACCTTTCATATACCCATCAAATCCTCTTACCTGCCATCTGTCATTAGTACCGACACCTGCTTCTATATTTCCGAAATTATTTTGGCTATATTCCTTTTTCAAGAGAACATCCATCACATAGTCTTTCAAGTCTGTCTTTGTATTCAGGTTGCGATTCTTTTCTTTACTCTGCTCAAAGACTTTAAGATTTTTTACCGTATAATACGGCATATTCTCCAACAAAGCCAGATTATTTCCCTTAAACAACTGTTTGCCATTTAAAGTAAGGTAATCTATTTTCTGATCATTAATAAAGATTTCTCCATTGGCTTCAATTCTTGCACCCGGCATCTGCCTGATCAACTCATCAAGCATGGAACCTTCCGGCAGGTTGAATGCGTCTGCATTATACACCAAGGTATCTCCTTTGTGAAAGAACTTGATTCTGGTAGCACGCACGGTTACCTCACCCAACTCATTATCACCAGTCAGGCTATGTTTAGGCTTAAGCCTTACCAGTTTTATAGCTGGAATCCACAGCCGTAAGACTCTTGCCGTATGCTTTAATTTGTAATTGGTCGTAATAGACTTGTAGCCTTCACAATCTACCTTTATGATATATGATTCAACCTTAGCAGGAACTTTGAAGGAAAAAGAAGAAGAAACCATATAACCAGAAGGACGGCGATTTCTCACAGACATTGTATCTATAACAGTACTGTCTGTTGACATCAATGTTACTTTAGCCTTTTCCAAACCATAATCAGTAAAAGAATCCATCACAAAGCCAAACAACTCTATCGTTCTACCAGCAGGCTGAGCGACGGCTATTAAGTTCATTACACAAAAGGTAAAAACCAACAATATTTTGAAGTTTATATGTTTCATCTTATCAATTTTAATTAATACACATGCTTGTTAGTTCTCTATCGTAGCAAGGTCTGTCGGCAAAGCCAAAGTATCTGATTAAGGAAAATGGGCATAACCGATACCAACAACCTTATAACTTCATTTTTGGGAGCAAAGATATAAAAAATAAAGTTACGAGACGATTTTTTGGTTATATTTTTTCACGCGACACTTTTTTAAACATAGCTTAATATGCTGTAGATAAGAAGTTTACACATCATATTACATTTTTTACACTGATGGCTATTATATCCTCCAGATATTGGCATCAAGGGTTTTGGCTCCGCTTTTACCAAATAGTTTGCTGTTGATTTTCGAACGGATATTGGTTATTTGCTGCGCCCCGACACCCAATAAAAGTGACAGTTCAGAAGGGATAAAATGTAGTTTTACCAATATGGCTACAAGATATTCCCTGTCTGTTAATCCTTTGCTCGGAGCAGAAATGAAGCGAATGAAATCAGGCTGTTGCTTTTCGACCAATGATTTCAACTTTTCCCATTCACTATCTGAGATCTTGCAATTCACTCCATTTGCCTGCGCATGGAAATGATTCACCAGTTCATTATCAAGCAAGCTAATCTCCGTCATCCAGTTCTCATTTTCACCAACCTGATGAAAAGAATTCAGAGCCAGATTCATCTGCTGGATTTCCTGTTCTTTCTTCTGCCTATATTGTTCAAAATTATTTTCTATCATTTTCAAATCGGCAACAGAACGTTTATACTCATCAAGCACCTTATTATAGTCTGCGTTTATTCCAGCCAATACAGCCTTTCTCCGCTTCATCTGCTTGCGTATGTATAAAAAGACAACAACAGCAACAAAAATCAAGACAACGACACCCAAAGCCATAGATAACCACAGCAGCTGATTCTCCGTCTGTGCTTTCAAAGCTCGCTGCTGGTAATGCTGATAATCATACATGGATTGTATATTATACATAGACTCCACAGTGCTATGCCTATAGGAAGAATCATTGGCATTGACAAACAGCTGGGCATACTTGGATATGGAATCAGGAATCCCCTTGAGCTGATAAGCAGTATGTAATCCTCCATAAGCCGCCTCTTTATGTGTAAAAGTAATATGGTCTGCCGTAAGAATCTTATGGAAATAGCCAATTCCCTCATCCACCTTGCCTATGCCGCAATAATATCTACCTATATTATAATATAAGAGTTCACTACCTCTACGAACCTGACTTGGGGTAATAAACTGATCTGCTTTTTGCCGCATCATCTGGATATAATAACCAGCACGCTTATAGTCTTTCCTGTTAATATAGACATCTATGATAGCATTCAAACCATGATACATTTCTGAACCCAGCGCGTTTTTCATGCAGAAATGATGAGCATTGAGGGAAATACTCAAGACTGAATCCGAATTTCCCAAATTATAATAACCGCTGGCTTGCGTACGATAAGCAGCAACTGCAGCCAATGTATCCTTAGCCAACCAGGCATATTTAGCAGCAAGTCTTGTTTCCTTTATCGTCATCAGAGGGGAAGATCCTACACTATACAAATCTCCCATAGCGCCATGAATCCTAGACAACAAGGCATAATCACACGAAGCACTCGTGGTATCAGCCAATTCCACTGCCTTATTGTAGTTATCGAGAGAAGCAGGGGCATCCTGCAGATCCCGATACACACAGCCTAAAAGATAATATGCCAGCATTCGCTCATTCACAGAGCCGTGCCTGTCGTAATAGGCAACCACCCGCTTCATCACGCTATCTGTGGTAAAATCCACAAAGCTCTTGTTCATCGCCTTGGCATAAATTAGATCATAATGCATCTGTTGTGCCTTGCTCATATCAGGCTTCTGCGCCTTTAGACTATCAAGCATGGCTAAGGCTGTCTGTGCCGAATCCTGACAGACATCCATCAAACTATCAGCACTTGCCATCTTGGAATCCACAACACGATTTCCGCCACATGAAACCAGCAGAAACAAAACGGTTATGATAACGATTTGCAAAAAATTATAAGTTGTCTTTCTTTTCATCATTGCATATTTCTTGTCGAGTAAGTGGAGGGAATTTCACCCACCCTTCTCTCGGAACCGTGCTTGAAAGTCTCCCTTCACACGGCTCTTTGCACTTACTCTTTATTAATTTTATTACTCCTATTACAAAGGCTGCTTCATTCATTGGCTCATTCTCCATTTCCTGGAGTTGGACTTTGAATTTGGCTAAGTACGCTCCCCCTTCGCTCCATCCCCATTACAGAGACTTGATAGAATCTATCAAATATAGCCAATATCGGACGTCATTCTGTCTCAGGACACACTTTTGGGAGCAAAGATATAAAAAATAAAGTTGCGAGACGAATATTTTGGTTATATATTTTATACCCAGTACTGCATCCATTACAACTTAACATACTACAGATAAGAAACTTACATATCATATTACATTTTTTACACTGATGGCTATCATATCCTCCATAGATTGGCATCAAGGGTTTTGGCTCCGCTTTTACCAAATAGCTTGCTGTTGATTTTCGAACGGATATTGGTTATTTGCTGCGCCCCGACACCCAATAAAAGAGACATCTCAGAAGGGATAAAATGTAGTTTTACCAATATGGCTACAAGATATTCCCACACTGCGTTTATCTTCTTCTAATGGAAATAGTATTTACTGCACGATCAATATGTTTTTATCATTAGGGAAAATCTTCGTTCAGCGACGTTGAATGTGTGTTCAACGTCGTTGAATGTACGTTCAAAGCTTTTGAACGGCGGTTCAACGTCGCTGAACGTAGATTTTCCCTAATAACAATTACTTTTTCTTCTAGGCTTTTGGAGTTTTTAGATACGGAATAAGTCATCCATTGTGATAACTCGGTGCGTTATAGTAATGGAACCATATATAAAGGTAAATACTCGATACCGTTTTCTATTTTCAGATCTGCTGCATGAATAACGTATGGAGTCGCTAAATACTTATCGTATTTTTTTATACATTTAGTCAGCGAGGTCGTGGTGTACCTTACAGTGGATTTTACTTCTATAGGAGATATGTTGTGCCGAGATGTGGTCTTGCTTTTGGCAATGAGAAAATCAATCTCCATCCTAGAATCTTTGTCTTCTCTGTCATTGTTAGAGTAGAAAAACAGATGATGACCTGAGGCTTTGAGCATCTGAGCAACAATGTTTTCAATGAGCATACCTGAGTTCATTTCGAGTTTGTCCTTCAGTATCTTTTGATATAACTCTTCGGATATGATGCCTCGTTCGTCAAAAGCGTGACTGATAAGCAATCCTGTGTCTGCCATATAGCATTTCAGAGTTGAGTCTTCTCTTTTTAGATTAAGTCCGATACTCGGTTCTGTCGTGTTGTAACACGTATTGATAATCATGGCATCTTTTAGCCACAGAAAAGCACTGTCGTAATCACGCATTCTAGCATCCTTGCTTAAATCTGCCAACTTGAACTTTTTCTCATGCTTTTGGAGCTGTGAAGGAATCTGGTCAAAGATGCTTACTACCTTTTCTGCATAGTTGCCTGCATAGTCGTAAATACTGTTGCGGTATAAGGTGAGTATTTGCCTTTTTACTCTGTCTGTGTCTTCGAAACTGTGTGTGTCTATATATTTCTGGACAGCTTGTGGCATACCACCAACAATCAAGTATAGCCTAAAGTAATCCATGACCTTTCGATGCAAGGCTTGTCCTAAAGGTTGTTTGTTGGCAAATTGGTTTCTGATGAAATCCATCATCATGTCGTCACCATTTGCCCATAAGAATTCCTCGAAGTCCATAGGATACATATAGATGGTTTCTTCTTCTGAAGGAATCAGAATGTTTTCAGTATTCCTTCGAATAGAGATTAATGAACCTGTCTCTATATAATCATATCTGCCGTCTGCAACCAAATATTTGATGGCAGTACGTGCACGTGGACAGAATTGTACTTCATCAAAGATGATGAGTGATTCTCTAGGATATAGCTTTTTGCCACTGTAAATGCTCAGGTGCATAAAGAGCATGTCTAGATTGTCGAGATAAATGTCAAATAGGTGTTTGACATCTTCCCCGACTCTGTTGAAGTCGATAAGAATATAGCTGCGATATTCCTTCTTGGCAAATTCTTCCACCATATAGCTTTTTCCTACACGTCTGGGTCCTTCCACCATCAATGCGGTTTCACCTTTCCTTTGTTGCTTCCACTCGACAAGCTTATCGTATATTTTCCTTTTCATTATAAACTTCTCTAAAATAGGTTTGATAAATACATTCCTTACACGAAAACAAGATTATTGTTTGGTGAAATTTACACGAAAACAAGATTATTATTTTGCGAAATTTACACGAAAACAAGATTATCTCGGCTGCAAAGATACTAAAAATATCGTTTCGCGCAAAATAATGAGTCACTATTTTGCGCGAGATGGGGTAAAAAACACTGTTTCGCGCAGAATAGTGATAGGGAGATAGTATTTATTAGTCGTGGAAATGTGCGAAAAAACGATAGATTTCCACGACTAATAATACTAATTGTTGCCTTTTAGTTGTTCTGCATATTCCTTCGGGAAGACGCCGAATTCCTTCTTGAAGCATTTCGAGAAATACTTCGGAGTGTTGAAACCTACCTGTATCGCCACTTCGCTGATCAGAATGTTAGGGTTCGACTGGATGATGCGCTGCGCCTCTTTCATTCGGATAGAGGTGATGAAGGCGATGACGGTCTGCCCCGTGGTGGCTTTCACCTTATTATATAGGGTGGATTCGCCCATCGCCATATCCTTGGCGAATGCCTCGCGGTCGTAATCGGCATCAGACAGATGCTGCATGATAGTCTCTTTGGCGCGGGTTACGAATGCCTGCTCAGGATTGCTCAGATGAACTTCCTGCTGGGCTTCCGCCTCAGAGCTTGCCTGAAGCGAAACTTCAGACTCTATCTTCTCTATCATCTTCTTGCGGTTGGCAAGAAGGGCATTGATGCGGACTTCCAACTCCTCAAACTTGAAAGGCTTGGTGATGTAGGCATCCGCTCCGACAGAGTAAGCCTCCGTCTTGTCCTCTTCCTTGTTCTTGGCGGTAAGCAGGATGATCGGCAACTGCCAGAAACTCTTGTCAGACTTGAGCTGCTTGGTCAGTTCGATACCATCCATGATCGGCATCATTACGTCGCTCACCACCAGGTCGAGTTTCTCCTTCATGATGATATTCATTGCCTGCTTGCCGTTCTTTGCCGTAAACACATGATAGTTCTTGCTCAAAACCTGCAGCATCAGGGCGAGCAGTTCCTCGTTGTCCTCTACCACCAGGATCTTGCTTGCATTCTTACGGATGAAGATGCTTTGGCGGACAGGTGCCAGCTTAGGCTTGTCTTCTTCTTCAGAATTTGGCGCCTCGAGCTTCACCTCCTGGCTTACCTGCTGGATGGCTTTCTGATTTACCGCCTTTCGCTTGTTGGAAACATCTATCTCATCAGGCGCATACGCATTCTTTCTGATAGGAAGGGTGATGGTGAAGATGGTGCCTTCGCCCTCCAGACTCTCGCAGCGGATATCGCCATGATGCAGTTTCACCAGGTCGTGGGTCAGAGACAGTCCGATACCGGTTCCCGGCATGTTCTGCTTGCGGTAGTCGCCATCGAAGAAGCGGGTGTATAGACGCTTCATCTTCTCCTTCGACATACCGATGCCATTATCTGCTATCGTGATGACCGCCTGCTCCTTGCTGAGGCTGAGCGATACATCAATCTTGCCTCCCACCTTATTATATTTAATGGCGTTGGAGAGCAGGTTGTAGATAATCTTATCCATCTTGTCGGCATCAAACCATGCGGTTCCTTCCGAATATGGCTTGTTGAACTTCAATCTAACCTGCTGATGTTCAGCCATCGGACGGATATTCTCGCAGGCTTCTTCTATAAAGGAAACCAGGTTGCCGCGGCTCACGAGCAGATGCAGCTGTCCTGCCTGCGACTTTCTCACTTCCAGGATCTGTCGCAGGAGTCGGGTGGTGCGGTTGATGTTGCTGTCCATCACGAGATAGTCTTCCTCATACTGTGGTGCCATCGCCTTGAGCTTGTAGATGGTGGCAGAGATGACGGTAAGCGGGGTAAGCAGCTCGTGGGTGATATTGGCAAGTATCACACCCATCTGCAGGCTGTTTCTGGTCTTCACTCTTTCCTTATACCATCGTGCCGAAGCAAAGATGCCGCCAATGAGCATCAGGAAATAGAGCATGAAGGCTATTCGGGAAGCATACCATGGCGGCAGCACCTTGATGGTGATGGCGTATGGCAGCTCCTGCCACTGACCATAGCCGTCGGTGGCCTTCAGGCGCAATCTGTAGGTTCCTGAACTCAGGTTCTGGAAGGTGGCTTTGTGAACATCAGGCTTGCAGTATTTCCAGTCTTCATTATAACCTTCCAGCTGATAGGCATAGACATTCTTGCTGGCATTGCCGTAAGTGAGGAGCGCGAACTCGATATCAAACTTCTTCACCTTTGCCGGTATGGTAATCTCCTGGGTATAGTGAGGCGTTTCTTTCGAAATGTCACTTTTGAAAACTGAGTCCAGCATGGCAAATGGCACGTCGTCTATCAGCAGGTCGGTAATGATGAGCTTGCTGTTCTTCTTGTGATGCTTCATCCCCATAAGAGGAGATGGAGTGAAGGAGAAGAAGCCTGTTCTGCCGCCGAAGAAGATTTCCTTGCCAAAGTGATAGCTGGCATCAGCCGAGAAATTGACTTCTCCCAAACCGTCTTCACGGGTAAAGTAAGTGATGTTGCGCAAGTCTTCCGCATCCTGGCTTTTCCATGTGATATAAGCCAGAGCCTTGTTGAGCGCTACCCAGATGTTGCCGAAAGCATCGCCTTCTATGGAGAAGGTCTGGTCGTCCGGAAGATGAATCTTTCGGTTCTGGTATTCAAAACGGTCTTCCACCTTATTATATAGGAAGAGTCCGCCACTGTTTGATATCGCCCAGAGCCTGCCCTGCTTGTCCTCCATGCATTTTTGGGCATCATTGATGGCAAACAGCTGCGTTTTAGGGCTGTATTGCTTGTATTTCAGCGAACGGATGTTCTTGGGATTTCCCGAAATACGGATGATGCCTTCATTATTGGTAGAAACCCAGATGTTGCCCTGCCTATCCTGGCAGATGTTACGGATGTCGCAGCTGCTGAAGTCTTTCTTGCCTTCTTTCATGGTCAGGAAGTAGCCTGTATTGTCCGGGTACACGATACTCATACCATTGCGGCTTCCTATCCACATGGTTTTATCTTTTGATTCGAAAACAGCATTGACAAAGTCTTCTTGAATGTATTTCGTATTGCCGCGATTCAACTCGAAGGCATTTCCCTCCTTTGGTTTGACTACGACACCGTAGTTGTTGATGGCAAACCAGATTTCACCATTGCTTCTTTGGGCAATGCTGGTAATACTCGTGGTAAGCGTATTGTCGTGCAGGCTGCCAAAACCTGGAATCTCCCTATTATAATAGGTGGCACCGGTGTATCTGTTGTAAAGTGCTACTCCGTATGGGTTGAGTCCCAGCCAGAACCATACGCCATCGGTGGTGAGTATGGCATTCACGTAGTTGATGGTAGGGGCATTCTGCAGATTGCCCAGATGCCACTGCTTGAAGAGCGATGGGGGGGTGGTAATCTGTAGGACTCCGTCATTCTGCGTGCAGAGCCAGATGTTTCCTGCTCCATCTGTGCTGATATCATTGCAGTAGATGAGTCGGTTGTTGCCTATCTGTGTATATTTCTGCCAGTTAGCCTGCGGCTGGTTTTCGTCGAGATAGCAGATGCCTTCTCTCGTGCATGCCCAGAGAGTATTCGTAGTTGGGTCTTCTACGAATTTATAGAAGATATCGAAATTATTGGTAGCATAGGGATATTGATGATACTGAGGATTCTTCAGATTGCCCGGATTGCTGATGCACAGCACTCCGTACCCCCAGGTTCCTACCCAGAGGCGATGGTTTCTGTCGAAAAAGAGTGAGTAGGCTGAATTCACGTCATTCAGCTTCGGATAGCTGCGGAATACGTTGCTGCCACGTTTCAGGCGCATCAAGCCGGAAGACCAGGTACCGATGAGAAGGTCGCCGTTTTTGTCTTCTGCTACACATTTTACGCTGAAAGAATTGAGGCGCTGTTTCTTTCCGTTTTCATTGATGAGCCAGGCATTCCTGGAAGTATAGGTATAGAAGGATTCATTTTCCGGATTGAAATAAGATAATCCTCCATCTGTACCAACCCAGAGTGTACCATCTCTCGAAACAAAGAGATGGTAGATGATTCTCTGATCTTCGCTTGGCAGGAAATAGGTCTTGAAAACGCCAGTCTTCCGGTTTATCTTTACCAGGCCGTTTCGGGTTCCCAGCCAGAGATTCTGATCGTGGTCTTCTGCCATGGAACGGATGTCGTTGTTGGGAAGAATACCAGGAGAAAGGGCATTCGATTTATACGATTTCACGGTATAGCCATCGTATGATTTGAGTCCGGAATTGGTTCCCACCCACATCATTCCTTCGCTATCGAACATCATGCAGTAGCTTTCAGACGCTGGCGAAATGTTAAAAGATGCAATGCTGCGGTATGGAAATGTTTCCGCTTTAGCAATGATGCAGCACACAAAAGTCAGTATCAAATATGTTATTCTCATCTCGATTATTAGTATTTATTTGTATTTGGGTGCAAAATTACAGCTTTTTTCCCGAATTTTTCCCTTATTTTAGCGAAATTTTCCCTAATATATGATAAAAAAGTCCGAATTTTGCAGCCGTGAAGCAAAAAAGTTGCCTTGAGCGAGAGCTGAGTGGCACTTTACATTTTTACATAAACTGTATAATATAAACTAACAAATAAAAAATGCAACTTAAAATGGAAAATCTTAAGCTAATAACATCGTCTAGAAGATTGATGGCTTTGGCAGCTTTGGCAACTGGTGTTGCTTTGCCTCCACAATCTATCATGGCAGCTTCTACAGCTCAGGTTGTTCTGCAGTCGGGTGTCGTTAAAGGTCAGGTTCTTGATCCTTCTGGTGAGCCGGTAATCGGTGCTACCGTAAAGGTTAAGGGTTCCAAGACAGGTACTGTTACCGATCTTGATGGTAACTTCTCGCTCAGTGCTGCTCCAGGTGCTATGGTCGAAGTGTCTTATATAGGTTATAAGACGATGACGGTAAAAGCTGGTAATGGTCCGTTGAACGTTACTTTGGAAGACGACAATCAGGCTTTGAGTGAAGTCGTTGTCGTAGGTTTCGGTACTCAGAAGAAGGTAAACCTCACTGGTGCTGTCTCTGTAATCGACAGCAAGGAGATTGCTTCCCGTCCTGTTGCCAATGCTACCCAGGCATTGCAGGGTCTGGTTCCTGGTTTGCAGATTTCCAGCTCATCTGGTTCTATGGATGCTACTCCTAATGTAAATGTACGTGGTACTACTACCATTGGTGAGGGTTCCAAGGGTACTCCATTGATCTTGATTGATGGTTCTGAGGGTGATTTGAATACCATCAACCCACAGGATATCGAAAGTGTATCTGTATTGAAGGATGCTGCTGCATCTTCTATCTATGGTTCCCGTGCACCTTTCGGTGTAATCTTGGTTACTACCAAGAAAGGTAAGTCGGGTAAGGTTACAGTCAACTATAACAACAGCTTCCGTTTCAGCGGAATGATTCGTGGCAAGCACATGATGAACTCTGTTGACTATGCAGCATGGGTAAACGATGCTCATACCAACGGTGGTAGTGGTGTGTTCTTCGATCAGGAGCGTATGGATAAGATCGTGGCTTATCACAATGCCACTCCTGTAGGTCCTGGTACCCGAAAGGATGCCAATGGTAACCTGCTCTACGGTATCGATTCCAGCAACGGCACAACATGGAATGATGGCTACGGCTATGGTGTAGATGACGTAGATTGGTATGATGCCTTGTATAAGAGCACAGCCTTCTCTCAGGAGCATAACGCAAGTGTGAGCGGCGGTAATGATAAGTTTAATTTCTATGCTTCTTTCAACTACCTGCACAATGGCGGTTTCATGAAGCTGGATAAGGATAAGAACGACCGTTACAATACGGCAGCTAAGATTGGTGCGCAGATTACCGATTGGCTGCATCTGGATTACTCTACCCGCTGGACCCGTACCGATTTCCAGCGCCCTGCTAATTTGACCAACAGTCTGTATCAGGACTTGGCACGTCAGGGTTGGCCAGTATTGCCTTTGCAGGATCGCAACGGTTACTATTATTCTGCACCTTCTCCTGCCCTCGGTCTGGCTACAGCAGGTAAGGATACCAAGGAGCGTGACATTCTGAACCAGCAGGTGAACCTGTTGATTGAGCCTATCAAGAACTGGAGAACTCATATCGACTTCACCTATCGTTCAGAGAATACTGCACGCCACTGGGACAAGAAGATGCTCTACAACCATGATGTTGCCGGCAATCCTATCGTTTACGACAAGGGTTCCAATGTTCATGAGGATGAATATAAGGAGAACTACTATAACTTCCAGGCTTATACCGAGTACAACTTCTCTCTGGCTAAGAAGCATAACTTCCACGTAATGGGTGGTTTCCAGGCAGAGCAGTTGAGAAAGACCGAATTCGGTCTGCAGCGTAATGGTATCTTGGATGAGTCTCGTCTGGAGGTGGATCTGACCAATGGCTTGAGCTACGAAGGCAAGGAAATCGTTCCTTCCGTGAATGGTGGACGCAACCAGTGGCAGACAGCGGGCTTCTTCGGCCGTTTGAACTACAACTATGATGAGAAGTATCTTTTCGAGTTCAATATCCGTCATGATGGTACATCCAAGTTCCGTAGAAACAATATGTGGAAGACCTTCCCATCTTTCTCTTTGGGTTGGAACATCGCTCACGAAAACTTCTGGAAGCCATTGGAGAATACAGTAAATACCTTGAAGCTCCGTGCATCTTACGGTTCTTTGGGTAACCAGAATATTGATAACTGGTATCAGACCTATTCTACAGTAGCTTATAATTCCGTCGCAGGTGCCTGGCTTCAGGGTGGTAAGAAGACCAACATTACTGCAGCTCCAGGTCTGGTTTCTGCAGCCTTGGGTTGGGAAAAGGTAGAAAGCTATGATGTCGGTCTCGACTGGGGTGCTTTCAACAACCGCCTGACTGGTTCCTTCGATTACTATGTACGTAATACCAAGGACATGGTAGGTCCTGCTCCTGAGTTGCCTGCACTTTTGGGAACTGATGTTCCTAAGACCAACAATACTGACCTCCGTACCACTGGTTGGGAGTTGCAGATTGGCTGGCGCGATCATCTGGAGAATGGCTTGAACTATGGTGTAACATTCAATGTTTCAGATGCTCAGGCTAAGGTAACCCGTTATCCAAACAACCCTACCGGTTCCTTGTCTAGCTATGTCGAGAACCGCAAGGTAGGCGAAATCTGGGGTTATGAAACCATCGGAATTGCCAAGACTAATGATGAGATGAACCAGCATCTGGCTACCTTGCCAAATGGTGGACAGAGCCAGCTTGGCGACAAGTGGGCTGCTGGTGATATCATGTACAAGGACCTGGATGGCGACGGCAAGATCTCTAATGGAAGCAATACATTGGCAGACCATGGTGACTTGAAGGTTATCGGCAACAAAACTCCTCGTTATCTCTTCGGTCTTGATCTCACCGCCAGCTGGAAGGGGTTCGACTTCCGTGCATTCATGCAGGGTGTCATGAAGCGTGATTATTCTGATGCGAAAGAATTTCTGTTTGGAACTACCGACTCTGGTGTATGGTGGGCTGCAGGTATTACCGGAGTTCAGGACTACTTCCGCGATTCAGAAACCTGGTCTGTCAAGAATGGCTACGAATCAGAGAATCTGAATGCCTATCTGCCACGTCCGCAGTACAGCGGGAAGAACATCCATACCCAGACACGCTATTTGCTCAATGCAGCTTATTTGCGTATGAAGAACCTTCAGATTGGCTATACCCTGCCACAGAGCTTGGTTTCAAAGGCAGGTTTGGGCAATGTCCGCTTCTTCGTTTCAGCAGAGAATTTGTTCACTATCACCGATCTTCCAAGTCAGTTCGACCCAGAGACCATCGATACCGATTATGGTAATGGTTATCCTCTCTCTCGCACTTTCTCTTTCGGTGTTAACGTTACATTATAATTAAAAGGAGATATTAATATGAAATTCAAACATATAGCACTTATGTCATTGGCACTTGCTGCATCCTTCTCTTCTTGTAGTGATTATCTGGAGCAGGAGCCACCATCAAGCTTACCTTCTGATGGATTCTTTACTTCAGAGGCAAAGGTGAAAGCTGCTGCCGATCAGTTCTATGGTGATGTCATGCCAGGACACGCTAACTGGAGCTATGGTCTCTATGCCGGAGATGTGAATACCGACAACCAGATCAACTGGAATGGTGATGGCAAGTTTGCCACAGGACTTTGGAAAACAGCCAATGATAACGGCAACTGGTCTTGGAATAATATCCGCAACATCAACTATCAGCTCAATTCTATCCTCGAGGCTCAGAAGGCTGGTAAGATTTCAGGTAGTGAGGCTATCATCAACCAGTATATCGGTGAGATCTACTTCATGAGAGCATATTGCTACTTCGATATGTTGCAGAAGTGGGGCGACCTTCCTATTGTAACCGAGGCATTCCCTGACAATGAGGAAATTCTGGTGGCTGCCAACAAGCGTCAGCCTTGCAACGAGGTGGCTCGTTTCATCATGGAAGACCTGGACAAGGCTATCTCGCTGATGCAGGATGGTTTTGACAAGAACCATACCCGTATCTCTCCAGATGCAGCCCGCCTGTTCAAGAGCCGTGTAGCTCTCTACGAGGGTTCTTGGCTGACTTATTTTGCCGGCACAGCTTTCGTTCCTAACGGCGAGGGATGGCCAGGCAAGGCTAAGGAGTATAATGCCAACTATCAGTATCCTACAGGTTCTGTTGATGCTGAGGCTAAGTATTTCCTGCAGGAGAGTGCCAAGGCTGCCGAAATGGTAGCTGACAAGTATAAGGATCAGTTGATGGTGAACACCGGTACTATTCCTCAGAAGGAAGGTGATCCTCAGAACCCTTACTTCAATATCTGGGGTACTACAGATATGTCGGGTACACCTGAGGTTATCCTTTGGCGCCAGTATAGCAAGGAGTTGGGTGTAGTCAATAATGTGGAGGTTGGTGTCCAGCATGGAGACTTTGGTGTAGGTCTTACCCGCTCTATGGTAGAGGGCTATGTGATGAAGGATGGTAAGCCTATCTATAATTCAGCCTATACCTATAGCGACCAGACTATCGCCGATGTTGCTACCAATCGTGACCCTCGTCTCACCATCTTCCTGAAGGTTCCTGGACAGAAGAATGTATTCAAGAATATGTCTGCTCCTGAGGATCACTATGTCATCGACGAGCCATATCCAACCATTACTACACGTAACCAGGAGAATGACTATTCTACAGGTTATGCAATCCGTAAGGGTGGTACCTTTGATAAGGCTAATACCGGTAATGGTAACTGCTACAATGCAGCTGAAATCTTCCGTGCTACCGAGGCGCTGCTGAACTACATGGAGGCTGAGTATATGTTGACCAACAGTCTTTCTGGCAAGGTTCTTGAGTATTGGAAGGATGTACGTAAGGCTGCCGGTTTCACAGGTGATGCTGTTAACCCACAGGTTACTATTGATGCTACTGAGATGGGCAAGGAGAGTGCCGACTGGGGCTCTTACTCTGCAGGCAAGCAGTTGACCGATAAGATTCTCTACAACATCCGTCGTGAGCGTCGTTGCGAGTTGCTTTCAGAAGGTCTTCGTGGTATGGATTTGCAGCGCTGGCGTTCATACGATCAGTTGATGACAACTCCTGCCCATATGGAGGGTATTCATCTCTGGAATACTCCAATGCAGAGCTGGTATAACAACCTGAATGCCGATGGTTCTTCTAATGCCAACGTATCAAGCTCTTCTCTGAGCGAGTACTATCGCCCATTGGAGGTGAACATGACAGCTACCAACAGCTACAAGGATGGTTTCACCTGGCACATGGCTCACTATCTGCAGCCACTTCCTATCAAGCAGTTCCTGCTTACAGCAAGTGATTATGCTTCTGTAGAGAAGAGTCCATTGTATCAGAACCCATATTGGCCAACATCAGCAGGTCAGTCAGCAGAGAAGTAATCTTATAGGCTAAATAAGTATTCTAATAAATAAAGGCTCAGATGAAATTGTCCATTGACGGATAATCTCTTCTGAGCCTTACTCCCCTACTATTTTGGGGTGGAAAACTTTAGTTCATTAATAAGACGAAACAATAGTTCGTTAATAAAATAAGGGGTATGAAACAGATAATGTTTATAATGCTATTGTTGGCATCAATAGATGTGAATGCACAGGAAAATGACACGGTAAATGTTGAAAAAGATATAGTTCCGATTGATACTACACTACACTTGAGTGATGTTGTAGTCAAGGCGGCTCGTGTGATTCATAAGGTTGACAGAGATATTGTCTTGCCGTCTGCCAAGATTAAGGAAACCTCTTCCAATGGCTATGATCTTTTGCAGAAATTGCATTTGCCTAACCTCAAGGTAAATGAGGCTCAGCAGAGTATCAGCAGTTATCTTGGTGGCGTTCAGGTTCGTGTCAATGATATTAAGGCTACGGTACAAGACATCTTGGCTTTGCAGCCGAATGAGGTTACCCGTATTGAGTACATAGATAATCCTGGAGTGCGCTATGGTGATGCAAGCCTTGCCGTTGTAATCAATTATATCGTAAAGAAAAGATATGTCGGTTACGTAGGTGGTGTCAATACAACTCAGGCTCTTTGGGAAAGATTCAATAACAGTTATACATTCTTCAGATATAATTATAAGAAGTCTGAGTTCGGCCTGTCTTATGGATTGAACTATCGTTGGTATGATAAGAGACGAAAGGACAGCCATTCTGTATATTTGCAGCCTGATGGACTGGAGCGTACTGTTGATTATGTCGGTCAAGATGCAGAGATGACCTATAATTCTCATAACTTACAGCTTAGCTACAACTTAGCTGATCCTGGTAAGTATTCATTAAATGTGAGATTTGGGTTTGACTGGACCAATTCCCCTTACAACAAGAAACTGCAAAAGGTATTTGAAACTGGGCGACAAGATTTGTTGCTTTTTACCAATGATTTTGGGCATGATCGAAATCCTGTATTGGATATTTATTATAGTCTGAATCTGCCTAAAAAACAAAGTCTTATCATCAATGTCGTCGGCACTCATTTAGGCTCAGATAACACTCATAGACAGAATGAATATGTATTGCTGGGGGATGTTGATGAAACGTTGAATTCCAGTCCTTTACACGACTATGGCTATGAAGCCGATGGTAGTAAGTATTCTTTGATAACAGAGGCAATTTACACCAAACTGTTGAATAAGGAGCTGTCCTTTTCTGGTGGTACTAACTATGCTGTTAGTAGAACTGATAACAAATATACAGGAAGTCAGAATGTTACTACAGTCTTGAATTCCAATAATGTGTATTTGTTTTCGCAATTGGATGGACGCTTGGGTAAAATCGCTAATTTCCAGTTAGGTGTTGGTGCAAACTATATATCAATAGAGCAAGGTAGTGTGGGGTTTCACAAGTGGACTTTTAGACCGAAGTTTACATTAGCCACTAATTCTATTAAGAATTTTAGAATTAGACTTACAGGCTCTATCAATCCACAAGTGCCTTCGTTGTCCCAGTTGAGCGAGGTGCGACAGCAGGGAAGTACAATGCAAGCAAATGATGGTAATAGTACCTTGAAGGCAACATCTACTTATTATGGTGATTTGGGCTTCACATGGAATAATAAGATAGTTGATGTTTACTGGGGCGGTAATATGAGCTACACTCCAGATGCCATTATGACAAGCATTTTGCCACAACAGCAAGCGGATGGTAGCTATTTGTATGTGTGGAAGCCTGAGAACCAGAAAAGTTTTACTTCTTATTTCGCTTATACGACTTTGGTATTCCATGTCATCCCTGATATCTTTGATATCCAAGGAGAGCTGCAATATCAGCACAAGAGAAGCCGTGGCTTGGATTATTCGCACGATTTCGAGCCTTTGCATTATGGTTTAACGGCATCTTTGAATTTGAAGAAATGGTATGTGGAGTATTATTTTGCCAATGCCTGGGAGAGTTTTTCTGGTGAAACAAGAAGCGCCGGAGAGAAACAATCCACTCTCACGGTGTCTTATAAACATAAGAATCTTCGTCTGGGTCTAAGTTGTCTACTTTTGGGCTATCCACAGGGATTTGACTATAAAAATAGAACAAATAGTAAGTATTATGTAAGCCGAGGTGTTACTTATATCAAGAATAATGGCAA
>ERZ1026886.173-NODE-173-length-35234-cov-8.132636_pt1 | contig 35234 bp, 26 predicted proteins | sample MGYA00380173_ERZ1026886 | MGnify/ENA primary metagenome ERZ1026886 (study PRJEB33269, sample SAMEA4719809) | human gut metagenome | biome: human-associated habitat; feature: organic feature; material: feces | place: Cameroon | collected 2013-10 ... | reverse complement strand
CTTCTGAATGCGATCTGGACTATAGTCATATTCTCTAATAATCTTTTTTAAAACCTGCATTCTATCGAGAAAAGGAAGTGAGTTTCTTGTAGGAACCTTTTTTGAATTTTCTATATTTTCGTTAGTATCCATAATTCACCTATAGAGGATATATTGAAATTTATATTCATACATTTTACATAAAAATCCGATCCTTTAGCATATTTTATCGGGGTTATGTAAACCAACTTCCCTTAAATGGACGGAAATACCGTAGAGTGCTGTCGCATTGATGAGTGTGGTGCTATTGAACAAGAAAAGGTTTATCAAGAAACTGCAAATAAATGTGAATGGAGACCATACTCTTACAGAGACTGTAAAAAAGTTATGGGATCTTGTGATACTACAGGTTGCCATACTAAAACAGAATGCACAACAAAGTACACCAGCGAATATTGTTGTCAAGCTACAATCTTTAAGTCAAATGTTATCTTGACTACAAGAGACTATAACTATGTTAAATTAGTATGCCCATACAACATTCAAAGGCAAGAAGATTACTGCTATATTCCTAATGGCACTACAGGAACAGAAAAGAAAATGTGTGGATACAGATATGCTTGTGTGCAGTCAATCCCAGCTTCAGGATGGAGTTGCTCTGGAGGAAGTTATGGTAGTAGTAATAACACACACTGCACAACATATTGCGGAGGCACAACTGGCTGTCATACAGACTGTCACTAAATCTTAATTTATCTGATATAAGAAAGGCAGTTTGCAATTAAGCTCACTGCCTTTTAATTATATTGTTTGATATTTAGCTTTTATGGATGCCAGTTAGGATTGTTAGAACAATGACAACCAGATGTACCACAACTTACTGTACCAGTACATACATTAGAGTCGTCTTTCTTAACAGCATCACCTGAGCATTTTATTGTTTCACAAATGTTCTTGCAGATAGTTCTACAACCTGTAGTACCCCCACATACTGTCTGACATTCTTGCTTTTTATATACAGCGTCAGGAGGACATTGAGATGAACTCCAGCCAGAAGGAGATTCCCAAGCATACTGTTGATAACCAATCTTTGTTCCTGCTCTGCAAATTTGAGTTTCACTACAAGTCTCAATGCATTTAAATTTAGGACCACTACCAGTTGTTGGGAAAGTAGGACCTGATTGCGACATCGTGCAACCTACATCTGGTTTACCACAACTTGTTTCCTGAACAAATTCATGAGTGTAAGCTGCTCTTGTTGTACAACATGCTTCAGGTGCAGGATCTTCATAAACTTTTTCTTCAGAAATGTTGCCACACTGCTCGATGCCACAGCACTCTACGGTATTTCCGTCCTTATCTATAGCAGAAGTTCTACCCTGACACTCTTTGTTATGGCAGTCTTCATAGCCACAGCACTCTACCTGTCCTACTGGAGTGTTGGTTGTTGTGTAATTCTCACATGCTTTGTTATGGCAGTCAGCTGCACCGCAACAAGCAATGTTTTTCTTTCCTGGAACTACTTTTGAGTCTACAGAAGTTTGGTTTTGACAGTATTTTGCATTGCAGTCATCTCTACCGCAACAATTTTGAACTACACCTGCTACATCTTGAACTTTTTCTGTATAGTCACACATGATGTCATAACAATTTTCATCGCCACAGCATTCGACTTCTTTACCATCGTCTTTGCGGACAACTTTTGTTTTGCCGTTACAAGCTTTAACCATACACTGATCGTAACCACAACAGTTTTCACCAGTAGGTGTTTTTATATAACCGTTGCATTTATCACCATCGTTAAGCTTGATTCTGAAATTGTCACATACCTTTTCACAGTCATCCTTTCCACAGCATGACATGCCACAAGGTGATGTTGTAATTGACTCTGTACATGTTTCTTTTCCGTGTGCGGACATGTAGCTTGCTGTACAGATGGTGTCACATTCCTGCTTACCACAACAAGCTAAACCACATGATGATGTAGTGAAACCGTTACATTTAGCCTGCATTCCACTAAGTGTTGCAACGCCACCATCTCCTGTTTTTACACTAGACTGAAAAGCCTGTTCAGCCTTGTGTCTAACTTCTGTAAGATCAAGAGTTCCAGCATACTGTTTAGTTCTTTCAACTACTGTCTGTCGCTGACCCCCATCATTAAGAATTTCTACAGCATACGAGCCGTTTGTAACGGTAAAGGCCAGACATACAATGCCAGCTATTACCCTTTTTAGTTTTGGAGAGAACATAATTATTCACCTTAATATTTATGTACTTGAGAGTTGTTTACATTGCCGTTGGAGTCATATTTACCAGTAGGCAGATAATTGTTTCTTAAAGTATCAAAATTCTGATCATCATATTTGTTTGCAAGAATGTCGTCGGCAGAAATCTTGCCTGATGCTTTTAAGAGAGTTAACCATTCAGTTAAGTCAACATTTGTCCAGTCAACACTTGCTAATTGATCTTCTGTAATGCCAGAGCAGTTCGGATATTTATTGGAACCATAAGCAACTAACATTCCAACATAAGGATTATCTGGGATTGAATCCATAGGATACAGAATATGTCTACCTGTAGAAGCAATTTTAATTTGCTTATTTAAAATTCTTGAAAGCTGTGACTCATAGCAACATAGAGTAGTTACAACTTCCTTTTTAGATAGGAATTTTCCACCTTTTTCATAATGACCAACGATGTCACAAAGCTTCTGCTGAATTTTACTTGCTGTTTCGTACTCGTCGTCTTTGCATTTTGTAGCTATGGTTGCAACCATTTTTCCGATTGTATAAACTGCATAAATCCATGTTATTACACAGAAACAGGTTGCAATACCTGCAGCAATTTGTCCTGCTACTGTATTAGCGGCTGCTTCACTTACTGCCTGTTGAGCTACCTCTTGAGGTACATGTTGCGCAAGTTGATTTAATGACTCTTTTGTTGCTTCGTCTAAAAACTGTCTTCCTACAAAGTCTGCAAAAGATTGAGCTCCCATAGAACCTGTGATTCCAGCAGCCGCACTTTCGCCCATCATTGTTGCAACTGCTTCTCCTACTTTTTGCATAATGAATTTAAGAGCAACTTGAACGTAGTGAGAAAGAACATCCTGAATAATAGTGTCAACTGCAACATTGGTTGCAGCAGCAAAAACATCTCCTGCGTATGGAATGATATTGTTCAATGAATTGACGAATGGAGAATTGATTTTATCCATGATTTTACTGTACTGCTGACCGACACCGGTAAAACTCTTGAAATAACTCCAAGCCTGTCCTGTAATGAATGAACCAACACTGCCTCCATCACCTCTATCTACACCTAAATCATGGTTAGGCAACCAGTCGCCATAGTAGTCTTCTTTAATACCGGACAGTGTATTGTCAAGAATATCCTTGGTTAAAGCCATATCTTTTACAAGATGGACTTTTGTGGCATTCAAAATACCTTCAATCTGGTCTTGAACATTAACTGGATCCATGCCTTCAGGATTACAGCAGTCATTTGAAACACCTAAGAATTTCTTTCGGGCGCAACTTCGCATTTCACCACCAAAGAAAGTACAGTGATACTCTCCATTTGCATCCTTTGCGCAATCCATGTCGTTAGCGGCTTGTTGTGATTCATTTAAAATGCCTAAGGCTTTATTAAAGTCTTTTTTATTTTCATCATCTTGGTTTTTAGTTGTTAAATTGACGCAGTCATAACCCTGACATTGAATATTTCCGGGACAACTGGTTAATTCAGCAGAAGCAGGTGTGTTAATTTCAGTATCATATCCGCAGTCATAGTTGTACTCATAGACAGCACAACGGTCTAAACCTGCATTATCAGTGTATGATTTACGACATACCTGTCCTGAATACTGGCAGCCTCTTTCTTTTAGAGTAGAACATAAGGTTGTTGAAACTCCTTCAGGCATCTGTTCGTTCTTAAGTTCTTCAACAATGGATACAGCTGCCTGAGTACAGTTGCCTGCTAAACCGTAAGAGCTGGTTAAGCTTTGTAATGGTACACGTACTCCGTTACCATAAATGTAACCACCTTTATCTTCTAGCTGATTGGTACATCTGATAGAGCCTTGTACTTTTCCGTTATAGACGTTAGTTGCCTTGTTTATACAATCCTTGTCACCAGTCCACATATCGTTTCTGGCAGCTTTTTTAGGATCATATTCAATTTCAAGCTCAATTACAGGAGCAGCACCAGCGTAGGCGATATTGAATGAGACAATGAAGTTAGAACCTCTGGTCTTGAAGAATTTGGTTATGTCGATAGGACCGTTGTTTTTATTGTCTTTACCCCTAAAAGTCTTGGATGTAAATCCTCCTCTATTTTGCTCACATAAAAGAGTAGATGTTTCATAGAGGTGATCCTGACCATTTGAATTTATATTAAATAGTGCTGTTTCAGGACTGCCAGAGGTTATTGGCTGAAGTTTTAAATATGCTGCACCAGCACCTGATACAGATATTATTTTTACACTGGTAATGGCATCAGCGTTTGCTGTAATTAGTGACTGTGATATAGAACCTTGAGCGCAGTTGCCGGAATTCATACTGTTAATTGCATTCTTGTCCTGAGCTTTATTCATATCGCCCAAATACATAATCATGCAACCTGGTTTATTATCTTTGCATACACCATATTTTGCAACGGTATCAGCATAGGTAATAACGGATAAATCTGGCTGATGAATAATAGTACAGCTGTTAAGTTCGTTATCTACGCATTTTTCAATCTGTTTTGTATGTGTTGTTCTCTTAATTGAGGTTAATAATCTGTTTGTAGAGGCACAATCAGAAAAAGGATTACTTACACTGTTTGATAAAACACTGTTTACATTTTTTAATGAAGGATCATTTGCAAGATCAGGCTTATTGTAATGAGCTGCGTCATTTAAAATGCCGTATACCTGAGCCTGTACGGAGCTTGCTGAACCTGATGATTCTTCTTTTAATGAGTCATGGTAATTCTGACTTAAGTTGGTAACTGTATTTTCATCAGAATTATAAAGTCCCTGCATCTGCTGGGTTGTAGGTAACTGTCCATTTGAGTAGTATTTCTTACACGTCTCAGGATTACTTTTGCAACTTGCTGAATCTGGAGTTAAATCATTAAGGTTAAGACCAACAGAGGTTTTTGAACCATCGGCGTTGGTCTTTTCCATCTTGATATTGTTTAATCTTGAGGTTATAGACTGATTGCTCTGATTTATGTTTAAATTTCTATCTCCAATCTGCTGTTCGTTTTGTGGAGCGTTATCTAAACCTATAGCATTAAAACTGATATCTCCTGATGCAGAATTAATGTTTGTGGTAGTAGCATTCATTTGAGCGTTTTTAAGCCACTCAAATCCCTTTGCATTACCGGAAATTTTAGCTTCAGCACTCGACATAGTGCCAAGCTTCTTAAATTGGCTTGCAGGGGCTGCATAGGAAATATTACAAAACAATAAACCTACCTGACCTACGATTAGAACTGAGGCTATAGTTTTTGTAATTCTGGAACCTAAAAACTCTACAACATTCATTTTTGATATTTCCTATTGTTTAATTATCTTATTTGTCAGCTAAAGGCATACAACAGTCATTCCAAGTCCATAAAAGATAGATAAAATCTTCACCGGTAACAGGAATTTCACGGTTTGAACCCCAGAACAAGGTATTTTCACCGATTACATGAGATGTTCTTTTTTCAGGAACTGGATACAGCATGGTGTATTTGTACTGTGGTTTTGGAATGTAAAAAGCCATAGTGCTCTTACATAAGGCATCATCACCGTAAGTTTTCTTTAAGAAAAACCTGCGATGCTGAACTGATAAAATTCTTGCTGACATTAAAGATGAGAAACGAACTCCACCGCCTTCACCATAAGAGTTGGTTGTAAATGGATACATTGAGCCCCAAGCACCGGCACACCAGAACAATGAGCTGATAGGTCTCTTTAAAGCTGTTGCTGCTAAGGCATCTGGTACACAGGCTAACTCACCAATAGGATTGCTTAAAAATACAGCTTCAGGATTTGTGAAAAATGCTATTTCATCGTTGTACCAAGTAGGATCGACCTCTGAAATAAACAGCAGATCAATATCAGCATAATGATCTTTTAAGCATTCCATTTTTTCAAACATATTAAGCATAACCATGATTGGATATGCATAAGTTCTGTAATGGGCTCCAGGATCATCGTTATATTCCGGATTAGCGTTATTTCCCCACTGTCCTTGTCCAAGTTTTGAAAAATTAAGAGAGACTCCTCCTAAAGACATTAAACAGCCAGGAGTTCTGGTAAACTCCATTAGTTTGCCTGGAACCCATAAGCCATAAACGTACCCCGGCTGAGGTACTCCCATAATGTCATCACACGTGCAGGTAACGCTTTTATCTCTGTCTTCAGGTGTTTCTTTTTTGCTTGCACCTAAAGCCATACCCGCTGTTACAATAGGGAACATACATGTCCAACAGGTATCTGTAATCATCTTGGTACCGATGATATGCGGATTGATACATTTTGCGTTGTTAATATCGTCTAAGGCACTGTCTCCTGTAGGATTACCTACACCGTTACCTCTTAGACCGCCACCCAAGTTTTCTGTGTCTAAATCGGTCGAAATACCTGCATTGTTTTTCATATCGTTCATGGATTCAGCATAAGCAGGTGCTGTTACTACAGTTGAGAATGTCAACAGTAGAGCACTGGTTATGAGCTTTTTCTTCCAGTTACTGTTAATCAATTTTGAACTCCTCAACTACGTAATAATCATCTTCTGCGTAAACTAAAGATGGGTGCTTTTCTAACTTAAATGTGTTTTTAATTTCAGGCTGTAATACGAAAATTGCATTATCAAAGTCTGTTTGGAATTTTTCGTGTTCTTTCCAGCCGTTTTCTCTATCTATATCTGTCAGCATCAGCACAACTTTCTTTTTGATAACATTGTGTTCTTTCTGCCATTCAGGAAGCATTTTCTTTACAAATTCAACTTCTTTCTTATTGGTTCCATCAAAAGCGATATAGAGAAATGTGAATGGTCTTTTCTTTAATGGATTTACTTTGGTACCTGCTTTAGCAACCAATTCCCCTTTTACGCCTTTAATATCTTTCTTAAGCGTAACCGTAGGATCAATTAAGCGGATTTTATCTTCTGTAGCAGGTTCTAATTTTTCGATAGGTATGTTCTGCCAAGCTCTTTTTAAAGCAGCTTTCTTTTTGGCTTCCCAATCAATTTTGGCAGCTCTTGCCTGCATTTCTTTAATAATGTCTATTTCTTCAATAGCATAAACATTACCTTGACGTCCGAGGTCTCCCTTTCTACCCTCTTTCATTCGTTCATACAGCCAAGTAGGAGTAATAAGGCCCACTACTCTTGCGACTTCCGAAGGAGACGCTACTGGTTGATTAGTAGCTGGATCGCCACTCCTGTTAGGAGTAGGATGTGAAAGTCTGACAATAGTAGGGACCTCTGATACATGATATTGCTCAAACCACACTGGATTTATCACTACATTTGGGGTTACTTTGAGGTTTAAGTCTCTTGCAATCTGCTGATATTTAATAATTGCCTGTGTAATACTGTTTGTTCCTTTAGGCAGACCTCTAAAAACGATTGTTGTTTCCAAGTCTCCTGCTAAAGAGCGATACATTTCTTTAATATCACTGTCGGGCATCGACAGTGAAGCAAACACCAAAGTTGAAAAATGAGCTTTGTTAATGTCTGCTGTTCCCTGAAAACTGTCTCCACTCATATTGCCCATAAGCTTTTTAATTTGCGCCTGTTTATGAGCAAAAATGGTATTAGCTTCATTCTTGTATGGATTATTTGTTAAATCAGTTAAAGGTAGATTCAGAATGGATTTTGCTTTTTCTGATAAAGGATTGTTATCTGTCATTTTTGAATGCAAATCTTCAAAGTATTCAGCATCTTTTTCTGTGAATACCTTGTTTAACTGACCTGTTTGAAATTTTGAGCCTGTTACGTTGTTTGCTTTTACGCTTTCAGATGCGTAACAAAATGAAGTTACAGCACTAAAAAATAGGATATAGCCTGCCAATAACCTGAGTTTCATTTACATTTCCCCAATATCTGCTGTCAATGCTCTCTGACTGATTTGTGCCTATTGCAAAATATTCGTCTTTATCAAGGTAACCTTTACCCATGAAATCTTTTCTTTCATGTCCTAATGACGCCGCTTTCTGAAGACCATGTCCTACTGTGTCAGTATTGAGTTTGATGTTTTCATCTGCATCAATCTCAATTTCATCTTTAAAGTTGCCTATAAGTTTCTTACCCAGAATAGAACCATCAGGGAAGATCACAGTGTTCTTTGCTTTAAAGGCGTATGTGTTGCCTGAAGATGGTGAGTGATCCCAAGTATCTATAACCATAAGGGTGTATGGCATACATTTGATAATGTGAATGTCGCCCATTACAGAAAATCGTTGAAGACTTATTTTTGCGGCAAGACAGAAGCATAAAACTGCGAAAACGACAGAGAGAGCTATCACTCCCCATGTCGTTTTCTTGCCTAATAATTTAGGCTCTACCATTATTTAGCAATGCTCTTTTTGAATTTGTCATAGGTAATTAGAAAATCATCAGATACAGCATTTACGTATCTGCCATCTACGACAATCACCCCCTTGTTTTCAAGCTGATGAAGATATTCTCTTGCCTGCTGAATGGTTTTACTCTGTTCTTCATCGTTCTTGAAATTTGATGGTTTTACAAATCCATCCCAGTTCATTACCATGACTAAAGGCTGGCTTTCATAAGCTGACTTTAACTTCTGGTAATTGCGTTGCAGGTTAAACAGGCAGACTGCCATGCCAATTACCACGGCAACTCCACCATACTTTAAGAACTTATTTAGATTTTCAGACTGCATCTTGGTTCTCCTTCATTTCCTCATATACAATCTTGGCAATAGTCATAAGATTTTCTTCATCTTTCAGATCGTCTAATTTGATCCTCTCTCTTACGACTTCTTTAAGAGTATCCTCTGAAATCCAAGGAGATTGTCCGTGCTCTGGGGTAAAATCGTGATAAAGGCCTCTGTCAATTAACACTCTGTTAACCGCCTGAACATAGTTCAGACCATGCTTTACGTAATTGTTAATTGCTTGAACGTCGACAGGATCGGTTGAATACAGAAGCTTCTGGAAGTCAGACACAATCAGACGTCCTACGCCATTACCTGCACCTGATTTAATGAACAGTTCTGAGAAAGCTCCTGCTACTGTATATACAGACTTTAAGAAGTTGTATCCGCCTTCTGACAGATCCAGTCTCTTTTCTGCTTTTACCTGCTCAACAGTTTCAGGCTTCTGATGCAGTAAGAAGTAGAATGCAGAGTTTTCTGCAATAGCCTTACCAGCTTCAGCAGATGAGTACAGATCATTTAATGACTGAGTAGCAATAATCATAGAGCCGTTATACTTTCTGAACTTACGGTATGCGTGCTCCATAAACTTAACTGACTGACCTTCTTTTAACAAATCCCAGCCTTCATCAATCATAACAATCTTCTTTTGGTCACGATCCTGAGATAAGAACACAGCCTGCTGAATTTGGAAAATTAGCTGTAACAGAACTACCTTACGTAAATTTTCACGTCCTGATAACTCTTCTAACTCAAGTACAGTAAAGTTCTTTTTGAAGGTAATGTTGTTTTTACCGTTAAAGTATTTTCCATAAGCTCCTTTAGTTGTGAAAGCATATAACTGAGTTGCCATATCAATAATACGAATGTCTTTTTCTTTTTCACCTTGTGATCTTATGGCTGCTTCAATTTTGTCGATATTTAATGATTTACCGTGGATTGCCCATTGTTCATCAATAATTCTTGACAATACAGAACACTGCTGGTCTGTAAGAGTTGATTTAGGTGCAATCATGGTTTGGATCAGGGCTTTTAGAGTATCTGACGACTCATCATAGTTTTCACAGAGCTCAAAAGCATTAAGACATGGGCGCTTGGATTCCTCGAAAGAAATAAACTCGCCGTTCAAAGAGTCACAAAGCTTTGCGTAAGAACGACCAATATCAATAACCCAGCAGCGGGCTCCTTCAGACATATACATGGTCAAAAGCTCATTGGTATAGAATGACTTACCAGAACCAGATTCTGCTGCGATAACTGCATTCTTGTTAGTCTGTGAATCGTGTAAGGATACAGTCATCAGCTGTCCAGTACGTGAAATTAGAGCTACGTGACCGGTACCTGTTCCCTTCCATTCGCTGAAGATTGGCAGAAGAGCTGATGCAGTCTTATTGGTTACTGCTAATGAACGCTTTGCGCCATTGCCAAATAAGAACTTAATATCACCACAGAAAGGCAGACAGTTAAAGAACATCTCACGCTGTACATACTTATCAGGCAGAATTTTAAAACGGTCAATTTCAAACTGTTGCTGAATAGCTGTAGATGCTGCAAGTAGTCTCTTTTTGGTTGGAGCAAACAGCATAATGTGCATTGTGATTTTTAATGCTCTACCACCATTTTGCAGATCATTGGTATAAGCTTCCAAATCCTGCATTGCAGTACCCAAAGCAGGCTGTAACTTATACAAAGGACCATAAGCAAACTTTGATGTTGTCTGACGTTTACGTGCGTAGAAGCCTCGCTGTTTGTCATGATCTGGGAAGTAAACATTTGCAATAACAGCATAGTTCTCTTTAACTGTCTTGTCCTGACCTGAGAAATCACCTATGTACTTAATTGCATTTGAGAACCACATGGCCTGTGGATAGGTCTTAGGTGACAGCATCTGCACAAAGGTTTCAAAGGTATTGTCAGGATCGTCATCTTTTGGAGAGTAACGGGTTCCAATTCCAATAAATGAACGTGTAGGATCAGTATCATCTAAATCTGAGTCATTGTCGTACCACTGCTCATTTAAAGGTATATCGTCCTGCCAGTTGGTAACGGTGTTTCTCCAAGAGGCATTGTCAGACCAGTTAAACAGTGTACTCATAATTCTGATCCACTGATTGGCTGTCATCTGATATGGTCCAAATCCACATTCGTTAAGAGCAGACTGAACTTTATCTCTTAATTCAGATACTGATTGTAAATCAGCTTCTTTAGGATCAATGCCTGAAGATACTGGTACCTTAACTGTAATGATTAGTTTTACATCAACAATCAGACCAGAGTCGTAGAATGAACCGTTACGGATTGCTGTAATGTGATTTCTGGTGTGATATCTTAAGAAATTAACACGGTCAATAATCAATGGAGTTAACAGTGGGTGCATGTGGTTAGCTCTCATTGCCAGCATGTTATCTAATATGTAATCACAGTCAGGAGAACGGTACAGCATAAAAGACATCATTGTACCTTTTGGCATTTCTGTACTTAAAAGTGACTGTACCTGAGACTCTAAGCTTTCGGAAGCTCCCGGTAGCGGAGTACATAAAAAACCAAAGCCTAATGTATCATCGTCGATTAAAAAAATTTTTTTGTCGGGATCAAAAGCAATCACCGGACAGATGGATGATAATGATTCTGCCATTTACTAATTATTCCTTTCTTTCATTCTGTGCTTCGTCCTGAGAATTGACTACTTGGTCAATTTCGTCCTGTTGCTGTTGTTTTAAGGTGTTGTACTGTTGCTGTAACTTTGTTCTATTAGAGTTATAGTCAGCTTCAATCTGATTTAGTCTACCCTGATACCTTTGGATATCTTGTTGCTGATTGGGGTTGTTTTGGTCATACTTTACAGTTGATTCCAGTGCTCTTTGAACACGATTTCTTTCTCTTTCAAAGTTCAATTCTTCATATTTCTGAAGTCTTTCAATCTTTTCTAACTGAGGCTTATAGTTATCTTTAATCTTCTTAATCTGCGCTTTTTTCAATTCTGAAAAGTCTTCTTTTGGAGCATTCAGTGCATTAGGAACCATACCCTGCGCTTTTGCCTGAGCTTTAACGTCTTCATCAAGATCATCAAACATTGATTGTTCAACAATTTTTTTCTCCAGTGACTTCTTTAATGCCATTACTTCTGGATTGTCTTTATTTGTTTTAAGAGAAACTGTAGGGTCTAATGTTAAGAAATCTTCTAGACCATTTTCAGGAATACCGGCAGAAATTCTTCCATCATTAGCTACGATAAAAGGAGCCTTATCAACGCCAGAGATGTACTTTACGGCAAGCGTTTTATCAAAGCCTGTAAAGTCACAAGGTAAATTTGGAAGCTCATTTAAACGGTTGGTGTATAGCAGTGAACCTATATTGTTATCGCCATTTTCACGAGCACAGTAGAAGCGTTGTGCTAAATCATAAGATTCTTTTGTTATAAAATTAGGTATTACCACAAAATAGAACTTGTATTTTGTCTCTTTTTTACTGAAGTCTGAGGCTTGTTTTATAATTTTTTGTGTTAATGGATCATTAGGAACTACCCAAATTACTACTTCTTCTTGTCCTTTGCCAATACTTACAGAATTCAGAGTGTTAGGATCAATACCCCATTTTTTGTAGAAAACTCTGGTAGCAAAATCTCTAACATCATCAACGGAGTCAACCTTTCTCATTCCATTAAAAAGGTCATACATATTTCCTACAAAATAGTATCTGCGGTTTTCAGAGACGAACATCAGATTGCCGTTCTTTTTTCCTTCTAAAGCAAATAACAACCCAGTTTTTAAAGGTGCTGACATTGTAAACAGAGCATTTAGCCTGTCAGTATTCACTGTCAGTTCAGGCTCGCCCTTCTGGTTCTTTTTAACTTCCATGTCAAAGAACTTACCAACATCTAGAGCCTGATCGTTAATAGTTACGACCTTTCCGTCAGGTGTTTTTTCGGTATATTTAATGGTCTTTTCATATTGTTTGGTATCTATATCTGATGTAGTTCCATCAAATTCAGGAAAAATAGCTAAGGACTGAAAAGATATTAAAGACAAGGAAAGTGTTAGAGCGATGGATAGTGCAGTTTTTTTCATAATGTATATAACCCTAATGAAAACAAAGGGGACAATATTGTCCCCTTATGTAACGTTAAATTATGGATTAGCGAAGTCCATTGGTTAATTCAGGCAATTTAGCTACAGTTTCTGCTGGCATGTCTAATGGAGCAGTTGCAGTTAAGATACCTTCGATAACGGTTGGTGCGTTGTATAGAACTAGACACATTGCGACACCGATTACAGCGTAAATTAAAGTGCCTCTTGAAATGGTGAATGCAGTACCAACCACAATACAGGTTAAGGCCAAGATACGACCTAAGGTTCCCTGAGCCCAACCTGTGATCTTGTCATACACCTTATCGAACTCACCACCGTCTGAACCAGCGTGAGCCTGTGCGAAAGCCATATATGCAACCATTGCTAATAGCATAAAGATCATGGTCTTATGTTGCATGATTGTGTCTTTTAATGAAACAGCAGTTGAACTTACGTTGTTGCCGATATTTTTTAATGTGATCATAGAGATTTTTCCTTTTATGATTTTCTAATTAGAAATTTACTTGCCGGAAGTCTGAGTTGCTTTCAGCGGTTCAAATGTTTTAGAAACTCCGCTTCCCTGTCCTTGTGAATGGACACCTAGTGTCCACTTACGAGGTTCAATCTCGATGTATGAATAGCCGGGAACTACAAAGTTTCCATCTACATCGGTATATGGTGCATACCAGACACGCATAACCGTTGCAGGTGTACGAACTGGTACCGGACGATTAGGGAGATTGGGGGTCACGAAATTGTCAATTACATAATCACTATCCCCCTGTGCTTCAAAGTTCTGATCTTCATCGTTCTCTTCCTTCTGGTTTACATCTTCGTCATCATCGTCCTCGTCTTCGTCGACTTTTTTAGCCTTTGGTACCTTGCCGTTATTTGTCATCTTGTACAAATCCCAACTGTTGGTACACTGAGTACCACCCGGTCTGCCCGGACATGAATACTCACTTTCACCAATGCCAAACCAGCTTGAGCAACCTGATAAAACAAGCGCAGTACTGATCACTGAAGATATAATTAAAGTTTTTTTGATAACTGATTTCATAATGTGTCCTAGTGTTGCATAGACTTTAAGTTCCCCTCATGTAATTGAGGGGTAACTTTGAGTTTTTTGCTGAATTTTTACTGTGCTGTTTCCTGATCTGCCATCTGACCATAATCATCACTGGTCTCTGCAATCTGACCAGTGCTTGAATTGCCGTTTTCATTAGCATCCTTTACTACTGATAAAGTAGCGCCACCTGATACGATAATCGTTACTTCACGACCGCCGTCAACTTCGATGATTGGGAACATCTGATCAGCTAAGTTCATGTAGTAGTCAGACAGTCTGTCGAATGCCTTAGATACACCAGTTGCAGCTGCGCCCTGTAGTGCTGATGAGTCATATACTTTGGAATATGACACAGTACCGTCAGATGAGGTGTTCAAGGTTGGGGTCATGGTGACGTCGAAAGCTGAAGAAATACCTGAAGCAAAACCTGCTAACATGGTCCTTGCAATTACAGATCCTGTCTTTGATACTAAACGACCTCTTAAGCCTGCTTTACCGTCATCACCTGCTACATAAGAAGGTAACTTGGTTTCGATGATTGAACCGTCTTCCTTGATACAAGAAAGGGTTTCACCACGAAGTAAAGCACGTTCTGATGACATGTCTCCGTAACCTGACATCAGTAAGAAACATTCTTTTACATCAGCCTGAAAGCCGTTTGGAAGAATGGCTTCTTTCTGGATCCTGATGTTTACAGGGAAAGGATCCTTCTTAGCGTTAGTGCCAGTTGGAGCATCAATACCGGCTAAAAGGACACCCTTTAGCATTGAGCCTGCTGGAATGTAAACTTCAGGCTCTTTATTACCTTCTGCTTTCTTTGGCTTCTTGGATAAATCCTCTGAGGCAAATGAAGTAGATAAGCCCTGAACAATCTCGTTGCCGTCTTTGTCTACAAAAGTCTGAGGAATTGGAGTAGGAGCGTTTGCATAAAGAGCATTAGCATCTCTTACATTTACAGAACGGTCTAGAAAGCTCTGCTCTTCCTTTTTTCGTCTTTCTCTTTCTCTCTGCTGCTGTAAGGCTGCTTTTTCAGCTTTATCTTTTGGGCTGTCATTAGGAGAGATTTCTAAGTCCTTATCAAGATCTTTCTCTTCAGTAGACAACTTAGCCATTTCAGCATCGTTTTCTTCCATCTTCTGAGTTAATGCAAGATTTGACTGAGCAAGTTCGGTAATACGATCATTTAAGGCTTTCATCTGTGTGTCGTATTTATTGATCATGCTACCAATGGTCTTATCCAGCTCATTCGCTTTCATGATTGCCTGCTTGTTTTTCTGATACTCTTTACGTGTCAGATTGTTATCAGCTGAAAGTTCTTCTAACTGTTTTTCTACATGAGAGAACTTGTCGTTTGCAATCTTAATCTGAGCTAGTAAGGATTCCATACCTAATGCGTCAGCATTTTTGTCAGTAAGAACATACTTGATTTCGTCTTTCTTAGAAGTAGGACCAACGTCAGCTGTTAAGGTGTATAAAGCAACTGCTATGATTGTAATAGTACTGCCGATATAGACCCACTTACGGTATTGTGGTGGCAGTTTGTCAAGGAAAGTTTCTTTCCTCTGTTTTTTCTTATTGTCTTTATTGTCCAGCATATTAAAAACCTTACTTGTCTAATACTGAAGAACGAACCTGTTTCAATTCTTGCTTGCCTTGAGCATGCTTGATCACATAGATTTCTGCACTGTCTCCAGGGTTAAAGATATTGGTTGGGAACAGAGCTACACCTGCTACGTCATAGTCGCCACAGCCAGCTTCCTTAAACTCAAGAACAGAATTTGAAGTATTAGTTACCTTACCTACTAAGATGTGTAACTTAGAGCCTGCTATTAACTGACCTCTTGACCAGTCAACATCAAATCCCTGTACTCGACAGCGTGGCAGTGCGTACCCCTTAGGAATATTGGTTAAGGTATAACCTGTTGGGATATTCTTTAGAGCAACGTCCTTTAAGGTCTTGTTGGTACCCGACTCAAAAGGCTGATTTTTCTCCCATGCTTCTGCGTCATCTGAAGCTAAACGCATTGAAACATTAGAGTCCTTAAAGTTAACTGTAATTTCACGGCTAGGAATTTTGCGTGGTACCAGTGTTAATGAAATTGAGAGGTTTTCCTGTCCTTTTTCTGTTATGAACATAGATAAAGGAATGTTCTTAGCTGTTGATACGTAAACTACATTATCCTTAACAGCAACTTCGCCACCCTCACCTGTAGATAAAGTCGAAGTACTTACCTGAGGGTGATTAAATGGTGTAACAATACGGTTGGTGTGACCTACAGCAATGGTTACAATTTGGTTTACGCCCGGCTTAACAGAAATCTCATTATCAGGAGTTCCAGAGAAAGTACCGCTTCCATCTACGTTGTACTTAGGTACGTTCTCAGTTAAAACTTTAGATGGTACAGAAGGGATCTTTAAAGCTTCTAACTTTTCCTGATCTTTCAATTTCTTGTTTTCAAGCTGTAGCTTTGCAATTTCTGCCTGCATCTTTTCCATTGCCTGCTTCTGCGCTAAGTTCTGTAGGCTTGGATCTACCTGCTGAATGGCTCCCCCTTGATTTAGTGACTGCATTGGAGTTACAGCAGGTCTTGCTGACTGCATCATCAGACTTGCATTCTGAGAAGTTGGAGTTGTATTTTGTAATGCTTTAGCGTTTTGTACAATGTAGCCTGTTTGTGCATTCATTGTCTGTGCCTGAGCTCTAGCATGTTCACGTAACGGTCCTGAAGTTGACATTTTTTCTAAAGGATTGTTTTTTATAGCATCATCCATTGTTGGTGCCTGACGCACTGGAGTAACAGATACTTCCTTGGTTTGTGTCAGTAAAGGATTGTTTGCACTGGAGCTGTCTGCATAAGCAGGAATTGCAAAAGTGATAGCACAGCAGTATGCAAGTGTCTTCATCTTGTATTTCATATTAGTTATTACTTTCCTTAATTTCTTAAACCCTGTTTCTTGCGCTGTTCTGCTGACATTTTTGCAATTTCAGCTTTACGCTTTGAGGTGTGAGGAACGTCTGCGTAGGTATCCATTGAGATGATCTGTGGCAGATAGGATTCCATCGTAATTTTGAATTCGTAGGTTCTCATCTCCTGCTTTGGCTTTACAGAAGGTGTCTCGGTCTTGTACTTACCGTAAACGAAAACTTTGTCTGATGATTTTTCGTAGGTAATTTCAAGTGGATCAAATGTTGCTGTTACTCTGTTCTCTCTCATCATGATGACCTGAGCCTGTAAGTTGGTCATTGTCTGCTGATAAAGATCAGTAGGTAACAGTGGAGAAATTCTCTTCTTTACAAACTCAAGATTGCCAGGATCAATGTTTCCAAGCATCATTGCTAATGAATAACCCCATGCTTCTTTATAAGACTGAGAGGCGTTGTCTTCTGAGACCCAGCCAATCTTCTGCATACCAAAAGGCTGTACAACTACTGTTGTATGTTGTGACACTGCGTTAAATGACAGTAATGCCAGCGCAACAGCACAACCTGCTAGAGCTACACGAGTCAGACCAGCCTCTGTCTTTAAAGCATGGTAGGACTGCTTCCAGTTTGTTAAGTTCAAGTTACTTTCTCCTTATCTTGGGATAAATCTGCGGTTGTAGGTGTTTTTTAAGGTCTTTGATCCTGAGATTAAAAGACCGTGCGCATACAGCCAGTGAAGGACAAAACCATTGTGGTGCGAGGACTTGGCTACTCGATAGAAACGTGCAATTGCAAATCCGACCACAGTAAAAATAAATGCCTGCTCAATCATCATGCCGATACTGAACAGAACTATAATTGGCGTCAGCTCATCAAAAGGCCAGATGATGACCCATTGCGGATCATCCTGATGTTGTGGGATCTCAGTAGGTTTCACATAAGCTCCATAATTTTTTAGCTAAAAAGATTAGTAGCCATTATCTAAAAGCGTGAAATTTTGGGCTTAGTTGCGTGGGGTAAAGTTAGACAAAAATTAGAAAATATAAAAAAGGACAGTAAATTTACTGTCCCTTTTAGATTGCTTAATCTGATTAAATTCTCTTAGCAATGTTAGAGATAATGACCATGATTAAAAAGGCTGCTGTGCAGTTTACAATCGGATAGATGTAAGGAGAAATAGCAAACGGCATTAAAAAATATAATGGCAGTACTGCAATCGCACCTGTAATTACTTTTGCCGCTGTTCTGTGTCTTACCGGAGACGCATAAGCAAAGTCACCTTGCTTAATTCTTCGTAATTCAAGACCAGTATAGCCAGCAGCTGCAAACACCAGTGCCGATGACGGTAACCACATGAGCATCAGATGTAACCTTTCAAAAAACTGAAAGATTAGGAACATGCACACTGTGAGCCTGTCATCTACCCATCTGAAAAGTCCGTTACCAAGATTATTTAATGAGCCTGATTTCTTTCTTTCATATTCATTGGGAATTAGCATGTGCCATATTTCTGCATAGGCTCCACTTTCAATAAGTGATGTGTTAAACCATTGTGAAGTTCTCTTATCAAGTTCTCTTAAGGTGTTAGTGCCTAACGAGTCTTCAATTTTGATACCCTCATAGGCAATAACCTTTGAGATGTATCTTGGACTTGAAAACGCAATCAGAAACAGAATTTCAAGAAAGAAGAATATAGTACAGTATCTGTACCAGCTCCCTCCGCCACTCTTCCCTGCCATTTACTTTCTCCTTTTTTTTACTCTCTTACAAAAGTAAAGAATGGTTCTGAAAATTCAGAGCTCATATCATGCTTCTTATTAAGAAATGAAGTAATTTCTGTTGCATCAAAATTTGTTAATACCGATGCAGGTAGAAGATAATGCAGTAAGTTCTTTTTAAACTCACAGACTTCTTTAATTCTGTACTGATTGATTTTTACTTCTTCATTTGGCTGTAAGGTATATTTAAAGAGCAGATCACGTTTTTTTACTGCCTCTTCAATATCCCAGTTTTTCTCTCTTACCTTAAATGAAATGGAGAAGTTGTCTATAACCTCTTCAATGAGATTTGATACAAACTGTAACAGATTACTTCTGTTATCAATTTTTATTGATACAGTTCCCATTTTGTTCAAGGCATTAAAGATAATGTGATGACTTACTGGCAATTTGTCTTCACTTGAACGCACGTTTTCTGATAAAAGCAGGACGATTTTTCTAATAGCAAGTGTGGTAAAGATATTCTCCGACAGAAGATTATTCAGTCTTTCAATTCTTTTTGAGTTAATGCGCTTAAATGAGTGTCTTAACTCTGAAATTAAACGTTCGTCAAAATCAAGCTGATCCTGTGAAATTTCGTAATTGTCCTTCATAAAGTGATCCTTTTTAATATTTATTGTTATACATCAGTCTAAGCTGTCGTCAGAGTCATCAAGTTCTGTCTTGACCTCGTATTCGTCAGATGACTGATACTGCTCTTTCTTTTTATTAGCTTCGTCTGATCCTATGATGATTGGCAATTTTCCTTTTACTATGTGACCACCAGCAAAAATACCAATATACTCTAGATTTGGTAACAGTCCGAACATCTGAGGGGCTAACAGCGGTGCTGTAGTCTCTTTTAACTGCTCAGACTGAGTTGCTCCATGGAACAATGGCATTGTTGACAATGCATTGATCCCCTGAGTTCTGGTAAGTGTTTTAATGGCTGTCTCAGGAATATCCTCAGATAGCCACTGCTGTGAAGTTTTGTTTTTAGTACGTAACGCAAGCACGTTGTTGATGTTACCCAGTACCATTTCTTCCTTTGCGTCAGAGCCTAAAGCTGCCACGAAATCTGAAATGGTCTGTGTAGCTACCATTAAACGGAAACCTGCACCACGTGACTTGTTCAAAATCTGAATAAATGAGTCATTTACGCACTCGGAGGCCTCATCAACGAAAATGTTGACAGGATTTTTATGATCTCTGTAGTTGTAAATTGCACCTGCTGATGCTGCTATGTCTGATAGTGCCAATGAACCAATAGCTGTACCTACCATCTTGTCTGATAAAGAATCCAGACCAATGTATAAAACACCTTTTCTGTCTAAGATGTCCATGGTGTTAATGGTCTCTCGTTTCATATCCAAGTCATCGCCCGGCGACATTGAAAGCATGGTGCCTAAAGTACCTACAGTTAACATATCGAGTAATGGCAGCATATTGTTAATCATCTTGGAGAAATGTTCTCTTGGGTGATTTCTCAACTTTACAAGGGAACTGATGTTACCTGCGCCCGGTGCTGTCATGTACTGTGTTGAATAAATCTGACATTTGATATCTGTCTGTACTGAAGCTGAAGGTGGAACTTTCATCTTGCGAACTTCCTGATTAAACAGATCGTCATAACTTGGGTGGGATAATTCGCCTTTCTCATCTTTTTCATGTTGATCAGCAGAACGGCAGAATGAGTCCAAAGCTTTAGAACACAGATTCTCCATTGAATCTTGCAGATGGACTTTAATTGAGCTTATGGTTGGTGTTTCACCAATATATAAAAGTGCCTGTACAATGGCGTTGATGGACAACCAACCGAATGCTGTAAATGGATCAAGTCCACTCTGAGAGGGGATCAGATTGGTAATACGAGTGGTAATATCAGTATCACGGGCTGAGTTTGCAAGTAAGTTCAATCTTACAGAGTCTTCAGGAAATGCTGGGTGGAAGAAGAAAAATCTTTCGCCAGGATCCTCTAATCCATGTTCAATACAGTACTTGCGATAGGTGTCACAGGCACGCTTGGCATTGTCTTTCATTTCCTTGTCGCCCTTAGGATCAATAATAATTAAAGATTCACCACGCATAATGCACTGAGTGATCATCAAATCAGCAAAACGTGTCTTTCCTGAACCTGTAGTTCCTAAGATGAGTAAATGACCATTAAGCCATGAAGCAGGAATGGAGATAGGTGTAGTCTTACTTGACAGACCATGTATCCAGCGCTGACCGATTTCTGTTCTTAATGGCAGCGATTTAAAGAAATGAAATGCACACTTTAAGATTGTAGCCCCGATAAAATCAAGCCTTTTGTAAATTTTCTGATTAGGATTGCTTGCTTTATGTGCCTTATATTCTTTCTTAAACTCTTTGATGGCTCGCTGTAATCTTCTGTCAGCTCCCCACAGTCTTTCTGCTTTAGCTATTTCCGCCCAGTTAAGCTTTAACATTTCATAGGCACGCTGTGTCTGCTCAGGTGTCCAGTCGTAACCTTCACCTAAGTAGAACTCGTCTTTAGCGATGTACTTCTTGGTCTTATCAATAATTTTATCAAGTCTTATAAACTCTAAAGGCGCACCATAAAGTCTGTTCTGAATTTTGTATACTCTGTAGCCTTTAACTAAAAAGACAAAGCAGATGAAGAATGATACTGAAGCCTGCATAATTCTCATCTGATACGAAAGAGATGCAAATACACCTACATTCATGTATGTGATCATGCCACACAAGAACCAGACAAAAGCAATTCTGTATTCATACAGTGGTCTGTATAAAAGCTCAAATCTGTAAGGCTCGTAACCAAAATTAAGCATTATTTACCTCCCATTCCCGGAAAGGCAAAAGGTGCAAAAGGCATTGCAAAGTCCGTTGCTTCCTGCTTCTTCTTTTCCTCTTCCTTCATGGCATCAACGTCTTCTTTACGTAATGGTTTCTTGTAACCTACGACAAGATCGTCACCGTCAATGATCATATATGGCGGTGTGATCTGCTTGGTTAGTGTCAGCATTTTTGCCATACGGGTAAATCCGGTTGAATTGTCTGCATACTCTGTATAGCAGGCTTTTAATACAGCTTTGTTAATGCGTCTGCCTAAAGCTTCATGTGCATATCCCCTGCACTTGTATCCGTAAAAGTTCTCTTCACGGTCAAGAGCAATAATGCGGTGCTTTAAGAACTCAATTAAAGCTGTTCCTGTTACTGGCTTGTGGTAGATCTTTTCATAAGGGTGCTCACGGCAGTTTACCTTTAAAGGTGTAAAGTCAGCTAAAAAGAAGATCTTGGTGACAGCTCTAATCATCTGTATATGACCAAAGTAGAAAATCTCCATAGTGTTAGTCTCAATCTCGTTGTATGGAGTTGGGAACAGGTCGTTCTTCTGGAAACTCTTGATTAACTGGACTGCATTAGCGTCTTTCTTAATCTCATCGTTCCATAAGAACACTGCGTAACAGTAGTGATTATCTACAGTCACGAAGTCTATGTAAGAGAATTTACCGTGCAGACGGTTACAAATCTGTAAAGAGAATGTTTTAGCAACTTTAGGATCTTTCTGCTCAATACGCTTGCATAAGTCTTTAATAGCCATTACAGCCTTAGTCTTGATACCTTCAAACCAAGGCTCGTCAGGATTGCTGTATAAACTGTCAGGCTCAGTATTTGGAAAGTCACTATTACGCATTGCATTTTTGCGCTGTGCATTCATGACTATCTTCTGATGCTCTTTCTCATCATGAATAGCTTTATCGAAGTTTCTAATCTGATCTTCTTCGTAAACCTGTGGCCTGTTCTTTTCGATATCCTCTTCGATAATTTGAGTTTTCTGATCGTCAGTAATAGCATTTAAAGGAACAGTATGCTCAAAAGCCTTTTTAGTTACTGTATTTACCAAAGTTGCCGGATTTGCATCTAATTCAGCAGTCTCTTTTATGAGATTTACTTTATCAGCGATAATAGAGTCAACTTTAGATACCTTTTCAGGCTCTTTAACTGTAACTTCAGGAGTACTCTTCTGTTCTGCTGTTGAAGACCTCTTATTTAAGACTGGAACAAAAGATTTAGTAGAATTAAAGGCAGATGGTGCTTTGGGAATACTCTCTTCTTCAGTAACCTCTTGAGCCCCATCTAACAGTTCTGCGTCTGTTGGTTCATGTTCATTTTCATCTGTTGAAGTATCTGCAACCTCTGCAACACCTGTAACAGTTTTCTTGGCTTCAGACAAAACAGTTTTTTCAGAGTTCTCAGTTACAGAAGAAGCTGAATTTCCATTTAGTGGAATTACAGTTTTATGTTCTTTGATAACTGCTGCTGCGCTCTGCTTTTCTGTAACAGTATCAACAGTTTTTTCGGTAGTTTTTGAGTCTTTAGCTTGGTTTTCTGTAAGATCACTCTTTAAATCAGGCTCAGTATTTGAAGTATTCTTTTTTGACTTAATCTCAGGTTCTACACCGTCGCCAAACTTTAATTTAAGCTCAAGAAAATCTTTTTCCTGTGCTCTGTAAAGTCTGCCGTTAGGTCTGATGACATTATTCCAGTTCCTGATACAGATAGCCTTAAACACTTCGGTATTACGAACTACTGTAAACTTACCGTCAGCAGTAGGAGCAGGCAGCAACATGTCACACTGTTTTAACAGTTCAATAAAGTTCTTAAAGTTAGGCTCATGCTCCTGTAAGACATCGGTTTTGGCGAACTCTGAGGCTTTAGCAAAGACTTTACAGAACATTCCAAAAGCAGGTTCATCACAGCGAATTAACAGTACGAACTGAGGTGCTGTAGGACTCTTATTAGGTGTGGCATGAGAATAAATGTAGCAGTTTGCACTCTGATTTACTGCAACTTCTGCACTGTCAGTTAAATACTGAAAGGCATCTATGATCTTGTTGCGGGTATCAGTTGTTGCCTCTAAAGGAATACTGTTAGTGTTGGATAATGCCTTACGATCACGGGTTGATGATGTCTTATCAGCACCATTCATGATCCTGTAGATCGCATTGATCCTGGCCTGTGTGTACTCTCCACTTAATACATCCCAGTCAATACAAGTCATAAAGTCTGTTAACAGGTTGTCATCTCCCTGAGATATGAGCTTCATTGTGCCCTTTGACAGAAAGTTTCTCATGAGGAAAGGACCTATGAACATGTGTTTGTCAGAACGACCTTTCTTCCATCCTTTAATAATGTAAGTTGGAGGATCTTTGTTTTCTTTGTTTTTGAAAACCTTACTTACATCAAGATTATGTACTCTTGCTAAAAACTCAGAAATAGGTTCAACGCATTTCCAGCGATACTCTTTTTTAACTCCGTTCTCTTCTTTGTAGGTAACAATAATAGGATCGTTAATCTTACCAATGTCATGTAAGAGGCCTGCCAGTCCGCAGGCAACACGGGCTGAAATTAAATGCTGTGCTCTCTGTGAGGGTGTAACGCCTTTATTAAAGAAAGCAAGACGAGAATCATTTAGAGCAAAATACATGGTTTCCAAGCTGTGCAGGAGTAAACCGCCCTCAGACATGTGATGCCCGAAGATATTGCTAGGTCTCCCATCAACACTTTCTGATGCTGGTATTTTTTGAGCGTAAAGTGCTACCTGTAAAATTGAAGGTTTTAAATATCGCTCGAAGATCTTGTTTTCACCTCCCATAGCAATCGAAATTTTATCTACAAGAGGCTTAAATTCATCTGAATTAATCATATCTTCAGGTGAATATACATATAGACCTTCTGCGTCTATTGTTGTAAAAATCTTTTCAGGCTCTGTCTTTGTCTTGGATTGTTGTTCCTGAGCCTTTACTTCTTCTTTTTCTTTCTTAAATAGGTTCCACATGTGAAGAAAATTTTCCTTATTAAAATTTTCTAATAACTTACAGTAAGGAGAAAGTGTCTTTTAATTAAAATGGGGTTATCTTTGTTTGAAACAAGCAATCTTTACCCCATAGACAAGCCAAAAGAAAGCGATAAATCCTTATAAAGGTAAATATCTTTTTATTTATCTTTTAGGAATTTTTAAATGAAAAAATTGAATTATGCTGCTGTTGCAGTATCTGTAATGTCTGTGATTGGTACTATGTCTTTAACAAGCTGTACCTCCGAGGCAGAAGTTGAAGCTTTAAGACAGCAGGTAAGAGATTTAGAAAACACAGTGATTGCTGTAGACAAAAACAGAAGAGTTACAAGAGAATCTACAGAGAATTACTACCTTGATGTAAGACGTTCAGCAGCTATTGAAAAAGGCGGATTTAAACATACACTCTACAACACTTCAAACTACTCTTCAGACAGTTACCCTGACAATGTTAAATATGATTTGAATGATCGCTATACCAGTGAAAGCGGTCTTGTAGCAGGTAACGGTAATGGTTCTTCTTTAAATAAAGGCTCTTTATTCGGTGACTCTGATATTACTAGATACTTCAAACCTAACGGTACCGTATCAGATTACTCTTATTACCACTACGGTCGTTGGCAGAGATTATGTAACAGCGGTAAAAACATGGACCGCTTAGACTGGATATTTGTGAAGAAGAACCGTAATAAGTTCCCTAATGAACTTGTCGGGAGATGTTCTTTACCAGCTGACAGCATAATGGCTAAACACGGTTTTAAACCATTAAAGGGAAAAGCATCTGATACTGTAATCGAAGAGCCTCTTCTAAATTCTGATACTTCTAACACTGTAACTCAGTCTCAGGGAAATGTTTCTCTGTATCCAGCTAATCTTTCAGAGCCTGAAGTGGTAGCAACTCCTCAGCCAAGATTAAGAGAAACTAATCTAAAAGAGATTAAGGAGGTACAGCTACAACGTGCCCCAAAAGAATACATTCCAAACGAATTACAGGGAAAAGTCGCATCAAAGGCACCTACTCAGACACAGAGTATGTCTATGTCAAATGCAACTGTGACAACTAACCCTTCAACTCCAGTAAAACCTGAAATCAGGGACTCTCTAAACACCCGCTCTGTTGAGAAAATTGTCACAACTAAGAGTGTAACCAAAGCTCCTAAGAAGTCTGAAGTTGTAGGTCTGTCTGCTCTTGAAGATGAACTAAGAATTGATGATGCTGAGTTATAACTAGCGGGGTGTTTCAATGAGAGTATATCTAGCAGAAAAGGAATCCCAAGGATATGATTTGGCAAGAGTAATTGACAGCAATTTTACTCCTGACAAAGGTTGTGTCCATTTATCAGACGGTGATGTGGTCACATGGGGATCAGGTCACCTCTTTGCTTTAGCAGAGCCTGATTACTATGATCCTGTTTTAAAAAAGTGGAATGTAGAGTCTCTGCCAATTCTGCCTACAGAATTTCAGTGGCTTCCAATAGACAGAGTACGCAAGCAGCTTAAAATTGTTTCAGATTTAATCTTAGGCTCAGATGAAGTTGTGGTCTGCTCTGACTATGATCGTGAAGGTCAGCTCATTGCTAAGAATATCTTAAATTACTGCGGTTTTTCTGGCTCTATAAAACGTATCAAGCTAAAAGCGCTAGATCATGAATCAATTAAGCGTGCATTAGATGAAATGGTTGATTTTGATGAGTCAATCAGCTTGTATTACAGTGCCGTTGCCCGCTCTCACAGTGACTGGATCGTAGGTATTAACCTGACACGTCTATTTAGCTGTTTAGCTGACTGTGGAGAGGTGATTAACATCGGTCGTGTTATTACCCCTACCATTAACCTCATTTGCCAGCGTGATGAAACTATTCGCAACTTCAAACCTCGTGACTTTTACGAAGTTGAAGCTGATATATCTGTACAGAATGGTTCTTTTAAAGGTAAATGGGTTCCTGATAAATCACTTTTAGATCCTGATGGTCATGTTCTTGATCAAAAAGCAGCATTAGCTGTTGTTGAAGCAATTAAGAGCCAGGCTATTGATATCAGCTCTGTTGAGCGTACTGTAAGCTCTGAAAATCCTCCTATGCTGTTCTCTCAGGCAAAGTTGCAGGCTTATGCTTTCAGACACTTTGGCTTTACTACAGAAAAGACCTTAGCTTTAACTCAGTCTATGTACGAAAAGAAGATCACAACTTATCCTCGTACCGACTGTCAGTTCTTGCCGGAATCACAGTTTGCTGAAGCATCACAGATTTTAGCAAAACTCTCTGCCGATCCTAATATTGTTAACGCTATACGTGGTTGCGATTTAAACAAAAAGCCTCGTGCTTTTAATGACAAGAAAATGAGTGGTCATGCTCATAACGCAATTGTGCCTTCATTAGGTGAACAGAATATCTCTGTGCTTACAGCAGATGAAATGAAGCTCTATAACATCATCAGACTTCATTATATTGCTCAGTTCTATGCTCCTGCACAATATGATGTTTTAACTATTAAGGCAAAATGTGGGGATTATGAGTTCATAGCTCGTGGTAAGACCTTAACTAAGTCAGGTTATCGTGTGCTGTTCCATTCTGGAGAAATTGATGATGCAGTACAGAAATCCTCATCTTCAGATACAGCACAAGATGTAAGTATGCTACCTAATGTTAATACTGGTGAACGAGGCTATGTGCAGAACTCTAATCTTTTAACCAAACGCACCCGAGCTCCTAAACATTATGATGAAGCATCTCTTGTAGATACCATGAATGCTATCGAAAAGTACGTTGATGTTGAACACGATGATTTAGAGCAGGAATTAAGGCTTGGTACTGCTGCTACACAGCCATCAATTATCGAAAACCTGAAGAAATACGGTTGGGTTAACGTAGTTAAAGATCATTTTGAAGCTACAGAAAAAGCTTTCAAGACCATGTCTATCCTTCCTGATGATATTAAGTCCCCTTCTATGACTGCTTTGTGGGAGCTTGGACTTGATAATATTGTCAGAAACGGTGACTCTCCTGAAGAGTTTGAACGTAACATTGTTCTCTGGCTTCAAGATGTGTTCTCCCGTTGCAAAACTCAGGAGGCTATAGACTACATTCGTAAGATTGTAACTGCCAAGAAATCTACAGAGCCTGTTTATTACTGTGAGAAATGCAAATCCCCTCTTAAACTTCTCAAAGGTAAGTATGGACTGTTCTTTATCTGTACCAATGAACAGTGCAAACAGATATATAAAGAGAATAACCGTAGACCTTTACCTTTATTTAACGCAGAAACTGCTCCTAAGTGTCCTCAGTGCGGTTCACCTATGAAGCAGGGAAAGTCGAAGTTTGGTCTGTTCTGGAAATGTCAGAATGAGCAGTGTGGCATGATCTTAAATGATGTTCACGGTAAACCTCAGATGCCTGAAAAATGCCCTGACTGCGGTAATTTTATATTCAGACACAAAGGTAAGTTTGGTTACTTCTGGTCCTGCTCTTTATGTAAGAAGATCATTGAAGATCTAAACGGTAAACCTGTTATTGATACACCTAAGTGTCCATTGTGTGGCGGTAAGATGCGTCTTATTAAGAAATCTAAAGAAGGTAAGGCGATTACTCCTTTCTGGTCATGTACTAACTACCCTAACTGTAAAGGTACTTTAGATAAGAACGGCAATCCATTTGAAAAGAAAATTAGAGGTAAATACTAATGTTCAGACTGATTGCATTGGCTGTCTTTCTGTTTGCTTTAGCTGTGATCATCTTTCCTGAAGAAACACTAAGCTATGTTAAACAGTATGGAAATGAAGCTTTAACAGAACTTGAAATTACGACCACTAAAACTCAAAGAGTCAAGCAGGACGTAATTAACCTTGTAAACAGTACTGGGGAGCTTGTAAAGAAGTAAGATTTCAGGAAGGGAACGTTATTTAGATAAAGTAATATCAAGACATACAAAAACAATTTAAGCCGCCTATACATAATGTACAGACGGCTTTTTATTAGGCTTTAGCCTGAGCCTCAGCTATTACAGCCTCAGCTGCCTTGCGAGCAGCCTCAGCTGTATCAGCTTTTACGGCAGCTAAGAAGCCGGTCTTGTGACAGAACACAAGATCACAGCCTCCGAGACTCTCCTTAGAGGCATCAGGTCCTGTTAAGCCCCAAAGTCTCTGAGGGAGTGATACCCTCTGAGAATAAAAATTCTCAGGAGTATCATCTACAGGTATAGTTTGAATGTTCCACTGCCCTTGTGCTGGGTAAGTGACCAAATCAAACTGTCCGCCCTCTTCGGCATTAGCCTTTAAAACAACCTCTCGGTATGGCAGGAACTTGTCTAATACAAGTACTCTGCTACCGTGTTGTGCTTTTACAGCTTCTTCAGCCTCCTTCAAGAGCTGAAGCTTGTTAGCTCCTGCTCTTAAGAAGTTCAAGATGTACTCTTTGAGGATTTCAACAACCCTCATAAAAGCCTCATCTTGAGCAGGAGAATAAATATCCTGCTGATTGAAGGCGGCTACCATCATGCTGACGGTTAGAGCCTGTGCCTCAGCACCATCCACTTTGAAGGTACCTTGGCCATTGTCCTGTAAATCTACAGGACGACACACAGTTTCATCAACTGTTTGCCACAGGGTCTTAACCTGTTCAATATCAAGCTCCGGATGGAGTTTGGTTATTAAACAGGTGCCGAAGTGGCGCCAGATTAGGCCACAGGCGGCCAATTTCACTGAGGTACCCTCATGTACCTCAGTAAACTCCCTTTGATGATGGTCGTAACGTAGACCATCGTTGTCGTACACACCGCCTACATCAAGAGCGGCATAGGCATCCTCAATTTCTTGAGGATTGCGAGTTCTTACAACTCGCATCTCTGAGCCTAATAATAGGCTCAGAAAGGCTACACCGAACCCTTCATCGGCATGGAACAGTCCGTTGTGGGTAACAACGGTCTTTGTTGCGGTTGTAACGGTGTTCTTGTTGGTTGTAACTGATGTTGTCATTTTTAAGCCCTCCAAAGGCAAGTAAACCTTACTGAGGACAGACAATATTCCTGAGAAGGAACATTCTGTCCCTTTCAGGGAGAAACTGACAGAACTATTTCTGTCAGCAATGAAATTTTGATGTAACGTCATCAAGATACGTCAGGCAAGCCTGAAAGATACTGATACTTTATAGAATCTGAAGATTTGTGGAATAGGTATGTGGGGTAACATGAAGTTTTAAAAATAATTAAGTCCGCTCAAACTGATTAAATCAGAATGAACGGACATTTTACATCTGGACTATTACTTTTCTGTAATAGTCCAGATGTACTCATCCGCATAATTTATAAGAACTTTTGAATTAAAGTCCTTCTCTATTTTATGCATAAAATTTGGGTCTTTTTGGCAAAGACCTACTTGATATTTCATCTCTTTTTGAGCCTCTTCTAGGCTCTCATAGGATTGATTTACATCGAAAATTTCGATGTTATTATCTATATTCTTTATATTTAAATTATACATTTTTATTGCCCTCCATAGGCTGTTAATCCTTCAGAAGACAACTATCCCATAAAGGGATAATCATCCCCTTTAGGGAGAAAAGCAGTGCACCATTGCAACTGCTAGAACTATAGATGTAACGTCATCTTAAAACGGCTGATAAAAATCAGAAATATTTTTGATAGATATGGGGTTAAGTGAGAGTTTGTAAATATCTGTTGTAGAAAATTTGAATTTGAGAAATGATGTTTTATTAGGATTAAAAAATAAAAAGCCCATTCAAACAGATTAAATCTGTAAGAATGGACTTTGTGGCTAGGCTGCGACGTCTTCACGAGTGAAGCGCCAACTAATAGTTGGTGTTTCAAGTTCTACACCACGAGAACGGGCGTAGATACAGTGTTGTACCCAACCAATTGGCAGGTTACAAAGACGATTTAAGGCCTGTCCTACAGCCCTTTTAGAGATGTTAGACATCTCAAAAAAAGCATCAGAACTATGAAGTACGTCAGCCAATGGCTGACCTTCATAGTATTCACCCCAGTAGCACTGGGAACATTCAACGGTGTACTCATCTACACCGTAGAAGTCGTTGTACAGATCCATGATTTCATCATAGTCTGCACCTAGATCGTATGCTAATTCGCATACGTCTAGGAATATTTTATTTTCGTTCTTTACTCTACGAGCAAGAACGTCATGAGCTTCATTAAGCTCAATTTCTTCATTTTTATATGCCTCTGCTAGAGCAGAAGCAATTTCGATTTTTGAATTGCGATTGTATGAAGAAAATCTGATAGCTGAATTTGACATTTTGAGCCTCCTGTGGCTTGATATTCCACAAAAGACAAAACAAAACCTCAGGGAGGATAGTCCCCAATCAGGAGCTTTGTTTTGTCTCCTGTGGAGATGAAATACAGATATAGAACCATTCTATATCTGATAGATAAAGCATTAACGTAGCTTCGATTACGTCTGAGTAGAACTCAGAAAGGATAGTTTTAGTTTAAACGAGCTATAGTTTTTTTTTGATAGCGGTGGGGTAAAGTGAGAGTTTAAAGTTATATAAAAAATTGATATTTTGATAAAGAAAACCTGCCTGTACACGTGGTACAGACAGATTTTGCGCCTCCTAACGCACAATTCCTCTCATAATTTTAATTACAGAGTCTTTATCAAGACCTGAATTTTTTGAGAAATCTGATTGGAAATAGTAAATTACAGTTGCAATATCAAGCACAGGTTTATGATCAAACCACCCTACGATTTTCTCGCAGTTGGCAAGAATTGCCTTTTGTGCCTTACCCTGCAATCGAGCGTTAGTCTGAGCCATGATATGGTCAGGCTTTACTTTCAGAGACCAGTCAGGTTCACCCTTAAAGAGCTTACCTAATTCTGTTCTCTTAAAGATATCGAGACCTGTCAGGACACAGAGTTCCTGTAATTGTCTTACAGTTTTCTCATTGTCTACTAACATAGCTGGAATTTTATAATCATCAAACTCGTAATTATCAAAGAATTGCTCTTTGTAAAAATCGATTTTGTTGTTCCAGCGAAGACTACTAATTTTTTTATAAGCATCAGAGTCTTCTGCCTCTTCTAAAGCGACCTTTCTAGCTTCAGCCGCAGCTTTTACCTTAGCATCATATTCAGCTTTGGTCTTTGCCAAAACATATATGTCTGCCAATTTCCAAAATCTAAATGGTGTTTCAAGCCAGTCAGCTGTAACTAACCAGTAATTTGGCTGCCCCTTTATTGAGTGCTGCACCTTAACAGCACCAAACTCACCAAGTTCTACGTTAACTGGTGTCACCAGTCTAACTCTCATGATGGTGTCAGCCAGTTGAGCTAAGTGATCATCAACTGCCTTTTTAGCTGTTTTCAGCTTAGACATGAAGATGTCAAACTCTTCCTTTGAGGTGATTTCCACCTCCTCATGAAGATAGGTATCTTCCGATACTGTCCATGTATCAGGAAAATCCTTTTCTTCGATAACGATTTCCTCACGCTCATCATGCCAGGCATCGTAGTACCAGTCATGCCAGCCATCACGATGCCAAGCCTCGTGAAATTTAACTTTCATCTCGAAGCCTGATACTGAAGTTGTAACGAAATCGTGTGACTGAATGGTGAAAATAGAATTTGTCATTTTTAAATCTCCTTTATATAAATGACGCAGGAGATCAATTCATAACTTGAAGAGCGTAAAAGAAATGCTTACAAGTACCCTTGCGGGAGAATTGACCTCCCAGAAGGGAAAAACTGACAGAACCATTTCTGTCAGCAATAAAAAATTAAGAATTTACGTATTCTTGAGACGTCAGCAGATGCTGAAAGATATTAAAAGCATAGCTTAATTTTGAATGAAGAATTTTTCCTGCTGGGGTTAAGTGATAGCTTAAGCAATAGCTTTTAAGTTGCCGTGTAAATATTGAGGTGTTTAAGACAGGAACGTATCTTTAAAGCAACAGGCATAAAAAAAGCCCTTCCATATTGCTATGAAAGAGCTTTACTACTACTTAGAGGAAAATTAGAACTGGTATGAACCCTTTAAGAATACATCGAAGCTGTTAGTATTCTGTGAGCCTACATAGTTAATACCTGCATCAATAGATGCTGTATTGTTCTTGGTAAGTGACAGACCAGCACCTGCGCCGTAGGTAAAGTCATCAATAATTTCAGCCTTTAATTTGTCGCCTGCTAAACCTACGAATGATGAGGTAAAGTCAGTATCGGTATCCCCCATGTTGTAGCTTACTGATACGTTAGCAACAGGCTTTAACTTCCAGTCGTTACCCATATCAAAGGTCTTTTCTACAGATAAACCTACTGGAATTGAGAAGATATTAGCTGTTGAAGAACCAACCTTAGCTACAGTTAAACCGTCAGCCTTTACATTGTAGCCATCAACCTTGATGTTGGTGTAATGTAAGCCTGCATTAGGTACTAAATCTACAGAGCCTACTGTAAATCTGTACTGACCGTTTACACTTGCCTTAACCAGAGTGCTGTCAATATCAGCGCTTAACTTGTGGTAAGCAAACATATTAAGTGATGAGTCAACATCATCCTTGATCTTGGTCCATGATAAATCACCTGAAATATCGAACTTATCGTAGGTGTAGCTACCGTAGATACCTAAACCCCAGAATGATACATCACCGTCTGTAGAGTTAGCTAAACCATTACCATCAGCCTTACCTGTACCTACATGGAAGAAACCACCTGCACGTACGTTGTTGTCAGCAAGATAATCAGCACCAACTGCTAATGAGCTTAACTTAACGCTTGAACCGTAGCCTAAACCATCTGAGTTTAGACCGTCAGCATCTGTGTAGTTAAATACTGGAGTTGTCCATACTGAAACACCTTTCTTAGCATCAGGTGTAAATAAGGTGCCACTGGTATTTGCTACGCCTGTACGATTAGCTACAGTTCTGTCAATCATACGAGAGGTTGTTAAAGCTGTCTGATAGATGCCACCTAACTGACCTAAACGAGCTGCCTGTTCTGCTTCTTTACCTCCGTTGGTTGTTTCGCCTGCTATTGCTGACAGGAAGTCAGCACCTGCGCCTGTTGTACCGAACTGATGAGCTTCATGGAAAGTATTGTAAAGAGCATTAGAAACGTTGAAATAGCTGTTTCTGGTTGCAACTTCTACTACTTCCTCAGTTGAGCCTGAAGTATTACCACCTGCTGATGGATTGCTTGGCTGTGAAGGTGTAGCTGGATTGGAAGGTGTTGTGGTATTGCCTGCGTTACCAGTATCACCTGTACCAGTGCCAGAACCTGAGCTTGTATTAGTTGAAGGTGCAATAGTTAAACCGTCAATAGTAACCTTAGAAATTGAATTTACCTTAACACGGGTTACAAAGTTACCGTTTCTTGATTTTACAGTTAAGCTATCTTCTAAACTGTTATCTAAACGACCGTCTCGATTTACTAATGCAACGTCTTTATTAAAGATCTTATATCTTGCGCCTGCTCTTAAAGTGTCAGAGTCTAAAATAATTGCTGAAGAATTATGATAGTAAACACGTCCTGCTGTACCCAAGTTCATAGCAGGTGTAATTTGATCAATAGCAGCAGTATCAGATACATCACCTGAGTAAGCAATAGAGTTTGTTAAATCTTTAGATAAGAAAACAGCTGAATTTTCACCTAAAGATAATGCTCTCCAATTAGTTTGTGGGAAGTTATTAGTATCTGTTGCAAATGTTTTTGCGTCAAAGTTGTTATTTCCATCAACAACAAGTTTTTTAATTTCAATAGGTTTTGTCAAATAAGCTACAGCTTTCCATTGTGCTTCGTTTAGCTTAGTCTTGCCATCAGTATCAGTAATGATTAGATTTGCATCTCTTAACAACTGCTCTGCTTCAGCTTCTGAAGAGACACCTAAAACTAATGCTGAATTAGCGCCTACAGCACCTGTATATTGGTAAATATTGTCATTGTCATAATCAACACCAGGATCTGGATAATGACCAATAAAGAATTCGCCGTCATGTTTAATTGCTAAAATAGAAATATTGCTATTAAAATCAGAATTTACAGCAAATAATCCATCTGCTCCTTCAGCATGAGAAAAATTTTTAACAAATACTTTTGTGCCTTTCTTTAACTGTAATTCGTCAACAGCTAAATCTCGGATATTACCAGTTGCATTGTCTTCAAATGTAATTCTAATTGGATTTTCAGTTGCGGATGTAGCGAACAGTGATGCATTAGAAGCATTGATATTATTAGTTACAATTAAATTATCAATAGTAAATGGATGATAGATAGTACCGCCTTCAAAGGTAGCATTTTTAGCTGTGATTGTTGTTCTATCTGAGTTTAAATCCTGAAGATCTGGACGTACAGCATAATACTCACCAGTTGGTAAGAAATTAGTAGACTTTACGGTCAATTCATCAACCTTAAAATTACCACCATTAGTGATCTTTAAAGTACCACCGTCAGCAACGGAAATCTTTGAAGCTGTATATGGAGCGTCTTCTGTGAAAGCAGTCTTGCCATTATTTAAGGTTACAATGTCCCCTGCGTTGACGATAATGTCAGTCTGTGGGGTAGATGCTGTTAAGTCGATTGTGGTATCTGTAGCATTTGCTGTTAATGCAAAGAATGTAGCTGAAGATGCAATTAAGGCATTCTTTAATACACCTTTATAGTCAGCGATTAAAAAGTTCAATGCGCCACGAGTCTGTTTAATCATTTTATTTCCTCTTAAAGTACATGATATTTTTGTTTTAACAGATACAATTATAT
>ERZ1026886.170-NODE-170-length-35298-cov-5.287064_pt1 | contig 35298 bp, 25 predicted proteins | sample MGYA00380173_ERZ1026886 | MGnify/ENA primary metagenome ERZ1026886 (study PRJEB33269, sample SAMEA4719809) | human gut metagenome | biome: human-associated habitat; feature: organic feature; material: feces | place: Cameroon | collected 2013-10 ... | reverse complement strand
TCTTTACATGTCGTCATCGTGGCTTTGTTCTTAAGAGCGAGGCGCAAACACGTCATACCCAGGTTCCACCATGCCGTTTTCTTTCTGCAAACATTATGCAAAGGTAATGAAAAAATAGAGACCATAGGCTTATCTCGCAAACAATCTTTTCCATTTTTTCACACTACTTGCGTGTAATTCAAGAAAAATATCTAAATTTGCAACAACAACAATTGTGTGACCATTTTTTAATTTTTCAATCATGAGACAGTCAGAAGAAAGATATATCAGTCTGCTAACAGATTTTGGCTTTAAGCGAATTTTTGGTACAGATCCCAACAAGGATTTGCTTATCAACTTTCTCAACTCTCTCTTCAACGGGGAGGAGGTGATAAAGGATGTTAGGTATCTCAACAGCGAAAACGTGGGAGATGTATATACGGAGCGCAAAGCCATATTTGATGTGTATTGCGAGAACGAACGAGGCGAAAAATTTATTGTTGAGATGCAGAATGCTTACCAGACATTCTTCAAAGACCGCTCTCTTTTCTACTCAACATTTCCTATTAGAGAACAAGCTCCAAAAAGCTCCGATTGGAATTTTTGTCTTAAGAAAGTGTATGTCGTGGCATTGCTCAATTTCAAAATGAGCGATGAAGCATTTGACAGCTCCGACACAATTCACACAATTGCTTTGATGGATACAAAGACGAAGAAGGTTTTCAACGCCAAGTTGATGTTTAAATACGTCGAGGTGGGACGTTTCGATAAAGCCGACAATGAGCTTACATCATTATCAGACAAATGGATGTATGTCCTAAAGAACCTATCACGTCTTGACGACCGTCCTGCAGCTCTTCGTGAAAAGATTTTCACAAAACTGTTTGATGCGGCAGCCATCGCTCGCTTCTCACCAACAGAATTACGCGAATATGAAGACAGTCTTAAAGCATATCGCGATATCAAGAATTCTTTGGACACAGCTAAAGCGGAAGGAAGAGCGGAAGGAAGAGCGGAAGGAAGAGCAGAAGGAAGAGCGGAGGTAGCAAAGACAATGATGGAAAAAGGAATGGACGTTAAGATTATTGCATCTTTAACGGGATTGTCTGAAGAAGAAATAAAGAGTCTCAGCAAAAAATAATCTTCAGATCTCTGAAAACAGGGTTCTTATTGTAAAGGCGAGAAAAGAAAAAACTTTTATAATAAGAAAAAAAGAAAACCTTTATAACAAGAAAGAAGAAAACGGCTTGCAGCCCTGTGTCGGGAACTGCAAGCCGTTTCTTTTTATTGTCTTTGCGCCTAAGCGCAAAGATTATTAGTTGAAGACATACTTAACGCCAATCTGCATCTTCCAGCACTGATTGTAGTTGTGGTTGAAGCTCCATGTAGAGGTGGGAGCCTCACCTGTGGACTTGTCCTTATACATTGAGAAATAAGGCACGCCATCAACAATCTTGTTAACCTTCAAGATCTTGCCGTTGTTGCAACCGGCCATGTTCTTCTCAACACCCCACTTAGAGTTGAAGAGATTGCCAACGTTCATGATGTCGAGGCTCAGCACAAGCTTGTTCTTGGTCTGTCCAATCTTAACGTCGAAGTCGTGAGCCCAACGGAAGTCGAAGCGATGAACGAAGGGAGCACGAGCGCTGTAAGGCTCTGCATACTCGCCCTTGTGGTTCTTGAGGTAGCTGTCCTGGTTTACAAACTTCCAGAAGAGGTCGGCATCAGCAGGATTGGTGAAGTGGATGTCGTTTTCGTCCTTAGGAATGTACATCAGGTCATAGCGGTTGCCGTCGCCGTTGATGTCGCCGTCATAGTAGAAGCTATAGCCTGAAGGAGAGTAGCCTGTGTAGAAGAGGCTAAAGTGTTCCTTAGCATACTTGTAGCTTGCCGATGCGATGAGACGATCGGGGATAACATAGCGTGAGTTGCCGAGCTCCAGGAAGTTAGGGCCCTGAACAGCATACATGTTTGACCATGTCGAATAAGCATTGTTGCCAGGCATGCCGGTAAGCTCCTTCATAACGGTGTGTGTGTAAGCTGCCATGAGGTTGAGGTTCTGTACAGGCTCAGCGTTCACGGTGAAGTTGAAGGTCCAACCATAGCCCTTAGAGGTGTTGGTCAGCACACAAGCCGAGTTGATGTTCTTATAATAACGATAGTCGTTAGGATAAACATAGCGGTCATCGCCTGTACCCTTCAGGGTCTCCCAGCCGTCGTTGCTCTTGATGTTGTAGTTGTCGAGCATCACGTCATGAATCTTCTTGGTGAAGGTAAACTCGGCGGTGAAAGACAGAGGGAACGACACGGGAACCTGTCCATCGATAGCGATGGCGGTCTTCCAAACCTGAGGCATCTTGAAGTTGTGGTCTACACCAGCAAAGTTTTTGGGCAGAGAACCCTGTTCAGGAGTGATAGTGGCAGGAGCGCCAAGGAGCTCACGAATCTTTGTGACATCTGTAACCAGACCGCCCTTGAATTGGTTGAGCACAGCATCGGGAGTGATGGTGCCGTTCTTATATAAGGTGCTGGCAACAGCGCTACCCTGCGCCATGAGAGCGTTTGAAGGCATGTTGGTGAAGAACACGAGGGGCAGACGGCCTGCGAACAGACCTGTACCTCCACGAAGCTTCAGCGACTTGTCACCAAAGATATCCCATGTGAAGCCGATACGGGGTGACACCTGGATGTTGCCCTTGGGCCATGAGCCTGTGTCGATGGTGCGGCCACCGAAGTCGAGAGCAGAGATGGCCTTGTTCTCCATGAGGTCGTCCTTATCGAAAGAGATGTTGTCGAAACGAATGCCTGCGGTGAGCTTAAGGTTGTTAAGAACGTTCCACTCGTCCTGAGCATAGATGCCATACTGGTTAAACTTAACCTCAGCGTTAGGATACAGCTCGCCGTTGTAACCATAAGCAAGTGTTACGGTCTCAGGAGCGGCACCGTTGAGGAAGTCGTCGAGTGAACGGTAACGGTAATAACCTGTAGCGCCACGCATGTAAGAGTTGTTGGCAAGCTGATGCTCGAAGTTGAAACCAGCTGTCAGCTTGTGTGCGCCAAGATAATAGGTGAAGTTGTCTGTGAGAGTGTAGATCTTGTTCTGAACGCGGTTGTTCTTTGAGAACAGCTCTGAACCGAAGCTGATGTAGGGGTTCATGTCCTGAGAGGTAAAATTGCCTGCATCGTCGGTGGTGTAGCCAGACATGATGTCAACGAAGGGGAAATCGCTGCAGTTGGTCTCGCGCTTCTCGTCAATGTCGGTATAGGTGAAAAGCAGCTGGTTTGACATGTTGTCACCGAAGCGGCTATTGAGGTCGGCAGAGATAGAAGCTACTGAGTTGTTCTGAGAGTACATTGAGCCAGCGAACGACATGCCATACTGTGACAGACGGTTGGTGTTGTAACGAGTGTAAGCATCTGAAGACGAGCCGTTCACAGCGTTCCACGCCTTGTTCTTGGTGTAGTTGTAACGAACAGCAAGGTGATGCTCGTTGGTGATGTTCCAGTCGATACGACCGAGCAGCTTGAGATTGTTGTCCTCAGCGGGGAAGCTGGTGTAAGAACCAGGGTTGAAGTTGTAACGCTCAATGAGGAAGTTCTTTACCTTCTCCATGTCTGACACGGGCACACGCGACACATAGTTGGTGGCGTCAGCTTTGCCATCCTCGCTGGCACGCCAGCGGTTCACGACGTTAGGACTCTTGCTATACTCAGCATTGGCGAAGAAGAACAGCTTGTCCTTGACGATAGGACCACCAAAGGTGAAGCCATAAGTGGTGGTTCCGTTCTTTCCGCGCTCGCCCAGATCGGCGTTGTCGACACGGTTGCCGTGCAAGTTCTCATTATTATAATATACATAAGCGGTTCCACGGTAGGTGTTGGTTCCCGACTTGGTGATGGCGTTTATGCCACCGCCAATGAAGTTGGTCTGGCGCACGTCGAACGGTGCCACAACAACCTGAACCTCGTCAATGGCGTCCATAGACACAGGGTTGCCGCCACCAGGCAGCGATGATGTGAGGCCGAAATTGTTGTTGAGGTTTGAACCGTCAAGGGTGAAATTGGAGCTACGTCCGTCGCCACCAGCGAAGCTCATGCCGTTGGCATAAGGAGAGAGACGGGCAATGTCGGTGATTGAACGGTCGATGGTAGGCAGGTTCATCATCTGCGTGTTGCTGATGTTGGTAGAAGCGCCTGTCTTCTCAGCAGCAAACTTGGAAGCCTTGCCGCTAACCACTACCTCGCCAAGCACGTTGGCATCTTCTGACATTGTGAAGTTCTGGTTGTAAGTTTCGCCAAGCTGCAACTGTATGCCACTCACCTCACGGTTCTTGTAGCCAATGTAGCTCACCGTCACTTTGTAGGGTCCACCAACGCGCATACCCTGAATGGTGTAGCGTCCGTTAGCGTTTGTCACTGCTCCATAGCGTGTGCCTGAAGGTTCATGCACAGCTTGAATGGTAGCACCAATAACCTCTTCGTTGGTGTTGTCCAACGTCACTTTTCCTGTCAGGGCAGCAGTTGTGACCTGCGCCAAAGCTACCTGCATGATAGACAGGAGCATGACAGAAAACATGAACAGTCTTTTTTTCATAAAACTAATTTTTGAAAATTTTGTTTAATTTCGCCTCTTTTAGTTGGCGTCGTCCTTGTTAAAATAATGCTGGAACCAACAACTGTTCCTCAGCGTTTTAAATTTGCTTACAAAATTAAACATTATTTATTACAAAAACGCTACAAAACATAAATTATTCTAAAAAAAATATATATAGACGATTTTTATTGATGTATGTTAACCATAATCTCGTGTTTTGCATGGCTTAGGGATGTTTTCTATAAAAAAAACCCTTCTTCTGCTCTCCATCATGAAGAAGCAAAAAAAGGGTTTAAATTATTGTTTTTTCGATTTCACCTTTAAGGATATTCCTTTACGAAAGGCGCCCGAAAATAAAAGTCTTTTTAATAGTCTTCATCATCGCTCACATCGGCTGCCTCAAGGTTAAGATCCTCAGGGTCGGTGTCGAAGGTTGTGCGATAGCTCTCCTCGGTGAGCTTGTCCTCATCAAAGGCGTCGTCGTCATCGTCGTCGTCGCCATACTTGTCATCAATCTCAGGCAGATCCTCATCGTTGTCCTCGTCGTCGTCGAGGTCATATTTGCTTGTGGGTTCCTCATCGTCCAACTTGCTCTGAGGCTTCTCTTCCAGCGGCTTCTCTTTTGCGAAGATAGCCTCGATCCATGAGCCCTTAGGAATCTCAAGCACCTCGAAACCGTCGTTCACCTTCTTCTCATACATGCCGCCCGGTTTGTGCAGGCGATCCTTGGGAAGCGTGGTGGTGCTGATGTCGAAACCACTCTCGATGATGTCCTGTATGCTCTGTGCGAGCGAGTCCCAGCCACCGCCAAAGTTGCGGTCCAAAACCTCCATAAGCTTGGCTGCTGAGATGTGACGAATATTCTCGTATGTGAGGTCGGTGACACGAAGGATAGGGCGCTTCTTTATAGCCCACTTGGGTTTCGTGTTGTCATCCACCTTAACAGGTGCCACCTTGAATCCGCGTGCCTCGTATTTGGCTATCACCTCGGGGCGGTCAACCTTCACTTCTTCCATTTCGAAGGCTGTGCGTATGATGTCGAAATAGTGACGCATGTTGTCCTTGCAGTCAGCATCCTTGTAGCCGGCATCCAACAGTCGGAAAATATCATTCTCCTGAATTTCCCACACGTTGCCTTTTGTCAAAGTTTTTAGAGTCAAAGCTTTTTGCTGTTTCATATAATTTTGTTTGTTTTATTTCTTAGCTGCCCCAAAGAGGCGCTGCAAAAGTATATACTTTAAAGCTAATTCACAAGTTTTTCTACTATAAATTTTGCTCATATCGCATGTTTTTTCTAATTTTGCGTTGCAAGAAGACATTTTTATGAGCGAACCATTAGCAGAAAGAATGAGGCCAAGAAGCCTTGACGACTATGTAGGACAAAAACATCTGGTCGGCAAGGATGCTGTGCTGCGCAAGATGATTGAAGGAGGCAGAATTTCATCATTCATCTTGTGGGGCCCTCCTGGCGTTGGCAAAACCACTCTGGCACAGATAATTGCGCACAAGCAGAACACGCCGTTCTACACTTTGAGCGCCGTGACAAGCGGTGTGAAAGATGTGCGCGAGGTCATTGAGAAAGCCAAAAACAACAGATTCTTCAACAGCGCATCGCCCATTTTGTTCATTGACGAGATTCACAGGTTCAGCAAGTCGCAACAAGACTCGCTGCTCGGAGCGGTGGAACGGGGCATCGTGACCCTAATAGGCGCAACAACAGAGAATCCTTCGTTTGAGGTCATACGTCCTCTGCTCTCACGATGCCAGCTATATGTGCTCAAATCGCTTGAAAAAGAAGACCTTATGGAGCTGCTCAACCGCGCCATAACGACCGACGCCGAACTGAGCAAGCGCAACATTGAGCTGCGCGAGGCCGATGCCATGATGCGTTACAGCGGTGGCGATGCACGCAAGCTTCTTAACATTTTGGAGCTGGTGGTTGAGTCGGAAAGTGCGGAGAAGGTTGTCATAACCGACAAGATGGTGGAGGAACGACTGCAGCAGAACCCGTTGGCTTATGACAAAGGAGGCGACATGCACTACGACATAATCTCAGCATTCATCAAGAGCATACGCGGCAGCGACCCAGACGCCACACTCTACTGGATGGCACGAATGATAGAAGGTGGCGAAGACCCACAGTTTATCGCCCGCCGTCTGGTCATTAGCGCAGCCGAAGACATTGGCCTTGCCAACCCAAACGCCTTGCTCTTGGCCAACGCTGCTTTTGACGCGGTGATGAAGATAGGATGGCCCGAAGGACGCATACCATTGGCTGAAGCAGCGGTTTATCTGGCAACAAGTCCTAAAAGCAATTCGGCCTACATGGGCATAAACACAGCCGTGGAGGTGGTAAAGCAAACGGGAAACCAGCCTGTGCCGCTACACCTTCGTAACGCCCCAACAAAACTGATGAAGCAGCTTGGCTACCATGACGGATATAAGTATGCTCACGATTATCCTGGCAATTTTGTCAATCAGCAATATATGCCCGACGAACTAAAGGACACTCGGCTCTGGCACGCACAACACTCGCCCTCTGAAGAAAAACAATACCAACAGATGATCAGGCTCTGGGGGGAAAGATTTAGGGAGTGAAGAGTGAAGAGTGAAGAGTGAAGAGTGAAGAGTGAAGAGTGAAGAGTGAAGAATGAAGAGTGAAGAATGAAGAGTGAAAAGTGAAAAGTGAAAAGCGAAAAGCGATGAGTGAAAAGCGAAAAAATTAAACGTATCGAAAAAAAAGAATTTCAGAACAATGAATATAGTAGTTTTAGATGGAACCGGCCTGAACCCCGGCGACCTTTCTTGGAAACCGTTTGAACAGTATGGCACGGTCACGGTATATCCACGCACCACAAAAGAAGAGATAGTGGAACGCGCTGCTAAGGCCGACATTGTGTTCACGAACAAAGTGGTCATTGACGAGAAGGCCATGGACCTGCTGCCCAACCTTAAATATATAGGTGTGATGGCGACAGGATATAACGTTGTAGACATTGAGGCGGCTGCCAGTCATGGCATCACCGTGACCAACATACCTGCTTACAGCACCAACAGCGTGGCACAGATGGTGTTCGCACACCTGCTTAACATCGTCAACCGCGTAGACCATTATGCTTCTCTGAACCGCAACGGAAGATGGAGCAGCAATCCCGACTTCTGCTATTGGGACACACCTCTGCATGAGTTGGCAGGAAAAACATTCGGCGTTGTGGGACTCGGCAACATAGGCATGAAGGTGGCACGTCTGGCACACGAGTTTGGCATGGACGTGTATGCCATGACAAGCAAGAACGCTGCCGACCTACCAGACTTTGTTTACAAAACAACGCTTGAGGGATTGCTTGGCGCTTGCGACATAATATCTCTCCACTGTCCTCTTACCTCTACAACAAAGGAGATGTTCAACAAGAACACCATTGGCAAGATGCGCAAGGGAGCTATTCTTATAAACACCGGACGCGGACCCCTTGTCAACGAAGCCGATGTGGCTGAAGCGCTACATAGCGAGCAGCTTGCTGCCTATGCTGCCGACGTCATGGTGCAAGAACCGCCAACAGCCGACAACCCTCTGTTTGCCGAGCCCAACGCGTTCATCACGCCCCACATCGCTTGGGCAACAACTGAAGCACGCAAGCGCTTGATGACAATTCTTGAAAACAATGTAAAGGCCTTCCTGGAAGGCAATCCTGTTAATGTTGTGGCAAAACTATGAACCTTGAGTTTGACGAGCTTTACAGCACCGTGATGAAAATCATCGAGGTGCTGGGTACATTCACCTTCGTGGTGTCGGGCATACGTCAAGCCTCAGCCAAACATTTCGACTGGTTCGGAGGCTTCGTGTGCGGCATCGCCGTGGCCATCGGCGGAGGAACAGTTCGTGACGTCATGCTTGGCGTCACACCGTTCTGGATGACATCATCGTTATATATGAGCTGCGCCGTGCTGGCTCTTCTCTTTACCGTTGTGTTCTCGCGCTCCCTAAAGAAGCTTGACAACGCTTGGTTCGTGTTCGACACCCTCGGTTTAGGACTCTTCACCGTTGCCGGCATACAGAAAACGCTCGAGTGTGGACACCCGTTCTGGGTGGCCATTATCATGGGTTGCATAACAGGATCGGCAGGTGGCGTTATGCGCGATGTGTTCCTTAACAACATACCCGTAATTTTTCAAAAGGAAATCTATGCCACAGCATGTGTGGCAGGTGGGTTTATCTATTGGGGATTGGCGTTGCTAAACCTCAGCGTTACATGGATGGCAGCCATAACCTTCGTCGTGGTATGCTCCATTCGTTTCTTGGCTGTAAAATATCACATCACCTTCCCTACACTAAAGGACGAGATATAACGCATATAAGAATATAAGAGATGTAAGAAAGAAATGGGGAAAATGGAAAAAGAGGACTCGTAAAACCTGTGTTGTTTTATGAATAAATCTTGGATAAAACCATTAAAACCGATAAAAAAGAGGAAAAACGACAAAAAAGCAACAAAAAAGTTGCAAAAAATTTTGCAGTTAAGAAAAATATCCATACCTTTGCACTCGCTTTTAAGAAGCATGGCTCCGTAGCTCAACTGAATAGAGCATCTGACTACGGATCAGAAGGTTGCAGGTTTGAATCCTGCCGGAGTCACAAATTAAGGTTATCTGAGTCTTTCAGATAACCTTTTTTGTTTTCCGCATTAACACGTTCAGTTGACACATTTGACAAATGCAACAACATACAGATTGTCAGAACCACACGAAACATTAACACGAAACATTAAAGAAAACAAACAAAACGCTAAAATTCTTGGTTAGTGAAAAAGAAAGTTGTAATTTTGCCGTCACAATGAAGCACTTACTGTTTTTCACATTCATCGTCATCCTGTTCTGCGGATGCACAAAGACCGAAGACGAGAAGGCACAAAACCTACTCGCCCAAATTGACTCGCTCTATAACAAAGGCAAATACAGCGCTGCGCTCGACTCTATCACTCAGCTGCGCGAGCGTTTCCCCAAAGCCGTCGAAGCACGCAAGCACGCACTTAATGTGTGGCAAGACGCATCGTTGAAGATGGCCCAAGACGATGTGGCAAAAACCGACATTCTGTTGCAAGAGACAGAGAGCCAGTTGCAGACAGAGACCGACCGCTACCGTCGTAACATGCTCGGCGTGAGACGCGACTCGCTAAAAGCACGCTACGAGGCGATGTGTGGAGTGGTCAGAATGATTCACATGAGACAGAAACAACACTAAAAAGGCGTTTGTTCTTGCTCATTTCACAGGATTTTTGTATTTTTGTGGCAACTTATGGACACTACACGAACAGAACAACAATTCAAGGACGCCATGCACGAATGTCGCGCCCTGTTTGAAAAGAAACTTCACGACTATGGAGCGTCGTGGCGCATCTTACGCCCATCATCGCTCACCGACCAACTTTTCATCAAGGCTAAGCGCATACGTTCGCTGGAGATAAAGAAAGAGTCGCTGGTCGGCGACGGCATAAGACCCGAGTTTGTGGCTCTTATCAACTATGGCATCGTAGGACTCATACAGCTTGAGAAAGGCTTTGCCGACACTGTAGACATTACCAACGACGAGGCCATGGCGCTCTACGACCGTCACGCCAACGAGGCTCTGCAGCTCATGCTCAAAAAAAACCACGACTATGACGAGGCGTGGCGCTCTATGAGGGTGAGCAGCTACACCGATTTCATTCTGACAAAGATTGAACGCGTCAAAGAGATAGAAAATCTCGGCGGCAACACACTTGTGTCAGAGGGTATCGGATCCAACTATATGGATATCATCAACTACTCGGTGTTCGGCGTGATAAAACTCACCGAGGAGGAAAACTAAGCATAAGAAGCTTAAGAAGACAAGAAGCTTAAGAAGACAAAAGGCTAAAGAAGCAATGACTTTAAAAGCCAAGGCTAAAAAACAAGGCTTTAAAAAGAAGCTTTAAAAAAGAAAGTAAACCACATTCAGCGCATTGTGAAATACGTCAAAACGATATTGATAAACATGTGCCGCCTGCTGCTCGCAGCCACATTCATCCTGTCAGGATTTGTGAAGGCCATAGACCCGCTCGGCACACAATATAAGATTCACGACTATCTGGAAGCCATGGGGCTCACACCGTGGATTCCCGATTGGGCCACGCTCACAGCGTCTGTTATCTTGGCAGCTTTCGAGTTTGCCTTGGGCATATATCTCTTGTTTGCCATACAGCGACGTATCGTGAGCCGCATCGTCACAGCCGTGATGGGGGTCATGACGGCGCTAACCTTGTGGATAGCAGTGGCCAACCCCGTAAAAGACTGTGGATGCTTCGGCGATGCCATAGTGCTCACCAACACGCAGACGCTGATAAAGAACATCATCTTGTTGGCATGCGCCGTGGTGATAGCAAAATGGCCCCTACTGATGGCAAGGCTCATCTCGAAGAGCAACCAGTGGATTGTGCGCAACTATTCAGTGCTTTTCATCTTCGCCATCGAGGTCATAAGCCTCTACACCCTACCGCTGTTCGACTTCCGGCCATACCATGTGGGAGCAGACCTAAGAAAAGGCATGACCATACCGCCAGGGGCAAAGGAGCCACAGTTTGAGACAACATTTATATTAAAGAAGAATGGCGAGACACGCGAGTTCACACTCGACAACTACCCCGACTCCACCTGGCAGTTCGTAGACAGCCACACCGTGCAGACAGCCGAGGGTTACGTTCCGCCAATACACGATTTCTCCATAGAGCTGCAATCAACGGGCGAAGACATAACCCAACAGGTGCTCAACGACAAGGGCTACACCTTCCTGCTCATATCGCCATGGCTCGACAAAGCCGATGACACCAACTTCGGCGACATAGACCAGATCTACGAGTATGCACAGGAGCAACACATACCCTTCTTCTGTCTCACAGCAAGCTCACAGCAGGATATAAACCGTTGGATCGACCTGACAGGGGCAGAATATCCGTTCTGCATCACCGATGCCACAACGCTGAAGACGATCATACGCAGCAACCCCGGACTGCTTCTCCTCAAGGACGGCGTGGTCATACGCAAATGGAGCCACAACCGTCTGCCACAGACCGATGAGCTGAAAGGACCGCTCGAGAAGTTGCCCATAGGACAGATTCCTGACGATTTTGTGCCAACAAAAATTCTGAAAATCTTCCTTTGGTACATCCTGCCACTCCTCCTCCTCACCCTCGCCGACCGCACATTGGCGTGGACACGGTGGCTGAAAGAACGAAACAATTCTAACATATTATATAAACTTTTTAAAAAGAAAAGAAAAATGAGAAAGAAAATTGTAGCAGGCAACTGGAAGATGAACCTCAACCTGCAGGAAGGCGTAGCACTCGCCAAGGAAATCAACGAAGCTCTCGCAGCCGACAAACCTAACTGCGATGTTATTATCTGCACACCGTTCATTCACCTTGCTTCTGTAGCTAAGGAGCTCGACCAGAACGTAGTGGCTCTCGGTGCAGAGAACTGCGCAGACAAGGCCAAGGGTGCTTTCACCGGTGAGGTGTCAGCCGAGATGGTAAAGAGCACAGGTGCTCAGTATGTTATCCTCGGCCACTCAGAGCGTCGTCAGTATTATGGCGAGACCGCTGAGATCCTGAAGGAGAAGGTCGACCTGGCTCTGGCTAACGGTCTGAAGATTCTCTTCTGCTGCGGCGAGACTCTTGAGGAGCGCAAGGCAGAGAAGCAGAACGAGGTTGTTAAGGCTGAGCTCGCAGGTTCAGTGTTCCACCTCGACGCAGAGGCTTGGAAGAACATCGTCATCGCTTACGAGCCCATCTGGGCCATCGGCACAGGCATGACCGCTACCTCTGACCAGGCTGAGGAGATGCTGGCTTACATCCGCTCTATCGTAGCAGAGAAGTATGGCCAGGAGGCTGCTGAGGAGACATCTATCCTCTACGGCGGAAGCTGCAAGGCAAGCAACGCTCCCGAGCTGTTCTCTAAGCCCGACATCGACGGTGGCCTCATCGGTGGCGCTTCTCTGAAGTGTGCCGATTTCAAGGGCATCATTGATGCTTGGAAGAAATAATCGGACAAGAACACCGATAAAACATTTCTGACAACAGCAGAAAGCGAAAAAAGCACTGCCGTCTTTATCTTTGCCTGGCGTGGTCTACATGACAGGCCGATGAGGACGGCGTGCTCATTTTTAAAACACACTTTTTGAGAATCATCATCAACAACACGACAATGAGACTATTCGTCATAACACTGGCCGCACTGCTCGGCATGGCTACACACATGAAGGCACAATCCTTCACGCAGCACATACAGCAGCACACAAAAGACACGGGCACGGTGACCGTTGTGCAAAGCAAGGACATCGACGAATTGGTCAACAGCGCTGACGTGTCAGGACACAAACAGGTGAATCCTGCAAAAACGGCCAACCCATCATCACCGTCAAAGCAGACAAGCCCATCAGCTACAACAACAACCCATCCCAACAGCCATTCAAACCATGCTGCCGCCAACAACGAGCACAAGCATGGCAACGATGCTGCTGCCAACAACAAGAAAGAGGAACACTCCGCAAGGGAGAACAACAATAGCACCGCATCAGGCAAACAAGAAACCGAAACAGACATACCAACCGTCGACATGCGCAAGAAGATTCCTCTTCGCAGCTATAAGGTCAACGGCTATCGTGTGCAGGTGTTTGCTGGAGGCAACTCACGAAACGACCGCGTGAAAGCGCAGAAGGCGGGCAGTGATGTAAAGATGGCATACCCCGACATACCCGTCTATGTTCATTTCTATTCGCCACGTTGGATCTGCCGCATGGGCAACTTCCGCACATACGAAGAGGCAAGAGCCGTCCTGAAAGGCGTGAAAAAGCTGGGCTACAAGCAAGCATGTATCGTAAGCGGAAAAATAACCGTGGCTTATTAGAAGCAACCAAGTAGAAAACAAACAAACATCATTATAAATAGTGAATCCAGAAACAGAATACAGAGAAGGGCTTGATGAATTGGCAGCCCACTACCACGAAGTGCTTAAACTCATTGGTGAAGACCCTGAACGCGAAGGTCTTGTGAAGACCCCCATGCGTGTGGCCAAAGCCATGCAGGTGCTAACACGAGGCTACACCATGGACGCGCACAAGGTGCTGACCGATGCGCTGTTCGAAGAGAAATATAACCAGATGGTCATCGTTAAAGACATCGATTTCTTCTCCATGTGCGAGCACCACATGCTGCCGTTCTACGGCAAGGCACATGTGGCTTATATCCCTAACGGCTACATAACAGGTCTGAGCAAGATTGCACGCGTGGTCGACATCTTCAGTCATCGTCTGCAGGTGCAAGAACGCCTCACACAGCAGATAAAAGACTGCATACAAGATACGCTCAAACCCATGGGCGTCATGGTTGTCGTTGAAGCCAAGCACATGTGCATGCAGATGCGCGGCGTGGAGAAACAAAACTCTATCACAACAACCAGCGCCTTCAGCGGAGCCTTTGAGCAAGCCAAGACACGCGAGGAGTTTATGAACCTCTTGCGCGGTGAATCGAGAAAAATATAATTTTTTTTGATGTTGCATGCAAGATTGCGCACACGCCTACATTTATATATAAAAAGACGCGAAAAACATCTTTATGAGATGAAAGGAAGCGAACTCTCTTGCATAAAACATAAACAATTATAAAAACGAATAAACATGAAATCAAAAATCCTTATGCTCCTGTGCCTCATCTGCACAGTCTTCGCAACCACCTCTTGTCTTAACGACAACAACGACAGACCCTCTTATGTCCCTCTGACACCTGAGCAGAAACACGCTCTCTGCATCGAGACAAACGGCACATACCAGGGCTACTATTATTTCTTGAAAGAGGGTGAAAAGAACAAGGCCGACTCGGCACAGATAACATTCACCGTGAACGACTCTACGCTCATCATGAACAACTATCCTGTCAAGTCGCTCGGCGCTTATATCCAGGACACCAACGCCAAGAGCATCATTGCCAACGCACCGGCAGCAAGCTTGAAGTTTGCTTTCAACGGATATGAGATAACAAACGGCGCAACAGCCTCAGCAGGCAACTACTACTCTATATGGATGATTCCTGGCGACAGCAACTTGAAGTTCACTACCTCATACACAGCTGAAGACAAGACCCACACCATCGTGATACAGTTTGCTTCAGTTATGCAGTATTACAACTCGCTCTATTACGCCATGGCCGGTTACCAAAACCGCAAACTACAGGCTAACGTCATCGTGAAAGAAGTAGCTATAGACGGCAACGCTTATTCTATCCAGACAGCTTTCGGTCTGCATGCCAATAAGATTCATTACTAAGCAAAAAACAAATGCTGCATGACAGGCAACACATAAGCGGCTACTGATTTGACCAAGCAGCTTCTTTAGTCAAACATTACTAGTGATGCGATATTAATCGCTTAACTATAGTTATACATTTGATATTTAATCTTTTACAAACGTTCTTTGTTTTTTTGATTTGAAATTGATGTTCATAATTTTGCAGCCAAAACTGCAAGATTATGAACATCGACAAACAAAACAAGATCTCAAAGAACTCACTTTATTTGATGAATTTTAATAACCGTGCGATTTTATCGCATCAGTACTAACCAAATTTAAACTTTAGAGAAAATGGGAAGATTTATTGCAATACTTAGTAGCCTATCGTTATGTCTTCTTCTGTCTTGTTCTAATAATGAACAAAATGATGTAACGAATCAGCCATACTTAAGTAATTTTAGCAACTCTGGATGTAAACAATACATCTCAGGTGCTACACCAGCCACCAATAGTCCTTCAGGTAAAGTGGCTACAACTACAAACGATTTGCAAGATGAGCAAATTAGGTTATTAACTAATGATAATAAAAGATTGCAGATCATACATGAAAATACCATTCTTTCTTGCGATGCAGTTATTGAAGCTGGATTCAAAGTTGTTGGATCGACTATAATTTTAACCGAAAAATCGACCATGGACACTAATTGTATATGCCATTACGATTTGTCATTTACAATAGACAATTTGGAAAATGGTGAATATAAAATCATTATTATGAGACAATACATAGATAGAACGGGTAAAATTCTATCTGATGGGGTAAAATATTGTGATTTCTCTATCACCTTAACAGACAACCTATCTCAAAATATAAAAATATAATTGCTATGAATAAGAGAATGCAGTACATACTCATTCATGGGTTGCTAAAATTGCATATCTGATAAACTCACTTTATTTGATGAAATTTAATAACCGTGCGATTTTATCACATCAGTACTAGGCAAACATAAGCAGCAAAATATATCTTTCCGCAAGAGGAGAGTGTGTCAAAATGAACAAAAACGATTTGACACTCTCTCCTCTTGCTTTTTTTTATTAACTTTGCCACATCTGCCTCTCATTCACTATGGTGGCCTATCGCAAAGAAAAGAAAAACGAAAGAAGAAGGAAGAAAGAAGAAGGAAGAAAAGAAGGACGAAAGAAAAAAAATAATATGTACGAAAGAAAGAGAAAGAAAGAAAAGACGATAGACGATAGAAAGAAAAGAAGCAGACAAGAAATTGAAAAGGAATTAGAAAAAAAAACAAATAAGAAAGAAAACAAATAAGAAAGAACAATATGAAGTTTATATCATGGAACGTCAACGGTCTAAGAGCCTGTGTGACGAAAGGATTTGAGGAGAGTTTCAAAGCTCTCGATGCCGACTTCTTCTGTCTGCAAGAGACAAAGATGCAGGAGGGACAACTCGACCTGCAGTTTGAGGGCTACCAGTCGTTCTGGAACTATGCCGAGAAGAAAGGCTATTCTGGCACAGCCATCTACACACGCCACACACCGCTCAGTGTGACCTATGGTCTGGGCATAGAGGGGCACGACCACGAGGGACGTGTCATCACGCTTGAGATGCCCAATTTCTATCTTGTCACCTGCTACACCCCCAACTCGCAGGATGGTCTACGCCGCCTCGACTACCGCATGACCTGGGAAGATGCTTTCCTCAACCATCTCAAGCAGCTCGACAGCAAGAAACCCGTCATCGTGTGCGGCGACCTTAACGTGGCTCATGAGGAGATAGATCTCAAGAACCCGAAGACGAACCGACAGAACGCCGGCTTCACCGACCAGGAGCGCGCCAAGATGACGCATCTGCTCAGTAACGGCTTCACCGACACGTTCCGCTTCCTCCATCCCGACCAGGTGACCTACTCGTGGTGGTCATACCGCTTCCGCGCCCGCGAGAAGAACGCTGGGTGGCGCATCGACTATTTCCTTGTATCTGACCGTCTGCGCGACAAAATTGCTGCCGCCAACATTCACACCGACGTGATGGGCAGCGACCACTGTCCTGTGGAGGTGCAGCTCGACATAGAGTGAAAGCAAGATAAGGGTGTGTCAAATCAGCCCTCTTTCTTTGGAAATTAGAAAAGCCCGAAGCCCTGCAAAACAGGACTTCGGGCTTTCTCATTTAAGCTCTTTAAAATTATTCTACAACATATTTCTTTCCGCCAACAACATACACACCCTTGGCAAGGCCGTCAAAAGCTGCTGATGGCTGCACGCCACGCTTCACAGCCACGCCTGTAATGCTGTAAACGGTTATGAGCGTTGGCTGCTGCACGGCTGTTGAGCCAATGCCTGAGGTCACATCGCGCTTGTACAGAGCAACAGGCTGCTGGTTCGATTTGCTTTCGTAGGTTGCGAAACGAGTTGGAGTGGTGCTCTTGTTATAGTTTATTGAGCGACTTGTAAACGCACAGCTCTTTATGTTAGCGTGCTCTCCCACGAACGTCACGTCCCACTTTGCATTGGCTGAACCAGCATCTGTTGTTGTCTGAAGCTTGTTCTTGCCAGACAGCGCAGCAAGATAGTTCTTGTCAACGGTGCTGTAGAACGTGTATGCACCCTTTGAACCGCCAAGCAAGAACTGACGCGGCTTACCGTCGGTGTCCACATCGGTCACAATCTTGTCGTTTGTGATAGTCACGGCAGAAGCCGAACGCACATCACCATTCTGTGCTGCAAGAGCTGTAGAGCTTTCACCTCCCTCATAGACAATGAGATAGTAGGCTCCTGTTGTGAGGTCGTTATCAGCACCAACCTTGTTGAACGTCACACCGCTCACAGGCACAGGGTCAGGATTGGGATCTGGTGTGGGATCAGGATTGGGGTCGGGCGTTGGATCAGGGTTAGGATCGGGTGTGGGATCAGGGTTAGGATCAGGATTAGGCGTTGGATCAACAGAGCCATAATTGTCATAGCTGAACGCCACATTCATCTTATCGCCCCATACATACTGCTCCAATCCTGGATAGTCGACATAGGGGTTACGGTTTTTCTGACACTTATACACCGCGTTGTTACGGTCGATCTCCTTCTGGCTCACAGGGTCTTCCTTCGCCCAGCGCAACAACATCTTGATAACCCAAGGCTTATAGGCAGGATACTTGTTGCCTGCTATCACAGTGTTGGCCGTGCCTTTAGTCCAAGAGCCAATACGGTCCTCATAGCATGTGGCCATGTAGAAATAAATGCGTGCTAAGTCGCCCTTATACTCGTCGTTAGGCTCAAACACCGTGCCGCTATATCCTTCGGTGCAGCTTGGGCCTACCTTGCTAAAGCCTTTGTTTGAGGTGTATGTGGGATTCTTTGTTTCTCCAAACGGTAAGCTGCCGCGACGGTTGTTCACATAAGCATCAGTAGGTATAACATGCACAATGTCAGCCTTCATAGGTGAAGCCTTACTAAACCAACTCTGCGGAATGGTGTGCTCACGGTTATACATACCACCCTCCACGCCATTATTGCCACTTGTGTCGGAGAACTTGAATTTTGTTGTGCAAGAATACATATCCCACACTGTTCCGTCAGGACGCTTGTCAGTCTGCTTATAGCATTCGTAGAGACCATCATAACCAATATTATGATGCGATGAGATAATTTGAAAAAGCGCAGTCTTCAATGCCTGACCTTTCTTACCTGTGGCCGCTTGATAATAGGTGCCTGTGTTGTTTGGTCCTTGCGCAAACAGCTGCAGCACTAGAACGAACAGCGTAAGCAAGGACAAGTTTCTTTTTGAGATGAACATAAAATAAATTGTTTTGCTTTTAACGATAAATAATTTTTCGATAAATTTTGAATCTGAAATTGAGTGATATAAAAAACTCCGTTCTGCAAAGGTAGTCGTTTTTTCTCAATTGAAGATTACAAATGTGAGAACATTTTGCATAAACCTTTAAAAGAGCCACCTAATCAGCACTATTCAGACAAGCAATGACATCTTTACCTTTCTTTATTAGGAGATTACTCCCCCACACCATCTCATCGTCCTATCTGTTTCTTTCATGCTGCATCACAGCCAGCACGGCATAGTTGGCAGCATAGGCAAGCTGATGAAAACCCTTAGTGACCGTGTTGTCGCCCCATCCGCCAAGCAGGTCATTGGGCAAAAAGCCGTCGGTCAAGAAATGATCATACGCAAAATCGAGATTAGCCTGAAAACAATCAGCGGCCATCAGCGAGTAATGGCCTGTGCCTTCGGCAGCCTGCTCCACCCTGTAACTGTCGGCATAAGCTCTCAAGAGCACATCGTCAAACCAAGCGTTGAAGCCGTGGCGTGTGTCGCGATCATAAGGGAACGGATAGTGTGCTGTGCCGTCAATGGTGCGTGCCTTACCTCTGAAGTTAAGATATGTGGCTTTTGCCAGCTGTGTGAGGTCTGTGCGGTAAACATTGCTGCCAGTCACCTGCAACAGGTCGGCAGCACCACATAGCATCGTTCCCGAATTGTAAGTAAACTCTGTGCCTACAGGTCCTCCGTTGGGCACGTTGGCGCGATAACGTTTGCCTCCAACGTTCTCATATCTCATCTTTCCGTCAGCGCCAAGCATGTCCCAGTAGCACCCTGTCTTCTCGTTCATGAGCTTGCGCTTCTGCCACTCATACACCTTTTCTGCGAACATAAGGTACAGGTCGTGCTTGCTTATCTTCTTGCTCTTACGCTTACCGTCGGCAGCTACATAACGCCACACCGCCTTGTCCTTGCTGTCCTTATAAATCTGTGAGAGCCACACCAGCGGCGAGATTATAGGCGCGTTACTGCACGAGTGTTTAGAGTTGTATCCCGGTCCCCATGTAATGCCTCCGTTCTCATGGCCGTCGGCATCGAGTGTGCAGTCCCATCCATCAATAACATAATCGGCAAGATATTCAGCCTCAACAAGATAACGTTTCTCTCCCGTGTTACGGTAAGCACGCACCAGCTCACGCACAAGCCACATCTGGTCGTCATACACGTTCTCTATGCCTTCCACCTTAGCCATGCCTTTCGTGTTGCTTCGGTGAACACCATAGACGCTCCACTCTTTTGTCTGCGTGTAAGAAGTAAGCGTATAGGTGCCTTTGTAATAGTCAAGATTATCAAATAGCCTTGCCATCAAGCACTTATAACGCTCCATGTTTTTAGCATAAAGCTCAGGACAGTTGCCTTTTAAAGTCTGAAGAGCCTCCATCACACCATTCACCGCTTCCATGGCAGCTGTGTAAGGCCACACGTCAGCCGTGCCTTCCTGTCGCCCGTTGCCAAGATGGTAGAGGTCACACATGTGAAGGTCTGAGCCTTTAAAACATTTGTCTATGGTGTTGTCTAAAAGCGTCATGGCTCGCGTCAGGTTTTTCACAGCCACGTCACCCTCCTTGTTATCTTCCACCACACCATCTGTGCCAGCCGACACACCAAGCATGTAGGCAAACAAGCAAAAACACATTAGCATTTTCTTAAGCATAATTCAATCTTTAGTTTGTTCGGTTTTAATTGTTTTTATTTTGAATATTTGTTATCAGCAAATTATTTCATCCGTAGACTTTCTCGTCCGCATCGTTTGTCATCCGCAAAAGTAGCAATAATTTTTTGTTTTGCAACAGCAACCAAGTGGCAGGCTAAAGCCTCTACTGGCAGATTGAACGAAGGGAAACATTATGTGAACAGATTTTTTCATTACACATGGAGAATGTTAAAGAGAATGGTTATCTTTGCAACAAAAACAAAGAAACACATCAAAGACATGATAGAGCAAGGAGAAACAAAAGAGACATTAGAAACAACCAAGACAGCGACAACGCAAACCAACGGTGCAAGCAATGAGACACAACAGGACGAACGGTTCATGAGGGCAGCTTTGGCAGAAGCACAAGCAGCCTATGACGAGGGTGAGATTCCTGTGGGAGCGGTCATCGTGGCTGGTGGACGCATCATTGCCCGTGCCCACAACCTCACAGAAACGTTGTGCGACGTCACCGCACATGCCGAGATGCAAGCCATCACGATGGCAGCCTCTGCCATGGGCGGCAAGTATCTTAAAGACTGTACGCTCTACGTCACCGTGGAGCCATGCATCATGTGCGCTGGCGCCATTGGCTGGGCCCAACTGTCACGCATCGTCTACGGTGCTGAAGACATAAAACGCGGCTACGCTCTCTATGCTCCTAAGGCTTTTCACCCTAAGGCCACGGTGACAACGGGCGTGCTTGAAGAGGAGTGTCGCCAACTGATGCAGCAGTTTTTTAAAGATCGCAGATAGCGGTAAAAAAGGGAAAGAACGAGAAGGGAAAGAACGAAAAGGGAAAAGTGAAAAGGGAAAAGTGAAAAATCCTATAGATAAGGATGGTTGAGGGAGAGGAAAAAAGGAAATAAAAAAAGGAAATAAAAAGAGGAAATAAAAAGGAAATAAAAAGGAAATAAAAAAGAGGAAAAGCAAGCCCCGCTCTCCACAGTTAACCGTCTGTGAAGAGCGGGGCTTATGTTTCGTTTTTTGTTTATAATTGCTTGGTCGAAACCAACAGCGTTCTTTAATTGCTTGGTCTGGACTAACAGCGTTTTTTATTTCACCACCACTACAAGATACTTGCTTGTTGACCAGAAGATTTGCGGATTGGTGATGCGCAGCACATACTGCTTCTGCGCGTTACGCTGCAAGGTGTAGCTGCCTGAGGGGTGCATTGTCAGGATCTTGGCCGACTTAGAGTAGAACTTGATCTCTTTCTCCACTCGAATGTCAATCTTTGTGAAATAGCTCTTGTTGAAATTCGACTCCAGCACCTTGTCACCATCCAAGATGCGCTGCTCCTTAAGCTCCTTCTTCGTTCCGAACACAAACCACGCGGTGTTGAGCTGCTTGTCCTGAGCGTTGATGGTCTCGGTCTTCTTTGAGCTTTCTTCTTGAAGGCTCGACACGTTGGTGTTCAGCGTGTTGATGGTAGCGTCGAGCTCAGAGATATGAATATCCTTTGCATCAAGCTCGGCTCGGAGCTGCTGCAGCTGCTGCTCCTTCTCTTCAAGCTGTGCCACAAGGTTCTCTACCGAACGCTTCAGCTGCTCACCCTTGATGCTGCTCTCACGCAACTGCTGGCGCAGCTTCGCGATAAGCGTGCGGTTCTCCTTCATGGTGTTGGCGATGAAGCGGATGTTCTCGCGCAGCTGACGTTTTTTGTCGGCACCCTCGCCATCCTTCACTATGCTCACGCGGTTCTCGGCCTCGTTTATCTCGCGGAATCCCTCCTCAATCTGGTTGAAGGTCTCCATCATATCGTTTATCTCATTGTCCTTTTCGGCAATAATCTTCTGCAACGAATCGCTCTGCTGCGATGTCGACTCAATGGGGGCTTTCGCTTCTTTCTTGCAGCCTACAACAGCAAACAAGGAAAGACAGATACAAAACAGAAATAATTTTCTCATAGTTGTCGAGTTTTTCGGCACCGCCTTCTCACCGCTCTCCAAAAGCCATGATGCAACAATGCCAGATTTTTATAAAATTAGAGTTTTCTATCGACCCACCCGACAATGCTGTTGTGTCTGCGGCAAGGTCATTAATGTTTGTTTTTAATGTGTGTTTTATTTCTCTTCGTCGTCGGCCTCATCGCCCAGAGCCTCTGCCTCGCGAAGTTTCTTTGCCTCGCGTGCCAAGCGACGCTCCTCACGCGCCTGACGTTTGGCAGCACGCTCATCGCGCTGGTTGGCTGTGGCAACAGCCACCTTGTCACAGGCATCTTTGTCGGCACCTGCCAGCACGATGACAATCTCGCCACGGGGAGCCGTCTCCTCAAAATGGGCTGTCACCTCGGCAAGGGTGCCACGCACGCTCTCCTCATGAAGCTTCGAGATCTCACGGCACACGCTCACCTGGCGGTCGGCGCCGAACACGTCGACAAACTGTTGCAGGGTCTTCAGCAAGCGGTGCGGCGACTCATAGAAAATCATCGTGCGCTGCTCGCCCACAAGCGTGGCGAGGTGTGTGGCGCGGCCCTTCTTCTGAGGGAGGAACCCCTCAAAGCAGAAGCGGTCACACGGCAGACCTGACGACACGATGGCAGGAATGCAAGCCGTTGCTCCCGGCAAACATTGCACCGTGATGCCCTCGCGTGCTGCCTCACGGGCAAGGAAGAAGCCCGGGTCGCTCACGCCGGGCGTGCCGGCATCGCTCACCAAAGCAATGGTCTCGCCACCCTTAAGGCGCTCTATCACGCCAGCGGTGGCTGTGTGCTCATTAAACTTATGGTGCGACAGAAGCCTGTTGTGAATGTCAAAATGGTTCAAGAGGAGACCCGTTGTGCGAGTGTCCTCCGCCAATATGAGGTCGGCCTCTTTCAGCACCCTAATGGCACGCAGAGTAATGTCTTCAAGGTTGCCCACAGGTGTGGGGACAATATATAAAGTACCCATAACGGCGACAAATATAGCCAGAAAAATCATTACTTGCAAAAAAGCAGACAATTTCTTTGCATTTTTTAAAACGTATTTGTACTTTTGCACCATTATGACAGACAATTTAATGGGAGAAATGCGCCGCCCAGGAAGAATTGAGGTGGTTTGCGGGTCTATGTTCTCTGGCAAGACAGAAGAGCTGATCCGCCGAATGAAACGTGCCGTCTTCGCACATCAGAAAGTGGAAATATTCAAGCCAGCCATCGACACACGCTACAGCGATGAAGACGTGGTGAGCCATGACAGCAACTCCATCCGGTCTACACCCGTCGAGTCGTCAGCATCGATCTTGTTGCTGTCGAGCGACATCGACGTGGTGGGCATTGACGAGGCACAGTTTCTCGACGACGGACTGGTTGACGTGTGCAACCAATTGGCGAACCGTGGGGTGCGGGTGATCATCGCTGGCCTTGACATGGACTTCAAGGGTGTGCCCTTCGGTCCCATTCCTGCTCTCTGCGCCATTGCCGACGACGTCACGAAGGTGCATGCAATCTGCGTGAAGTGTGGCAACCTCGCCTACCTTAGTCACCGCATCGTGAGCGGCGACAAGCGCGTCATGCTTGGCGAGCAGACCGAATATGAGCCGTTGTGCCGCGAGTGTTACCAGAAAGCCGTCTTGAAACAACAGGAAGAAGCGAAGCAACAATAAGAACCAAAAGAAAACGGGAGGAAGAACATCATGCTTGAACAAAAAATAACATTCGACAAGTTCATAAGATGGTCGCTCATAGCGGCTTGCGTGTTTGCCGTGCTGTTCACGGTCAACTATCTCAGTCAGGTGTTGCTGCCGTTCTTCATAGCCTGGTTCTTTGCCTATCTGCTCTACCCCGCCGTCAAGTTTGTGCAAGACAAGCTTCACGTCAAGGTTCGGGCCATAGCCATCGTCATAACCATGATTGTGGTCATTGCCGTCATCGGAGGCATTGTCTACCTCATCATCCCGCCCATGATAGAGCAGTTTCAGAAGCTTGGCGACGTGCTCGCACGATGGGTGCAGCAGACCACCCACACCAACAACATCACACAGCTCATCAGAGAGTGGGCACGCGAGAACCAACGAGAGATGGAGCAGTTCTTTCATAGCAAAGACTTCAGCGACGCGGTGAAAGCCTCCATGCCAAAGCTCTTCACCCTGCTCAGCCAGACTGCCAACATTGTGATCAGCATCATTGGCTCCTGCATCGTGTTGCTCTACATGTTCTTCATCTTGCTCGACTATGAGTATCTCACCGACAACTGGATAAAAATCTTCCCCAAGAAGAACCGTCCCTTCTGGCATGTGCTCATGAGCGACGTCAAGCGCGAGATGAACAACTACATCCGTGGTCAAGGCCTTGTGGCGTTGTGCATGGGCATAATGTTCTGCATCGGCTTCAGCATCATCGACTTCCCCATGGCCATAGGCCTCGGCATCCTCATAGGCATCATGGACCTTGTGCCTTACCTCCACACCTTCGCTCTCATCCCCACGGCGTTCCTTGCCATGCTCAAGGCCGCCGACACGGGTCAAAACTTCTGGTATGTGTTTGGCATGGCGTTCCTCGTCTTTGCCGTTGTGCAGATCATCACCGACATGGTTGTGACGCCCAAGATCATGGGCAAGGCCATGGGCCTCAACCCCGCCATCTTGCTTCTCTCCCTCTCTGTGTGGGGTGCCCTCCTCGGCTTCATCGGCCTCATCGTTGCCCTGCCCCTCACCACCCTCCTCATGGCCTACTGGCAACGTTATGTCACGAAAGAACATCTCGACATTGAGGACAATGCCAAGATAGAGGAGAAAAAAGACGACAAATAAGAAAGCCTTTTCGATAAGCCAGATGAGCAGAAACAAAGCTTGCTTTGGTTCTGCCATGGCAAGAAAAGGTAAACAATAGAGGAGTATTACGCAAAAAAGAGGATACTAAAAATTAGTATCCTCTTTTTGTTTGGTGATCCGCATGGGGCTCGAACCCATGACCCCAACATTAAAAGTGTTGTGCTCTACCAGCTGAGCTAGCGGATCTCCGTGTGCTTATGTTTCAAAAGCGAGTGCAAAGTTACGGATATTTTTTTGACTATGCAAATTATTTGCTTACTTTTTGCATATTTTTTTTAAATTGCTACTTTTCCAACTCATTATTATTGTCTAACCTTTTCGCTTGTCTGCTCGTTTATTGTCTACCCTATTCGCTCGTCTGCTCAAAACAAAACTATTGGACAAGAGGTGAAAAAAAACCGGACAAGAGAAGATAAAAAAGGATTCAGACAAGAGAAGATAAAAACAAAAGATTCGGACAAGAGAAGATAAAAAAGGATTCAGACAAGTGAAAATAAAAACAAAACGATCGGACAAGAGAGGAAAAACAAGTCAAAAAAAAAGCTCCTGACAAGAGGGAGAGACCCAGATGCCAGGAGCTTTATGGTTAAAGTTAAATCAAATTTTCTTTGTTAGGATTTTCACCTCATCTTTACTTCACTACCACCTTCTTGCCGTTCACGATGTAGAGGCCGGGCTTCAGGGCTTTGGTACCCTTGTTGCTTACCTGAACACCTTCAACGGTGTAGACGTTACCAGCGGCGTTGGCCTTGGTTGCGTTGATGTTGGTGATGCCTGAAGGTGTGTCGTTGAGAACAATCTCCAGCTCATCAGCATCAGAAGCAACGTTGATAACAGCCTCGAAAGGAGCAGCGTAGAGAGCAGCGAGCTGAGCAGTAGGATCAGTCTCGTCGAAGTTGACAGCAACAAACTTGTCGCCGGCAGCACGGAAGGTCTTCTTGCCATCCACAGCTGTGAGCTGACGGCGGCAGAGATAGGTTGCAACATCTGCGTCGCCCACAGCTGTTGTCTTCTCGTTTGCGAGGTCGATGTCGCCATACATGTCAAGCGAAACGCTCATGCCGTCCTCCTTGGCAACAACGAGGTACGCATTGTTCTTTGCAAGCTGGGTTGCGATGTTGAAGTTGGCCTTACCGTCGGCAACAGAAGCAAGCTCATAGAACGCTGTCTTGGCGCTCACGAGAGACAGGTCGCTGGCAGGAACATCCATAGGAGCAACGCAGAACGCCTTAGCGTCGGCAGCAAGCACTACCTTGTCAAGAGCCATCTTTGCAGCAGCGGGAGCATCGAGGTCAACGCTTTCTGCAACCACCTTCTTGTAACCCTGGGCCTCGATGGTGCTACCATAAGCCAGAGAGCCCTTCACCACGTCGGCTGTGTATTTACCTGTTGCGTCAGACACAGCATAATATTCAATGTTATCGCTCTTCAGCGTAACCTTTGCGCCAGCAATGGCGTTGCCGCTCTTGTCGGTTACTGTTGAAGAAACCTCCTTAGGATCGAGAGCCACATAGAAATGGGCTACAGGGAGCTCATAAGCATAGTAAGAATATTTTGAGATGTCTCCAGAACGATAGCAGTTGCGATTGTAGCAAAGCGTATTGTCGTTCTCTACCTCAAAGTAAGAATAACCGCCATATCCTTGGGTAAGTACCTGAGAGAGATGCAGACGCAAACCCTTGCCATCATATACGAATGGAGCATCGAAATTGATTATAACATAATCGCCGAAATCTTTGCCACTGCCATCGCACGAATCAAAATCGGTCAAACCGTCAAACACCTTGGTCATCTCCTCTGTGTTACGAGGCTCAAACGGTGTAGCGACGGTCTCGTCTTCTGTGTTCTCTATCCAAACCAACACTTTATTTCCCTTCAGTGAATAGCTTGATTTTGCACGGAACACAAGCTTGGCAATCTTGTCGCCCTTCTTCAAACCAGTAAGTTTGCTTGCAGGATAGAGCACCTCCGACTCGTTCTTCTCATTATATGTATAGAACGGAGACTTGTTGCCTTCATTTTCAAATTTACCTACCTGGGTATGTGAAAGAGCCGACTCTTTATTGACTGTGACGGTAGCCTCATCTGTGGTCAGCGAATAATCGATGTCTGTTGCTTCAACAACGATCTTAGCCTTAATGTCGCCTGTGGCATGAGGAGTAAATGAAAGCTCAATCACACCGTTCTCACCAGGAGCGATATCCACGCCATTGGCTGTGCTTACCAACTCGTCGTCAACATAGAGCTTTGCCTTGTAGGTATCAGCCTTCTCTGCCACAGGGTTAACGTTTGTAACCTTCACAGAAGCTGTGTAAACACTGTTCACCTCAGCCTTGTCAGGGAATTCAGCAGAAGCGATTGCCCATGAGTGAGCATCGGGATCGAGCGTTCCACCTACGAGGTTGTCAATCTCACCCCTTGCGGCTCCGATACCGATGTACCAAGAACCGGCGGGAATATTGTCGATAACGAAACGTACCGGCTTATACATCATGTTCTTCTCAGTGGGAAGTTCTGAGATGTCAATGGAGCGTGCAACCTTCCAGTCGCTGTTGCCGTCAGCCGAATAGTAAACGGTGAGACCTGTGGTCTGTGGATCATAAGAAGCGGTGTGGCTTCTTGCTGCATCAAATTCAAAGGTCTCACCCTCAGCAAACTTCAAGCGAGGAGTGATAAACTTAAGCTCCACAGATGTGTTAACATTAAGAGTGGTCTTGTCGTTATCTGTAACCCACTTAGAGTATGATTTGTAATAATCGTCACATTCCCACAAGCCATAACCGCCATTAGTTTCTGTTCTTGAACCAACAGGCAGCTTCTTGTCCTCGAAGGTAGCGGTCCATGTGGTCTCGGGAGCTGTCTCACCCTTCACCTTAACCTCTTTTGTCAGGTCGCCAGCGTTAAACTTGACGGTTCCTTCATGAACGCCCACAACATCACCCTTAAGGATGATAGAGAAATCTTTAGATGTGTGAGGCTCTACAGCCACGCTTGCAGCATCGAACGATGTAGAGAAGCCCTCGGGCAGGTCAATGCTTGTGATGTTGAGAGCACCACCGCCATCATTCATGATGGTGAATTTCTTGTATACATCGTTTCGTGTCTTGCCAAAATTGTAAGAGGCATCTGCAGCCACTTCTGTTTCCTCGCCCTTCTCGTAAAGTTGGAACTTAGGTTCGTTAGATACCGGGATGTATGTGCCTACGACATAAGACTTCTTGCACACGTTCTCCACCAAGCTGATGGTCTCGGTGTCTTTAAAGTCGGCATATTTGCGGGTGTATGACAGTTCAATCTCTGTCGACTCGCCGGCAGCAAGAGCTTTGCCAATGGGCTTGGTAACAATGACCTGGTTTTTGCTGTCAACAATGCTCACGCTATAGTTGGGCTCGTCGGTTGTAAGATCCACGTTACCCGTGTTCTTTATTGAAGCTGTAACGGTGATCGTGTAGTTGCCGTCATTGTCGGCATTGGCATACTTGTCCAGAGAGCTGACACCAAAGAACGCGAGCTGCTTTGTTTCAGGAATGTCAACCTGCTCAGCCTCAAAAACGCCAAACTTCACACTAGAACCATAGATACCCAGACGTTCGCCGTCGACCTCAGGAATATCAAATTTTTTGATGTGCCATCTGTCCAACTGGCTTGTAAAGTCAGCAATCGGCTCTCCATCAGGCACCCACTTGCCGTCTTTTTCTTTCATCTTGTAAATACGCAAGAAGTAAGAATATGAAACGGCATTAGAGTAGATAGAAGACTTGCCGTGGATTACAGGCGTGATCAGCATGTCCTTGTCATACTGATAACCGCCAAGAGCATCTTTTCCTTGCTGTGTAGGCACGCTGATGTAGCAGTAGTCTACGCCATCAATCGTAAAGCCCTTGTCATACCACTTGTAAGCAGGATGAAAGAGAGCACCGGCTTCATTTTTCTCGAAGCCTTCAGTGTAGTGGCCCCATCCCAGAGCAGGGATAAATTCGGGGTCGCTGGTGTCTATCGGCGTGTTGAACAACTGCTTATAGTTGTCCGTTATCACCGCGCCAGCATTAGTAGCTCCTACGATCCAGAGTAAGAGCAAACTTAAGATGAAGTTGATTTTTTTCATAAGCATACTTCTCTTTTTTAATTAGACGTTTGTTTTTGATTTATGTTTTGTTTTTTAGTGTATTGTCGTAGACTGAGCTTCTTCGTTATATAAAGAAAAGAGTTTCTTCATGATGCAGAAAACAATTTCTTCAAGAGGAGACAATTCTTCTTCATTATGCTTAAAAAAAGCGTTGCCACCCTTTCGGGCAGACGGCAAGTAAATGTTTATGTCGGCAAAATTATAAAAATTATTCTAAAAAGAAAGGAAAATATGCAAAAAAGTTTCACTTTGCCATAAAAATAATTTGATTGATGTAATTTTCACGCTATTTATTGTCTCATTTCGTGTCGCATCCCGCTTTTTCATGTCACAAAAAGCTATTAAGACAACCTTTTTAGTTATCAAATGAAAGAAAAAGCGGCCAAAAGCATACGGTTTTCAAAATGTTTATTAATTTTGCAAAAACGAAAAGCTTAAAAAAACATGTAAAAAAGGAAACATGCTTATGAGAAATTTTTACAAGCAGCTGGCGTTCGGTCTCATCGCCGCAACATCGCCTTTAGCCATACAGGCGCAACAGGCAGAGAAGACCGACACCATCTACAAACAGACCTTCGACCCGCGAGGAAGCATCAACACCATGACGGTGGAGAACATGGACGGGGGCAAAGGCACATGGAACGAAGAGGTCAACGGCGGCAACTATTACGCCTATAACGTCATCAACAACAACGTCGACATCAACAGCAACGTTGGCATCGATGCCAACGACTGGCTCATAACGCCCGAGGTGGAGCTTGAAGCCAACCGCCTGTACACCGTGGCTTACAAGACGTTCAGCTACGGGGCACAGTATGACGACGTGTGGGTGGAAAAAGGTCATAAGAACGTGGTTGACGTGCTCATGGGTCAGGACAACGACTACAGCGCATACAAATCGATCGTTAGCGATCCCACCATAAAGCGCACAAGCACGTTTACTGAAAACAAGGCTTATGTGCGCAACCTCACGGCAGGCAAATATCGCTTCGCGTTCAACGACCGAAGCAGCTTTGGCTGCTTCCCGACGGGTCTTGACGACATCTATATAATAAAAGGTCCAGTTCTTCAGGCCCCGGACAGCGTGAAGACCTTCACGGTGGCCGCCGCCGACAAGGGAGCAAAGGAGGCAACGGTAAGCTTCACCACCCCCACACACAACCTTGAAGACAACGCCCTTGCCTCGCTCACGAAGGTGTGTCTGCTGCGCGACGGCAAGCTCATAAAGACCTTCGATGCCCCGCAGACAGGACAGGCGCTCAGCTATGTCGATGCCGACGCAGAGATGGCTAACGGTTTCCACACCTACACGCTGTTTGCCGTGAACGCATCGGGCGACGGCGTGCGCACAGAGCGCAAGGTCTATATTGGCGAGGACGTGCCCACCGCCCCGACAGGAGGCGAGACCACCGACATGGGCGACAAGATCCGCCTGTCGTGGACAGCACCGACCAAGGGTGCCAACGGCTATTACATAAACCCCGAGGCGCTGAAATATAACATCTACATAAACCAGGGCTATGGCAACAACAAGCTCGTGGCGCGTAACGTGAGCGCCACCTCCTATGACCTTGACAACACGTTTGAGGGCGAGCAAGACGAGACCGACTTCCGCGTGGCTGCCGTCAGTGTTGCAGGAGAGGGAACGAAGCTCATGCTGCCAGAGGTCATCACAGGCACGCCCTACGAGCTGCCGTTTGCCGAGAGTTTTGCTTACGGACGCACGGAGAAGTTCTGGTGGCGCACCACAGATGGCGACTATGAGCTGTCTGAGTTTAAGTTTGCAAGTTTTGACCGCAACGAGATCGGTGCCTTGCCGGGCTCCGACGACGACTATGCCTTTGCCGTTTTCTCGCCGCTTGACGACAACGAGACCGTTGACCTGTGCACAGGCAAGATATCGCTGAAAGGCAGCACACAGCCCACGCTCAAGTTTGCCTATGCCTTCTCTCTTTCACCTATGCCTGCCTTCGTGCAAGCGGTGGTGCAGCCTGCCGGCAAGAAAGACCAGGTGCTCGAGACCTACTGGGTAGACCAGAACGTGGCACCAGGCGTTTACACCAACGTGACCCTTGACCTCTCACAGTTTAAGGACGAGAAATATGTGTTCGTGAAGTTCCGCGCCACCTCATCGCCCAACCGCAGCGTCTATATAGATAATGTGTTGATCAACGATGGCGACCTCAACCTCGACCTCTCGGCAAAGCTCACCACCGTGAGCCAGATGACGGGTGGCGAGAAGACCAACGTCAACGTGAACGTGTCTAACCTCGGAAAGCAGAAGGTGTCGCGTTACACCGTAGAGCTGCTGGAAGACGGCGAGGTGGTGAAGAGCGTGGCGCAGCCCATGCTCAGGTCCATGAAGTCGCGCACGGCCACAATCGAATATAAGGCGCCGACAGACAAGAAGCAGGTGGCGCTCACAGCCAAGGTGGTGATTGATGGCGACGAGAACCCCGCCAACAACGTGTCGGCACCCGTGACCATCAGCCTCACCGAGCCTGTGCTCGCCCGCCCCACCGACCTGAAGGCACAGAACACCACACAGGGTGCGCAGCTCCTTTGGACCGCTCCCGACAGCAAGAGCGAGAACGTGGTTGAAGGCTTTGAGACCTATGCTCCCTTCGACACGAGGTCAGACAACATCGGTCCTTGGCAGCTGATAGACGGCGACCAGAGCTGGACACAGGGCATACCGCTCTACGATGGCGACCTTCACACCGTGGCCACCTATCCCGGCAACGTGCAAGAGGAGGCATTTGCGTGGATGGTCTTTGACCCGACGCTCACCACTCCAAACCTTGAGGAATATTATGCCGACGGACAGTTCACACCTCATGGCGGCAAGCAGTATGTCATAGCCGCCTGTGCCGTGGACATTGCCACAACAGCAACGAGCAACGACGACTGGCTCATCTCTCCCCTGCTCACAGGTGAGCAGCAGACCGTCTCGCTGTGGGCCATGAGTCCGTCGCAGATGCAGGAGAACTTTGACATCCTCGTGTCAAGCCGCACCGACGACACCGACGATTTCACCGTTCTCAAGAGCGACCTCACAGGCACCGTGAAGGACAGTTGGAAGCAATACACCTACGACCTGCCCGAAGGCACCAAATATTTTGCTGTGCGCTACAGTTCGAGCGACGAGTTCATGATGGGCGTCGACGACATTGCCTACACCACCGGCGACGGCACCTTGAAGGGTTACAACATCTATCGCGACGGCAAGCTGCTCACCACGACCGATGCCGCCACAACCTCTTACAACGATGCCAGCGCCACAGCCGAGGAGCACACCTACACGGTGACAGCCGTCTACTCGCGCGGCGAGTCGTGTCCGTCAAACGCTGCTGGCAAGCTGACGGGCATCAGCAACATCGATGCCGACAACAACATTGACGCCACGCCGACACAGGTCTACGACCTCAGCGGCCGCGCCGTGAACAAGGCTTCACAACGCGGTGTGTTCATCTTTAAGACAAAGAAGGGTGCCGTGAAGGTTGTCAAGAAATAGAAAATAAGTGCCTGCTTAGGCAGGCGGCTAATCTAAGCACGCAAGAAAAGGAAATTCAACCTTTAGAGAATAAAAAAAATCGCTCTCGTTTGAGGGCGATTTTTTTGTTTTTCATAGCACCTTTAGATAGTTACAAGCTTAAATAACAGCTAACTGTACTTATAAAAAACAATGTTTTTGCGCTTCGCGCATTTTATAAACATTAATTGTCATTAATGACCCATTAATTATCATCAATACGCGCGTAGCGCGGAAAAATTGATGTTACATTAATTTTAAATTTACACGCGCGTAGCGTGAAATATTAATGATCATTAATGTTCAATTAATGGAAATTAATGTTTAAAAAACAACGAGCGCGAAGCGCAATGTAAATATCAATCTTTGCAAAAAAAGTTACCAAAACTTGTTTTGCTTCTCATTATATTCGAAGCCTGCAGCAGCAAGCTTGTTTTCAATGTCCTTACGGTTGACGTTCATGTCGTCACACAAAGCGTCGAGAGAGCTGTAATCGTCACGAAGAAGCATGTTCACAGCCGAGAACAGCATCATGGGGTCGTTTGGCAAATGTTCCATATATTTTAAAAATTTATCCTGTTGTCTTTTTGTCCTGTTTTATCTTGAAGAGCCGTTTTGTTATAAAGGGTTCTTTTAAAATGAAATGCATAGATGAGATATGAAATGGCTGAAAGCGCTGAAAGAATCGTAGCGATAGAGCAACGCGCCCTGTAAGGGCAACAGCCTTCTATTCTATGCTTTTGCCCTTTCAGGGCGTATGTAAAACCCAATGGCGACCCATGGCGATGCCCTGGGCTATGAGCTTATGCCCCTTCGGGGCGCATATCCACGCATTTAACGGAAGAACCTTTTTTTGCGCTGCAAAATTAGTAAAAATTTTGCTCTTCTCTTAATTTTGTAGTAACTTTGCACAACTTTTTCTCATTTCAACAATAAAAAATGGGTTTTCATAAAGAACGAGGATAACATTATTTGAATAACAAAACATTTGAATAGACAATAAATCATGGCAAACAAACCATCACACACAGCTGCTGCTTGGACAGAGGTAGAATATTCTTCTCTCTGCATCAGCCCATATCTCTCAACCCCAGTTTTTGTACCCAAAGAGACCAGTTTCTACCTGTGCCGTGAGGACGGCGAGCGCAAACCCGCACGCCTGACATTCGTGGTCTTCAAGGCACAAGAAGCCTCTGACGACGAGTGGGAAGACGACCCCATGCTCGGCAACATCATGGCAGAGGTGCTCGGCGACGGCAACGAAGAGGTGGAGCCTGTAAGCATGGTGAACCTCGGCATGGAACCGTCGAGCTTCATCAGCGTGGTGCGCGAAGACGACAACGTCATTGTGTTCGACATCTACTGGCCCGACGGCGAGGTGAAGATCGACAAGGGCGAGCTCACCGACGAGGGCTTTGTGCTGAAGAAGGCCGACTTTGGCGACGACGGCCTGTTGTGTAACCTCATACCCGACGAGGGCGAACCGTTCAGCCTTCGCCTCGTCTTGCCATACGTCGGCTTCTCGCTGATTGATGCCGACGAGAACGCGGTATCTGGCGACATCAGCGTCACACCCGACACCATAGACCTCTACAGCTACACCTTCGTGGGCAACGACGGCAACGACCGCTTTGCCTTGTCGCTCGACGACGACAAGCTGAAGTATCTGTGTGTGCTGCGCGATGACGGCACCATGGCTGTGCGCGACATGCGCGACCGCCTTACTGAGGTGTCACAGATTCCTGACCGTGGCAAGCTCTCACAACTCATGATGGGTGCCCACTCGCTCCTCATAAAGAACAAGAACAGCCGTTGGCGCGTGACGCTCACGGGCGAGGAGGTGGAAGAAGCCAACGAGCTCGAGTGTAACGCTGTGGCGCTGGCACGCTTCGCCTTTGAGAAATATACCGCCACCGACAACGTTGATGAGGACGCGCTGGCACAGACGCTCATGAGCCTGGAGCAGAAGATGGCGTTCCAATGGTTCTGGCTCAACGAGGCCGACTGGAGCCACGAGCACATGGAGGGGCTGCTCGACATGGAGGGTCTCGATGCCGATCCGGAGAAGATGATGCGTCAGGCGCTGCTCTTCAACCGCTATGAGCAGTTTATGAAACGTCTCGCCGCCTTCTCTTACATCATGCAGAAGCCCATTCAGGGTGACCAGCTACAGGCACGCAACAACAAGCGCAAGATTGCACGCTGCGCCCGCCACATCATCGCTCACCGCGCAGGAACGGAGAACATCTGGGAGCTCGACGAGGATGCCCGCCGCGAGATACAACATTTCTTCTCTACCTTCCACCGCGAGTTCACCGAGCTGCTGGAGGCTGAAAACGGCAATGCTGCGTAGATAAAGGAAGACAAAGAACATAGGTTATCACGTTCCTTTAACACGACAACGAACCTCTTTTCACATACAGGGCAGACGCACCAAAATTATTCGGATAAAAACTGCAACATTTCCAATTGTAA
>ERZ1026886.168-NODE-168-length-35355-cov-10.790113_pt1 | contig 35355 bp, 30 predicted proteins | sample MGYA00380173_ERZ1026886 | MGnify/ENA primary metagenome ERZ1026886 (study PRJEB33269, sample SAMEA4719809) | human gut metagenome | biome: human-associated habitat; feature: organic feature; material: feces | place: Cameroon | collected 2013-10 ... | reverse complement strand
AAGGACAAAACGACTACTGCAAGGTAGCAACATATTCCCTCTGCAGTTCTGGTGTCGGATAGTATGCCGTGTTGAGTATGTAGCGGACTTTCATAAAAGTCCATGAACATAATAGGGACTTTTAGATTCACTTGCTGACGCTGTTCACTTAAAAAGTCCTTCTATTATGCTCAGGCTCCGCCCGAGACCTGCTGCCATTATACCGAGTTACGCCTTTTACGATGTACAACAAGACTGAAATACAATATGCAAAGCAACATACCACGTGCCGCTATCCATGTCGGCAAAGACAAGAAATCTTTCTCCGCCCAAGTGGGTAACGAGGCGGAACGCAGAGGTTGGGACGAGAATGTCTATCGGTTGAAGAATGCCGACAAGGACAAGAACAACCATTATAATTTCTCTCGCAAGAATCTTAATTTTGAAATCGTCAGAGGCGGAAAGTTTGTTCCGCTTGGATCTAACACAATTCAACTCCACGAGCGCATTCAGATGCGTCTTGATGAATTGGGCTTCAAACCATACATGGATGCCAGGCATCCCGACCAAGTATCAAAGAACAGTCCGAACTGCACTGTCGGCATGATATTCAGTGGCGACCACGACGTGCTGTACAACCTCGCATTTGGCAACCAAAAGATTGACACCGCCAATCCTGATGCAGACCATAGCCACATCGTATTGCAACAAGGCATCTATCAATGGGCAAAGGACACCTACGACTTTGCCTGTCGCAAATGGGGCGAGGAGAACATCATTAGTTTTGCCGTCCATTGTGACGAAACGAGTATCCATGCCCATGTACAGACTATTCCTGTGGAGAAAGTCAAGAAACGTGGACGCATAGGCAGCAAGTATGTCAACAAAAACAATCCCGACATAGTGCTTTCAACTAAGGAATGGAGAGCATTACCCAAAGAGGATCGAGACAACTATACCAAGCAAACTGCCTCAAAGGACTTTGTTGAGCGTGTGTCTTATGCCAAGGTGTGGGGAGAGACGAGAAAAGCAAAGTCGGAATATCTCTCGCAAATACATACTGACTACCACAATGAGGTTGGCTGCAAGTATGGTCTTGCACGCGGCATCCCTTACAATGAATTGTCCGAGGAGGAAAAACGAGGACGAAGGCATAAGAACAAAGTCGTTCTTGAAGCCGAGCGACAGGCGAAAGCTGCTCTTGACAAGGTGGGGAAATACGCTGTTCTTGCCACTATTGACAAGCAAGAGCTCACCTTCCCTCTTCTCAATATCAAGACACCTGTTCAAGAGGCAATGGATGCCGTTAAGAAAGAACTTGCCATTCCTATTCCTGCACTTATCGGACAAAAGACTTGGCGAGAGGAACGGACAACAAGCATCAATGATGCTATCAAGGCTCTTGTCGTTGCCATCAACGCTGAACGTGACAAGCAGAATAATGGTATACGGGCATCTGTCAACAAAACTTACACTTACTATATGCAGCAACTCAACAAACTGATTATTGAGAATAAGGCATTGAGGAATGAGAATGATACACTAAAGGCCGAGAATACGGAGGTGAAACAACGCATATCGCAACTTGACGAGAACGCAGTCAGACGAGTAACCGCTCAAAAGGATGCCGTTATTGAAAGTCTCAATACCCAATTGTCCTCTAAAAGTGAAGATGTTGCAAAGCTCAAAACAGATTACAATACTCTATGGGAGAAATACAAAATCTTGGTTCTTCAATGGAACGACTTGACAAAGCAGCCAGAAATAATTGAAACTGTTAAACGTGTGGAAGAACGCAAGGAACAAGAAGCGGAGGCAAAACGTGAAGAACAGGCAAGACAAGATAGATACCAAGGTGTACTTGACCGATTCATTAGTGAAGGTAATGAACAGCTCAAAAACTTTTCGCAATCAAGCAGAATAGATTTCGATGAGAAAGAAGCCAAAGCAATCTATTATGGTATTATGGCAACTGCCACAAAAGGCGATGTTGCGCTCAACTCTCCCCAAGGAGTAGTATCTGCTGCTGACAGATTTCTCGCAAGCATGGATTGGAATGGTTGTGGCAACTATCGGAGAGAATGTGTCGCACATTGGACGAAACTATTTGCTACCGATGAAGTTGTTTATACCGAACCCATCATTCAGAACTTCCTTTCGTTCATTGATTACATGTCGTGCTGTGCAGATACATACGTTTCACTCGGTGGCTCCAATGGTTGTGCTGACCAACTCACTAATTGGGACGGAACACAGAAGGTCGGCTTGGGAACACCAGCCAAGAGAAAGACGCAAAAGCGTTGACCGTACACATAATGTATGTCACACAAAAGCACAGTTTCAACAAATCCAATTTTGGGTAACTCCTCACCAATTTCCACTAATTCCCCAGTTAACAATAAGATTTTTTAAGATTTATTCTTTATTCTGATTAAAAACGCCTATATTTGCACTCGGACTATCATGTCTCAACTGAATATCAGCCCAAGACGAGTTCTTGTAGAAGATATAATGAGACAGCTCACGCCGTGTGGAGCATGGTGAAATCGGAAGAAAGATCTATGCGAAGCGGGCTTGGGTGGGACGATAATCCAAGACATATTGAAGGCGTTTACTCGACGCTCTGTTTAAGGCAGTCTGTAATCTAGCAAATTAACAGTTAATTGTTGTCTTGAACGTAGCAACGGTAGATGTCCAGGGGTGTGATTACATCAATCCCGTGGAGACCTTGTAAGCATATATTGTACCCGTAGGGGGCAGTGTGTCTGTTTACTGAGGTCTCTTAACGGAGGCGTATATCATATCGGCGTGGGCTCTAACGTTGTCTGTTCAACAACAATAGGCAATTGCTAGAGCCTCAGACTGTGGGACGGACGACGGGACGACTCACGCTTTCTTTTTGTGTCTGCGTATCAAGTCAAGTCTTTGATAAGATACCATCACGATATGGAAAAATATTGCGCCACGTCAGATGTAAAATGCATAGTAGGAGCCGACCGGTCTCCTCGAAGCGCTGGACTTACCTCCAACGCCCTCCCCGAAGTTCGAAAGCCTATCAAATCTACGAACTCACAAACAGGGGTGTCCACCAATAATGTCTTGTCGAAAACATCAGCAGACACTAATAAAGACACAAAAGACACACCCCATTGGTACGCTCTCCGTACCACATACGGCAGAGAAAAGAAAGCATACGACTATCTTCTGAGCAAAGGCGTAGAGGCATTTTACCCTATATTGAAAAACGTCAAACTTGTTGACGACAAGCGTATCATTATTGAAGAATCGCGCATTCCGAACATTTTCTTTGCGTATGGCACAGAAGAAGAATTAAAGACTTTTGTTTACGACAACGTAAACCTCCCTTATCTCCGCTTTTATTATCGACATACTCACGTTGGCAACATGATTGTCAAGGTACCATTGGTCGTACCAGAAAACCAAATGAACAGCCTAAAGATAATTTGTGCTACAGATTCTGATGACATAATTGCTTCAACAGAAGAAGTGGAGAAATTCAAGACGGGTCAAAAAGTGCGGATAACTGAAGGTAAGTTCGCAGGCGTAACAGGCATAGTAGCTCGCTACCAAAGCCAACAACGTGTAGGCATTGTTATAGATGGCTTGCTTACAGTCGCAACGGCATACATACCGAGTGCATTTATTGAGGAGGATAGATGACATATATCTGAAAACTAAAGAAAGAAGAATGATTGCTGAATAGCAAGGCTCCATCGTTTCACTTTCTATTGATAACTTAATTTAAACAACTGTTTAGGTAGCCAACAGTATAAAATTCATAATTTATGGCAGGACAAGGATTAAAGTACAACGTTGATATCGTTATGTGTATTGATTGTACTGGTAGTATGGGTGATCTTTTGGACACTGTAAAAAGCAATGCTTTAAAGTTTTACCCAGACCTTTGCAAAAGATGTGAAGAGAAAGGTAAAGAAATTTCAGAATTAAGAATCCGTGCGATTGCATTCCGTGATTTTGGTTGTGATAGAGATGCAGCTGTGGCTGATACCGGTTTCCTTAATATTCCTGATGAAGAGTCTGATTTCAAGAACTTCGTGAGTGGACTACACCCTGCTGGTGGCGGTGACGAACCTGAAAATGGTCTCGAAGCATTGGCTATGGCTATTGATTCTGATTGGACAACAGGAGGAGACAAAAGACGTCATGTTGTTGTCGTATGGTCTGATGCATCAACTCATCCACTTGGTGTAGGCAGCGAGAACCCCACTTATCCTCAGAATATGCCTGCAAACTTTGATGAGCTAACCGATTGGTGGGAAGATGAACAATCTGGCAAGATGCGAAAGTCGGCAAAGAGGTTAGTTATTTTCGCACCTGATGCAAGCGCGTGGACTGAAATAGGAATGAACTGGACAAATACAATTCATCATCCGGCAAAAGCTGGAGCTGGATTGGAAGATGTTGATTATGAAACTATTCTTTCTACAATAGTAAACTCTATCTAATATGAATCCCATAGGCTTAAAGTTTATGATAGAAAAGAGAGAGGGGCATGGAGAAGATTCAGCCCCACTCTCCATAGTTAAAGAAAATTTCTGTGCTGTCGGAGTATTTGATGGTATGGGAGGGGCTGGCGCAGCTATCTGTAAATCAGAATTTGGAGATGAGCATACAAAGGCCTATGTAGCATCAAGAATTATACTTGAGGCTATCAATAATTACATGGAGAATGCGAAAGATGTTCGAGATATTAATTCTGATGGCATTAAATCTACTGCCCATGGACGTTTGGAACAAGAGAAATCCAACTATCCAACAAAAGCATCTGGACTTAGAAGCAAATTGGTTCGTGATTATCCAACGACTCTTGCTATAACAACTGCTCTTCAAAATGAAGATGGTACCCATACTGTTAATAGTTATTGGGCTGGTGATTCACGCAATTATCTATGGACAGCAGAAGGTTTCTATCAAATTTCTAAAGATGATCTCGATACAGAACTTGATCCTTTGGAAAATTTAAGAAATGATGGTGCTCTTTCAAATTGCATCTGTGCAGATAGAAAGTTCGAGATAAACAACAAAACCATAACACTTGAAGGAAAGTTTGTAATTCTTAGTGCAACAGATGGTTGCTTTAATTATTTTGCAACTCCAATGCATTTTAATGATGTCTTGGTAACAGGACTAAAACTATCTGATAACATTGAGGAATGGGAATGTTTCTGTAAGTCTGAGATTACGGATGTAACTGGAGATGATGTTTCTTTATCCCTTATAGCAGTAGGTTTTGAGGATTTCAAAGACTTAAAAGAAAGTTTATCAAACTCGTCTGTGGTAAAAATTGAAGAAATTAAGAAAGTGCAAAATGAGCTAAAATCTTTATCAAAACAGATTGAGGACAACAAAGCGGCTTTGGAACATCTTATTCAAGAAGGATGGGATGAGTACAAAACATCTTATATGAAATTCTTAAACCAAGAAGAATCAGAAGCTGGCGAAAGAAATATTTCATCAAAAGGGAATGCAAATAATGATGAAGAGGTACGCCCAACAGATTCTTTGAAAGAAGGGATTATTTCCGAAAAGGTAAACAATGAGACGAGTGTGCTTCCTACTGATTCAGCCCCTGAGGATTCTAAGCTAACAGAAACCACTAAATCCGATACCTCTTCAATCGAGGAACCTGCCAAAGTGGAAGAAAATAGTTCGGAAGATATTCATATTTCTTCAACTGAAGATAAAAATATTTCAGAGGAAGCGAAATTAGATTCAGACGTAATACCTATATCGGACGCAACAATCTGTCCTGATGACCCAAAGGATGAAATGATAAGCGCAAAGGATGAAGAGCTCCGTAAAAATGGTTTTCCTCCAATTAGATTAAATGCACATCAGTCCACTACATCTCTTAGAAGCAAAACAAAATTTTCAAAAGAAGAAGAGGATAAAAAAGTATGTCTTTCAAAATCTGAATCTAAGATTATTTTTTTTGATTTCTTTAGAATCAGCAGTTTTGATGAAGCACTATCGTATTTTCAAAATAAAATCCAGCATTCTGGTTTCTCTGAAGATGTGATAGACGTTGCCAATCAGTTCTTAGAAAAATTAAAAAGTAGATAGATATGCTCAAAGGCGAAGTAATTAACGGATATAGAATACTTGAGGATTTCAAGGTTGCAGGTGGAATGAGTAAAATCTCTTTTGCCGAAAAGGGCGGAAAGACTTATTTCATCAAGGAATTCTTGGCTCCTAAATATCCGACCCCAGATAGTCCCGGTAGTGAGAAAACTAAAGAAAAAAAACGCAAAGCTTGTGATGAATTCGAAAAACATCATAGAGACTTGAATAATGCCATTGGCAAATGTTGTGCTGGTACTGGAGGAAATCTGATTTATGCAATAGATTTCTTCAGAAATGGTGCATCTTATTATAAGGTAACGGAAAAAATCGACATTTCAACGCTGCCATGTGAAGACATTGCTCGTCTTCCTCTTGATAAGATACTTTTGATTGCAAAATCTGCCGTTCATAGTATTAAAATCCTTCATGGTTTAAAAATTGTTCATGGAGATTTGAAACCTGATAATCTGCCTATCAAAGAGGCAATGAGGGGATATGTAGTGAAACTTATCGATTTTGACGATAGTTATTTTGAATGTAATCCTCCTTCTGATCGTGAGAATCTTGTAGGAACTCCTGAATACTATTCTCCTGAACAGGCAGCCTACATTATGGATGAAGATGAAGAAATTGAAGGAGATACTCTTACTTGTAAGTCTGACATATTCACTCTTGGTATTATATTCAGCGAATATTTCTCTGGAGATAAGCCTATTCTGTCAGGTGGTCACAAAAATACATGGACTTGTATAAATGATGGCAAATCAATATCATTCAAAAAAGTTTTACCTGCCAAAATTGAATCCTTGATAAGGTCAATGCTGTCTCTTAATCCGAATGATCGTCCATCTATAAGTGAGGTCTTTAATATATTAAAAGACATAAAACCTGAAGATGGGGTTATTGGAAGTGAGGGTACAACGACACCTAAAGACACCTCAAAAAAACCTGTCCTTCGTTTTGGTCCTGGTCTTAAACCGTCAGGCAGTAAAGGTGTTGAAGTTACAACGCCAAAGACCGAAGCACATAAAAGTTCAGTTACTCCATCAACCCTCGATGAGGAGAGACCAAAATCAACTGGAGGTCTACGTGGGTCTGGTCTAAAAATTGCTGATAAATAATGAGTTGGTTATGTAAACAATGTGAAACTGTTAACACGGACGACGTACTGGAATGCGAAGTATGTGATGCAGTTTCACCCTATCTAAGTCGATTTGACTATGACGAGATTGATCTTAATAAACCTACTACCATTAGGTGGAAGGCAGAAGCTTGTGATTGTGTCAAGCTATCGTATAGAGGTCATATAACCGATGTTACTCATTTAAATGCTGCAAGAATTTTGGCTAAAGGAGACACAGAAGTAACATTCATCTTGAAAAACGAAGTAACTGAGCGTGAATTTACTTATGATGTAAGGGAACATCGGCCTCCTATTACAAAAATCCGATTTTTGAATAAAACAGATAGAGACTTTGTAAAAGAGCTCTGCGCAGATGAAGAGTTCAATAAATATTTCACCTTGGGAAAATATGGTGAAAATATAGACTCTTTCTTTGATACAACGCTTGATTTGTTTGGTAAAGGTATGGCTTTCCCATATATAATAGAAACTATGGAGTCAATGCCTATAGGTATGATAATATGCCAAATTGAGCTTGAAAATGGAAAGGCAACTGGGTACATAACATACTCTATTTTGCCAGAATTTAGAAATTATGGTCTTGCAACCGATGCTTTGATGAATCTTCGAAATGAAACAAAGACTGCAGGTGTCGAGATCCTTAATTTGATAATCAGTACTTCTAATGCGGCTTCAAAAAGGGTTGCTGAAAAATGTGGCTTTAAGTGTAAGGATTCACAGTTGCAGTTTGCTGACGAAAGTGGACTTACAAAGATGCTTACTTGGAAATATGTATTTTCAGATCATATTAGTAAGCGAGAAGTAATGGTAAAGAAAGGGCTAGATGCTTTTAAAAAAGAAGAATGCGAAAAAGCAGTTCGTCTTTATGAAAATGCATTAAAGTTCAAATGCCCAAGGAGGTGTCCATATAATGATGGAATGACTTATGCCTTTATTGCTGAAGTATATTCGTACATGAGGAAATATGGAAAAGCCTGTGAGGCATATAGGAAAGCAAAATCATTAGGAAATGAAGATCCTAAAATAGATAAAGAAATAAAGTGGTTAGAATCAAACATGTATTCATTATAAAATTAAAAATATGGCTAAAGCAATTGGAATCGATTTAGGTACGACCAATTCGGTTGTTGCCTTCAAAGACACTAGTGTTAGAACCATTACAACCGGTCCTGACAATGAAGAACTCTGCCGATCTTGTGTAGCAATTGATAAGAAATCCGGTGAGTTCGTCGTTGGTAACTCGCCTTATAATTCATGGAAGAAATATGCTCCTAACATTGTTGTTTCCGTAAAGCGACTTATGGGTGCTGGCATTTCTGATGAACAAGTGCAGAAGATGAAGGCTCAGAAAAGCCTGTATCCTTATGGAATTGATAAACTGGCTGGAGGTACAGATGAATCAGTTGCAGTTATCCTTAATGGAAAGCAATATACTCCAGAGCAAATCAGTGCCCAGATTTTACGTCAATTAAAAGAGGATGCATCTGTTAAATTGGGAGAGATAACTCATGCTGTTATTACTGTTCCTGCATATTTTAACGAGAAACAGAAAACTGCAACTAGAAAAGCTGCAGAATTAGCAGGCTTGAAAGTTCAGCGTCTTCTCGCTGAGCCAACTGCTGCGGCAATATCTTATGGTGTCGATAAGATGGAGAAAGACGAAGAAAAGGTATTCCTCGTTTACGACTTTGGAGGTGGTACATTTGACTTGTCTATTCTTGTTGCATCAGGTGGAAATTTCATAGAATCCGGAACTGGAGGTGATAGATGGCTTGGCGGTGATGATATCGACAAAGCCCTTATGAATTATGTTTTTGAACACACTAACAAAGAAAATGAAGTTAATGTTCAAGATTTAATCGACGCATTGGATGACAGAAAGCGATTCGCTTTTCAAGGTGAATTAAAGAAGCAAATTGAAGGTGCCAAAAAGCAGCTAAGCAATTCCAAGGCTGCTAGCATTGAAATTTTTGGTGAGTTGGAAACGGAGGATGGTGACATGATTGATATTGATGTTAGCATCACTCGTGATGAATTTGAGAACCTTATTCGTCCTTTGATTCAGAGAACTATTGAACTTGTCGATGAATTATTAGACAAGACAGGATATCCTATAGAAACAATAGATAACATTCTTCTTGTGGGCGGATCTTCTTGTATTCCACTTGTACGAAAAATGCTTGTAGCAAAATATGGTGAGGAAAAGATTCTTTCTTCAGAGAAGCCTATGCTTGCTATCGCTGAAGGTGCTGCAATTTTGGCACACGCATTGAGTGATGAATTCGAGTGTCCTTCGTGTGGTAAAATGGTATCAAAGGATTGTTCTACTTGTCCTCATTGCGGTGCCTCTCTTGATGGTACTTCTTCAGATAGCGAGGATGAAGAACCTCCTATTTTGGTTACATATACAACTAAGCATAATTATTACATCAAGTTAGAGTCTGGCAATCAAAAGATTATTGATGCCAATGAATTGTTACCATTTGAAACCAATAAGAAATTTAAAACTTCTGTAGATAATCAGAAGATTGTAGAGCTAGTAATTTTGTCAGACGCAGAAGGAGGAGCGTATGAAAAGATTGCTTCAGGTTTCTTTACAATATCAGATAATCTACCTGCAGATAGTAATCTTACCTTTACGTTTTCTCTCACCGAAAGTGAAGAATTATCCGCAAAGGTAAAAATCGACAAAACAGGTAAAACTACAAATATTGTATTGGGGCGTGGAAATAAAGATTCAAAATGCTTGGGGACTATTTCAAATTCAATACAAGGTATATTAAGTGACTCATCTTTAAGCGATAGCAAGAAGGCTGAGTATATGTCTAAAGTACAAGAGAATATAGATCTTATTTCTAAGAGTAACTTCAAAGAGGATGCATCAGAATGGCAAGACATCGAAAATAAGATCAATCTTGCTCAAAACCATGCACATGTCCCAGATGAAGCAGAAGGTGAAAATTCTGTTTCCCTCATCATTGCTAAGATTCTTTTGGGAACATTTGATAGATTTATTTCTACAGAGGATGAGAACGAAATGAAGTCTCTCATCTCGAAGGCAGAGTCATCTAGCAACCCAATGGAAAAGGTGGTATCATTAAAGAAGCTCGAAAACTTAACTGAAAAGTATAGCTTGTTTACAACAATATTCATGTTTAAACTGGTGGCAATGAATGATTCGGCTAGCCCAAGTCTTGCTGCTCGTGCAGACAAAGCTTATACAGATATGATGAATGCATTAAATCGTCATGATATAGATACTGTAAGAGACTTGATTTCTAGCAATCAGTCTATACTTAACAGCTTGGGTACAGGTATTGATATTAAGACAGCGTTAAAGGGATAAGTATGAGTGAGGTTGTAAAATGTCCTGTATGTGGTAAAGCCGGCATACCCGATTATCACAAAGAAGAAGTGGTATGTCCTTGTTGTGGAACAGATCTGTCTATCTACAAGATGTTGTCAGACTCACAGGAAACGGTTAAACCGCAAGAGACTAACAATAAAAACTGGGAATTAGCTACAGCAGCTTCGGCTGCTATAGCTATTCTAGCTTTGATTTTTGTTTTCTTACCTAAGAAACAAGAAGTAATAGATAATCCAGAACTAATAAACAAGGTGGAGCTTCTTGGTGATTCAATTAATAGTTTGACTAAGCAATTGAATTTGGCGAAACAAGAAATCGCGAAACTTAAAAAGGCAAAATCAATTGATACTTCCGGCAATATTTACATTGTGAAGAAAAACGACTCACCATGTAAAATTAGTCGCAAGTTGTACGGAACAGAAAGCCGTTACAAAGAAATTGAAGCAGTAATAACAAAACCACTTCAACCTGGAGACACTTTAATACTTAAATAGAATATGGGACTAATTTCCTGGATTAAGGACACATATTATAATCATAAACTTGACAATGCAGATTCTGCTTATCAAGCAAAAGACATAGTTGGAGCCGAACGTATTTATCAAGAAATTCTGGACAAGCAGCCAGAAGCTGCTGAACATTTGGCGAAAATGTATTATGAGGTTGGAAAATCTCGTAATGACGAGTTGGCTTACCTTGCAAAGTTGAAGTCTCTTTTTTCTAATCCAACATTAGAGAAAGGTGTTATTTCATCCTATCTAAATCAGTTGGTTTTACATATAGAGAGAACGGCAGAACTATTGTTCAAGGAGTGTGATTATAACAAAGCATACAAATATTTGAAGGCTATAGATCTTGACAAAAGAGGTGATGCTAATTTTGCAAAGAAGTGTCGTTTGTATGCTTTATACGTGAGTCTTAATTCAATTGAATCCGGGTATTCTTATACTTCAACTATCAGTTTAATAGATGATTATTGTAAGGTAGACGTTGAACTAGACATTGAAGATGCTATAATTGGCACCGTCAAAAGATTACATGAATCAAACAAACTTGATAGAGCATACTGCACTTCAAATTGTCTTGCCCGAAAAGGTAATAGCAAGGCTGTGAAAGAGTGTGTAGCTGTTGCGTATGACATTTATAAAAGAGGGAAAAAATCGGAAATAAGTGTCATTGATGAGGACGTATTGCTGGAGTATATCTCGCAAAACAATCGTTCTAATCTCCTTGTTGGGTTAGAACAGTTTGCCAAATTCTCAGACAAGTATAAAGAAAAATACATTTCAGAAGGAATCTCTGTTATTTCTTCTGAACCTGATGCGAAGAAAGCATTCTCTATTTTTAAGAATGTTTGGGAAACTTCATCCGATGTTAGTTTGATACAGAATTTTGCGAAGCCAATTTCTTCTATTGCGAAATATGTATATCAGTATTTCGAAGGAAATATTTCAAGTTTAACATCTGAAAGTACATATCAGGTAGCGTTATTTAAGGAACTTAGTCTATTTGAGGATTACAAATACGTGCTTTCCGTTCTTGAAGGTTTTAAAAGAAAAGGACTTGATAACAGAAAATTGTATATTTCAACAGTAAAATCAGCTTACGATACATTAAATGATAGTACACGCTTATCTCTAATAAACAGATTACTTCAAAATTACAATGATGATACATGGGGAATCAGTGAAAAACTCATGATCGGCGAAAGAGCGCAGGCTGCCAAAAATTACGCCCTTTCATCTCAATTGTATAACGAGTTGGTTGGTCTTCACGCAAAAGCCCAACCCAGACTGGCACAACTGTACTATGAGCTAAGTCAAAAAGAATCTGATTTCAAAAAGAGAAGGTCTTTAATCGAAAAAGCATTCTCTTTCAAAAAAATACATGCTCCTTTGTTCGACTCAAAGGAGTATAACTTGTTGATTCCAAATTTATCTTCATCAGTTCATGGACTGGTGAAAGAATGTTTTAACAATAACACTCTAGATGAAGCTTATACTACCGTTAAACTATTCAAGAACCTAGTTTCTGATTGCTTTGATGGATACATTAAGGAGCTGAAGTTATATCATGACGTTCATTATGTCCTTTCCAAATTAGAGTCCTTAAAGAACGAAGGCTACGATGTACACTCTGATTACAAAGAAGTTGTCATTGATGTGACTACATCTAAAAATTATGACGATAAGTACAAACTTGAAGTCTTATCAAAATCGATAGAGTTGTACACAGACAACGATCTTTCTGAAAAATTTATCAAGGTAGTCATTGACATTATAAGAAATGAGAAGGAATCAGATGGAGTAGTAGTTGTATTTGCCAAGGCATGGAAGCAATTACCTAACTCAAAACTTCTTGTTGCTTTTGTTAATCAGAATTACAAGTTTCATACATCTATTGTTGACTTCTTAATTGATAAATCATCTCTACCACGCTGTAAAAAATCGTTGGTATCAGATTTCTGTGACCAGATTTTTGCTTTTGATGACTACAAATATTCTCTATCTGTATTCGATCGTATTTCAGCAAAAGGCATAGATGTACAGAAAGCTTATGTTGCTTGTGTCTTAAAGGCATTACCATCTTTGGCGGTTTTTGATAGATTATCACTTTTGGATGAATCGCTGGCTAAGTATTCGGATGAATACCTTGTTGATGAAAAAATGAATTTATGTAACAATCTTGCAGATGAAGGTAAAATTGAGGACGTTGAAAAGATACTTATAGAATTAATTGGCTTGCATAAATTGGCGGAGCCAAAGCTTGCTGCACTCTATTTAGACAAAAGTAAGAATGCTAAGACGCTTGATTGTAGACTGAGTTTGATTCAAAAAGGTTTGTCATTTCATATTTCTCATTCTTCTGTTTTTGATAAGAAAGTATTTGAACCGATTTTCATAAAACTACTTTCGGATTTCACTTCTATAATAGAAGACCTTTTTTCAGCAGGTGAGCATAGCGAAGCATACAATTTGTGTGAAGAATTAAAGTTGTATAGTAAAACATGGTACACTTTGTATTTGAAACTCAGAACAGAAGCATTGTCCATGTTGGAAGGTATTGAAGATAAAATAACGCATCTTAGCGAAACTTTTAGCACGTTAAATGAGAATGGTTATAAAGTTAAAGATTCGTTATCAAATGAAGTCAATTCACTATGGGATACTTTGCATAACCTTGAATTTCAGTTGGCTAAAAGCAAGCCTTATAAAGCTTGCGTACAACAATTTACTGAATATTCTGAATATGTAAATAATCAGTGTAATGAAAACAAAGCATCCGAACTGCAAAAGGATATAAACAATGAACTGATAGCTATTCATAAGAGCCATGGATATAAGTGCGAACAAGAAGGATTATATTCTGAAGCTATATCTACATATATTATTCTTTCTTCTATCTCAGAGATCAGAACAAAAACATGGTGTAAGGTACGCTGTGTCCTTTGCAATATCAAAGAAGGAAAATTCGTTGAAGAGGATGAAGTAAGAAAAATATTGGCTTATGTCGGATTCGCAAAAGAAAAGAAAGACTTAGCATATCGTTACTCTTTGTATCTGATAGCGAATAAAGGAGCTAAAGAGTCCTTATCCTTTGTCAGCGAACACCTGCCTGAAGAAAGCGAATTGATAGCAGCATGTAACAATGCGTACATCAAAGAAGCGGAGGCATTGTTGGAAAAACTTAATCAAACACTTGACAGGTTCAAGAATGGTAATGCTACATTATCAGAGGCCGAGAAGCTAGAGGATTGTCTCGAAGAGTATGATCAAAAACTTTCTCCATATTTGAGTGGAGTGCATTCTAAAATCGTTAGTTTGCGCCCCGCCATCCATTCTTATATGTTATCCAAATGCTTTGAAAAAGGCAATTACAATCAAGCTTTGAAATATTTAAAGGCTTCGGGCAAGAACTGGTATGAAGATAATATTTATTTCCGAAATGTTGCTATTGCATGCCTTGGCATAGTTGAGAATGGTAAACTCAATAAGTTGAACTATAAAGCAATTATATCATGCTGGCTAACAGCGGTGTATCGGGATCAGCTGTTTGTAAAGTCCTTGGATTATACTAGTTGGGACGATGCTTATACTTTTACATTAGACAATTCATTGGGCGGCAGTAAATCAGACTCGTATGAGTCTTTGCCTGAAAATGTAGGTTATGACGAACCTGTAGATGGCTCTGTAATATCCATTTCAGAGGTTCAGCAGAGTCTGCTTGATCGATTTGAAGTTGCATTGAATGATAAAGATGAAATTTTCAAAACATTCTTTGAAGAGCAGAAAAATGCCATGGATGCGCTTGTAAAGTTAAACTTGGATCATCCATGCATTATTGCAGCTCCTTACATGGCTAATACAACAAAAAAATGCTTCAATGAAATAAAAGGAACATTGGACTATGAGTATGACAATTATGGAGGAGAGAATATATTAAAAGTTGGTATCCTTTACAATATTAATACCGGAGTTTATTCTGACTATAAAGAAGCGGCAGGCAATGCTCAAGAATGTGTATCGGCCGCTAAATCCATGATGGTTTCAAAAGTCAGAGGCTCTTTTACTGGTACTACAATCGATTCAATTCGAGAATTCTCTGACCTGTACGGATCCTTTATAACTGAGATTCAAAATGTGCTGTCCCAAATGACTAAGTCAGACACGCCTTACAAGACTGTGTTAAATGTATTTTCTATAATTTGTCAAGCACTTAATGACAATACAGTTGCTTACATTTTTGGAAATTATATAAACCAAAGTATTGTGGGAAAACTTAATGACGAGAGCCTTGATTTAACTTCTGGTTTGAAAGACTTGCTATCTGCATACAAGGTAGCAAAGTCATGTTCTCAACTTAAGAATAATATTGGCAATGTCTTGGAAGCATTGGTAGGTAAGTACATAACCGAGGCTAATGCAAGCGACTTGGCTACAATTAAGTCCGTGTTAGCATCAACAGGTACCGAGTTCGAAAGCAATATTGCTAATACTTTGTCAGAGCAAATAGTTCTCATAGCAATGGCAACAGGACATGCAGATACAATAGAAGCACTTGCTAATATTCCTGCAAGGTCGGTTTCGTTACGCTCTAAACTATCTAATCTAAAAGCACAGGCAAAAGAATTATCATTAAACATGGAATTAAGTCAGGTTGTCGAAAAAGTAAACAATAATACAATGTCTTATTCTTCAGCTTTGCAAAAAGTTTATTCTATCTATAAGGATAACAAAGATAATTCTAGAGTTTGCGATAACCTATGTACCTTAATAGGTATGTGTATTAGAGAGTATGTAATTCCGGGTAAGTCTGGCAAATCTACGGTCATGAGCGTTTTCAACGAATTAAAGTACAATAAGAGTGCAACATATAGGACTAGTGCTGCTGCACTTAAAAAGGAGAGACAAGAAATATTGGACCAACTCCCTTTGAAAGCTCGAATACTTCTTACAGGCGGTTCTACCTACGGCTCTGAGCTCAATGCTGAAGGCATAAAACTAAAAAATGCATTACAATTATATTTAGATTTAGCATGATATGAATAATCCATATACAGTATTAGGCATAAATCAAAATGCCACAAAAGTAGAAATAGTTAAAGCTCAAGTTAAGGCTCTGCGTTTAAAGAAATATGATGCAAGAGAGGTTGCAGCTGCACAAAAAGAGCTACATAGCCCGGCTCGCCGCTTGGCTGTTGACTTCACTTATCCAATCCTTGAAGGAAAAGATAATTTTGAACAGATAACAACTCCAACCAAGAGCAGAGACATTGATATAAACAAGTTTAATCCGGATAAATACAATTCATAATATGTTAGAAAAGATTGAACAACAGATTTCTGATATGCTAAGAAACAACAAAGCATTGTCGAATCAGATTGAAGATAATAAGCAAAAAGAGGAACAGCTTTTAGATGAAGTATTCATTGATTTGATTTCTGTATTAGATACTTTCTCTCGTGAAGAAAAAGTAATCGAAGATCATGATTGGAACAAATCTGAAGATAGTCAGAAAGCTATTAAAAGACTTCTCAATGCTAAGCGTAAGATTATAACAGTGTTGGAAAAGTATGATGTAAAGAAGATTATTTTTGATGACGGAATGTCAAATGATGATCTTTGCTCTGTGACAGATACAGAACCAGATATAGATAAGCCTAATGGTTCTATTCTTTCAATAGAAAAAGAAGGTTATTTAAGAAATGGACATACTCTCAGACGTGCAGAAGTGGTAATTGTAAAGAACTAATGAGACCACTATCTTATATATATTATGAACCAAAGTACTAAAAGAATATGGGAAGTGAATTAATTCTAACTATATTGGCAGGCGGATTTCTTTTCTTTATCTGTAAATGGGCAGGTGACAAACGTGCTCAAGTAACTCATCGTTGTCCAAAATGTGGAACAACATGTCATTCAAGTCGCTGGAGCACTGGTTTGAAGCATAGAGGCGGTAGCGAGGTTCATAGTTATAAATGCCCTAATTGTGGTAATAGCTTTTACGATTGATATGGCGAAGAAATCATCTATTCCAGGTCTCTCTTTTTCATGGAAAAGAGCTTTAGGTATAACTCAGGCAAAACAAAAAATAGCTCGCCAAACAGGCATTCCTACTACTAAATCTGGAATAGAAAGGAAAATAGGGAAAATGATATTAAAGTCAATATTTGGAAAATAAAATAACCTTTTCTATTGACTTACCAACCTGCTTGGTTACTTGCGTCTTTTGTTTTGTTGCAATTATCATCTCCAATATGGGAAATGGCACAGTCTACTATAATCTGACTTTTTGCATGAAAAAATCTCTAATGATCAATTTGGGGTTATAAAATTGTGATAGGCATAGAATATCTTATAGATACCTCGCTATAGTTGTATAGAAATAGTTAACAAAGCTTAACCACGGATTTGTATTAAACTATTCATGTTTTACCAAAAACTACGCAAGATTGATTTCTTGCATACAATGGGAACTTTATGGTATCATTTACGCTTGATGCCGTAAAGTTTCTTTTGATTTACAGATACTTATATAATACATACTGGTTCAAGCGTGGAATCTCCTCGTTGCCCGTCCCACGTTCTGAGGCCTTCGCAATGCCCTGTGTTGTTGAACGAGCAACGTCGAAGCCCACACCGATATGAATACACTCTCCCCTTTACGGATATGCTACTACATGACGACACCCTACAAACGGGTCGTCATGAGCCATACCAATAAAAGGGATGTGATTAGACACATCCCGAGGACATCTACCGTTGCAATGTTCGTGACAACACATGAAAGTTGCGAAGTTTCAGAACGTCAAGAACAAAGCGTTGAGTAAACGCCTTTATTATTATGTCATGATACCAATAACACCTTCTGTTAATCCCATTGTGTATCTACCATCAGTGTGCTGTTGTATGTAAAGCACCTACTTTGAAAGTAGGCTACACGATGCGGTGTTGGTGCAACTGGTAACATTTCTGCAAAGTTAGTATATTTCTCTTAAAACGCCAACTATTTATATCTGATATTTTGTAGATGAACACAAAAACGTTCCATAAAAACATCTGTTGAGTAGTTCCACAAGATTGTTGTTGAAGAATTTCACTGTTCTTTCCATCGGCATTGCGTACATGTATCTCAGCTGTGCCACACCTATTTACATGTTGTTCACCTTGGAATGCTCGTAAACACGTTGTCGGATCATGGTTTAGTGCTTGTAGAATCATGTTCCACACACTTTCGTATTGTTCTGCTGCTAACATATTTTTGAGGTTTTTATAATGTTGCAGCAAAGGTAACAAGCATAATGATTAAAAAAAGGCTGCATCGCAGATACGCTTACAAGTGTTTTTTACGTGTACAATATTTGCATTTCTAATGCTCAAAACTGCGAGCTGAGCGCACAAGGAAATCTTTGGTGCGAAATTCGTGAGTTTTGAGCGTGCAGCTTTATTTTGCTTATACACAGTGTGTTGTGCGGTTCTGAGCGGAAGTGTGCAGGATTTTCTACGGCTAAAGTAGCCTTTTCGTTTGCTGTAGAGCCACTTTTACACCCTCATACATCCACTTTTGCACGACAATACTGCCACTATTGTCTTACAATACAGCCACAATCATATCGTCAAAGTGGCGCTATCGCATTGCTTGACGGCTGCGGGCATTGTGAAAACGCCGAAAAATGACTTCTGAAGTCTCTATAATCAAAATTGTTTTTGTAACAGATTATTACCGCTTGTACGATATTTGCATGTTGTGAGTCTGGGTCTACGTTTACATTAATATCGCTTGGCAATTATGTGGTTTGTACTGAAATTTTGTTGCAAACTTATAAATTAAATGAAAAGTGAAAGCTGCGTTTGCTTCATTTTTTTTCTTTTTTGTTATTTTTGCATCTAAGGATTAATCAAATGATATAATATGCAAAAACAAAAAAACAAGACCTTTGTTCTAAGGTTTATGTCGCTCTTTGTCATTGTGCTCGTTATTTCGGCTGCTGCAATATTGCGCGACGGCAAGTTGTTAGGGCATGATATGGGCGAGGCGCTGGCTACATCGGCTGCTGTGGCGGTGGATAACGATACTTTAGAGGTGCTGCCCGATGGCGCTATTGTTGTGAATACGCGCTTGCTTGCTAAGGATGTGCAGGGCTATGGCGGACCGGTTGCGCTACGTATTCACATCGACAAGGGTGGAGTGGTGGACAATATTGAGGCTGAGCCTAATGCCGAAACTCCCGACTTCTTCAATCATGCCAAGACTGTTATGGCGCGATGGCAGGGCAAAACCGTTGATGAGGCTATGGCTGAGCAGGTGGATGCTGTTACGGGGGCTACGTTTTCGTCGCGTGCCATCATCGAGAATGTGCATCGCGGACTCGCCTATGCCAAGCAACATGCAGCGTTGGGTAATGCTTCCGGCGCTGCTGATTCTGCCGATGTGCAAGCCGATGCCTACATGGCTAAGGGCTGGACTATAGGCGGCGTAGCTGCGCTTATTGTGGTGTTGCTGGGGGCTGTAGTTCCGTTGTTGCTCAATAGTCGCCGTTGGCATAGTGTGCAACTTGTACTCAATGTTGTTGTGCTGGGCTTGTGGACAGGCACGTTTGTGTCATACACGCTTCTTATGCGACTCTTTGCGGGGGGCGTAAGTATCGCTTCGCTTGGTGTGCTTGCAGCTCCTTTGCTGACGGTTGTGGTGGCTATGTTTTATCCTTTGGCTGGCAAATCCGGTCATTATTGCGCTCATCTCTGCCCGTTCGGTTCGGCTCAGGAACTTGCCGGAAAACTTTCACGTCGCAAACTTCACATTACGTCGCGGCTGAACAAAAGGCTTAGCATATTCCGAAATGTTCTGTGGGGAGTGCTTATGGCGCTGATGCTCACCGGAACGTGGACGGCATGGATGGACTATGAGCTCTTCACGGCTTTCCTTTATACCTCGGCTTCGGCGTGGGTGATAGCTTTTGCGCTGTTGTTTATCGTTCTTTCGGTGTGGGTTCCGCGCCCGTATTGCAGGTATGTTTGCCCGACGGGATGCCTTTTTAGGAGTTAGGAATTAGGAGTTAGGAATTAGGATTTTTGAATTTTGAATTATTGAGTTATGAATTTACAGAACAAATCAGTTGTATTAAACATAGTACTCGCTATTGTTGTGGTGGTACTTAGTGTGCGTTTGGCATCGGACAAGGCCACAGTAGATAAATCAGCCGATGCTCAACAGTCGGTAAATGCTGAGCAGGCGGTGCTCGACAACATTGCTACTCGCACCAGTGTACGTGACTATGAGGCGCGACCGGTGGAAAAAGAGAAGATAGAAAAGATGCTTCGTGCAGCTATGGCAGCCCCAACTGCTATGAACAAGCAGCCTTGGCACTTTGTGGTTGTTGACCAACGCAACGTGCTTGACGCTCTTGCTGGAGCCAATCCCTATGCCAAGATGCTCAAGAAAGCACCCCTTGCAATCGTGGTTTGCGGCAATACCGACAAGATGATAGAGGGTGGCGGTCGCGACTTTTGGATTCAAGACGCCTCGGCTGCTACCGAAAACCTTCTGCTTGCAGCACACGCTATGGGGCTTGGAGCTGTCTGGACTGGCGCCTATCCATCAGAAGAGCGTTGCATTTCAATCAGCAAAGTATTGTCGTTGTCCGACAATCTCGTCCCCCTCAACATGATTGTTGTGGGTTATCCGGCAGAACAACCGCAGCCCAAACAGAAGTTTAAGGAAGAGAATGTATCGTACAATGTGGATAGATTGAAATAGCTTCTATAATATTCGCCACGCCTAACTTTTCAAAGGCGTGGCGTTTGTAGAATTTTCCTTATATAAACCTATTCAACTCTTCAACAAGTTTGAATACTGTTGTTGAAGATATTGCTTGCGATGGCGGTGTATTGCCAAATTCTGCCAGAATCTTTCTTGCTCTTGATATGGCTTCTTGCTGATATGGCAACAGTAATCCATAGATTTTTGTTGTGAAGTTACCTTTCTTATTATATCTGACTTTCATCTGTAGACTAAGCATTTGCTCATAATCGTTTCGGTGAATATAGCCACGATACATGTTGAAATGTAATAGGAACCAATACTCAAATGCCTGGTTGCTATATGCTACTTGAAATCCGTTGGATTCTGCCAATCGTATGGCTTCATTGAAGTCATGGTTAGAGAAGTCATCCTTATCGAACACTACCCAATATTGGTCGAAAACATGTCCTTTCTTGCGCTCCTCATTTTTGATGATTATAGCTTCTTGAACCAACTTGATAGTATTCAGTCCTTTTCCCAATGCCTTAACCGAAGCTGAAGTCAATCGAAAAGCGTTGAAATAGTCAGGTTCCGTATTTACACCCTCACAGATAATCAAGAAAGATTGTTTGATGTCTCTATAACTGGAACGGCGTTTAAGACTTCGTTCCAGTCTCGGATTATATCTGGTCATAGTCAATCATCTTCATTAATAAACAACTTGGTAAAGTCTCCTATAATGGGCGTTCCTCCGTACTTGCCTTCAAGATATTCTTTTTCGAAAGAAGCATTGTTTCTTACCTTGTATTCGGCAAGAGAATACAGCTTGGTGGCACCATATGGGTCTTTCTGTGTAAACCACACTTGGTCTCTTCGCAATATTCTGGCACTCAGTATATTGGTGTCGTGAATCGTGAATATCAATTGGGCATGATTCGGATTGGTTGTTTTCGAATTGAACAACTCAATGATTTTACTCGTCAACTTAGGGTGCATCTTGCTGTCAATCTCGTCTATCACCAAGCGTTTACCATTGTCCAGGGCATCTATAATAGGATAAGCTAACTGGAAATACTTGATTGTTCCTTCCGACTCGTTGCTTTCAAACGGAAATGAAACAGTCTGCGTCTCCCTTCCATTATCATCATATTGTATATGACTACTGACGATTTCGTCATTTATCTTATATATATCCTCTATGCCTAAATCAGCAAATCGTGAGAAGTCGACTATACGCTTACGGATTTTCGGATCATCCAGCTTTATAGCTGCTCGTTTCCACATAACTTCATCATCATGACTGGTGATGATTGATGTGTCGTTCAACCAATTAACAATGCTGACCGCTGTTTCATCATTGAATTGTGCTGCAACTGAAACAAGTAGTGCATTGTCGCGTACCATCTTGTTGGCGATAAGGTTTTTGGCTATTGCGCATGAAGGATGAACATTATACGTGTCTGCTTCACGATAGAATAATTCCACTTCTTTTGCACGTTTCTTGTTGTTCCTACGATACAACCACTCCTTGTACACCTTATTGTTGTCAACCTCGAAGCCATATCGGAATATATAGACGGTATTGCAAAAGACTATTTCGAATACAGATGGCTCTTTGGCTGTTGTCGAGTTAAGCATAAAACTCTCCACATCCATTGTTTCACCAGCTTGCAACTCTTTCATAGAGTTGACAACAAGCCATTTGAATGTTGAGAACGCTTTTGCATAATTTGACTTACCTGATGCGTTGGCACCATAAATGGCAGCTCCATGAAGTATTGCGGGAATTGCATCTCCCATTTCCGTCATAGAGTCTGTATCCGCTATTGCTGCCTCCTTCAAATTTGTGGTTAGCAAAGAAAGGGTGGACAGTTCTTTAAATGACAAATAATTGCTTACCGAAAACTGTATAATCATAAAGATAACCTTTAAATCTGTAATTTATTTGCAAATATACAAGTTTTCTTTTGTAATAGCAAGGGTTTAGTGCTTTATTAGTTACGTAGGCTCATTAATATGTAGTGAGCCAATAAAAAAGGCAACAATGGACTTTGTTTTTGTATCCTTAACCGGATGGGTGGTGGATACGTTGTTGTCCTTTGTTGCCTTTATTGTTTACGAAGGGTTGCTTAATTGAAGAAGTTCCAGCTTATGCCGAAGCGGAAGATTCTTTCGTTGAGCGGATAGTGCGGCGTGAAGAAGTAGTTGCGGTTGCCCTGTCCGGCGTTCACGTGACTCATCATTACGAAGAAACGTGTGTGCTGGAGGTGGAAGTTGGCGTAGACGTTCACTACGGGGTAGTTGCCCACTTCCGTGCGGCTGTTGCCTTCCTGCACGCAGAACTGTCCCAATGCCGGGCTGTAGTCTGGCGCGTAATACTTGGTGAAGTATCGGGCGTCAGCACCGAAATCGCACTTCAGAACCTTTGCTATGCGGAACTTCAGATACAGGTTGGTGTATACGTTGAGGTCGGGCACGGGCAGAGCGTCGTTGTTGGACGACTTCTGATAGGTCACGAGGTTCTCCCAATGGAGCGGTCCTAACTTGAAGTTCTGCTCGAGCGAGAGCGTCAACAGGCTGATGGGGCTTCCGCTCTGGCGCGGCCTTACGGTATTGGCTGTGCGTGCCTTGGTGTCTGCATCCACGTCGTACGACATCGCAAAGTATGTGTAGTTCTTGAGGTTGTCGAAGGCTACGCGCAGCGTGGTGTTGGTCTTCTCGTATGTGAAGACGCCCTCCACACGTGAATGGATAATCTTCGAGAGGCCGTCGTTGTCCCACCAGTAATGCTTGGCATGATAGTGGCGGTAATAGAACGACGGCTTGACGGAATGGAAGAAGCCGCGTGCTGCCAGGCGGACTGTGTCGCCGAATAACGCGAAGTTGACGTCGGCGTTGGCGTCCACCTTCAGGCTTCCCACGTCCTTGCCCACAAGCCATGTCTCTGCCGTGACGTCATAATGGAATGTGCGTCCGAGACGCTTTATGAGTTGCGCTCCGATGCTCAGGTTATGCTCCGTGTATGACGTTGTGGAGCGTGTGGAGTCGGGTAGGGTGAAGTGGCGCAGATCTGACGTGACAAACGCCTTGAGTCCAGCCTTCGCCCACTTGTTGAATCCCTCGAGGAGCGAAACGGCGAAGGTGTTCTGGAGGCGATAGTGCGAAGTCTTGTCCAGAATGGAGTCGCCCGAGACAATTCCGACGTTGTCGAACGTGTTCTTGTAGAAGTTGGCAGGTGTCTGGTATGCCTGGTAGATGCGTCTGTAGTTGTCGTACTTCATTGTGTGGATGAAGCTTGTGACGGGCACGTATTCCGTCTTCATCCATTGTTCTTCCTCCTTTTTCTTCTCGTCGATGAGGCTCAGGCTGTCTGCGGCTGCTTTGCCATTGACTGCTATGCGTCCCTCGCCAGCCTTTTCTGCTTCCGTTTCGGTCTTGGCAGGTTCGGCTCCGGCAATCTTTGCGCCCTCAGGACGTCCGCCCGCCGATGCCTTTTCGTAGCTGCGCTCGTCGAAGGTGCGGCCCTCTTTCTCCGCTTTGCGGCGTGCCTCCTCCTTCTCCTTGCTTGCCTGGTTCTCCTTCATCGACTCCATTGCGAACTTGCGTGCCGCAATCTCCTCCTCCGTCATCTTCACCTTGCGGCTGAAGCCAAGGTTGTAACGGTGTGTAAGGAAGAGGTGCTGGTTGTCGTTACGGTTCCAGTTCTGCTGCAGGACGGTCGGTATCTCGTTGGTGGCGAAATTGTCGTCGAAGCTGTCAGGATGCTTGATGTATTCGTCGTCCGTGATGCCACCGTTCTCCGTGACCTTCTGGCGGATGGTGGAGAAGAGAATGTGAGCCTGATAACGGTCGCCGATATACGATCCGTACATCGAATACTTGAAGTGTGAGGTGCTTTGGCTGGAGTAATAGCCTCTGCCGTAAAGGTAGTCGAAATTGAATCCTGCACCAATGCGCTTGCCGGCGTTGACGCCGAACTTGGCAATAAGGTGGTCCTCACCGTTAGTGCGGTTGCCGGCATTGTTGTATGTGAGGTTGGTGAACGGCGAGAGCGTGTTGGTGAAGTGGAACTGGTCGACGGGTGTGACCACGTAATCGTAAGGCTGTGAGAAGACAAACTGCTCGCCCGACTCAGGTCTGTCCACAAAGATGCGGTTGATGCGCGGTGCACCAAGGTTGCCAGTGGTATTGTATTGTCCTCTTAGTCCGGTGGTGAAGATGGTGTTGGGGAACATGTGCGACATCGTATCGACCTCTGCCGGTCTGACGTCGCCGAAGCGTGAGTCGACGGTCCACACTTTCAGTCCGCGTGGAATCTCCTTATCGGTGCCGAGCGAGTCGGCTATGTTTCGCTGGTTTCGGCGGCTCATCACGCCTTCATCGTTCTGCGTGAAGTTGTCGAACTCGTCGTCCCTTATCTGTGCTTGGGCTGCCGTCGCAAGGCCGGTCAGACATAAGATGACGGCTGCTGCCTTGAGACGGAAGTTCAGTATGATGTTTTTTGTCATTGTCTTATTAATCGGAAGAAGCATTCTATTACCTTGAATGCTATGGCCGTGATGATGATGATGGTGCCGGTGGTGCGTGTGCCGAAATAGAATACGGCCATGCCGATAACGGCTCCGAGCATAAAGATGATGTTCAGTATGTTGCGTATCTTGAAGTACTTGTCTTCCTGTGGTTCGCGGCGATGATGCCTCGGAGGACGTACCACTGACACTTCCTCGATGTCGGCAGCTTCGTCATGAGCCTCGCTTACTACAGGCTGCTGCTCATTGTCAGCGACGGGCTGCTGGTTCTGTGTGTTGTCGTTCATATCTATTTTGTTGTTAATGCTTCTTTTATGAATGTGAATATCTGATCCTTGCGGTCAATGGTCTTGCGACGGAACTTTGCCGGACCTATGAGCAGCTTGGTGCGCTTCTTATTTACGGCGTTCTTGTCGTTTATCCATTTGTCGGCAGTGGTGTGCATGGCTGACGGGCGACCTTCGTCATAGCTGTACGATATGCGTTCGAGTGTTACGTGCAGCTTGCCGTCGGCGCACTTGGCGATGATGGTGTAATTGAATTTTGTGCGGTCTACCGAGATAAACGATCTTGAAAATTCCAACCATTCCGAATAGCGGGCTGCGATGATGTGCTGCTTGCGGTTGACGATGGCTATGCCGCTCTGTATCTGATTCTCGCTGTGTGCGAGAGTGTCCAAGGCAGCGTATGTCTTGTCGTAAATGTCTTCGGCTGTCATGCCTGGCAGATCGATGTCTGAGGAAAATACCACCTTGCCGTCAACCTCTGGCACGGCGCCCTCCTGGATGTACTTCCAGTCCTTTATGTCCTTGACCGCTTCCTTCTTTGCCTCTTCCTTATCGGCTTTCTTAGGCTTCTCGGTTTTGGGCTTTACGGCGTTCGGAGTTTCCCATTCGCTCTGTGCCTGGCAGATAAGCGGACAGCAGAGAAGGATAGCTATAATCAGATTTCTAATCATTTTTATGGTTCCTTTCTTTGTTTATGATTGCATTAATTTGTACTTGTCAATGCGTTTGCGGCGCTTTGACAAGTGCAAAGTTAGTGAAACTTTGTATATTACATACTCGTTGCAGTATGTTATTTGTTACGGCTTAACGTAATTTTACGTCAATCTTGCTGGTTTTCGAGCAAATCCTGAAGCCTTACAATCTCGTCGCGATACTGTGCCGCTTGCAGGAAGTCGAGGTTTTTGGCTGCCTCCTTCATCAGCAGGGTGGTGTCAGCGATGCTCTTCTCCAGCTGCTTCTTCGTCATGCGCTTCACTATCGGGTCGGCGGCGTAAGCGTACGTGTCAGGCTCGATATACGGCTGATACTGCTTAGGCTTTGTGCCAGTGGTGGAGCTGCTTGACGAAGCGGCGGCAACGGGCTGACCGTCAGCCGACTGTGAAAGAGAAGCCAACGAACCCTTGATGTCCTTACGAATCTGTTGAGGTACGATGCCGTGCTCCTCGTTGTAGCGAAGCTGTATCTGTCGGCGGCGGGCAGTCTCGTCGATGGTCTTCTGCATGCTGTCCGTGATGCGGTCAGCGTACATTATCACCATACCGTTGACGTTACGTGCGGCACGTCCGGCTGTCTGCGTAAGCGAGCGATGGCTTCTGAGGAAGCCTTCCTTGTCGGCATCCAGAATGGCAACGAGCGACACTTCAGGAAGGTCAAGTCCCTCACGCAGAAGGTTTACGCCGACGAGCACGTCGTAAACGCCGGCTCGCAGGTCGTTCATTATCTTCACGCGGTCGAGAGTGGCAACGTCGCTATGGATATAGTTGGCGCGTACGTCGTGAGAGAGCAGATACTCCGTCAGCTCCTCAGCCATACGCTTCGTCAGCGTGGTGACAAGCACACGCTCCTCATGCTCCTTACGTATGAGAATCTCTTCCAGCAGGTCGTCAATCTGATTCTCGCTCGGACGTACGTCAATGATAGGGTCGAGAAGTCCGGTGGGACGGATAATCTGCTCTACGACAACGCCCTCAGCCTCGTTCATCTCGAAGTCGGCTGGTGTGGCAGACACGTACACCACCTGATTGGTCATCTCCATAAATTCCTCAAACCTCAACGGACGGTTGTCAAAGGCGGCAGGCAGACGGAATCCGTATTCCACAAGGTTCTGCTTGCGGGCGCGGTCGCCACCATACATGGCGCCTATCTGAGGTACGCTGACGTGACTCTCATCGATGAACATGAGATAGTCCTTGGGGAAGAAGTCGAGCAGGCAGTAAGGACGTTCGCCGGGTTCGCGTCCGTCGAAGTAGCGCGAATAGTTCTCAATGCCCGAACAATGTCCAAGCTCCTTTATCATCTCCATGTCATACTCTACGCGTTCCTTGATGCGCTGCGCACGGATATGGTCGCCAAGGTCGTTGAAGAAATCCACTTGCTTGAGCAGGTCGTCCTGAATAAGACGGATGGCATGCTCGGTCTGCTCCTTGGAAGTGACAAAGAGATTGGCAGGATAAATCTGATATTCCTCGAAGGAAGCCAAGCGATGGAACGTCACGCTGTCGAGTTCTTCTATAGAGTCTATCTCGTCATCCCACCATGTTATGCGCAGAATGTTGTCGCTGTAAGCCATGGCTATGTCCACCGTGTCGCCCTTGACGCGGAACGTACCACGCACCAAGTCGATGTCATTGCGGATGTAGAGTGCGTCGACGAGTTTGCGCAGAAACATGTTGCGCTCAATGGTGTCGCCACGCTTAACGCCTATGACGCTGTTGGCCATAGCCGTAGGACCGCCCATACCGTAAATGCACGATACGGACGACACGACAATGACGTCCTTTCTGCCAGAGAGCAGGGCGCTGACGGCAGAGAGGCGTAGCTTGTCGATGTCCTCATTGATGGCGAGGTCTTTCTCTATGTATGTGTCCGACGAAGGCAGGTAGGCTTCCGGCTGGTAATAGTCGTAGTACGAAACGTAGTATTCCACGGCGTTGTCCGGGAAGAAACCTTTCATCTCCTCGTACAACTGTGCTGCAAGCGTCTTGTTGTGGCTGAGGATAAGGGTGGGGCGTCCGATGTTGGCGATGACATTAGCCATCGTGAACGTCTTTCCCGAACCTGTCACACCGAGCAGCACCTGTGCCTTGTCGCCTTGACGGATTCCCTCCGTAAGACTCTTGATGGCCTGTGGCTGGTCGCCGGTGGGGGCGAATCTTGATGTTATCTTGAAATCCATATCAGATAAATGGTTATGGAGCTGTTTGCGTAAGTCAAAACGGACTCCGATGATTGGCAAAAATACTAAAAAGCCTGTAAATAGGCAAGTGAATGCTGATTTTTACTTAAAAAAGGCGTACATCTACTTAAAAAAGGCGAACATCGTTTTGAGAATCGGGGAATAATGTGTATTTTTGCAATTCAAAACGAGTTATAATATGAAGAAATCGATATTCGGCATACTTCTTTCGGCGCTATTGTTTACCAGTTGCGCCAACGAATTCAACAGGGTATATAAGACAACGGATAATACCTACAAATACGAATACGCCAAGGAATGCTTCGCTAATGGCAAGTATGTGCGTGCCTCCACTTTGCTTCAGGGACTTGTGACGCTACAGAAAGGAACGGACAATGCCCAGGAGAGTCTGTACATGCTCGCTATGTCTGAATATAACACCAAAGACTATGAGGGTGCTGCCGCAGCATTCAAGAAATACTATCAGAATTATCCAAAGGGCGCTTATGCAGAGGAAGCCGAATTCTTTATCGGTATGAGCCTCTACAACTGCACGCCGGAGCCGCGTCTCGACCAGTCGCAGACGGTGAACGCCATCTCCGCTTTTCAGGAGTATCTGGACCTTTTCCCGGACGGATCGCGCAGAGAGGAAGCACAGAATCTGCTCTTCGAATTGCAGGACAAGCTCGTGCTGAAGGAGTTTTACTCGGCTCAGCTCTATTATGACCTCGGACAGTATTTCGGCAACTGCACCTATGGCGGCAACAACTATGAGGCTTGCATTATCACTTCGCAGAATGCGCTGAAGGACTATCCTTATACGAAACTGCGTGAGAAATTCGCCCTTCTTGTCATGAAGAGTAAGTTTGAGCTGGCGCAGCAGAGTGTGGAGGAGAAGAAGCTGGAGCGCTTCCAGGACGCAGAGGACGAGTGCTACGGATTTATCAACGAATATCCAGACTCGAAGAACAAGAGCATGGCTGAGAAATTCATCAGCAAGTGCAAGGAAGTGACAAAGGACTGAAAATAAAAAATACATATTAGTATACAAATGGATTATAAAAAGTCAAAAGCACCGGTAAACACAGTCACACGCAACATCATGGACCTGTGTGAGGAAACCGGAAACATTTACGAGAGTGTTGCTATCATCGCTAAGCGTGCTAACCAGATTTCAGTGGAGATCAAGCAGGACCTCAACAAGAAACTTGCTGAGTTTGCTTCCTACAACGACTCGCTTGAGGAGGTTTTTGAGAATCGTGAGCAGATTGAGATCTCACGCTACTATGAGAAGCTTCCGAAGCCGACGCTGCTTGCCACTGAGGAGTTCATTGAGGGAAATGTGTATTATCGCGACCCCGCTCAGGACAATGCCCCCGTTCAGGAGCAGGCTTAATGTGTGGCGTATATATTATTAATGTATAGCATATACACGTAAGAATATGATACAGCGTAAGCAAAGCATATTTCTTCTGATTGCGTTCATCGTTTCTGTGGTTTGTCTGTGCCAGCCTTTAGGCACTGTGGAACCGGCAGGAATGGGCGCAAGCTTCAAGCTCAACAATCTGTTCTTGGATAAGGGTGATTCGGTGGACTATTCGGTATGTGGCTTGTTCGGCATCCTGCTTCTCAGCAGCGTGCTCAGCCTTGGCACCATCTTCCTCTTCCGTAACAGAAAGCTTCAGGCAAGCCTTTGTCTGTGCAACGAGTTTCTGCTCGTAGCATGGTATATTGTTCTCGGTGTGGTGACAAGAAACGTCATCGATCCTTCGGCTTCGTTCCATATTGCGTTCGTGGCATGTCTGCCTGCTGTGGCTGTCATCCTTAATGTGATGGCGCGTGCCGGCATCCTGCATGACGAGAAGCTGGTGAGAGCTGCGGACCGCATCCGTTAAAAATAATAGATTGCCTTTGTTTATAGGCAAGTTTTAAGATACAAAAACAGCAAGAGGTCGGATTGATATTTCAGTCCGACCTCTTGCTGTATGTATATGTATGAAAATAAATAAAATACAAAAGCAGCGGTTACTTTTATATGATGTAACCGCTGCTTTGTGTTTGTAGGATTATCTGTCCTTATACATGCTTTCGTAATACTTCAGGTAGTCGCCAGACGTTACGTTGTCCATCCACTCCTGATTGTCGAGATACCAGCGTACGGTCTTCTCGATACCTTCCTCAAACTGAAGGGACGGCTCCCAGCCGAGTTCGCGCTGGAGTTTGCGAGAGTCGATTGCATAACGCATATCGTGACCCATACGGTCTGTCACGTGAGTGATAAGGTTGAGGTCCTCTCCTTCCTCACGTCCGAGCAGACGGTCAACGGTCTTGATAAGCACGTGGATGATGTCGATGTTCTTCCACTCGTTGAAGCCGCCGATGTTGTATGTGTCAGCCACCTTGCCTTTATGGAAGATGAGGTCGATGGCACGTGCGTGGTCTTCCACGTAGAGCCAGTCGCGAACGTTGAGGCCCTCGCCGTAGACGGGAAGAGGCTTGCGATGGCGGATATTGTTGATGAAGAGAGGGATGAGCTTCTCCGGGAACTGGTAAGGACCATAGTTGTTAGAGCAGTTGGTCACGATGGTCGGCATGCCGTAGGTGTCGTGGAAAGCGCGTACGAAATGATCGCTCGATGCCTTTGATGCCGAGTAAGGAGAGTGGGGGTTATACTTTGTTGTCTCCAGGAAGAACTCTGTGCCGTAAGCGTGATGATGCTCTGAAGAAGCCTTTGTTGTGAAAGGCGACTCGATGCCCTCGGGATTTGTAAGCTCCAGTGCTCCGTAAACCTCGTCGGTGGAGATGTGATAGAAGCGCTTGCCTTCGTACTTCTCAGGCAGGCTTTCCCAATAAAGCTTTGCTGCCTGAAGCAAGGTCAGCGTACCCATGACGTTGGTGCGTGCGAATGTGAAGGGATCCTTTATGGAACGGTCGACGTGGCTTTCTGCTGCAAGATGGATGATGCCGTCCACCTCGTACTTCTTCATCACGTCCATAATAGTCTCGAAGTCGCAGATGTCGCACTTCACGAAAGTATAGTTAGGACGGTCCTCGATGTCCTTGAGGTTGGCAAGGTTGCCAGCGTATGTGAGCTTATCTATGTTGATGATGTGGTATTCGGGATACTTGTTTACAAACAGTCTTACCACATGCGAGCCTATAAATCCGGCTCCACCAGTTATGATAATGTTCTTCATTCTCTTCTGTTTTTTAATGATTAGTGTTAAATTATTTGGTTTCAAGGTTTGCTATACATTTCTCCAATGAGTCAACCCAGTAAGGCACCTTCACTCCGAAGGTTTCCTTGATGCTTCGCTTGTCGAGGACAGAGTAGGCAGGGCGTGTCACGGGGGAAGGATATTCTGAACTGTAACATGGCTGGATGTCGCAATCCGTGTGACCAGAGATACGTGCAATCATCTGTGTGAAGTCGTACCAAGAGCATACACCTTCATTAGAGAAGTGGTAGACGCCTACGTATTTCGCATTGTCTGCCTCCGTCTTCATTTTTTCCAGAATGGTCTGGATGGCATTGGCAAGGTCGAGAGCGTACGTAGGAGTGCCACACTGGTCGAACACAACCTTCAGCTGAGGCTTGGTGGCGGTGAGGCTCAGCATTGTCTTGCAGAAGTTCTTGCCGAACTCCGAATAGAGCCATGCCGTACGTATGATGACATACTTGCATCCGGTGGCAATGATTTTCTGCTCGCCATGGAGCTTTGTCATTCCATAAACTCCAGTTGGAGTTCCTTTCTGGTCAGGGTTGCAGGGCACGTTGTATGGCTCTTTGCCGAAAACGTAGTCTGTGCTTATCTGTATGAGAATGCCGTTTGCCTCCTTCATTGCCTTTGCAAGGTTCTCAGGAGCGTCAGCGTTGAGCTTCTCAGCCAAAGCTGCCAGCTTCTCGTCTGTCTCGCATGCGTCCACATTAGTCCATGCAGCACAGTTAATGATGGCTTTCACATCGTTGTCGTTCACCATCTTGCGGATGGCGTCCATGTCTGTGATATCGAGGTAAGTGGTGTCTTGACCCTCCACCTGATTGACATCCGTGAAAATGTAATGGTCTGCGGAGTTCTTGCTGACGATACGCATCTCGTTGCCGAGCTGACCATTAGCACCTGTTACTAATATATTCATCGAATTTGAAAATGTTTGATTATTTATACAAGTCGACATTGATGTCAAAAGGACTGTCAAAGTCCTTCAACAGCTCATGCTTGGTGTCTTTCTCTGAAAGGATGGCGTGTTCTGTGGGAATTCGCCAGTCAATGCCGAGCGAATCGTCAAGAATGGATATGCCTCCGTCTGCTTCAGGATGGTAGAAGTTGTCGCATTTATACTGGAAAACGGCGGTTTCGCTAAGTACGGCGAAGCCATGTGCGAAGCCGCGCGGTACGAAGAACTGTCTGTGATTGTCCTCTGTAAGTTCCACAGCAACATGTTTGCCGTATGTGGGCGAGCCTTTGCGGATGTCTACAGCCACATCAAGTACGGCGCCTTTTACGCAACGCACAAGCTTGCTCTGCGTATAAGGTGGACGCTGGAAATGCAGTCCTCGCATGACACCATAGGATGACATGCTCTCGTTGTCCTGACAAAAGTCAATATGACGTACTTTCTCGTCAAACTCCCTTTGTGAAAAACTCTCAAAGAAATATCCTCGGGCATCCTTGAATATGCGTGGCTCTATTATTACCACACCTTCAATATCAGTCTTTATTACTTCCATATCCTATTTGATTATTTCATATATTGACGATTACGATATCGTCGGATATCGTACTTGCAAAGATACGTATTTTTTTTGTGTAAACGCCTATTAACGTCTTGTAAAGAAGTTGAATTTATGTGCGGCTTTGCTGAATAATTACTAACTTTGGGATATGAAGAAGAGAATATTGCTATTTATGGTCCTTCTTATGTCGGTTATGAGATTGTCTGCCCACGACTTTCTGCGTGCTGTGAAGGACTCGATACCTGACGGTTATAATTTCTGGGTATATACTCCTATTGACTATTTTTATTCTCAGGAGCAGACTCCGGTTGTTATCTTCCTGCATGGTGCCAGCCTTTGCGGACGCAATCTGGACCGTGTGAGAAGGTATGGTCCGCTTGACGCTATTGTTAAGGGACGCGAGATAGAGGCGCTTACCATTGTGCCGCAGAATCCTGGTGGAGCATGGAGTCCGAAGAAGGTGATGGATGTGCTCGATTGGGTGGCTAAACGCTATCCCTGCGACACCACACGAGTGTATGTCATAGGTATGAGTCTGGGCGGTTATGGTACGATGGACGTCTGCGGCACTTATCCCGACCGAATTGCAGCGGGTATGGCTCTTTGCGGTGGCACGTCGTTAAAAGACGTCAGCGGACTTGGAAAACTGCCGTTCTGGATAATCCATGGAACGGCTGACCGTGCCGTATCGGTTAACTGTTCGAAGACGGTGGTGGAGAAACTGAAGAGCGAAGGTAACGACCAACGACTGCTTTATAACTGGTGGCAGGGAGCTGGTCATGGAGCTCCGGCTCGTGTCTTCTATCTGAAGAAGACGTACGAATGGCTGTTCTCCCATAGTCTGAGAGACCCAGACCGACATGTCCGTCGTGATATCAGCATTGAAATGTCAGATCAGCGCAAGGCTTACAGCGACATTACTCGTGGCGGTGGCGCTCCCGAACTCATTGACGGTATAAGCGTTATAAAGAGTGAAGGCTTCGAGGATTAAGCCTTCTTTACGCTAATGTATTAGTGATAGTTAACTAACTGCAATGCCGCGGGCAGAAATGCCCGCGACTCCTACAGTTTGCAATGCTAATTATGCCCTTCTACAGTTAGCATTGTTAATTATGCCTTGTTTGTTTGGTTTTGACGCTTTCTTTTTTTATTTCTTTATCTTACCCAAACAGCATAGTCTTCTTTTCTTGGCATAGCTTCTCTTGTTTCGCCCTTTGCGTAACCGAGAGCCACGTGTCCGATGCCTTCATAGTTGCCTTCGATGCCCCATTTCTTCAGCAGAGCCTTGCCTTCTTCCGAATCGAAAATCTCCTTGGCGCGATGAATCCAGCAGCTGCCAAGTCCTAAAGAGTGAGCGGCATTCATCAGATTGCCCATCACGAGCGAACCGTCATAAATGTATGTGGGACGTTCGCGGTCTGCAAGGACAAGCAGGATGACCGGTGCGCCATAGAAAGGATCGCTCTCCACACCCATCACACGTGCGTTAAGAGAGGAGAGAAGGTCGCGTGTCTGCTTGTTGGTAACCACTACAATGCGTGGCGACTGCTTTCCTTTTCCCGTAGGTGCATACTCGCCAGCCTCTACAATCTGCTTTATCATCTCCTCAGACGGCATTCTTTCTGCGTCAAAGCAGCGCACGCTACGGCGTGTCTCAAGAGTTTTAATTGTCTCGTTCATCATTCCTATATACTTTTATATACTATATATTATAATGTATAAGTGTAAAAAACGGCAACATCGAATATCTTTATTATTCAATGTTGCCGTTTCTTATTGATTAGGAGGAGAAGGCTGCCATGTCAGGTAGCCTTCCCTTCCTGATGGATTGTCTCAATATTACTGATTAGAGCTGCTCGCTCCAGTCCTCCTGGCTCTTGCGAACGTAGGTCTGATAGCGGAGCTTAGCCATCTTCTCAGCCTGTGTGAAGAGCTCGTCAGCCTCCTTCGGGAATGCCTTCTGTACTGACAGATAACGAACCTCACCAAGGAGGAAGTCGCGGAAGTCTTCCCACTTCGGAGCCTTAGAGTCGAGTGTGAACGGGTTCTTGCCCTCGTCAGCCA
>ERZ1026886.163-NODE-163-length-35706-cov-39.490617_pt1 | contig 35706 bp, 27 predicted proteins | sample MGYA00380173_ERZ1026886 | MGnify/ENA primary metagenome ERZ1026886 (study PRJEB33269, sample SAMEA4719809) | human gut metagenome | biome: human-associated habitat; feature: organic feature; material: feces | place: Cameroon | collected 2013-10 ... | reverse complement strand
CAGGGTGTCGCTTCGCTTGCCCTGGGCTATGTGCTCCATTGGGCTTTCAGCCCGCACTTATTAAATCCGAAAGTTGAGTCTTTTAACCTCCTACCCCCCCCTAACCTCCTAACCCCTTAACCTCCTAACCTCCTAACCTCCTAACCTCCTAACCTCCTAACCCTCTAACCCCCTAACCCTAAGAGATGTCAGCAAAATCAAAAACAGTATACGTATGTTCAGAGTGTGGCATGGACTCGCCCAAATGGGTGGGGCGGTGCCCGTCGTGTGGTGCGTGGAACACCATGAAAGAAATGAGCATACGACCCGAAACATCGGCCGCCGTGAGCGAGCGTCAAGCCCGCCAGGCACTCACCGGCATAGACAAACACAGTCCACAGCCCGTGCCCCTGTCGCAAGTGTCGGCCACCGAAGAGCCACGTATGCTCACCCACGACCATGAACTCGACCGCGTGTTGGGCGGAGGCGTGGTGCGAGGCTCCATGACACTGATAGGTGGCGAACCCGGCATAGGCAAGTCAACACTGCTGCTGCAAACCCTTGTGCGCATGCAAGGCTACAAGGTGCTTTACGTCAGCGGCGAGGAAAGCGAACGCCAAATAAAATTGCGCGCCGACCGCATATCCGACCGCTCAAGCGACGTGTTGCTGCTGTGCGAAACGCGGCTCGAACACATCTTTACACACATCAAGAATGTGCAGCCCGACCTCGTCGTTATCGATTCCATACAAACCATGTCGGTCGAAACCGTCGACTCGTCACCAGGCTCCATCACCCAAATACGCGAGTGCGCCGCCTCACTGCTAAAGTATGCCAAGGAGAGCGGCGTGCCCGTCATATTGGTGGGCCACATCACCAAGGACGGTGCCATAGCCGGACCAAAAGTGCTGGAGCACATAGTCGATACCGTGCTACAGTTTGAGGGCGACCGCCATTACATGTACCGCATATTGCGCAGCATCAAAAACCGCTTCGGTTCAACCTCCGAACTCGGCATTTACGAAATGTGCAGCAACGGACTTCGTCCGGTTGACAATCCGTCGGAACTGCTCCTAACCCAAGGCGGCGACGAACTCAGCGGCATAGCCATTGCCGCAGCCATCGAGGGTGTGCGCCCCTTCCTTATCGAGACACAGGCCCTTGTGTCGACCGCGGCCTATGGCACCCCCCAGCGCTCCGCCACCGGGTTCGACCTGCGCCGTCTCAACATGCTGCTTGCCGTGCTCGAAAAGCGTGTCGGTTTCAAACTGGCACAGAAAGACGTGTTTCTCAACATAGCCGGAGGCATACGCGTCACCGACCCCGCCATCGACCTCTCAGTCATCGCGTCGGTACTGTCGAGCAATGTCGATACCGCCATAGAGCGCAATGTGTGCATGGCCGGCGAGGTAGGTTTGAGCGGCGAGATACGTCCTGTGACGCGCATAGGTCAGCGTGTGGCCGAGGCCGCCAAGTTAGGTTTTACACGCATACTCATTCCCGAGGGCAATGTCAAAGGACTCGACACCCGGCAGCCCGGCATCGAAATTGTGCCGGTAAGCAGAGTCGAAGCCGCCCTGCGCGAACTGTTTGCATAGCAAGCCGTTTGCGCCACGCACCACCATGCCTATAAGAAAGACACCCGTTCACCATATCCATAAGAACAACTATGTACAAAAAAGATAATAACCATAACCGCAGCAACCGTGACGCCCGTCGCGAGGGTAAAAGCAATAACGCCCGCCGCGACCACAAAGGCGACCGCAAAGGCAACAGCAAGCGCACCGGCCAGCGTCACGATGCCCCCCAGCGCAAGTTCCGTCCGCAGGCCCCCGGTGAGCGCAACCTCACCCCGCTGCCCACAATGACCATGGACGTGACCGACAACCGCCACATCACATTGCGTGTGCCGCCCCACATAGCCTATAACGAGGAGGCACTCAAGCAGTACATAGCGCAAGAGCGCGGCATAGATGTGCGCACCATCAATGCCCTGCGCATACGCAAGCGCAGCATTGACGCCCGCCAGCGCACCATATTTGTCAACCTCACCGTCGAGGCTTACGTCAACGAAATGCCGCCCCAGCTCGACTTCGAGCCCGTCAGCTATCAAGATGTGAGCCGCGCTCCCCGTGTGGTGGTGGTAGGTGCCGGTCCTGGCGGACTCTTTGCCGCCTTGCGTCTGATAGAGCTTGGCAAGCGTCCCGTGGTGCTTGAGCGTGGCAAAGATGTGCACGAACGCCGCAAGGACATTGCCCTCATATCGCGCGAGCACAAGGTCGATTCCGAGAGCAACTACTCCTTTGGCGAGGGTGGGGCAGGAGCCTTCTCCGACGGCAAGCTCTACACCCGTTCAAAGAAACGTGGCAATGTTGACAAAATATTGCGTGTATTCTGCCAGTTTGGTGCCAGCACCGACATCTTGATTGATGCCCACCCCCACATAGGCACCGACCGGCTGCCACGCATCATCGAGGCCATGCGCAACCAAATTATAGCCTGCGGTGGCGAGGTGCATTTCAACACCCGTGCCGACAGTCTGATTATCGAAGGCGAAGCCGTTAAAGGTGTCACCTGCCATAACGGACAAGCCTACTACGGCCCCGTCATTTTGGCCACGGGCCATTCGGCGCGCGACGTTTACCGCTACTTGCACGCACAAGGTGTGGCACTCGAGCAAAAAGGCATAGCCGTGGGCGTGCGCTTGGAACACCCCGCCACACTCATCGACCAAATACAATATCACAACGCCAATGGGCGTGGCAAGTATTTGCCCGCAGCCGAGTATAGCTATGTGGCACAGAGCGGCGGCCGTGGCGTGTATAGTTTCTGCATGTGCCCGGGCGGCATAGTTGTGCCCGCAGCCAGCGGACCGCAGCAAATTGTGGTGAACGGCATGAGCCCCTCGTCGCGTAATTCCGCTTGGAGCAATTCGGGCATGGTGGTCGAAACACGTCCTGAGGACCTCGACGGCGAGCTTGCCCCCTTCCTTACCGAGGCCATGGCCGATGGCACCTTTGCCGAGACACACCACGACATCAACAATCCGGCCAACCCTTTGCGCATGATGTACCTGCAAGAAGCACTCGAAAAGGCATGCTGGCAACAAGGCAACCGCAGCCAAACCGCCCCCGCGCAGCGCATGGCCGACTTTGTTAATTGTCGTTTGAGTTACGACCTGCCCAAGTCGAGCTACTCGCCCGGTCTGGTGTCGTCGCCCCTCCACTTTTGGATGCCGCGTTTCATCACCACGCGTCTGATTGAAGGTTTCAACGCTTTTGGCCGCCGCAGCCGTGGTTTCCTTACCAACGAGGCCATCGTTATAGCTGTCGAAACCCGCACCTCGGCCCCGGTGCGCATTTTGCGCAATCACGACACCTTGTGCCATGTCGGCATCAGCGGACTCTACCCCTGTGGCGAGGGTGCTGGTTACGCGGGTGGCATAGTTAGTGCCGCTGTCGACGGCGAACGTTGTGCCGAGGCTGCTGCCGCGCAAATGCCCCTGTAGTGTAGAATACGAGTGCTGACAAGTGCAGGCAAGTGTAGACGAGTGCAGACAAATTAGTGCATACACTCACCCCTACAATTTTTAATTTGCCGTTTTGTCTACACTCTACACTTTTAGAGGTTAAGCCTTTGATAATCAATTCGTAAAGGCGTGTAGACAAATGCTGAAATTGTATGCACTACTGTCTGCACACAGCCATCTGCACCATTGTGTGCACGTCACATTAACATATTGTTGTGCGGTGAAACTATTCTGATATTACCGGACATCAATAATTTTGAACACCAGCTTATAACATTACGCCCCACAGTAAGCTATACTTGTTGCACGAGAGCGGTTTTACGGTATAGGGCGAGCAGAATTTCTGTTGGATAAACAGATTTTTCTGTCGCCCTATGCCGTAAAACCGCTCTCTTGTTGTGGTAAACTCGCAATGTGAGAGACGCGTGCACACAATGGTGCATACGATTTTTGAGAGTGTCTACACTGCGCAATGCGCTGAATATCAATGCTATTTGTGCGTTTAGTGTAGAGTGCAGACAGTTTGGAAAAAAAATAAATGTAGGTGTGTACACAGAGGTTTTTGTCTGCACTATGCACTTTTCTACCTTACAAAGAATTAAAATCCATGCCTTATTATGTTATAGAACACATATAGAGTAAAAAAATCATATTTCGGCAAAAAAAGTTGCCCGAAAACTTGCATGGTAATAACTAAGTCCGTACTTTTGCATCGTAATCATAATTGTAATCATTACAAATAATCGACGAATGGAAACGAACACGACGCTCAGCTATCTTCAAGCCCATGGCATCAAACCCTCGCTGCAACGCATGGCGGTGATGACCTACTTGATAGAGCACCGCACGCACCCCACCGCCGATGAAATTTACACGGCACTGCACCCCTCCATTCCGACCCTGTCGAAGACCACGGTGTACAACACCCTGAAGTTGCTCACCGAAAAGGGCGCCGTACTGCAGCTGACCATTGATGAGCGCAACTGCTGTTTTGATGCCGACACCTCGCCACACGCACACTTTCTGTGCACACGCTGTGGCCGCGTGTACGACATGAAACTCAATCAGGCCGAATTGAGAAAATGCGCCTGCGTGCCTGACGAATTTCAAACGGAGGGCGCACAACTTTACCTGCGCGGCTGCTGCCCAAGATGCGCCGCACTGGACATGGATAATTAACTCAACAACGAAACATAACAACCGTTGCCAAGGCTCCCACCCACGGTGTGGAAAGGAACGAGGCAACAACAATCTACTAAAACTCAACTCATTATGAAAAAGAAATTTATTTGCACAGTTTGTGGTTACGTATACGAAGGTGAACATGCTCCCGAAAAATGCCCCATGTGTGGTGTGCCCGCTTCAAAGTTCAAGGAATTGAAAGAGGACGGTGCCATGCAGTTTGTGGCCGAACACGAAGTAGGTGTGGCCAAGGGCTGCGACGACGAGATGATTAAGGACCTCAATGCACACTTCAATGGCGAGTGCACCGAGGTGGGCATGTATCTGGCCATGAGCCGCCAGGCCGACCGCGAGGGTTATCCCGAAATAGCTGAGGCTTTCAAGCGCTATGCTTTTGAGGAGGCTGAGCACGCTTCAAAGTTTGCCGAGTTGCTCGGCGACTGTGTGTGGGACACCAAGACTAACCTCGAAAAGCGTATGAACGCTGAGGCCGGTGCTTGCGAGGACAAGGCCCGTATTGCCAAGCGTGCCAAGGAACTGAACCTCGACGCCATTCACGACACCGTACACGAAATGGCACGTGACGAAGCTCGTCACGGTCGCGGTTTCGAGGGCTTGTACAAGCGCTACTTTGGTAACAAATAAGGCTTCACTTGTGTTGCCCGATTTGAAACTTTAATATTTCACGAGTCCCGCAAACTGCATGACATAGCACTGCTACGGTTGCAAGTGCGGGACTCTCTTTTTTTACAACTTGACCAACATTATCGATATGAAATCACTTAAAGGAACTCGCACCGAAAAGAACCTCGAAGCAGCCTTTGCCGGCGAATCGCAGGCCCACACCAAGTACCAATACTATGCCTCAAAGGCCAAAAAGGACGGCTATGTACAGATGGCCAACATCTTTGAGGAGACCTCGCGCAATGAGAAGGAACATGCCAAATTATGGTTCAAATATCTGCATGGCGGCGCAGTGCCCGGCACACCCGACAACTTGGCCGATGCTGCCAATGGCGAGAACTATGAGTGGACCGACATGTATGCCACCTTTGCCAAGGAGGCACGCGAGGAGGGTTTTGACGAGATAGCCGCAAAGTTTGAAATGGTAGGCGCCATCGAAAAGGCACATGAGGAGCGCTACCGCCGTTTGCTCAAGAATATTGAGGATGCCATTGTGTTCAGCCGCGATGGCGACAGTGTATGGCAGTGCTCTAACTGTGGCCATATTGTGATAGGCCAGAAGGCTCCCGAAATCTGCCCCGTGTGCAGCCACCCGCAGAGCTACTTTGAGCTGAGAGCCGAGAATTACTAATTTATGGTTAACGGGTAAACGGGTTAACAAGTTGACGGGTAAGTATGTTATACTGCTTATTATGCTTAAGCCTGAATGGTAAAAACTTACTCGTCAGCTTGTCACCCCGTTAACTCGCCAATGCTTCAAACTAACGTCAAATGTGCTTGCACTAATGTGGGCGCGCCACCTTGCAGAAGTATGCCTTGAGCAACTCTCGGGTGGCGCGCCCATATTGGTGGTGTGCGCCATGTAGTTGCTCATACCCAAAAGGGGGTATTTTCAATACCGCGTACTTTAGCTTTGCGCATAAACTGCTAATTTTGCGTTTCTAATTAACTGGACTGACAGGCTGACAAGTGATGACTTACTTACCCGTCAACTTGTTAACTTGTCACCCCGTCAACAACTAACAATTATCATTATGCTGAAAGATATCATACACCATTGGCGTACACATTGGGCCATGCGCGAGGGGTCGTTGCGTGGCGGACTTGACATACTGCGCCACATCGGTCCCGGACTGCTTGTGACGGTGGGCTTTATCGACCCCGGCAACTGGGCGTCGAACTTTGCTGCCGGTTCGCAATTTGGCTATGCGCTGCTATGGGTGGTTACGCTGTCCACCATCATGCTCATTGTGTTACAGCACAACGTGGCACACTTGGGCATTGTGACGGGGCAGTGCTTGAGCGAGGCCACCACACGCCACCTGCCACGGTGGGTGAGCGGCCCCGTGCTGTGGAGCGCCATGGGGGCATCGGTGTCAACCTCGTTGGCCGAAATATTGGGCGCGGCCATTGCGCTGCAAATGCTCTTCGGCTTGCCCCTCATTGTGGGGGCCGCCATAGCCACGCTCACTTGTGGGGTGCTGCTCCTCACCAATTCGTACAAACGGGTGGAGCGTGGCATCATAGCCTTTGTGTCGCTCATAGGTTTCTCGTTTTTGTACGAACTTACCCTGACCGACACACATTGGGGCCAAGTGGCCGAGGCCATGGTAGTGCCATCGTTGCCGCAGGGCAGCATACTGGTGGTGATGAGTGTGCTGGGGGCTGTGGTGATGCCTCACAACTTGTTTTTGCATTCAGAGGTAATTCAGAGTCGCCAAATACACCTTACGGGTGCCGACAAAATAAAGCATGCGCTGAAATATGAGTTCTACGACACACTGCTGGCTATGACGATAGGTTGGGCCATCAATTCGGCCATGATCATACTGGCGGCAGACACCTTCTTTGCACACGGCACCCTGGTGGACGAGTTGCCCAAGGCCGGTGCACTGCTCACCCCCATGCTTGGTGGCGGTGCGGCCGTGGTGTTTGCTATAGCCCTGTTGTTGGCCGGCATATCAAGCACGGTGACGAGTGGTATGGCGGCAGGCTCCATATTTGCGGGCATTTATAATGAGCCATACGATGTGAGAGATGTGCATTCGCGTGCGGGCATATTGATATCGTTTGTAGGTGCTTTTGTGTTGCTGCTCTTTATTGGCGATGCCTTTAAGGCGCTTATTGTGTCGCAGGCCGTGTTGAGTTTGCAGTTGCCATTTACCATGTTCACCCAGGTGCGCCTCACGTCATCAGCCAAGGTGATGGGTGCTTATCGCAACAGCCGTTTTACCACCGTGTTGCTTTACGCCTTGGCGGCGCTGGTGAGTGGGCTTAATGTATATTTGCTTTGGTCGCTGGCTTGCTAATATGCTAATGTGGTAATGGACTGACGCCGTAGTGTTTGCTGCTGATGCGATGCTTTTGTAAACACTACGGCGTCAGTCCATTAGCACATTAGCGAGCGTCACATAGGCACATTAGCACATTGACGCGAGCATTGCGAGCATTAGGACTGCAACAAATTTTAATATCTCGGTCAAAATCCTTAACTTTGCAGCACAATTACTAAATCACTTATAACTAACTCCTTTTAATGAGTAATTCTTACTTTGCGCCGCGCTTGCTGAGCGAGTTGCGGCATTACAACAAAGCCAAATTTGCAGCCGACCTCATGGCCGGCTTAATTGTTGGTATTGTGGCACTGCCATTGGCTATTGCCTTTGGTATAGCTTCGGGTGTATCGCCCTCGCAGGGCATATTGACCGCCATCATTGGCGGTTTTATTGTGTCGGCCCTTGGCGGTAGCCGTGTGCAGATTGGTGGCCCTACGGGTGCTTTCATCGTAATTATCTACGGCATTGTGAGCGACCCCAATTTGGGTTTGTCGGGATTGATGTTGGCCACTATGTTGGCGGGTATATTCTTGATATTGTTGGGCGTTTGCCATCTTGGCACCATCATCAAGTTCATTCCGTACCCCATTGTGGTGGGCTTTACGAGCGGTATTGCCGTGACCATATTTACCACCCAAATCAAGGACCTGTTCGGCCTGACCATTGCGGGCAAAATGCCTGGCGACTTCCTGTCGAAATGGTTGGTGTACTTTCAGAATTTTGACACAGTAGACTGGGTGACCACTACGATAGGTGTGTTGAGCATCGTGATAATAGCCCTTACGCCTAAGGTGTCGAAGAAGGTGCCCGGCTCGCTCGTGGCCATTATTGTAATGACCATAGGCGTTTACTTTTTGAATACCTACACCGACATGAAGGTGCTCACTATCGGCGACCAGTTTGGCGAGATAAAGGCAAGCATTCCCTCGTTGCAGGTGCCCAACCTGAGTTGGGAGAGTGTGAAGAGCCTATTCCCCACAGCCATGGTCATTGCCGTGTTGGGCGCTATTGAGTCGTTGCTTTCGGCCACAGTGGCCGATGGTGTGTGTGGCGACCATCACAACTCAAACCAGGAACTCATAGGCCAAGGTGTGGCCAACCTTTGCACACCGTTGTTTGGTGGTATACCGTGTACGGGTGCCATAGCCCGCACCATGACCAACATCAACAATGGTGGCCGTACACCGGTGGCAGGTATTATTCACGCTGCCGTGCTGCTCGTCATCTTTTTGGTGCTGATGCCTTTGGCCGCTTATATCCCGATGTCGTGTTTGGCCGGTGTGCTGGTAATTGTGTCGTACAACATGAGTGGCTGGCGCACTTTCATGCAGCTGATGAAGAACCCCAAGAGCGATGTGATAGTGTTGTTCATCACCTTCTTACTTACCGTCATTTTCGACCTCACCATAGCCATTGAGGTGGGCTTGCTCATAGCTTGCTTGCTGTTTATGAAACGTATGGCCGAGTCAACCCAAATCAAGGTGATAGCAGACGAGATTGACCCCAATGACGAGACTGATGCCGAGGTGCACGAGGAGCATTTGCGCATTCCGCAGGGTGTTGAGGTATACGAGATAAATGGTCCCTACTTCTTTGGCATAGCCAACAAGTTTGAGGAATTGATGACTGCCATGGAAGATCACCCCAAGGTGCGCATCATTCGTATGCGTCGTGTGCCGTTTATCGACTCAACGGGTATTCACAACTTGCAGAACTTGTGTGAGATGAGCCACCGCGAGGGCACCCACATTGTGCTTTCGGGTGTTACGCCCAATGTGTACAGTGTGCTTGAGCACAATGGCTTCTGCCACTTGTTGGGCAAGGATCACATTTGTCCCAACATCAATGTGGCGCTTGAACGTGCCTCGGCCATTGTGAAGCGCAAGATTGACTAAAGGGTATTACTACGATATGGAACCGCTTGACGGTTCCTAAGGCAAAGGCTCACAGACAGGCTTGTTATTAGTCCTGTCTGTGAGCCTTTATTTTGTGTTTGAACATGGCATTATTCTCGTGGGACGAGGCTGTTGAAAAATGCCCCGACGCGGGACGCGTCGCCCCCATTAGAGGTAGCGTTTTCTATCAGATTTACAGGTTAAAAAGCAAATAAGGAGCCATGTAAAGGACTGTTGTGCCAGGGCATTGCGCTCTAATGGGGGCGACGCGTCTCGCGTCGGGGCATTTTTCAGCAGCCTCGGGACGCGTCGCCCCCATTAGTGCTTGCGTTTTGTGACAGGGGAAGCAACATTGAAGTATAGCGGACAGTAATAATAACAAAATGCGAAACGACAGCGCCATGCAGCGCTGTCGTTTCGCATTTTAAGTATTTTACTAATTATCCGTTGGATAATTTATTTAAGCGTCTTTTGGCCGTCTTTGATAGACAATCCTTTGTAGTCCTCGGCTACCTTGCGGCCTGAGATATCGTAGCGGGTTGAGCCTTTTGAAGCGAGTGAGGTGGTAACACCAGCGAGTGAGGTGACGGTGGCCTTGTCGGTCAGTACGTATACCTTTGTTTCGCAGGGCTGGAGAGTGCCCGGGCTCAGTGTGTTTTCAATTTCAGACTCGGTGTTAGCCCAGATGTCACGGCAAGTGTATTTGTTGTCAGCCTTCAGGTAGATAGATGTAAGCTGAATGTCGGGTACGCTAACAGCAGTTGTGCCACGGTTGGTAACAGAAACTGCCATGCGGCCGTCGGTCAAGTCCTTGACATAAACGTCGTAGCCTGTGTTAGAATAGTTGCTTGTGCCTGTTGACAGGGCCTCCATGTATTCAGCCTGCTGGCCAAGGGCATCTTGGTTGATGGCAAGTACCTCGGTGTTGGTCAGTGTGGCGATGTCGGCATCGGTTATCAGCGGGTTGGGCATCTGTACATTGGCATTGGCCTCGCCCTTAGGCGTTTCGCGAAGGTCGCAAGTGAGGGCCAGGGGACTGGCAAACATACACCACAATGACATCTGTGAACGGGCCTGGGCATCGGTCAAACCAGTAATCTGTCCGCCATTGCTTTGGTGACCAGCAGTGTTGTTGCTGGGACCGCCAAGGCCGTGAAGGCCGATGCACATCATGTCGAGGTCGTTGAAGCGGTTGACACCGGCGTACATCCAGAGTTTGCGCACTTCGTCAACACCACCAAGCACACCAGGACGTGAGTTGTTGCCTATCCAATCTTCGCGGGCATCGCTTGTGGCACGCCAGCTTGAGCCGCCGGCTTCGGCACCCCATTCCCAAGGCTTGGTCTTACCCCATTCGCAAATGTTGAACACAAAGGGAATTTCGCCCTTGGCTTGGCGTTCTTCGTTGAGTTTGGCCACGGCGTTACCCATTTGAGTGTAGCTCACCTTGGTGCCGGCCTGAGAGTTGCAGTAGTCGTATTTGAGCATGTCAACGCCCCATGAGTCGAACAGGGCAAGGTGTGCAGCCTCGTAGCCGTATGAGCCAGGCTGGTAGTTTTCGCAGGTCATAGAACCGGCGTCGCTGTAGATGCCCACTTTCAGTTTGTTGTTGATGCCCTTTAAGGCTGTTTTCAGACCGCTGATGCCGTTGGGGAACTTGGCGGGGTCGTAGGTCAGGGCTGCCTTGTCGTTGGTTGGGCTGGCCCAAGCATCGTCCAGTACGATGGTGTTGAAGCCAGCTTCGATTAAGCCGTACTTTTCAAGACCCTTGGCTATTTCAACCATTTTGTCGTGGCTGATGGCGCGTGCAAACCAGTTCCATGTGAGCCAGGCCATCATGGGAGTGGGTGACTGCAGATGACTGCTGACAATGAGGCGTACCTTTGATTGAATTTCGTCGCCTGTTTCGTTAGTCAGGTTAAGGGTGTATTCGTATTCGCCCTCTTCGGCAGGTGCTGTACCGCTGATGTACTTGTATTTGTTGCCAATGGCCACGCGGTCGTCGTGCAGTGCAAGTGTTGAGATTGAGCCAAAGTCAACGCTTGTTATGGTCTCGCCAGTTTTGGTGGGCAACTTGTGAATGTATTGCGCACCGGGCAGGGCATACATCAGTGTGGCAAAAGGCATCGGAGTTTTTGAGGGGTCGATGAATTGCCAGGCCGAATTTCGGTCATTAGCGTTATACAGGTTAAGTACGGCGTTGTTGTCGATGCCGCCAGTAAAGTTGAACGACGGTGTATTGCCCGTGGGGTTTTCTACCGAGCCAGGAATGATGGCTACTGTCTCTTCGGAGAGCATCATCAACTGCCAGGTGTTGGCAGTGGCCTTGTCGGTGGTGTACTTTACGTTACTGTTGGCGGTAGTAGTTTGATTGCTGCCGTTTGCCACATTGGTGTAGTAAATATAGCAACCAGCGGTGCGGTCGTAGATGTAGTACTTGCCCTGTTCAGCCTCGATAAGCACGAAGCGGTCGGCATCGCTGGCGCTTGTGGTGTGTACCAGGTTGTCGCCCGACTTTCTGATGTAGGCTGATGGCATCTTCAAAATGTAGGGATACTGCTTTTCGGCATCGATGCTCGCCGTGGGGGTGAAGTATTGTATGAACTTGAAGTCAATCTGATAGTTGGCATTGTCGATGGTTACTTTTGCCAGATAGCCTCCGCCCACCTTGACGGTGATGTCGCTTGCCAGTATTTCTTCGGCATTGATTGACTGGTCGCCTTGGGCATTGAGTCCTGTAAAGCTTTGACCGTTGATGATGACCGTAGCATTGCTCGGCATGCCATCGCTGAACAAGGTGTACTTTTGCAGCACACCAACCTCCTTGAGTGTCCAGTTAGAACCTTTGTCCTTGGTGCCATTGTCTGTCCAAAGGCCAAGTGTGACGTTGCCGTCTACAGGGTTGTTGCTTTTATCGACGCCCTTGTACCAATTGAGGTAGATGGCTGCTACGCCGGTAGTGGTGTAGGGCTGAATTTCGTAGGCACCAGTGCTGAGTTCGCTGATTTTGTAGACCGCAGCATCGACCTTGTTGTCGGTCATCTTTACAAAACCAGTTTGTGCGCTGTAACTAGCAGCCTGGTCGTAGCTCACCCATTTGCTGGCTGTTACGTTGTAGATGTAGTAAGTGTTGGCCTTGTCGCTGGCGGCATAAAAGGCAAACTGGGCATAGTTGTCCTTTGTCTGCGTGGGCGATGTGGTGGCGTTGCAGTAGTAGTTGTTGGCATTCATCATGGTGTAGCAATGCTCTGGCTTACCCGCAGAGGGTAGTGTCTGGCTCACCTTGATGCCAGCTACAGCCTTGACAGCCAACAGCATGGCTGATACAACAAGGCTTAGTAAACGTAAATAATGTGTCATTAAAATAGGTTTAAGTAAAAATAGATTTGTTGATACTTTGGTATTAGTGCATGCGTCCTACAAGGTGCTTGCCTTTTGAACTGGTTATCAATTCATCGCAAAGTTAATACTTATAAATTACCCCCCAATCGTTTTATTGACTTTCTTTAATAGGGAGTTTCGTTTTTAAGTGTTTTTCAGAATATTGGCGCGTTTGTGCGAGGGGATTCAATGAAAAAACGGGTTAACAAGTGCGCATGCTTGCCTTGCTGAAATAATTGAAGACAGGGCGATGCCACACTTGTTAACCCGTTAGTTTGTATAGTTATCCGTTGTTTGTTAGTGCTTTGTTATAGCATTGGCGGCAGAGCGGTTCGTATTCGTGCTGCTCGCCCAGCAACACGCGCTGCTCGGCCTTGACGATGCGATGTGACACATGGGCCAAATTGCCGCATTTGACGCAGATGGCGTGCACTTTGGTCACGTCCTCGGCAATGGCCATGAGTTGTGGCATGGGGCCGAATGGTATGCCTTTGAAGTCCATGTCGAGTCCGGCTACAATGACGCGTTTGCCACTGTTGGCCAGTTCGTTGCATACCTCGACAATGGCATTGTCGAAGAATTGTGCCTCGTCGATGCCTACCACCTGTGCGTCGGAGGCCATGAGCAATATGCTGCGGGCCGACTCGACGGGGGTGGAGGGTATGGAGTTGGCATCGTGCGACACGACGTCGTTGTCGGAATAGCGGGTGTCGATAGCCGGCTTGTAGATTTCGACACGCTGGCGGGCTATGCGGGCACGCTTCAAGCGGCGTATGAGTTCTTCGGTTTTGCCCGAGAACATGGAACCGCATATTACCTCAATGCGCCCTTGTTGTTGGGTGAGAATGTTATGCTCCTCTTGAAACATGGTGTAAATCTTGGTTAACGGGTTGACAACTGAGTATGCTGTTTGTTATGTAAACGTCAGAATGCTAAGAAACATGGCAAACCTACCTGTACCCTCTCCGTGAACTTGTCAACTTGTTTACTAATATCGCTAATGTGGTGGTAGGGTATGAGCAGATGAAAAGTTGAAGGGCTGGCAGGTTGGCTTGTGTTGCCAGTGTCTGCCAGCCCTTCTGTCCGTTAGATTAGAGCTTTGCCAAATCGATAAAGTGGCCGCGTTTGCGACGTTCCTCAATGAGCTGATTGAGTTTGCGCTGGCGGTCTTTGGCCACCCAGCGGCGGGCAAAGACATTGGGTATGGCCACGCCAAGGGCGATGCACATGATGGTGATGGCTGATGCCATGCCAAATTTCATGGCGTTGGTGAGTTCGCCCACCACACCGTTCATTTCAATCAAGCCAACGAGGGCGCGGTACATCAGTACACCAGGCACCATGGGGATTACGCTCGGTATGGAGAGCACGTGGTTGGGGGCATGCACCCAGTGTACGGCCTTGACGGCAATTAAACTGGCCAAGGCGCTGCCGGCAAGCGAGCCGATGGCAAGGCCCATGTCGAGGCCGATGTTGTCGTTGGACGGGCCAAGGTTGACAAAGTTGCGCGTGCACACGGCTATGATGCCACCTATGGCCACAACCCATAACAGGCGGCGCGGAATGTTGAATATCATAGAGAAGCCCATGGCCGAGATGGCTGCGGCAGCAGCGTAACTCAGGTAAGAGTTGTGGGGTATCATGGGTATGGTGTAGAACTGCGTGAGGTCGAAGTTGGACAGCTTGAGGAAGAAGGCAATACCAAACGACATGGCCACAATCATGAGGAAGGTGTTGATGGCGCGCGTGAGTCCTACTTGTATGTAGTTGTCGAGCATGTCGTCGACAAAGTTGATGAGTGGCACACCCGGCACAATGAACAGGGCACAAGCCAACAGGGGGTGAAGCGGTGTGCTTGTCCACGATGAGGGCAAATAGGTGGTGGCCCAGGCTATTACGGTGCTGATAAATGCTGCAATGGCAATGCCCATGTAGTTGTTAAGCCCCTTGCGCAGCATCAAACCGCGCAGGTACATGCCAATGGCTGCTGCAAACGAGGCGTAGAAAAAGGCTGTCCAGTCGCAACCGAACTGTATGCAGAAGCCGCCGCACGCAAAGCCGGTGCCGATGGCCACCTGTACGGGGGTGTAGTTGCGCGGACGGTTGGCTATTTCTTCAAGCTCCTGGGCGTACTGCTCAATGCTGTAGTCCTGGCGTATAGCCTTCCACGAGAGTTTGCTGATGAGTGAGATGGTGGTCATGTTGATACCATGCTTGTTACAGCGTTGGAACTTTGTGAAGGAGTGTTCGTCGTCGCTGAGGTTTACCATCAACATGTTGAACTGCACGTAGATGTGCAAGTGTTCCTCGGGCAGTCCGAGGAAGGCTGCAACACGGTTCATGTTGCGTACAATACGGTTGGTGTCGGCCGCACTTTCCACCAGTAGCTGACCGGTGCGCAGCAACAAATCGAGTTTGTGACGGATTAGCTGCTCTCTTGTCAGTTCAGAGTTGGTTGTCATTCAATAAAGTTTGTGTGATTTTGTATTTCTGGCTGCAAAATTACAAAAAAATGTGCATAACTCCTTTATGTACAAGTGATTAAACCCGTTGGTGTTACAGGTTAGCCGGTGCGTTTGTACGCATGGCAAGCATGATTGCCTCGCCGACCAGGGCTATGTTTGCAAGTGCGTAGTGTTTCTTGTTGCCCGATGATAGCGTATTTCCACAAATCTCGGCGGTGCGGAGAATGTTGCTCCTTACCTCATTGTCATTGAAAAAGGTGGCAGCTCCTGTTGAGAAGGCTGTTCCAGAAGGGCTCAGTCCCATGATGACGGGGCCTGCATCGATGTCCATACCGATGATAGGAGAATGGTCGAGCCATTCCTTCTTTGCTTTGTCCACCCATGTGTCCACAGTAGACGCGTATTCCCCTTTGTTGGGCGCAGCGTATTGCTTCAATGCCACAATGGCAACAAGCATGTCTGGCATGTAAATAAGCTGTCCGAGATTTAGCTGTGTCAGAAATGTCACTTTCCCCGCTGCTGCGATGAAAGGCAAACAACATTCTGAACGATATGGCAAAAGTACAAATAAAATATGAGGAATGGGAGTACTTGCCATCATGGTGCAATTATATGCTCTCAACTTTCGGATTTAGCAAGTGCGGTACGAATAACGCCGGCGACCGGTCGTAGTAAACATGTGAAACGACCGATATATATGCTTACTTCGAACGTGGTAAGCGTTTACTTCGAACGTAGTAAGTGCTTACTTCGTACGTAGTAAGCATTTACTTCGATCGTAGTAAGATAACTTAAGTTGCGTATTTGAGGTATGACTTACACGTAAAGTCGTTGACTTGTCAATTTGTTTGATAATCCGGTCAGCGCGTAACTAAAATAAATTTGTAACTTAGCGGCATAATACGAATGACTAAAAAATGCAACAATGAAAAAGACAACTGTTGAAACTTTGGCTAAAGAGAATGCCTTTGAACTGATAGGCAAGGAATGGATGCTCATAACTGCTGGCAATAAGGAACACTGCAACATGATGACGGCCTCGTGGGGCGGCATAGGTTGGCTGTGGAACAAGCCTGTGGCATTTGTCTTTGTACGTCCGGAACGTGCCACCTATCCGCTGATTGAAGAGAATGAATACTTGACACTCTCTTTCCTTGGCCACAGCGAGGCCATGCGCAAGGTGTACAATTTCTGTGGCTCAAAGTCGGGACGCGACTATGACAAGGTGAAGGAGACCGGACTGACTCCCGTTGAAACGGAACACGGTGCCATAGGCTTTGAGGAAGCTCGACTGACCATAGAGGGACGCAAAATGTACCGCACGGAGCTCAAGGCCGACGAGTTCGTTGACAAAGAGGCACTTGCACGCTGGTACAATGACCAGCCGGGCGGTTCGCTGCACACCATGTATGTGGTGGAGATAGAAGACGTTTACGAGTAAGTATGCCTTTGCTACAAATAACAAACGGGGTGACGCGTCACCCCGATTATCGTTTGGCCGAGCCGCTCAATCTGACAATAGAGGCTGGCGAGGCGCTGGCAATTTGCGGCCCTAATGGTGGCGGCAAATCGCTGCTGGTGGATATTATAACTGGTGCTCACCCGCTGCTGGGCGATGCGGCACGGTATGACTTTGGTGGCAATAATGCTGACCGCGTGGCCGATAATGTGCGGCTTGTGACCTTTCGCGATGTGTATGGTGGCAATGAACCGGCTTACTATCAGCAGCGCTGGAACCAGGCCGACGAGCAGACGTTTCCCACTGTAAGCGAGGTGCTGCAGCAGGCTCGTACAGCTTGGACTGACTTGCACCAGGGCACTTCGCCCGAGATAGACTTGGACTTGCTGACCGAACTGGGTATGGACGAGCATGCCGACAAGCCTATTAACCAACTGTCGAGCGGCGAACTGCGACGTATGCAGTTGGCCAAGATGCTGATGTCGTGTCCGCAGATGCTTGTGATAGACAATCCTTACATCGGCCTTGACAAGGACGCTCGCGTGATGCTGACGCGGGTGCTCGGGCTGTTGGCACAACGCTTGACGCTGGTGCTGGTGGTGAGCCGTCCGGCCGATGTGCCGTCGTTTGTAAAGCACATAGTTTATGTGGACGGCAAGCGTGTGAGTAATTTGCTGCCCGCCACCGCTTATGCTCAGATAGAGCAGGACGGGGCACGCATGGGTGAGATGCCGGCTTTTACCCCGCCAACCGAGGAGCGCTTTACACCGGCTGCCAGCAATGAGGTGATTGATTTCAGACACATCAACATACGCTATGGCCAGCGCACCATATTGAAGGACTTGAACTGGCTGGTGATGCGGGGCGAACACTGGGCCTTGACCGGCGAGAATGGGGCGGGCAAAAGTACGCTGCTGTCGCTGGTGTGTGCTGATAATCCGCAAGCTTATGCCTGCGATATCAGGCTGTTTGGCAATAAGCGCGGGAGTGGTGAAAGCATTTGGGACATAAAGCGACGCATTGGTTATGTGTCGCCCGAGATGTACTCGGCCTACCGCAAACCGCTGCCGGCTATTGATATTGTGGCAAGTGGATTGCGCGACACGATAGGGCTGTATCAGCATGCTTCGGAGGCTGAACGCGCTTGTTGCAAGGCGTGGCTCGCAGCCTTTGATGCCTCGCACTTGGCCGATCGTAACTATATGACGCTGTCGTCGGGCGAGCAGCGCTTGATTATGTTGGTGCGTGCCTTTGTCAAGAACCCGGATTTGCTTATTCTTGACGAGCCTTTTCACGGGCTTGACAACCGTCACCGCAAGCGCGCTCAAGCCATTATAGACTGCTTTATGCGCAATACGCGTAAGACGCTTATCATGGTTACGCATTATGAAGAAGAGTTGCCTTCGTGCATTGACCACCGGTTGGTGCTGAAGAAACACCGGTGACGAACTCCATTGCCCCGCTACTTTGCCTGCAGCAAAAGGGGCTGCACCATACCATGCGGCACGCCTAACTTGATAGCTTTGTCAAGGTCGGTGCGTGCCGCTTTTTTCTCGCCCAACCGCAGCAGCATTTTGGCCCGCTCAATATAGTAGGCACTCTCGTTGGGCTGCAACTCAACAAGGCGGTCGTAGTCGGCACGTGCAAGGGCTGGCATGTTGAGCTCGGCCTCTACTGCGGCACGGGTGCTGAGGGCATCTACCATGTCGGGGTGTGCCGACACAATAAGGTTAAGGCGGTTGAGTGCCTCCTTGGGCTGGCCCATTTGTTGCAGTGTCAGGGCATCGAGTATTTGCGCGTTGGTGTTTTGCGGGTTGGCTGATATGATGTGCTGCAGGTCGGCATGGGCTTCGGTAAAGAGTCTCAACTGATAGCGGGCTGCTGCGCGCACAAAGCGTGCACGTTCAAGCAGCTGGGGCGTGATGCCGTCAAGTTCGGGCTGGTCGAGCACTTGCTGCGCATCGTCCTGCGCCTCGGCGGCACGCCCAAGTTGCAGGTTGGCTTCGGCGCGCGCCAAACGGGCATCGAAGTAGTTGGGGTAGTCCTTGATGACAGCTGTAAGTTTTTCGACCGCTTGCACGTTGCGACCGCGTGCCATGTCTACCAATCCCAGGTTATACTTTATTATGTGATTACCCTCGGCAGCGGGACGCAGTTTCAGTGCCTCGTTAAACAAGGTTTCGGCCTGCCCCAAGGAGTCGGCGTATAGGGCGTTGAAGGCGCGCCGCAAATTGTCAACATACGCCAGGGAGTCAGATTGCTCACGCTTGTCGGTATGTTGCTCGCGCTTGTAGTCGTCCACTGTCTTCGACCTGATGCCCCCTTGTCCGCGTTGCAGGGGAATGATGGTCTGGGCACTGAGCGTGCCAGCAAGGAAGATGCTTGCAGACAATGCCAAGGGCCTTAATATATTGTTCATAGCATACATATTGTGTAAAAGCAGCACAAGCGGCACTGCATACTCATGCTGTGCCGCTTGTGTCTTTCTGTATTGTTGCGCTTATTTCTGTTTCTTACTTTCTCTTCTCCATCACGATGGCGTCAATCACGGCCACAGCGGTGACATTGACGATGTCGCTTACCGAACTTTCGAAGTCGGTAAAGTGGATAGGCTTGTTAAGTCCCATTTGGATAGGACCAACTACTTCGCCATCGTCTTCAAGCGCCTTTACCATTTTGTATGATGAGTTGGCAGCAGAGAGGTTGGGGAAGATGAGTGTGTTGACATCGATGCCCTTGAGGCGGTTGAAGGGGTACTTTTCATCGCGCAGGTCTTTGTCCATGGCAAAGTTGAGCTGCATTTCGCCGTCAATGGCCAAGTCGGGCATTTCGTTGTGCATGCGTTCAACCACGTGTTGCACACTGAGTGCGCTGCCGTCTTTGTCTGAGCCAAAGTTCGAATATGAAAGCATGGCGATAGACGGTGTACGGTTGAAGAAACGTACGGTTTCGGCAGAGAGGCGTGCAATGTCGTAGAGCGTGTCTTCGCTCGGGTGGCGGTTGACGAGTGTGTCGGCTACGAACAGAATGCCTTTCTTGGTGTTAATCAGGTGCATTGTGCCAAAGTGGTTGTAGCCTTCGCGTACACCAATAACCTCGCGTGCCACCTTGAAGGTGTTAGAGTATTTGGTGTAAAGACCCGTGATGAATGCATCGGCCTCGCCTGTCTCTACCATCATCATGCCAAAGTAGTTGCGCTCATACATCTTGTCTTCAGCCTCTTGGGGGGTATAGCCCTTGCGCTCCATTTTCTTGGCAAAGATTTGCGCATAGCGGTGGCGGCGCTCGTTTTGGGTGTCGTTGCGCAGATTGAGTATTTCAATGCCTTCGAGGTTGAGTTTCAGCTCTTCGGCAATTTTGCGTATTTGCACATCGTTGCCCAATAATATGGGGAAGCAGATGCCCTCCTCCTTAGCGCGCACAGCGGCTTCGAGCATGGTGGGGTGTGTGCCTTCGGCAAAAACCACACGCTTTGGGTTGCTGCGTGCTGTGTCGTAGAGGTTTTGGGTAAACTTGCTTTCTTGGCCCATCAATTCGCGCAGGTGCTGGCGGTAGGCTTTCCAGTCCTTGATAGGTGTGCGTGCCACTCCACTGTCCATTGCGGCTTTGGCAACGGCCATTGACACTTCGGTAATCAAACGCGGGTCGACGGGTTTGGGAATAAAGTAGTCGGGGCCGAAGGTGAAGTTGCGCACGTGGTAGGCGCGGTTGACGATGTCGGGCACCGGACGACGCGCCAGGTCGGCAATGGCACGGGCCGCTGCCATCTTCATTTCTTCGTTGATGGCACTTGCTGCGGTGTCGAGCGCGCCACGGAAGATGTAGGGGAAACCAATTACGTTGTTGATTTGGTTGGGATAGTCGGTGCGGCCTGTGCTCATCAGTACGTCAGGACGTGCTGCTGTGGCGTTTTCGTAAGAGATTTCGGGCACGGGGTTGGCCAGTGCAAAGATGATAGGATTGCTGGCCATAGAGCGTACCATGTCTTGCGTGAGTACATTGCCCTTTGACAAACCTACAAAAACATCGGCGCCATTGACGGCTTCGGCCAAGGTGTGTACGTCGGTGCGTGTGGTAGCAAACTCACGCTTTTGTGCATTCAAATTGTCGCGGTCGGCTGTAATAACACCTTTGGAGTCGAGCATCACTACGTTCTCCTTTTTAGCACCAAAGGCACAGTAAAGGCGTGTGCACGATATGGCGGCAGCACCTGCACCATTGACAACAATCTTGACGTCTTCAATCTTTTTGCCAGCCACTATAAGGGCGTTGATAAGGCCTGCTGCCGATATGATAGCCGTGCCGTGCTGGTCGTCGTGCATTACCGGTATGTCGAGTTCGGCCTTGAGGCGTTGTTCTATTTCGAAGCATTCGGGTGCTTTGATATCCTCGAGGTTGATACCGCCAAAGGTGGGCGCTATGGCTTTAACTGCGGCGATAAACTTTTCGGGGTCTTTTTCGTTCACCTCGATGTCAAAGGCATCGACGCCTGCATATATCTTGAACAAGAGGCTCTTGCCTTCCATCACCGGTTTGCCGCTCATGGCGCCTATGTCGCCCAGTCCGAGTACGGCGGTGCCGTTAGAAATGACGGCTACCAAGTTGCCCTTGTTTGTATAGCGATAGGCATCGTGCGGGTTCTTTTGAATTTCAAGGCAAGGTTCTGCCACGCCTGGTGAGTATGCCAGCGAAAGGTCGGTCTGAGTGCGGTAGGGTTTTGTTGGTACAATTTCGATTTTACCGGGCTTGCCCATTTCGTGGTAGTGCAAGGCAGCCTCTTTTGTTATCTTTACCATATAATAATAGGGTCGTTAAGAGTGTTAGTTGTTACTATTCGCAAGCAAATTTACGATTTTTGTTTTATCGTGCGCGCTTGGCTATGCACAATTTTACTATTTGCTCTCATTTTGTGAAAGGTTATGCAAAAGGAGAGGGAAGTTGTGCTATGGCGGGTCAGTACTGGTTGTTCCTCGTAGTTTTCCATGGCGTGTGTCGTTAAGCAAAAGGCTGGCGCAACAAATAGTATGCTCTATTTATCGCGTCAGCCTTTTCAATATATTGTATTATCTGATAACGAGTTGTGACACCCTTATCAAGCCAGTGCTAAGTCAACCACCTTCTTTACGGCTTCTTCAAGTCCGCTGGCGTCTTTGCCACCGGCAGTGGCAAAGTGGGGTGCACCGCCGCCACCGCCCTTGATGAGCTTGGCTGCTTCGCGCACGAGTTGGCCCGCATTGAGCTTTTTGCTCTCAACAAGGTTCTTGCTTATCATGACAGTGAGCAAAGGCTTGCCTTCGTGTGTTGAACCAAACACGCACAAGGTGTCGTTGGGCAATATGCCTGACACTTGGAAGGCGAGGTCCTTGACGGCGTTAGGTTCGATAGCAGTAGGAATGACATACTTGATCAGACGTACGCCGTCCACGTCGGTGGCACTGGCCACGAGTTTGTCGCGCAAGGCAACAAGTTGCTCTTTCACATAGCTCTCAACCTGTTTCTTCAAACCGTCGTTCTCCTCAATCGTCTTCTTGATGACAGCGGTAAGGTCCTTGGCATTGTTGAAGAATGACTTGAGGTTGCTCATGACGTCTTGCTGTGCGTAGACGCTCTCCTCGGCAGCCTCGCCAGTGATGGCTTCGATACGGCGTACGCCGGCGGCCACACTGCTTTCGCTAACGATGCGGAACAGGCCAATGCGTCCGGTGCTCTTGGCATGGCAACCACCGCAAAATTCTACGCTACTGCCAAATTGTACCACGCGCACCTTGTCGCCATACTTTTCGCCAAACAGGGCGATAGCACCAAGTTTCTTGGCCTCCTCCATGGGCACGTCGCGGTGGTCTTGCAATGGAATGTCCTCGCGTATGCGGCGATTGACGATGCGCTCCACCTGGCGTAATTCCTCGGGAGTAACCTTCTGGAAGTGTGAGAAGTCGAAACGCAAGTAGTCGGGGGTGCAAAGTGAACCTTTCTGCTCCACATGCGAGCCGAGCACCTCGCGCAGAGCTTGGTCGAGCAAGTGGGTTGCGGTGTGGTTGGCCTCACTGCCGCGGCGCATCTTCACGTTCACTTCAGCATGGAAGGTAGCCTTGGCGTCGGCGGGCAATTTCTTTGTAAGGTGTATAGGCAAGTTGTTCTCGCGCTTGGTGTCGAAGATCTCCACCTTGTCGTTGCCAGCCACGAGTACGCCTTGGTCGCCTACCTGACCACCCATTTCGGCATAGAAAGGAGTTTGGTCGAGCACCAATTCGTAGTAAGTTTGCTTTTTCTGTTGCACGCGGCGGTAGCGCAAAATGTGGCAGTCGCACTCCGTTACGTCCCAACCCTTAAAGTCTGTTTCACCTTCGGCAAGGATTACCCAGTCGTCGGTTTCAACAGCCGCAGCGTTGCGGGCACGTTCCTTTTGCTTTTGCATTTCGGTGTTAAAGCCTTCCTCGTCAACCTCCATGCCATTTTCGTGGCAGATGAGTTCAGTCAAGTCGAGCGGGAAGCCATAAGTGTCGAACAGTGTAAAGGCCTTTTCGCCGTCAACCACCGTCTTGCCCTCCTTCTTGGTCTGTGCAATCACGTTTTCAAGCATGTTGATACCGGTTGAAAGCGTGCGGAGGAAACTCTCCTCCTCCTCTTGCATCACACGGCCGATAAGCACCTGCTGTGCCTTGAGTTCGGGGAAAGCTTCGCCCATTTCATGCACCAAGGTAGGTACGAGTTTGCAAAGGAAAGCTTCGCGCTGGCCCAAGAAAGTGTAGGCATAACGCACGGCACGGCGCAAAATGCGGCGTATCACATAACCGGCCTTGGCATTTGACGGCAACTGGCCATCAGCTATTGAGAATGAAATGGCACGCAAGTGGTCGGCAATTACGCGCATGGCCACATCGATCTTCTCGTCCTTGCCATATTCAAAGCCCGACAATTCGCCAATCTTCTTGATGATGGGCTGGAATATGTCGGTGTCGTAGTTAGAGTTTTTGCCTTGAATAGCACGCACCAGTCGCTCAAAGCCCATACCCGTATCAATCACGTTCATGCCCAGTGGCACGAGCGAACCATTGGCCTTGCGCTCAAACTGCATGAACACGATGTTCCAGATTTCGATAACCTGGGGGTCGTCCTTGTTCACGAGTTCACGTCCTGGCACCTTGGCCTTCTCCTCGGGTGTACGGCTGTCAAGGTGAATTTCTGAGCAGGGGCCGCAGGGACCCGTGTCGCCCATTTCCCAAAAGTTGTCGTGCTTGTTGCCATCAATAATGTGGTCGGCAGGCACGTGCTTGGCCCAATACTTGGCAGCCTCGTCATCGCGGCTGAGGCCTTCTTCCTTTGAACCCTCAAACACCGTCACGTACAAGTCGGCCGGGTTAAGGTGCAACACGTCAACCAAATACTCCCAGGCATAGTCAATGGCACCCTCCTTAAAGTAGTCGCCAAAGCTCCAGTTGCCAAGCATCTCAAACATGGTGTGGTGGTACGTGTCATGTCCAACCTCCTCCAGGTCATTGTGCTTACCGCTCACGCGCAAGCACTTTTGCGAGTCGGCGCGGCGGCGTGGCTCGGGGTCGCGTTGGCCAAGGATAATATCTTTCCACTGGTTCATACCAGCGTTGGTAAACATCAGAGTGGGGTCGTCCTTAATCACCATCGGAGCAGACGGCACAATGGTGTGTCCCTTCGACTCGAAAAACTTCTTGTACGAGTCGCGGATTTCGTTAGCTGTCATCATTATTATAATGCGTTTCTTCTTTTTAGTTTTGTTTGCAAAGTTAGTGCAAACGATATGTAGTGCAAAGCAAAAGTCCAAAAAACTTGCTCACGGAGTAACCAGTATGCCCAAAATACCGCTCAAACACCTCCGACAGCGCAAAAAAAGACACGCAAATGCTTGTATTTCAGAAAAAAGCAGTACATTTGCAGCCGATTTAGAGTCCGCTGGGGCCAAACAAGAGACTGCGGGTGCAGTCCGCCTCCCGGAAAAACCCGTTTATACATATAATACAAATGTACGCAATCGTAGAGATTAACGGTCAGCAGTTCAAAGCAGAAGAGGGCAAGAAGCTCTATGTAAACCACATCTGCGGTGCCGAAAACGGCCAGACTGTTGAATTTGACAACGTGTTGTTGATTGACAACAACGGCGACGTAAAGGTAGGTGCTCCTACTGTAGAAGGCGCCAAGGTAGTATGCGAAGTAGTATCTCCGCTCGTTAAGGGTGAGAAGGTGCTCGTTTTCCACAAGAAGCGCCGCAAGGGCTATCGCAAGCTCAATGGCTATCGCCATCAGTTCACTGAAGTGACAATCAAGAACGTAATTGCTTAATCCTTAAAAGTTTTAGAAAGAAATGGCACACAAGAAAGGTGTAGGTAGTTCTAAGAACGGTCGTGAATCGGCTTCACAGAGATTAGGCGTTAAGATTTGGGGTGGTCAGACCTGCGTTGCTGGTAACATCATCGTACGCCAGCGCGGTACTGTACACTATCCTGGTAAGAACGTAGGCATGGGTAAGGATCACACTCTCTTCGCCCTTGTTGACGGTGTAGTTACCTTCCACCGCGGTCAGCGCGACCGCAGCGTAGTTTCAGTTGAAGAAGCTAACGCTTAACGCACTACATCAGTAAGAAACTCCTACTGAAAAAAGCATTCAAAAGCGGACATGCTCCCACACATAGCGGGGGCAGTCCGCTTTTTTTGTTTTATTTTTCTGCCCATATATTCCTTCAGTATTGATGGCCAAAGACTGCAAGCACCCATGTCGCACGGCATATATCTGCGAACCATCATATACACCGATGCTACAAGCGAAACACACAAAATGATAGCCCGTTAAACTCAAAAAAATGACGCATCGTAATTAACTTTTACCCCTTCAGTGGGTTATAATGACAGAAGGCAGGCTTTCACCAAACCATACATCATAACAACAAACACCAAGCCTCATGAAAGTTACACACGCTCATATAAAACAATTCGCACTCGGCGTGATATGTATATTATCTGTCACGAGTTGCACCGTCAACGAACATTACACACGTTGCCATCACAGGCATGATAATAGAAAAGAAGTTGTAGTAGTCAAACCGCCAACAGTTGTAGTAACATCACACCACCATGGACACCGCAGATGAACAAATACTAAACACCATCAAGCACGATGTCAATGCTGGGGCCAAGATGTTGCTTAACAAATATCAAGCGCCCATATATTGGCACGTACGCCGTTTGGTAGTGACACACGACGATGCCAACGATGCTGTGCAAGAGACCTTTATACGCGCATTCCGTTCAATCGGTCAGTTCGAACAAAACGGCACGCTTAAAGCGTGGCTCTACCGCATAGCCACCAACGAAGCGCTACGATTACTGAGCAAGCGCAGCCCGGCTGTCATATCACTCGACACTGAGGATCTGTCTGCAGTACAGGCTGAGCCCGAAGCCGATCCCTATATCAATTTTGATGACACCGAAGCCATAGTCTTGCAGCGTGCCATACGTTCACTGCCAGCCAAGCAGCAAATAACTTTCACGTTGCGCTATTACGACGACATGTCGTATAAAGAAATAGGGCAAGCCACCAATAGTTCTGAGGCCACAGCCAAGGTTAACTACCATCTGGCCAAAAACAAAATAGCGCAATATCTCGCACAAAACATTTAACCGCATTACCATTATGACCACCAACAATAGCACAACACATATAGGCAAACGCATGCCCTACTCTGTGCCCGCTGGCTATTTTGACACGCTTAATGCCGAAATAATGCAGCAACTCGCACAACAAGCCCCTGCCGAAAAGCCAAATAGCCGCAAACGCCTGTGGCGCATCATCACAGCCACATTGTCAACCGCAGCAGTTGTAACAATAGCCGCAGTCATAACACATAACTACCTGGCACCTCCGACAACAGCTGAGAAAATAGCCAATTACGACCAGCAAATCGACCAGGCTTTCAACCATTTGAGCCAGACTGACCAAGACTACCTGCTGAGTGTTTACCAAGATAACCTATACATTGACGACATCAACGAACAATTATAACATCAAGCCTTATGAAACAATTTATAAAGTCTATGCTGATTATGCTTTGCATGCTTGTCGGCACGACAACCGCATTTGCTCAAACTAATAATCACCAACAGCGCCTCAGTCGTGAGCAACTGGCACAAGTGCAGGCCAAACGCATTGCCGCCGAACTCAAACTGAACAAAGCCAAAACCGACCGTTTGGTAAAAACCTATTGTGCTTGCCAACGCGAAATTTGGGCTCTTGGCAAACGCCTCACCCCCCGTGCCGGACGTTCAGAAGTGAAAGAACGCTTTGCCCGCAGCCAGAATATACTCGATATTCGCGAAAAGTATTATGACGAATACAGCAAGTTCCTGACTGATGAACAAATCGAACAAATGTACCGCATCGAACACCGTATGATGAAACGTATGGCTGACAGAGCACACCGCAAACACCCACGACAATAAACGACATATATCTACCAGCAATATTATGAAAAAGTTAATTCTGTCACTCTCACTGCTTTCGCCACTGGCAATCAGCGCCACGGCTGATGAATACCCATACATCACATTCGAAACTTTGGAAGGCGTCAAATCGTCAGTGCCTGTCACCACCGACCTGCAATTCTCGTTCGCCAACAACACGCTCACTATAGCAAGCCAAACCTTTGCGCTTGACAATTTGAGCATGATGTACTTTACCACTACCGAGCAAAGTGTGGCCACAAGCATTCACACGGTGAAACAAATTACCGAAAATGCGTCTGACATTTACACACTCGACGGACGCAAAATAATCGCCTCCCAAATGCAAAAAGGAGAGACTTACATTGTAAAGAGTAACAACGGTACTAACAAACTGATAGTAAAATGATGAAAAGAACGTATTGTATCACAGCAGCATTGCTGAGCATGGCCCTTACAGTGGCAGCGCAAACTCTGAATGTGAAGGTGGGCAGCGTAGACTACCAGTTTCCGGCCAGCATGACGGGCCAAATGACCTACACTGCAGGTGGTACCGCACTCAACGTAATGGGCCACACCTTCCAACTCAGCGAAGTCGGCAGTATGAGTGTCAACAGCACCGCCACGCCAACCAATGCCGTGTTGGCCGCTTACGGGGCTGACGGGCTGAAGCTCACCATAGCCAGCGAGCAGCAGGCCAACCTCAATGCCAATTACCTTGGGTTGAGCAACTCTTCTTTATGTCAAAATGCTTTTGGCGGCATACGGCTAAACTTTAGCCTTACAGGCATCACCCATGTCGAGATAGAGAGCGTTGATGGTTACAACCTCGCCACCGGACATTCAATAATGACCATCAAGGCTTCTGATGGCGAAACCCTCGAGCCAGGCAAGGACTACTATGTGGCCACACTGCCATGCGACGTGAGCAGCGGCTACCGTTTGTCCATCTACAAGGACGGGCTCGAGGCACAGTATTTTGGCGTACACCAGGTTATTGAGGCGGGGCAATTCATTCACCCCGATGACTTGCGCGAGAGTGACCTCGAGTTTGACGACCCCGACGCACCCTTGGTGGAGGAGGAACGCCCGGGACTTGACAAGGACACCAAAGATGCACTGGTTGCATATCAGAAAAAACCCACTGAGGAGAACAAGCAAGCACTGCTCGACCAAATGGGCACAAAGTACGACAAGGTGGTGGCACGCAAAAAGGCTAAACTGCGTGAACTCGAACGTGATGCCAAACAGCAAATGTTGGTAGACGAGATGCAAGCCATTGTTGACGAAATGGTAAACAATCGCGACATACGATTGCAACAACAATTTTTGCGTCTTATCGACCCGCGCGAAGACGATGACCTCACCGACCAGTGGATGGTGCTGCGCGGTTCGTCAGCTCCCAATGCCTATATAGAATACGCACCAGTTACAAATATTGAGTATGCAGCATACGACCCCAGCTTTTCGTATGCCGAGGGGCAGGATAGTCTGCCTGTGGTTAACATAACTTACACACAAGCACAAGCCTATTGCGACTATCTGTCAGGCAAGGACAACAAACACAGTTATCGCTTGCCTACCGAGGAAGAATGGATTTTGGCAGCGGGCCACATGCCTAAGGACGTTAAGATGAACAGCGATCATGTTGAGGCTGGTTTGACATCTGTCAACTCCTATGCGCAAACGGTTGGCGCCTGTGGTGGCATCGACTTCTGGGGCAACTGCTGGGAGTGGACATCTACTGCCAACGATGCCGGGTTGCTGATAGTGAAAGGTGGCAGTTGGGACTCAAGCCGTGATGCCTGCCGCAGCGAATATTCTGACGACGCACGTGATGCGTCAAAGGGGTATGGCAACGTCGGATTTAGAGTTGTGCGTGTTGACCGTTAGTATGGTTAACCAAGAAATCTGCCAAAGGGTTATAGTTGCTATTTAAGTAAGCATTAACTTTGCATCATGTTCAGTATAAACAGTATTAAGCAGAATGACAAGTTATACTATAAATAGAGCCATGCCCGATGATGCAGAGGTGATAATGCAACTGATGGAAACCTCGCGCCGCACGATGCAGGAGAATGGCAACCCCCACCAATGGCCAGAGGGTTATCCGTCAAGCGCAGTCATAGATGACGACTTGCAGCGTGGCGACTGCTATCTTGTATGCAACGCCGGAGGCAAAGTGGTCGGTTCGTTTGTGTTGCGTCAAGGGCCCGACCCGTCATACGGGCACATATACGAGGGTAAATGGTTAGACGACAGCATGCCTTATTACGTGATACATCGTGTGACGAGTTTGCCAGCTACGCACGGCGTGTTTTCGGCCATAGTAAGTTACTGCATACAGCACTCCGACAATTTACGCATCGACACCCATCGCGATAACCACATAATGCGGCATTTGGTTGAGAAATACGGCTTTACCTATTGCGGAATAATCCATTTAAGTCGTGCACGTAGCGCAGAAAGATTAGCTTATCAAATGATAAGCCGCAATGTTTGTAAAGTACCGCAATGAATTTGCTGCGTTTTGCCAAATGCCGGAAATAAACACTGAGGGCGTGTCAAGAAAGAGAAATAAGCCTCTCTTCTTGGACACGCCCTTAAGCATTTGTTAGTTTGTTCTGTATGTATTAGAACATCTTTTCGGGATAAACACCATCGTCGGCCAGCTTCTGGAACTTGGCTACTACGCCCGGACGATCCTCGGGATAAGTTACGCCAAACCACTTCGAGGTAGTGTCGAGCACCTCGCAAGTAGCCTTACCCTTGTGGATAAGTTCGTCTACCATCAAAGGAATGAAGAATTCGCTCTTGAGGTTCTCCATGTTCTTCGGGTCTGAAAGGAAAGTCTTGAAGAACTCCTTGCTGTAAGCAAAGTAGTCGGGAGTAAAGCCCCAGAAGTTCATTGACACAGGAGTGTTGTCGGGGATAGACACCCATTCGTCGTTGTCGCCAAGATACTTAACCACACCGTCGAAGCGCTGAATCTTAGTGCGTTCAACTACTGATGTAAGGTGGTGGTTAGCGTCGTTCTCGCACACGCCACGGCTTACGGTACCGCTGTCTGAAAGGGTGTTGCCTACGCGGAAGCCTACCATAGAGTACTTGCCGGTTGAGCCTTCGGGCAGTTCAGAGAGCCACTTGCCCATTACCTGGAAAGCGTCGCGGTCATAAAAGTCGTCGCAGTTGATTACGGCAAACGGCTCGTTGATTACGCTTTCGCCCATCATCAAGGCGTGGTTAGTACCCCAAGGCTTTGTACGCTCTGCAGGACAGGTGAAACCTTCGGGCAGTGCATCGAGGCTCTGGAATACGAGTTCGCAAGGAATGTGGCCTTCGTACTTTGAAAGCACGATGCGGCGGAAATCTTCTTCAAAATCCTTGCGGATAACGAATACCAACTTGCCGAAGCCTGCGTGAATGGCATCGTAAATTGAATAGTCCATGATGGTTTCGCCGTGAGGGCCGAGTTCATCAAGTTGCTTCAAGCCGCCGTAGCGGCTACCCATGCCTGCTGCCAGGAGAAAAAGTGTAGGTTTCATTTTAATTTGAAAGATATTATGTGTTGTTAGATGTATTGTTGCATTTGTCTGGTGTGCATGCACAGAGCTTTGTCGCGCTGCATGTAGCACTTTGACTTGTCAAGTTGCAATGCAAAAGTAACAAATTATCATGAAAGCGCAAATTACATGTCCGCCTTATTTATAAATATTTATTGCTGTCCGGCGAAACGTAACCATGCTAACAGACTCAAGCACCAAGCACCAAACGCTACCTCTAATGGGGGCGACGCGTCTCGCGTCGGGGTAAGAAAAAGCTATTATTTAGCAGCGTTCGTGTTTTCCTCTTTTCTCTATACCGACGCGGGACGCGTCGCCCCCATTAGTGCTTGCGTTTTTTTGCAGCCCCCACCCAAAGCCCCCCAAACGCTACTTTTTCCGGCTTAGAACCTTTATAAATAGGACTTCATGCGCTTTATTCCTCACAATACGGCTTGAGCATGAATTTCACGCCCGTAGCTGCGGCATCTTGTGGGGTGTCAGTGTGCTGATACATTGTGCCTTGCAGTATGGGGTAGCCTTGTGCCGTCACATCGTTGGCGGGCTGGGCCACTTGTTGCATCGAAAAGTAGCACCCCTCGCCCTTAGCCACATACACCAGTGGCCCCCATTGCATGGCAGCCTGGTTGTAGACGGGTGCCATGCGGTTATGGTCGGGTGTGGTGGCTGGCTTGATGTATTGTGCTTGTAGCGGCAGGTCAATGTACACCTCGTCAAGGTTGCGCCAGGTGCGGGTAATGCTTACATAGCCCTTTGAGTCGATAGTGAGCGGTGAAAGTTCGTGACCGTTCACATAGATGGTGGTTTGCGTTGGCTCGGCGCCTACATATATATAAGGTGTGTTGGGGCGTTGAGCTGTCCAGTCGGGCACACGCACACGCATCGTCATGGCAATGCCTTGGGCGGGCATGTGCATGAAACGGAATTTTACGCTGCCCGAGCGTGGCATGTCGGTTATTTGGTCGAGTGTGAAACTTCCCTCTTGATGCGGAATGCGTGTGGTGCTGTTAGCGTAGAGGTTGACGTACAAGTCACCCTCGTTGCTGGTGGCATACATCATGCCCGGCAGGCAGAGCAACATTTGCGCCGCCTGCAGTTTGTCGATGGTGCCGCGCGGCTCGAGCGAATCATTCACAGTGTGCATGACGGCGTTGAATATGGCCCTTTCGGCATAGTCCATGTAGTCGGCGTGCCCTTGTGTCAGAAACAGTTGGCGTGCCAGGTCAATCCACTGCGCGGCAGCCAACCCTTGCGGTGCACCGAGGTCCGTGCCCGAGCCGCCCACGCAGTTGCGGTCGTGGGAGCCGTTTTCCCATTGTTTGAAGGCCTGCTTGCGTTGCTGCCATTCCAGTCGTGTCAGACGCAGATAGGGTGGGGCAATGGTCGAGTCTGTTTGGTAGGCCAGTGTGCGCAAGTCGTGGCCGTCGTAGCCCCAAGTGGCCACACTGTCAGCCGGCACAAAGCGCAACGGACGTTTGAGCCAGGGCGTGGCGGCCGACAGACTAAGGGCTGAGAGTGTAAAGGCTATTATAAGCGTGAGAGTCTTTTTCATTGTGTGTCAGTGTAGTGCGTTGCAAAAGTATAAATTAAAATCTGCTTAGCCTTTATGTTGCTGGCATATTTAGCTCCACGTATGAGGCGGTACACTTATTTCGCCTTATTTAATAGCTTTTATGTGTAGGCTTTCGCTTTTTCTGTCTACTTTTGCACATATACAACAATGCGCTGGCGCGGATAGTTCATTGGCATCTTGTGCCAGCGTGTGCTAATTATAATTATGAAACGCTTGATACTTTGTGTGTTGTGCCTGTTGGCTGGCTTTACAAGCCTTATGGCACAAACCAAGAATGATAATTCGTCGCAGCACCGCGTGTGGAATGATGCCTTTATGCAGCAACAGCGTGCCGACTCGTTGACGCGCGACTCATTAACCCGCGACTCGCTGAGTGTGCCACTGCCCGCGGAGAGTAGCATCACTGCCGAACTGCCGTGGAATGTGCCTGTGGTCAACCTTGGTGCCTATGGCATGGGCGGTTATGGTGTCTTGTATAACGATTGGGGCTGGCGCCTGCACGAGGGTTTCAATGCCCAATTTGGCTTGAGTGTCAGTGCCGGTCTTGGCAAGCATGCCCCCAAGGGCGTGGGCTTTGGCCAAACGGCGGCCTTTGCCTATCTCAAACCGCTCACCCCGCGCTTGTCGGTGGCAGCCGGCGTGTTTGCCACCAACTTTGACTGGGGCAGTTGGCGGCGTACCGATGTGGGCATAGGCGGTGTGGTGGCTTACAAGGTGAACGACAACATCAACTTGTATGCTTACGGTCAGAAAACCTTCTTGCCCCGGCAGACCGACCTGTGGGGCCGCCAAGTGCGGCGCGACCCCTTCCCCGTGTTTTTCGATGTGCCGCGCGACCGCATAGGGGCAGCGGCAGAGTTCAAAATAGGTAGCAACGCCATGATAGGCGTGAGTGTGGAACACCGTAGTTATTGACAGTCTCAACCCGTTACCCTGTCAACCCAAAACTAATTAGAAAAAGATGAATAAAGACGTATCGCTTGTTCAGCAGCTGGCTCTGTTGAAGAAGGAGTACGAATATGAGAAACAGACATTCCAGCACGACACCGAAATGATGGGCATCGACCGCAAGGTGAAGCGTGGCGACTGCTGGTTCCCTATAACGGTCGGGCGCAGTTATTACAACTCGCTCGACCGCTTTGTGGTTGAAATAATGCGTCCGTCGGGCACCGACATAGAGCACAACTTTGAGTATGGGCGCCAAGTGTGTTTCTTCTCGCAAGATGGTGCCGGCTTGCTGCATTACCTCAGTTTCCAGACCACGGTGAGCTATGCCGAAGCCGATCGCATGGTGGTGGTACTGCCGGGCGAGGGTGCTTTGGCACAATTACAGAGTTTGGAGCGTGCTGGTGTGCAGCTGCATTTCGACGATTATTCATATCGCGTGATGTTCGATGCCCTGCACCATGTGATAGAGGCAAAGGGCAATCGTCTGGCGGCCTTGCGCGACATGTTTCACTCTGCGGCCCCCGTCAGTTGGGGCGCTGAGAGCGCCGTGCCGTTGCGGTTGCCATGGCTCAACGCATCACAGGAGGCGGCTGTGCGCGATGTGTTGCGTGCCAAGGACGTGCTGATAGTGCATGGCCCTCCCGGTACGGGCAAGACCACCACCCTGGTTGAGGCTGTGAGCGAGGTGCTGCGCCGCGAACCACAGGTGATGGTCTGTGCACAGAGCAACACCGCGGTTGACTGGATGTGTCAGCAGTTGGCCGACCGCGGCATATCGGTGTTGCGCATTGGCAACCCCAGCCGCGTGACTGAGGCCATGCTGGCCAACACCTACGAGCACCGCTTTGAGTCGCACCCCGACTATCCCGATTTGTGGCAAGTGCGCCGCAGCATACGTCAGCTCTACAGCTTGCCGCGCAAGGGGCGGGGTGAGAACTTCCATCAAAAAATAGCCCGGTTGCGCGAGCGTGCTGACGAATTGGAAATGCGCATACGCCATGCCTTGTTCGACCAAAGCCGCGTGATAGCCTGCACGCTTACGGGCGCCGCCAACCAACTGCTTGCCGGACAGCACTACCACACATTGTTCATCGACGAGGCAGCACAAGCACTCGAGGCCGCCTGCTGGATACCCTTGCAAAAGGCCGACCGCGTGATACTGGCTGGCGACCACCAGCAACTGCCCCCCACTGTGAAGTGTGCCGAGGCCATGCGCGGTGGTTTGGGCCGCACGCTCATGGAGCAGGTGGCACACTGCAAGCCCGAGGTCGTGAGACTGCTGCGTGTGCAGTATCGCATGAACGAGGCACTGATGCGTTTCTCGTCCGAATGGTTCTACCACGGACAGCTTGAGGCCGCGCCCGAGGTGCGCAACCGCTCGCTGCTCGACTATATTGACGACCCCTTGGTGTGGGTTGACACCGACCAGGCCCACCTTGAGGGCGAGGCTGTGCCTGAAGCCGACAATGAGGGCGTGGTGTTGAACCACGAACAGTTTGTGGGCAGTTCGTATGGTCGCATCAACAAGCGCGAGGCCGAACTTACCATGCAGACACTCAAGGCGTATGTAGAGCGCATGGGGCGCCACCGCTTGTTGGAGGAGCGTGTCGATTTCGGCATTATTTCGCCCTACCGTGCCCAGGTGCAGTATTTGCGTGGATTGATAAAGCGCGATGCTTATTTGCGTCCGCTGCGCGCGCAGATTACTGTGAACACAGTCGATGCCTTTCAGGGGCAGGAACGCGATGTTGTGATGGTGAGCTTGGTGCGTGCCAACGAGGCGGGTCAGATAGGTTTCTTGTCTGACCTCAGACGCATGAATGTGGCCATAACCCGTGCCCGCTACAAACTCGTCATACTCGGTTCGTCGCAAACGCTTTGCAAGCACACGTTTTACAAAAAACTGTTTGATAGCTGCCAGCACGTATAGTGCGAGGGGGGGTAAACGTAAAGAAAGTTATGCAAATTTGGAATGTCATTCCAAATTTGCATAACTTTTGCGCGTCATTGTGTAGTCGTATGGGTACAGTTTTCTGTCCGACGGCGCAAACAAAGTTATAGCTTCTATATAACAAAGTTCAAATATCATCTTTGTTATTATCTCTACTTGTTTGCCATTCTGGCAAAGGGAACTGTCCGGTAAAAACGTAAACATGCGAACGGAGTCAAACACCAAACGCAAGCACTAAGCGCAAGCACTAATGGGGGCATTCTATGTTATTGACCAAATTTTTGGCAAGTTTTT